>Ga0209055_1002025_pt1 | contig 12974 bp, 11 predicted proteins | sample GraSoiAngelo_110_FD_185875 | JGI IMG/M metagenome (GOLD analysis project Ga0209055, IMG submission 185875) | Grasslands soil microbial communities from the Angelo Coastal Reserve, California, USA - 14_0903_12_30cm (SPAdes) (version 2) | ecosystem: Environmental > Terrestrial > Soil > Grasslands ... | reverse complement strand
GGCGTCCATGCTGACGCGGAGCTCGTCCAGCCCGGCCGCGACGAGCCGCTCGGCGAGCCGCCGGTGCAGGGCCAGCGCGTTCGTGTTGAACAGCACGCGGGCGCCGCGGTGGTTGGCCTCGGCGACCATGGCGGGGAGGTCGCGGGCCAGCAGCGGCTCGCCGACTCCGTGCAGCACCACGCGCTCGACGCCGGGGAACTGGTCGAGGATGGCGACGAACCGGCCGAGGTCGAGGTCCGCCTCCGGCTCGCGGGTGAAGAACGTCCGCGGGCAGGTGGTGCACAGCTCGTTGCAGCGGTTGGTGGGCTCGATGTAGACCTCGCGGGGGGGCGGCACCATACGGCCGCGATTCTGCGAGAGGGTCGGTGACGGAGGTGTGACCACTACGCGAGCAGGCGCTCGGCCGTCCGGACGAGCAGCCGCAGCTTCGCCCACTGGGCCTCGGGAGTGATCGCGTTGCCGCCGACCGAGGTGGCGAACCCGCACTGGGTGCCGATCGCCAGCCGCTCGCGGCCGACGACGCGGGCGGCGGCGTCCACACGCGCCCCCAGCGCTGCCTCGGACTCCAGGTCGGACCGCTTCGTCGTGACCAGCCCCAGCACGACGACGCGGTCGTCGGGCACGTGCCGGAGCGGCTCGAACGTTCCCGACCGCTCGTCGTCGTACTCGAGCAGCAGCCGGTCGGCGTGGACGCCCGCCAGCACCGGGCCGGCGATGGCGTCGTAGCCGCCCGCGACCAGCCACCGGCTGTGCTGGTTGCCCCGGCACAGGTGGAAGCCGAACGTGGCCGGCCGGCCCGCGGCGATCACGGCGTTGTCGAGCTCGATCCCGTACGACAGCCAGCGCTCCAGCGGCCAGCCGCGCGCCTCGTAGAACGCGCGCCACGCGGGGTCGATCAACAGCGGGTAGTGGGGGGCGTCCAGCTGGAGGTACGCGCAGCCGAGCCGGACCAGCTCGCGCACCTCGTCCCGGAGGACGTCCACGACGTCGGCCATGAACGCGTCGAACGTCGGGTAGGCGCCCGTCGAGCGCTCGGGCGACCAGAGGTTGGCGAACAGGCTGGGGCTGGGTAGCGTGACCTTGGCGGTGGCGCCGGCGGCATGGGCGCGCAGGAACGTGAACTCCTCGGCCGCCAGCGCCCGGCGCCGGCGGACCGGGCCGACGACCGCCAGGTCGGCCGGCCGCTCGATGCGGACGTCGCCGACGTCGCCGGAGTGCCAGTCGCCCCACAGCCAGGCCGTGATGCCCGCGCCGGTGAAGCCGTCGCACGCCGCGGTCAGCTCGGCCTGGAACGACTCGCGGCGCAGCTCGCCGTCGGTGACGACGGGGCAGCCGGCCTCCCGCTGGAGGGCCACCACCCCGGCGACGGCGCGGTCCTCGACGGCCTTGAACGCCGCATCACCGAGGCGACCCGCGGCGTGCGCCTCGCGGGCGTCGAGCAGGGGGCGGGGCCGGAGCAGGCTGCCGACGTGCTCCGCCCGCGCGGTGACTGGCGCCATGGGTCCAGTCTGCGTCCCGCGGCCGCGGCGGCGGTCACCCCCGATACACTGCCGTGTCGGAGAGGGAGCCGCGTGGAGATCATCCGGAGCTTCGTCGAGCGCAGGGTACGGACCAGCCTGGCCATCGGCGGCGTCGTCGTCGGTGTGCTCGCCCTCACCCTGACGGGCGCGCTCGCCGAGCACTTCGACGCCCAGACGGCCGGCGGCGTCGCGTACTACCGCACCAGCATCCAGGTCGCCGACAGCGCCGGCACGTACGCGGGGGTCATCTCCCTCACCAAGGTGGACCCGATCCAGAAGCTCCCCGGCGTCGCCGCCGCGCTGCCGACGATCACGCTCCTGGCCCGGCCCGGCACCACGATCACCACGCCGCTCGGGCTGCCCGACACGATCGAGTACACCGACCCGGCCGCGGCCAGGCTCTCGCCGCTGAAGACCACCCTCGCGGCCGGCAAGCCCCTCGACCCGAAGCACCAGGGCGACGTCGTCCTGGGCGCGGACCTGGCCACCGAGTTCAAGGTCAAGGTGGGCGACAGCATCGACCTGCCGGTCCGCCCGGTCGACGCCAACCCCGACTTCGTCAACCACGCCTTCCATGTGATCGGCGTGCTGCGCCGGACCAACACGCTGCCCGACGCCATCGCGTCGATCGGCCTGCTCGACGCCCAGACGCTGCTCCAGGAGAGCCTGCCCGCCTCGTTCCGCGATCGGGTGGACCCCTCCTCGCTGGCGTCGGGCATCACCGTGTACGGCAAGCCCGGCACCGACCTGGACAAGCTGGCCGACCAGATCAACACGAAGGTCTCCGGCGTCTCCGCGACGCGGCCCAGCGACTACGTGCGCGGCTTCGACCAGAGCGCCCGGTTCGACGCGATCGCGATCGTGGCCGGCGGGCTGACCGTGCTGCTCGCCGGGCTCGTCCTGCTCGACACGATGCTGATGGCCGTGGCCGAGCGCGCCCACGAGATCGCGCTGAAGGGGCTGATGGGCGCCCGGATGTGGCACGTCGTGGCCGAGCATGTGCTCGAGGCGTTTCTGCTGGGACTCATCGGCGGGGCGCTCGGCTACGGACTCGGCGCCGGCCTGTCATACCTGCTCGACCTGTCCGGGCGGTCGATCGGCATGGACGTCTTCCTGCTCACCCCGCGGCTGGCGAAGATCGCGCTCGGCCTGACCGTCGGGATCGGCCTGGCCGCCGGCGTCGTGCCCGCGCTGCGGGCGGTGCGCGTGGACCCCGGCCGGGCGCTGCGCGACCGGTAGCGGCGATGACGGCGATCGAGGTCCGCGGCCTGGGCGTGAAGTACCGGCAGGGCCAGCCGGGCGCGGTCACGGCGCTGGAGGGGGTGACGCTCAGCGTCCAGTCCGGCGAGTTCGTCTCGGTCCTCGGCCGCGCCGGCAGCGGCAAGACCACGCTGCTGCAGTGCCTCGGCCTGGTGCTCCGCCCGACGTCCGGCCTGGTCGTTCTCGACGGCACCGGATCGGGTTCGTCCTCCGCGACCGCAACCTGCTCCCGGGCCTGACGGTGCTGGAGAACGTCCTGCTCCCGCTCCGCTACGCCGGGGTGGCGGCCCTGGGACGGGCCGGGCGGGCCCGGGCTCGCGACCTCCTCGACCTGGTCGGGCTGGCCGACCAGGCGCGGGCCCGGCCGGACCAGCTCTCGGTGGCCCAGGCCCAGCGGGTGGCCATCGCGAGGGCGCTCGTGAAGGTGCCGGCGCTGGTCCTGGCCGACGAGCCGACCGGCGAGGTGGACGACGAGACGTCGGACGAGCTGCTCTACCTGCTCCAGCAGGTGAACCGCATGAGCGACGTCACGATCATCGTGACGACGCAGGACCGGGACGTGGCGTCCTGCATGGACCGCATGATCCGGCTCGGGGCCGGCCGCGTACTCTCGGACGAGCGTCTGCGCGTCGCCTGACGCGGCGCACGCCACTGTGCTTCAATACCGGACGATCCAATGGGGGTAGTTGGATTTCCGTCCGATGGATGGCGTCTGGACCGTGCCCGTCTCCAGCGCCTTCTGCCACGACGAGTCACTCGGCGACACGTCATTGGTGGAGCAATCGCGGCCGGGAGCGCGGTCACCGCTCTTCGACTGCTCGGGCAAGCGCGCGCCAGCTCCGTGACCGCCAGCAGGGCCGCGCCGAAGGCGGCGGCCGCGACGGCCGCCAGGGCCGCGGACTGGACGTCGCCGCTCACGGCGGAGACCGCCCGCATCACGCACCTGCTGCGCCGGGCCACGTTCGGCGCGTCGCCGGACGAGCTGGAGGCCGCGTTCCAGCTGGGCTACGGCAAGATGGTGGACAAGCTGGTCGAGACGGCGCCCGCGGCGCCTCCGGCCGTGCCCGGGATGAAGGGCGGGGGCGGCGTCGACGTCGACACGCTGCAGCAGTGGTGGATCGACCACATGCTGGCCACGCCGACGCCGTTCGCCGAGCGGATGACGCTGTTCTGGCACGGCCACTTCACGAGCGACTCCACGAAGGTCGGGACGGACCGGCCGTACCTGTACTGGCAGAACCTGACCTGGCGCAAGATGGCGCTCACCGACCTCGGGTCGATGCTGATGCAGGTCACGACCGACCCGGCGATGATGGTCTATCTCGACCTGAGCACCAGCACCGGGAAGTCACCCAACGAGAACTACTCGCGCGAGCTGATGGAGCTGTTCACGCTCGGCGCGGGCAACTTCACCGAGGACGACGTCAGGGCCGGCGCGAAGGCGCTGGCCGGCTGGAGGCTGCCGACGACCGCCGACAAGTCGATGACCGGCGTGTTCGAGAAGCGGCGCGCGTACTCGGGCGGCCCGCTGACGTTCCTGGGCCGGACCGGACAGATCGACACGAAGGGCGTGATCGACGCCATCCTGGCCAGCCCGGCGCTGGCCACGCAGGTCGTCACCAAGGTCGTGCACCACTTCGTGTCGCCATCTCCCGAGGCGAGGTACATCCAGCGTCTGGCCGACGAGTTCCGGGCCAGCAAGTACGACATGAAGACGCTGATGCGGAGCGTCTTCCTGAGCCCGGAGTTCATCCAGGACCCGTCGTACCGGTCCCTGATCAAGTCCCCGGTCGAGTACATGGTCAGCGTCCTCAAGGCCCTGAAGGCGCCCCAGCTGTCGAAGACGGTGGTGGACGCGGGCCAGAACATGGGGCAGATGCTGTTCGACCCGCCGGACGTCGGCGGCTGGCCCAACAACGACGGCTGGATCTCGTCGAACACCCTCATGGCCAGGGTCAACTTCGTGTCGACCGTGCTGGGGCGGATGCGCTCCCTGCCCACGGTCAAGGACCTGGGCCAGCTCCAGCTCGACGGCGTGCTGGGCTCGGGGACCACGACAGCGCTCAACCAGGCGAAGGACGACCGCACTCGCTGGATGGTCGTGCTGATGTCGCCCGAATTCACCCTGAAGTAGAGGCCGCCAGATGAGCAAGGACAAGGCCGGGATCAACGAGCTGAACCGGAGGGACTTCCTCCAGGCGGGTCTGCGCTTCGGGACCGCGGCGAGCGCGCTGGCGGCCGGCTATGCCGCCGTCCCCGACGCGTTCGCGCGGGCCGTGTACGCGGCCAAGCAGGCAGGCGTCAACAACGACAACGTCCTCGTCATGATCCAGCTGGCCGGCGGCAACGACGGCCTGCGCACCGTGGTCCCGCTGCAGGACCCGAAGCTGCACGACCTGCGGCCGATCCTGGCCGCCGCGTCGGTGCCCGCGGCCCTGCCGCTGAACGGCGCCTTCGGGCTGAACCAGAACATGCCCGGCATCAAGGCGCTGTACGACCAGGGCAAGGTCGCCATCGTCCAGGGCGTCGGCTACCCCAACCCGAGCTTCTCGCACTTCGAGTCGATCCGGGTCTGGGAGACGGGCGACCCGACGCGCCGGCAGGTCGAGGGCTGGCTGGGCAAGACGCTGACGCAGAACTACGACTCGATGGGCCACCCGCTGACCGCGTGCGCCTGCGGGACGACCGACATCCCCGGGGCGCTGCGCGACATGCACGCCACGGTCTCCGTGATCGACGACTCGCGGACGTTCGGGTTCCAGGGCGGGAGCAAGGTGGAGTCCGCTGCGGGCACCGTCTGGAAGGGCACCCCTGGCATCTACGGCGCCCTCTTCGACACCGCCATCTCCACGGTCCAGCAGTCGATCGCCAGCGTCCGGACCGCGGTCTCCCGGCAGGGCAACGTCAAGTACCAGGACAACGCCAAGCTGGTGTACCCGTCCAAGACCGAGCTGGGCGCCGCCCTGCAGCTGGCCGCCTCGCTGATCACCAGCGGGAGCGGCGTGAAGCTGCTGCACGTCACGCTCGGCGGCTTCGACACGCACCAGACGGAGCTCCAGCGCCACAACGACCTGATGGGCTACCTGGACCAGTCGGTGTCGGCGTTCTACCAGGACCTGAGCATGCACAACATGGCCGACAAGGTCCTGGTCGCGACGTGGTCCGAGTTCAGCCGGCGGCCCCAGGAGAACGCGAGCGGCGGCACCGACCACGGCGCGGCGTCCGCGATGCTGCTGATGGGCAACCCGGTCAAGGGCGGGTTCTACGGGCAGGCGCCCAACCTGGGCAACCTGGACGGCACCGGGAACCTCCGGTACACCGTGGACTTCCGGTCGGTCTACCAGGAGATCCTCAACACCCACCTGGGCGCGGACGCGAAGGAGATCCTGGGCCAGACGTTCGACCGGGTGCCGTTCCTGAAGGCGGCGGCGGGGGTGGCTGCGGCCGCGGTGACGTGAGAGGGGTCCCGGCCTGGGCGCTCAAGGGCAGCGCGGTCTGCCTGACGGTGGTGGCGACGTGCACCGCGGCGAGCTACGTCGGCGGGCACGTCAAGGACCGCGCCGCGCCCCTGCGGCCGTCCCTGCACCCTGATACGGGCACGGTCGCCCTGGGTCCCGCGGTGCGCGGCACGACGTCGGCCCCGGTCACGGAGACCCACGCCTCCTGAACTTCGACACGTTCATGTGGATCCTGGCGCGCGTCAGCGGGCTGAGCGCGTCGGCGGCGCTGGCGATCTCCCTGCTGACCGGGCTGGCGCTGCGCAGCGCGGTCCTGGACTGGCTGGCCACGAACCGGGCCGTGCGCACCACGCACGAGTTCACCGCGCTGCTCTGGATCCCGCTCGGCGCGCTCCACCTGGTCTTCCTGCTGCTCGACAGCAACGTCCGCAACGCGCTGCGGGTGGTGGACCTGGTCGTCCCGTTCCAGGCCGGGTTCGGGCCGGTGGCGCTCGGCATGGGCACGCTCAGCCTCGACCTGTTCGTGGTGGTCGCGGTCACCGGGTGGCTGCGCCGGCGGATCCACGCCGTGGCCTGGCGGTGGATCCACCGTCTCTCCTACCTGGCCTGCGCGATGCTGTTCCTGCACGCGCTCCTGGGCGGCAGCGACTTCAGCTCCCCCCAGGTGTCGGCCATCACCTGGTCGGCCGCGGCCGTCCTGGCGGTGCTGAGCCTGGCCCGCGTGGCCTGGGGCCGCCTGTCCGCTGGGGATTCGCGCGAGCTCCGGCGCTGAGATCGTCAGGAGGCGGACAATAGGGTGCTGGCAGGCGCGGGCCAGCGGCGCGGTGAGCGCCGTTCTGGCGAAGGAGAAGACCCATGTCCGAGAACTCGTCAACCGGCGCGGCGACGCAGTCGTCGCCGGCCCCACAGCCGACGGTCCAGCTCGGCACACCGGACGTCTACGAGGTGCACGGGGGCGGCATCAGCGTCACGTACCACCCGACGTTCGCCGGCGGCGTGCCGGCGCTGACGTACCAGGACTCGCACCGGACGCTGAGCTTCCGCGGTGACCAGATCCGCCGGGTGGACGTGCCCGACCTGGGCACCGTCGTCAGCGTCACGCTCGTCATGACGGTGGACACGGGGTCCACCCGGTTCAGCCTCCTCGTGCCGCAGGTGAGCCTCCCCAATCAGCTCGGCGCCTCGACGCACATCGCGACCGAGGGGATCACGACGGTGCACCGGCGCTCGCCGGTCCCCGCGGCCAACCTGGGCCAGCGTGACGTGTACACGGTCACGCCGCTGCATGGCACCGCCTCGATAGTGATCATCCCGCTGTAGACGCGAGCGACGTCCCGCTCATCGCCCGACGGTCCGCGCCGCCATGCCCGGAGGCCGCCGGGAGGAGGGGCCGGGCGGGCCCCTCCTCGGGCGGTCGGGCGTCAGCCCACGCGATACGCGTAGGGGACGCTGATCACCTGGTCGCCGCTGGTGGTCACGCGGTTGAACGTGGAGACCTCCAGTGAGCCGCGGACCACGGTGCCCACCGGCGCGGTGGGCATGAACGTGACGGTGATGAGGCCGGTGGCGCCGGGCGCCAGCGTCAGCGGCGAGTACGGCGCGGTGGCGTCCACCGTCTGCTGCCAGATGTCGCCGGTCGTCGAGGTGACCGCCCCATCGAAGAGGCGGGTCTCGGCGACCACCGCGACGTTGGCGGTCGCCCTGGGCGCGCCGGTCGCCGGGAACGGTCCCTGCTCCTCCGGCAGCGCGAACCAGGAGCCGGGCGCCACCTGGGCCGCCGCGTCGGTCGCGATCGAGAAGTTGCCGGGCAGCGCGGTGCCCGCGCGCCGCGGACCGCCGAACCCGGCCTGGATGGACATGTCGATCGGCACGGTGCCCTGGGCCACCACGATGATGCGGTCTGAGCCCGGGGGCACGACGAAGCTCGGCGTCACCGCGGCCAGCGGCAGCGGGACGTTGGTGCTGCCGCTGACGAGCAGCGGGACCACCTGGGTCTGGTTCAGCCTCGGATCGACGAAGAAGTCCTTGGTGTCGACGCCGGTGTTCGTGACCACGATGGCTGCGGTCACCGGCTGGCCGGCCCGCAGGACGGTGCCCGCCGAGCGGGGTACGCCCAGCGCGGTCACCTGCGCGGCCGTGAAGCTGATCTGGCCGGTGAACGGCTCCTGCAGGTGGGCGCCGTCGATGCCCCGGGACAGGCGCAGGATGGCGGTCCAGCGGCCCGCCTGCGGCTTGCGCAGCGTGAACTGCATCACGTTGCCGAACCCGGTGATCTGGCCGGCCGCGTTGAGCTGCACGGTGCTCTGGTCGTCGAGCGGCTCGCCCGACGGGCTGACCAGGAAGCCGGTCAGCCGGTAGTTCGGGTCGCGCAGCGTCAGGGCCAGGTTCAGGGCCGGCTTGCCTGAGCGCACGTCGAACTGGAAGGAGAACATCTGGGCGTTCGTGGCCGAGCGGCCGTTGCCGCCCTGCAGGACGCCCGTGAACGTGCCGCCGTCGGCGCCGATCGGCACCAGGGCGCGCAGCGTGATCGGGACGCTGGTGGTCGAGCCGCCGCTGCCGGCCAGTACCAGGCTGGCGGCGAGGTCGCCCGCCGCGGCCGGCGTCGTCACGCTGACCGTGAACCGGCCGGTCTGGCCGGGGCCGATGACGCGGCTGGCCGGCGACACCCGGCCGAACGGCTCGAACCGCGAGCTGGAGAACGCGAACTGGACGCTGCCGTTGTACGCGGCCGCGCCGTTCTTCGTGGACCAGATGAGGGCGGTCCAGGTGCCCGGCATCGGGTCGTGGACGTCCACGTGGCCGAAACCGGCGGCGGCGCCCTGCGGCAGGGAGTACATCGCCAGCCGGCCGACGGGGTCGAACAGCGTCTCGCGGACCGTGCTGGCCGGTTGGGCCAGGGCGGCCCAGGTGATGTCGGCGTCCAGGCGCTGGGCGCCGGTGGGCACGGTGAACTGGTGCAGCGCGAACTCCCGCTGCGTGCCGCCGCTGTCCAGGAACGCCGGCGCGGTGGCGGGGTTCAGCGTGAGCGAGCCGGTGTCGGTCGCCATCGGGTCGCCGGCCAGCGTGCGGACGCTGGGCGTGACCGTCTGCGCGCCGGCGCCGGTGTTCGTCACGTCCACCTGGAACGTGTGGCGGCTGCCGGCCGGCGCGGTGGACTCGAAGCTGGAGCGGTTGAGCACCAGGCTGGAGCCCTGCGCGGCCGGGGAGCCGTTGGCGTCGTGGATGGACAGCGCGGCCTGGACGGCGCGCAGGGCGTTGGCGGCGCCGGCGCCCTGCTCCTGGGCGGGGATGCCCAGGTCGTCGGCCGTGCTGGTGACGATGCGCTTGACCAGGTCGGGCGCCGGGGTGGCGCCGCCGTGGCCGCGCCGGTAGGCGTCGATGACGAGGGCGGCCTCGCCGGCGACGAGCGGCGAGGACTCGCTGGTGCCGCCGAACTCCTGGATGGCCGACGGCCGCCCGGCGTTGTCGAGGCAGTTGGTGAACTGCGCGACGTTGGCGCTGCAGAGCGCCCAGCCGAGGTCGCCGGGCGCGAGCACGTCGAGCGTCCTCGGGCCGATCTGGGTGAAGCCGGCCGAGCTCAGGGCCGACGGGTTGTTGTCGATCCAGCCGCCCGCCGACAGCTGGCTGCCGAAGCCGGTGATCTGCCGGTACAGGCGGAGCTGGGTCGTGGCGCCGACGCCGATCACCGGGCTGGTGGCGGCGGTGTTGCCGATCGTGTTGGTGAAGCCGGCGTCGCCGCTGCTGGCGACGACGGTGATCCCGGCCGCGACGGCGTTCGCGTTCGCGATCTGGACGGCGTCGTCCCGGTCGTCGGGGAACGGGTTGGCGCCGAACGACTCGTTGATCACGTTCACGTGGTCGTGCTCGACCGCCCAGTCGATCGCCTGGATGATGGTGGAGTCGAACGCGCCGCCGGTCCCGAAGACCTTGAGGGCGACGAGGTTGGCGCCCGGCGCCACGCCCTTGACCCGGATCGTGCAGCCGGGCGGCAGCGGGTGGGCGGGGTTGACGAAGGTGCTCAGGTCGTAGACCTGGTTGCCCTGCGCCGCGATCGAGGCGGCGTCGCCGAAGGCCTCGCCGCCCCCGGTCACGGCGTTGACGCCGTCGCCGCTGAAGTCCTGGTAGTCGGTGACGATCGAGTGGCCGCCGCGCGTCAGGTCCGGGTTGTTGATGTCCAGGCCGTCGGCGATGAACGCGACGGTGACGCCGGTCCCGTCGGCCAGGTCGTGGGCGGCCGGCACGCCGGCGCCAGGCTGGAACTCGGTGCTGGTCAGCTGCAGGGCCTCGGGCTCGACCAGCGGCACGGACGGGTCGGCCGGACAGACCTGCTGGAGCTGGGCGGCCGTTGGCGCCGTGGCCGCTGCGGCCGGTGTGCCGGGCGCGGCCGGGGCCTGGGCGGCCAGGTCGGCCTGCGGGGCCGGCCGGGGGATGAACCGGTCGGGGACCACCGCCTGGACGGCGGGATCGGCGGCCAGGCGGTCGGCCTCGGCCTGCGAGATCGTGGCCGCGACCGCGTTGACCGTATGCAGGCTGCGGGCGGCGCTGTGGAGCTGGCTCAGCTCGCTCTTGACCGCCCGCTGATCGGCGTCCACCGCGGCCGCGCGGGCCGAGGCCTGGGCGCCCCGAGCCGGCAGCTCGGGATGCTGGTCGCGGAAGATGATGATCGACCGCTTGCTGGCGTCGGCGGACAGCCGGGCCACGTCGCCCATGGTCAGCGGCGTCCCCGGCTCGGGCGGCGGCGCCGGTGCCGCGGCCGCAGGGTTCGCCATGCCGACCGGCAGCAGGGCGACCGCCAGCACGAGCAGCCACCGTCGTGATGCCCTCATACGCACCCTCTCCTCTCTTCAGTCGCTCGAGCCCCGCCCAGGCCGTCCACCCGCGGCCCCGGGGCGCCCAAAGGGTCGGCGGTAGTACGGCGCCTGTCAACCTTCGTGGGGGCCGGGCGCGGGCCGGTGGCCGAAGACCGGTAGAATCTCAGCCTCGGATGAACAAGCGGAAGCGTGTGGCGCTGTCCAAGCACCGCGAAAAGAAGCGCAGGACGAAGTCGAGGGCGCGCGCCGCGCGCTAGCGCCAGACCGTCCGGCGGCGTAGCTCAGTGGTAGAGCACACGACTCATAATCGTGTTGTCGGTGGTTCGAACCCACCCGCCGCCACCAGCGCAACTTTCAAGTTCGAAATCACCTGATTTCACCCCTTTGCACCACCCATCAAGGTTTGCCCTCGTGTGTTATCGTGTTGTCGTTCAGGCAAAGAAATGGCCAAAACCTTGTCGGTCACGACCCGCCGACGAAAGCCCGCCGAGGCGGGCGACACGCCCATCGCGAAGGCCATCGAGGACTTCGAGTCGTACCTGCGCGTCACCCGCTCGCTGCCGGCGTACAACGTCCGGAACTACTTCCACTACCCCCTGATGGCCATCGTGCCGCCGTTCTGCGAGGAGCGTGGGATCGACGTGATGAAGGGGCTCGATCGCGAGGCGGTCGACCAGCTGGTCCTCTTCATCGAGGGATTGCGCAGCAAGAGGAACGGCGCGCCGATCTCGCCTGCGTCCCGCGTTGCGTACCTGAAGGCAGTGAAGTACTTCCTGCGATGGGCGCAGGGCGAGAAGATGACGCCCGTCGACGGCGACCACATCGGCCTGCCCGCCCTCAAGAAGCAGCACAAGGACGTGCTGACGAAGGATGAGCAGCGCCGCCTGGAGGCCGGCGCCCAGAGCGAGCGCGACAAGCTGATCATCAAGGTGATGCTGGAGACAGCCGCCCGCGAAGAGGGCGTGGCGAACATCCAGACAACCGACCTCGTCGAACGGGACCGCCGCTTCTACTTCGTCCGGGTGACCGACAAGACGGGGACCCGGCAGCCGCCGATCACGCCCGAACTGTACCGGCGCCTGGTGGACTACCGTGCCGGGAAGACCGGTCGGGCGCGAACCAGGAGCAGCTTCCTCTTCATCGCGACACACCGCGACCGAACGACCAAGCAGCACGAGCCGCTCGGCACGGCGGGCGTGTACCGGGCCATCAAGAAGGCGGCGGAGGTCGCCGAGTTGGACCGCGAACGGGTCAAGCCGCACCTGCTCCGGGCGACCGCGATCACTCGAATGTGCAACGCGGGCATGCATCCGGCGATGGTCAGCGAGATCACCGGGGTGTCGGTGGCCGTGATCGCCAGGCACTACCACCACCCGGCGCCCGAGGACGTGTGGCAGGCCGCGATGCTCGCCCTGGACGAGTAGGACCTCGGCGCTCAGCCGGCCGATCGGCATCGCCGCCGGCGCCTCGTGAAGTCGTGTCTATGCAACATGACGTTCGGCCGATGTAACGAGCTGACGGGAAAACGATGCATCAGTTGTGTCATCTGATCAGGGCCTAAGCCTGTTTGGATGAAAGACAGTGAGACATCGAGAGGAGAGCGTCAAGGCCAGGGGGGAGCGGGTTCAGATTCGCGACGCGCCGGGGGCGGAAGCCTGCGCCGCCGACGTCGGCCGGGCCCGATGACCCTCGGCTACCGCCTCCCGCCGGACAAGATGAACCGCGCGCGCGTGGAGCGCGGTTGGTCGGTCTCCGATCTTGCGCGTGAGGCCGACCTGAGCATCGCCACGGCCAGCAGGGCGCTGGCCGGCCGGCCGGTGTCGGTGAAGACGCTCTGCGGGCTCGGCCGGGCGTTCAGTCGACACGCGCCACACCCGGAAGTGCACGCGCTGCTCGGGATCGTGCTGGTCGAGTCCAAACGAGCC
>Ga0209055_1002018_pt1 | contig 12995 bp, 13 predicted proteins | sample GraSoiAngelo_110_FD_185875 | JGI IMG/M metagenome (GOLD analysis project Ga0209055, IMG submission 185875) | Grasslands soil microbial communities from the Angelo Coastal Reserve, California, USA - 14_0903_12_30cm (SPAdes) (version 2) | ecosystem: Environmental > Terrestrial > Soil > Grasslands ... | reverse complement strand
CTGTGAAACGGGGAGGAAGGTGGGGACGACGTCAAGTCAGTATGGTCCTTACGGCCAGGGCTGCACACGTACTACAATGCCCAGTACAGAACGATCCAAGACCGCGAGGTGAAGGAAATCTAGTAAAACTGGGCTCAGTTCGGATTGGAGTCTGCAACTCGACTCCATGAAGCCGGAATCGCTAGTAATGGCGCATCAGCTACGGCGCCGTGAATACGTTCCCGGGCCTTGTACACACCGCCCGTCACATCATGGAAGTTACTTGTAGCCGAAGCCGGCGCGCTAACCCGCAAGGGAAGCAGCCTTCTACGCTATGAGTGGTAACTGGGATGAAGTCGTAACAAGGTAGCCGTAGGGGAACCTGCGGCTGGATCACCTCCTTTCTAAGGAGAAAGCGTTGAGCATTTCAAATAGAAGATCTCAGATTGAAGATTTGAAATCCGCTCAGCACTAGGTCGACGGCTAAGCCCAGCTACTTCAAGTGCTGAATGGTTTCGGGAGAATGTGAGAGCACACAAAGTTTTCACCTTTTCTCGATCTGTGACAGCGTTGGAAATAGCTGGGTATGCTGTGAAGACTTTGGAATCGAAAGAAACCAGAGCTCAGAGAAACGACGGATAGCGCACAATTCAGTTTTTGCCCATCGACTAAATGCCGGATGACGATTTGCAAGATCGACATCCGGCATTTTCTTTGGATCAGTCTCGACACGAGCACAACATCCGTGTACCTATCCGACTAAAGAAGCTTTTTATTCAGGAGGTTAACAATGACAAAGAAGGCGTTGTTCGTTCGACTCGAGGCAAAACCCGGCAAGGAAAGTCAAGTCGCCGAATTTCTGTGCAGCGGTCAGCCTCTCGTCCAGGAGGAGCCCGGCACGATAGCGTGGTTCGGCATTCAACTTGGTCCGACGACGTTCGCGATTTTCGACGCATTCGCCGACGATGGCGGTCGCGATGCACACCTATCCGGAAAAGTTGCGGCAGCGTTGATGGCCAAAGCGGCAGATTTTTTTGCCGAGCCGCCGAAGATCGAGAAAGCCGATGTTTTGGCCGACAAACTCTAGTCGCCAAAGCCGTCGTCGAGCGCAGGCACAGACTGGCTGCGGCTAATTCATTCTGGGTCGCAACTTATCGGATTCGGGACGTGTTTGCAATTGGCACGCCCTATTCTAAAATTCGCAAACGATTTTGCGGGGGCATAGCTCAGTTGGTAGAGCGCCAGCTTTGCAAGCTGGAAGTCAGGGGTTCGAATCCCCTTGCCTCCAGTCTACGCTCGCAGCGCGGCGGAGAGCGTAGACTGTCGCGCCGAAACTTTAGTGAAAGCGGACATTTTGATCTTGCCACGATCGTCGCCACGAGCTTCGACTCGGCAAGCCAATTCAAATCGTGGCCAACTTTTCCTACGTTTATATCCTTCAGAGCGAAATTGACAGTTCACGTTTTATACAGGTCTAACGGATGATCTGTCGAAACGGTTCACGGCTCACAATGCAGGACGCGTGCTCCATACGGCTAAATGGAAACCATGGCGCCTCAAAGCTTATGTCGCGCTGCCTGATCGAATTCGTGCGGCGAACCTTGAACGCTATCTAAAGTCCGCATCCGGCCGGGAATTTGTTAAGAAACGTTTATGAGTTTCCGCTGCGCGATCCAAATTCAATTAGCGATTTAGCGAATGAATGATTGAGTGATTTGTTGACCACAACCGCTAAATCGTTGATTCATTGATTCGCTCAATTTTTCGGGCCTGTAGCTCAGTTGGTTAGAGCATGCGCTTGATAAGCGCAGGGTCACTGGTTCGAGCCCAGTCAGGCCCACTATTTTATTTTCACTTTGGATTTCAGATTTTCGATTAGCCCGCGCGCCCGTTGGGCGGCGGCCGCTCCGACTGCCGATCTTTGAACTGGCAAGCGATCCGCTTGCCCTACAATTTCTCCGCTACTTTGCGAACCCGCGTTAATTTCGTGCAGATTACCAATCCCAGCAGCGCACCGCCGCTGTCGATCATTATATCACCCGACGCCGCAGTCCGCGCCGGAACAAATGATTGATGAAATTCGTCAGTCGCGGCCACGAGCGTCGCCACAACCCAGACGCTCACGGCCAAGATTGACATCTTCATTTTGAGATTCGTTCCACGATAAACGGCGCGCCACAAGAGCATCGCCAGAATGGCGTACTCAGTGACATGCGCGCATTTGCGAACAACGAACTGAACCTGAGCGATCGTTTCCATGGAAATATCCGGCTTCAGCCAGCGCAGGAGCGGCAGGACGATTCGCGACGTTTGTTCGGCAGACATCAAGTCGGTCGAACCGATAAAAATGAGGCACAACCAGATCAAGACCGGCAGCCAATATTTTAGAAAGGATCGCATTAAGAGGTCAGTCTTTTTTGCATTGGTCAATCTGCAATCTACAATCTGCCATCTGCAATGACCTCTCCCCTCACCTTCGAAGCGATCTTCATGGAACGAATCTGGGGCGGCCGCCGGCTTGAATCCGAATTTGGGAAAAAGTTGCCGCCGAATGTGCGCATCGGCGAATCGTGGGAAATCGTCGATCGAGCGGAAGCGCAAAGTGTCGTCGCGAACGGACCGCTTCGCGGCAAAACGCTGCACGAGCTTTGGACGCAGCATCGACATGATATTTTCGGCGACGTTCCTGACAGCGATCGGTTTCCGTTACTCGTGAAGCTTCTCGACGCGCACGAAAAGCTTTCGCTGCAAGTTCATCCGCCGGAAGACACCGCGAAGACATTAGGCGGCGAACCAAAAACGGAATTTTGGTATGTCGCGGCGGCTGAGCGTGACACCGAAATCTCTGTCGGTCTGCGCGCGTCGCTGACGCGGGAACAGTTCAAGCGTGCTTTGGATGAAAAAACAGTCGAAGACTGTGTTCACAAGATTCGTGTGAAAGCGGGCGATGCGATGTTTCTTCCGGCGGGACGTCTTCATGCGGTCAGTGGCGGCAACCTGCTGGTTGAAATCCAGCAAAACAGCGACACCACGTATCGCGTGTTCGACTGGAACCGGGTCGATGAAAAAGGCAAACAACGACAGTTGCATGTCGATCAAGCGCTACAATGCATCGACTTTAACGATGTCGAACCGAAGTTGATCGAGCCGCAAGGCGAGCTTCTCATGCGGCACAAACTTTTCGAAGTGCAAAAGTGGAAACTCGATAGGCCGCGCGAGATTGTGCGACCCGGACAATTCGCCATCGTCGGTTGCCTCAGCGGCTCGCTCCGTTGCGCAGATGTCGATCTTGCGCCGGGAGAGTTTTTTCTCGCGCCGGCTTCGTTGCAAGATCGACAATTATACCCGCGCGCAGAGGAAACGAGTTTGCTGCGCGTGACGATTCCGTTGTAGCTCAAATCTTCTAGGGGACGCTGTCAGCGTCCCGTCTAATTGATCGGGAAGCCAGCGGCTTCCCCTGCAGCCGGCCGCCAGAGACGGCGGCAGCTACACCTATGCCCGCAGCCAAATGCAATGATGTGGTTGGCGATCGATCATCGGCACAATCTGCGTCTTCGGGCCGCTGTTTTTCGCCCGCTCCTTGGAATTAAAAATTATTCCTCCTCCGCACAACAAAATGCAGTAGGCGATAATCAGGATTTTCGTTGCAGCAGTCATGCGGGTGGATTTGAGATGTGCGCTTCAGCCAGACGCCGCAAATATTGAAAGCTGTAAATGCCGGTGCCGTGTCCATCGCGCCAGCGCGGTTGCAACGCGTAACCGCCGACAATTTCGAACCCGGTGAGCTCAAAACTTTTGTCCGAGTAAGTCACGTGCGGTCGGGAGATATTGCCGAGCACATCCGGCTCGCCGCCGCACGCCGCGCACGGACACGCGCGGCGCAGAAGTTGCAGATCGAAGAACGACTCTGTCTGGTCGTTCCACTGAATGGCCAGCTCACTCCCGATTTGCTGAATGTTCTTTGGTTCCAAGGGCATGAGGTGTCGATCTTAACAGGATGTCGATCTTGAGAGCAATCTTCGAACCTGGATGGACACGCTCCGTCGTATCCGATTAATCAAGGCGCCGACAGTTCGGCGCCCTCCATTATTTTTTGCGTCTTCGCTCGCCGAAAATCGCGGTGCCCACGCGCACGAGCGTCGCGCCTTCTTCGACCGCGATAGCGAAATCGTTCGTCATTCCCATCGAGAGCTGAGTAAGATCGACATGAAACTCTGTTTGCAGCCGATCGCCCAGCTCGCGCAACTGTACAAAATATTTTCGTGATGCTTCGGCTTCCGGCGCGAGCGGAGGGATCGTCATCAGACCCAAGATCGACAATCGATTAAGTGCGAGAAGCGTTTCCATTTGCTCGCGTAACTTGTCAGGCTGAAATCCGAACTTACTCCCCTCGCCCGCCATGTTCACTTCAAGCAACACGCGCGGATGCGATCCTTCTTCTTCCGCGATCCGGTTCATGTCTTGTGCGAGCGCAAGCGAATCAACACTGTGAATCAATTCGAACAACGGCAGCGCATGCCGGATCTTATTTTTCTGGAGATGACCGACGAAATGCCAGCGCAAGTTCGACGGCAGCTCTGGAATCTTTACTCGCGCTTCCTGCACGCGACTTTCGCCGAACAAGGTCTGCCCGGCTTCATACGCCTCCCGCACCTTCTCGGCTGGATGCGTCTTCGTAATCGCAACAAGTTCGACGTCATCAATCGCACGCCCAGCTTTGGCCGCAGCTCGCGCAATCCGTTCCCGAACCCGCGCAAGATTTTCGGCGATTGTGTCCATGGTTGGTAAAAAGCAGCGTCGTTTATCTGACAGACAATAGCCCAGCGTTTCAACGCTGGGCTATATTGGATTTGGAGGGCGTCTGTGTCAGACGCCGATTTTGTAGAACGGCGTTTCACAGAAACGCCGTACAATGTTCTAGTCGTCCACCCGTTCAGCAATTCCATCATTTGCTTCGCCGACTTCTGCGATCGCCGGCATTAGAATACTGCTCTGCTCGAGCCCATCAACTTCACGACGGCGTTTGCTCCATTGAACAACGGCAGCACGGTCGTCATCATGAGCAGGAAAAAAGCCGCGGCTTCGGTCGCGAAGTGCTGATGCGCTTCGCACGTGAAGTAATGCCGGCTGAGAGCATGGAAAGGCGGTTTGCAATCCTCTACACGTCGGCCACGGATATCGTCGAGCGTCGCTGGGACCTCCGACTCATGCGCGCAGTGTGGGCGCTCGATCCATATCGATGATTAATTTGGAATATCGGTTTTCATGCTCGTCTGAATTCAGACCTCTCGTTTCCGGCCTCTGATCTCTCTGTCATCTTCGGCTCGCCTTCATGCCTCGTTGCGCCGTGCTCAAGGTCTCGGTCGGCACCACACTTCGCAAATTCCGCAATCCTGTGCTGTGCCCTCCGCCAGGGAGCGGCGCCGGCCCGATCTTGATTGCCGGTTGCGGCGGTAAACTTAGCGCAAGCTTCTCAAAAAACGCCTGGCGATCCGGGTATAGCATCTGACTAATCGTTGTGTGCATTTGAAGGTTCGGTTGCTTATCACTCAGGGCGTTTCAACGCCGCTGAGGATTCCACCGAGATGTCCAGTGAGCGTGATCACCATCAGCGCGAGCAACGTCACTGCGAAATAAGCGACACGCGGCGGGATGCCTTTCGCGCGGAGGCGCGAGCGCATCCAGCAGAGAAAGAAGATTAGCGACGCCGAAGTCAGCGCGCAGATCATATGCAGCCGTAAGTTGCCCTTGAGGGTCGCGCCTTCGAGTTGCCATTGCCACGCTCCCAAGCCGGTGGCGATCGCCAATGGGACGGTCACTGCGGCGCCGAGGAGATTGTAATAGGCGACCGATGCGAAAACCGGTTGCTTGCGCCAGACCGCCAGTAACTCGAAGACGGCGCTTGTGATAAAGAGCGCAATCGGAAAATGAATGATGACCGGATGCTGGGCGTGTCCTGCGAGGAGCGCGGCCTTCAGATCAAAGGGAATCGGGGAATGGGAAGCCGCGAGAAATAGTTTCATAATGTTCACGGACCGCTGCTCCAGCGGCCCCCATAAGTGGCCATCAATCGAGCCTCGCTACTTCACGACCACGATCGTCCCAGTCATCTTCGGGTGAACCGAGCAAAAATAGGTATAGGTGCCGGGAGCGCCGACTGTAATTGTGAACTCTTGATCGGTGTCGAGTGCGGTCGATTTCTTAAACTGCTTCTCGACGCTCACGATGGTGTGCGGTTCTTCGTCCCGATTGATCCAAGTCACCTTCTCTCCAGACTTCACGGTTATGCTCTGGGGATTGAAAGCGAAGTCTTTGATCTCTATTCTGTTTTGCTTCGTGCTGTCGGCGTTCTTCATCTCACCACCGAGCGCGAAGAGGGACAGATTGAGAAAAGCGATGCCGCACAAGAGTGCCGCCATTTTATTTTTGTGAGTAAGTGTAATCATAGTTTGAGTAGATCTAGCTGAGGTTTGAATCGACGACGGCGAGGGCGGTTTTGCCTTGCTTATACTGAACGCTTGTTAGGCCAAGCATGCTCCGCAGCTTTTCAGCCGGGACCTTCATTGGCCCAGGCGATGGCGCCGTTCCTGGCGCGGGCTGCGGGAAGGCAGTAGACATCGCGGTGTGGAAAGTCACATTACCTTCGACTTTCTGGAGCACCTGATGGATGTGCCCGTTTAGCACCGTCAGCGAACCGAAGCGTTTCAAATATCCTAGAGCGCGTTCGCTATCGCTTGTTCCCCAACCCCATTGCGGATAAACCGCCCAGAGAGGGATATGCGCGAAGACAACAATCGGCGTGTCTGCGCCAAGACCCTTCACGTCCTCTTCGAGCCATTCAAGCTGCTCGTCTCCGAGCTGTCCCAGACCGCCGGCCTGAAGGTTCAGGACATTGACCAGTCCAATGAAGTGGACTCCGTTTTTGTTAAAGCTGTACCAACCTGAGCCCTTGGCTTCGACGCTCTTTAAATACCGTTCTCGATAGAGTTTTCCGTTGTCGTTTAGCACATCGTGCTCCCCGGGAACATAGAAAATATCCTTAGTCCGGCAGCTCTTCAGCACTTCATCAAAGGTATCGAACTCCTCGGGCTTTGACAGCTGCGTGAGGTCTCCCGTGTGGATAAGAAAAGCGGGCGGAGTCGGCATCGCATTGATGCGATCGAGGGCAATTTTGAACGTCTCCGTCACATCTTTGTTTGCGTCTTTGCTGAAGCCGATGTGGCTATCGCTGATCTGGAGAAAGCTGAGATCCGTAGCTGTCGGCAGCGAGTCTCCTGCTTTCGCGATTTGGGCAAGAGTTCTCGACGCAAGCACCCCGCCGCTTATCGTCCAAAGCAGGCCCGTGCCGGCCCATGCCATGCAGTGGAGAAAGCCGCGGCGATCGATTCCGTCGTGTTCGTGGTCGTGAGAAATGTAATCGGACATAATATTTGGTTTGGTTAGGTTGTTGGTAGAGGTTGCCTTACACCTATCCTTACCGATTCGGCGCGCCTTTATTCCCGAAATATTCAGGTCGCGCCGCTCTCAACGCCGCTAAGGACCCCGCCGAGATGTCCGGCGAGTGCGATCAACAACACCGTGACAAGCGCAAGGACAATATAGATGGCACCCGGCGTTCGTTCTGAAAATCTCCGCTGGCGAACACGCCACCCGCAAAGAAGCCAGATCATCCCGCTCGCCGCTAGTGCGGAAATGAGGTGCAAGAGCAAGTTTCCTTTAAGTCGTGCACCTTCCAATTGCCACTGCCATCCGGCCAACCCGCTCGCAATGGCCACCGGCGCCGTAAGCGCGGCCGCGAGAAGATTATAGTATGCGGCCCCTGGCCATCGCTGGATTCCTTCTCCAGATCGCCAGGAGGTCAAACGCCACGCTGATGATAAAGAGCGCGATCGGAAAATGAATGATTACTGGGTGTTGCGCGTGCTTTGCCAGGAGGGCAGCTTTTATGTCAAACGGGTTCATGCGATCTTTTGTGAGGCTGCGTGTAATGATGATAGGAGCTTCTTTTGACCTTTGGGTCTTTGAACTCGCGAATCTGTTATTTGTCCGCTAGGTGCCGCCTGAGTGTCTCTTTCTCTGTGAAGTCCGAGTCTCGAATCGTCCGCTGGCCTCCCTTGACGATAACTTCGCTCGTTGTCGCTTTGGCCGGAGCTGACTCTCTTGTTTCGGTATCCTTTCCGCGCGTACTACTTAAAAGCGCTAGCGCAACGAACATGACAAACGCCAGAGAGCCTGTATTCACATGCCTAATAAACGGAATGAATACGGACGCGCACCTAGTAGCAGGCTTTCGATAGTGAGCAGGAGAAGCTGACATAATGTGAATCTTTTTATGGTTTAGTTTCACTTAACGTTGTGTTCGGTTAACATTGTCTTCAGCTATCCATACCGTTTTGCTGAGCGAATATTCCCGTTGTCCGGAGAAAGCAGAACTTGGTGACCGAGCTTCGGATATTGGCAACGCAATACGCCTGAACGGCGCGCCTGCTCAAGAAAGAGGACCCCACTCTGGTCCGGCCCGCTCTTAAGGAACTAAGTCTTATGCTGCGACCAAGTTTCTGACGCCGTCAATGGCGCGCGATTCGTTCTTCGAAAAGCTGCTTAAAAGCCTGCAAGTCTTTATCGTTGACGTCGGAGACGGCCCAGTAGTTGAAGTCGGAGTCAGTCCAATGCAGGAGCTGATAGCCTTGGCGCGTTATTGTCTTTGGGGTTCCGGTTGCATCGGGCGCTGCCGGCCAAACAAACAGATTAATGAAATGTTTGCGCCTTTGGTAAACCAGAGCCGCCACCGTCCTGTTATTTAGATAGTCAAGGCGGCCGCCAATTAAAGGAAATCCTTCGCTGGAAAGATCGGCAACTGCAGGCGCAAAATCAAGCTTCGCATCAAGCCAGGGTTTTACGGTGTGCTGGTCGGAGGAAGCGACGTCGGTGAGATGGTTTGCCATAAGCGAACGCACATGACTGGCGATGAGCTGCGTCGCGAGAAACTGATCATTCCCTGGTCGCTGCAAGCGGGGCACCAAGTTCAACGTGATGATCGCAGCGAAGATGATCGCCGCGGCGAGAGCCAGCCAATTCCACGGTATCCCAGAAGGAACAGTCTGCGGCCCCCTTAGGATTAGCGACCGAGCAGCTCGCGCAACATTTCGCAAGGGTCGTTCGGCGATCTCCTCTCGCAAGGAGGATTGAATTCGCTCACGGAGTTCAACTGGTGCCTTGTAATACGGGGTGGCGCTGCCAATCGTGTGAATGAGTGCTCTATGAGCTTCGTAGGCTCGATCGCATTCGGGGCAGTCCTGTAGGTGCTGTTCAATTTTCTGATTGGAAAGCGGATCCAGTTCGCCATCCAAATAACCATCCATCAGTTTTGTAGCTTCTTCGCAGTTCATCTATTTCTCCTTACCGATCCGAGCCGCCAAATATTCCTTAAGTTTGGCACGCGCGCGGGCGAGCCGCGACATGACCGTACCCGGCGGAATTTGCGCGATGTCGGCTATTTCCTTGTAGGATAAACCTTCCTGGTGGCGCAGCGTCAGGATCTCCCGAAATTCCGCAGGCAATTCATCCATTGCCTCTCTGATTAGTTCCGCGTCTTCACTGTGCTCCAGAATCGTCGCGGGACTCACAGACTCGTAGCCGGGCGCATGTATTTCTTCATCAAAAGTGGTGGTGAGATCAACCGCCCGATTCTTTTTCAGCAACGTGTACGAGGTATTTCGGACAATCGTTAGCAACCAGGCCCGGCCATTCGAACCGTGGAATCCGGAGAAAGATTTAAACGCACGCAAATACGCCTCTTGCACGACATCCTGCGCATCCTGTTCGTTGCGAAGCAGCCACCTGGCTAAATTGTGGGCTGCGTCAAGATGGGGCAGCATCACTTCTTCAAAAGATGTTAACTCCGCTGGCTGAGCGTGTTCCTCTTCGCGCTTCTTAACTACGACGAACTTCACAATCTTTGCAGTCGATTCGAAATCTTCCGTCTCGGAAGCATGTTCCTCTTTCAACAGTAAAGCCATAGCAATTTTCGAGAGGTCATATCTCGGCCCGGCACAACACGTTGAGGCGGTTTGCCATTTGTCTAATAAGACTGGCGTGGCCCCGTTTTATTCCATTCTCGAAAAAAAGCCGCGGAGAGGCGGTCATCTCACAGATATCAGCGACCCAAACGCCGCCGCACATCACCATCCGGGAATATAAATCCGAAAAATTGGTTGAATAAGTGAAGAACGATTTGCCGCTAACCAAACACGCTTATGACTCCAATGATCGCTAGTATCCTTAATTTTGCGGGGCCGGACATGATGATAATCCTTCTCATCGTATTCCTCCTATTCGGCGCGAAGAAACTGCCTGAGCTCGCTCGTGGTATGGGCAAGGCGGTAAAGGAGTTCAGCGCCGCGCGAGACGAGATTGAGAAGGAGTTAACTCAGTCCGGCCCCATTGGAGGAGCGCAGCCAAAACTACTGGACACCACAAGCGAGCAGAGATCCGCGCCGTAATCCCGGCGCTGCAATCAGAGCGAGGATCGAAAGAACGCGATGATCGACCAGCTGCCCGATAAGTCTGGCAAAAGACGAATCGTCATTCTCGGCGGTGGTTTCGGCGGAGTTTACGCCGCCATTCATCTTGAGAAAATGTTGGCACGAGTGGACGCGGTAGAGATTTGCCTCGTTAGTCGCGATAACTTCTTCTTGTTCACGCCGATGCTTCACGAGATCGCAGCGAGCGATCTCGAAATCACAAATATCGTAAATCCCCTCCGGAAGTTACTTCGTAAAGTTGAGGTATTGGTGGGCGACGTTAACCAGATTGACCTGCCAAACAGGCGGGTCCTGATTTCACACAGTTACCGCAACCACTCTCTCCAGATCGACTATGACCATCTGGTCATCGCATTAGGGTCGATCACCAACTTTTACGACATCCCGGGTCTCGCCGACCTGGCCGTATCAATGAAATCGCTTCGCGATGCGATTCAATTGCGCGCTCAAATCATCCGACACTTGGAAGAGGCAAATTCGGAATGCAATCTCGCAGACCGGCAATCGTTACTTACCTTCGTAGTGGCTGGCGGCGGCTTCGCCGGTGTGGAAACGGTGGCGGCGTTAAACGACTTTGTGCGGGAAGCGCTGCCGTTCTATCCCAATCTGTCTGAAGATATGTTGCGGGTTATGCTGGTCCATTCTGGTCCGGAGATCCTGCCGGAACTGGGTGAAAGCCTGGGAAGATACGCCGAGAAGGTGCTCGCGCGACGCGGTGTAGAAATTCGCCTTAAAACCCGGGTTAGGAGCGTAACGGAGAGCAAGGTTTTTTTAGCCGGTGGTGTCTCAATTCCATCGCGCACCTTGGTGTGGACTGCCGGCACCGCGCCCAGTCCCATCATCTCTTCGCTCCCTTGCGCAAAGGAACGAGGTCGATTACTCGTAAACCAATTCTTGGGAGTTCCCGATTGGCCTGATGTCTGGGCCGTGGGTGACTGTGCGTTTGTGCCAGATATCAGAAATCCGGGCCAGTCTCATCCGCCAACGGCGCAACATGCAATACGCGAGGGCAGGGTTGTGGCGCAGAATATCGCGGCTGCGCTCCTAGGTCGTCCTTTAAGGCCATTTTCGTTCAAGGCCATCGGGTTGCTGGCCTCAATCGGGCGTCGGATGGGTGTGGCGCGGATCCTTGGCTTCAATTTCTCGGGCTTCTCCGCCTGGTGGATGTGGCGGACGGTTTACCTGAGTAAATTGCCCGGCTTGGACAAAAAGGTTCGTGTGGCGTTTGACTGGACACTGGACCTTCTCTTCCCGAAGGACGTTTGCGCAGTATATGACCTCGACGACCGCCGCGATTTCCATCGCCAGGACCACACGAGAAATACGCTCGGGAATAATGGCGATTACCAAGTAACGGCATCCCAGCGAGCACTGCTTTCGCTCGAACCCTTGTGAAGGCTGTTCGATCTCATCCACCCCGCGCCCAGCTTTCGCCGCAGCCTGCGCGATCTGCTCCCGCACGCGCTCAAGATTTTCCTGAACTTTCGCCATTCTTTAACTATACTCGAACATTCGAGAGCAGAAATTATTCGGAAAATCAGGAGCTTAATACGATGCCTCTACAACCTATCCAGGACTCACTCGAATTTTCTACTCTGTCAGCCTTGTCATGTGCGCACGGCTTTTCTAGTGGCGACGCCAGGGGGTTACGGGTAAATAAAATATCGATGACTATGTTGTGCTTCTGCGCGCGCCTCTTACCGGTCTTGGCCGGGCTGTTCGCTTCAACTTCGACGTTCGGGCAAGCTGGGGAACCGGCCATTCCCAAGCTCAATTACGAAGTAGTCCCAGATTTCTTTCAACTTCCTGCCGGAGAAAATTTTGTCGAAGCAGCCGGCGTGGCTGTGAATTCAAAGGGACACATCTACGTATTTCATCGCGGCAAGCATCCGCTGATGGAATTCGATTCTTCGGGAAAATTCCTCCGCAGCATTGCCGACGATCTGTTCGTCACGGCGCACACGGTGCGAGTGGATGCTGAAGACAATATCTGGACCACTGACGTCGGCGCGCACGTGGTACTTAAGCTCAGCCCTGAGGGTCACGTGCTCCTGGCACTGGGCCGGATGCGAATCCCGGGAGATGATGTCCTCCACTTCAATCAGCCAACCGATGTTGCGTTTGACCGCGAAGGAAATTTCTACGTCACCGATGGCGAGGGTAACTCCCGCGTTCTGAAGTTCGACAAGTTTGGCAATTTGCTGATGGGATGGGGAATGAAAGGAACAGGTCCCGGACAATTCGACCTTCCCCACTCCATCGCAGTTGACGGCGATCTGGTTTACGTTGGCGACCGCCAGAATGCGCGCATTCAGATTTTCGATCGGAACGGTCGTTTTCTTCGAGAATGGAAATTAGGTCACCCCTTTGGTCTCTTCGTCACACCCGACCATTTCATTTATATGTCCGATGCAATGGCGAGTCGTATTCTAAAGATCGACCAGAACGGCAAAATTATCGGCGTGTTATCTG
>Ga0209055_1002017_pt1 | contig 12996 bp, 14 predicted proteins | sample GraSoiAngelo_110_FD_185875 | JGI IMG/M metagenome (GOLD analysis project Ga0209055, IMG submission 185875) | Grasslands soil microbial communities from the Angelo Coastal Reserve, California, USA - 14_0903_12_30cm (SPAdes) (version 2) | ecosystem: Environmental > Terrestrial > Soil > Grasslands ... | reverse complement strand
CCGTTCTCCGATCCGGTGCCAGGCTTTGGCTGTTCTGAGACTTGCGGCATTCGGAAGTGATGCCAGGCGGGCGCGCGCTCGTTGCCTTAGCTCAGCCTGTCTGAGTGAAGATCGAAAACTGGGTCCGACGCCGGATGTGTTTCGGGGGATTACGTCGTGGCCCCTCTACTGAAGCGCACTCGCTACGTTGGAGAATACAGTGTTGGTTTGGGTGCCAATCAGTCGAACGGTGCCAACCACGAGTACCAGAATCACCGCGAGCATTACTGCATACTCGGCAATGTCCTGACCCAGATCGTCTCTCCATAGCTCAAGGAAAAAGGTGGTCATATCGCCCCCCAAACTGGCACTATAGCATAGCGAACTTTTCTAAAGGGATCCGCCACTTGGAAACGGGGTGGAAGGGGACAGATGGTTTTCTCCCAAACCGTCGAGGGAGTTATGCGTCGGTTGCGCAATCCACTTGCAATTGCTCTGGTCGCCGTTACCTTTCGACTCATACTCATTGGCCCGGTTTGGCTAGGTCCGATGAATCCGTACCCGAACCAGCCATTCACCAAGAACGAGCCCAGTCATATTGCCGCTCACATCGCGCGTGGGGAGGGTTTCGCATCACCGTACACTGATCTGCCGACACCGACTGCCCAGCAACCGCCTCTATATCCCTTGTTCCTAGCCGTGATCTTTAAGCTGTTTGGCATCTTCTCGCGCATGTCGCTCTGCGTGATCGTCGGCGCCAATGCTGTAACCGGAGGGGTTGTCGCGCTCTTGCTTTATAGGGTAGCGCTAAAATATTTCTCACAGACTGCAGCCCTCGTTGCTGCCTGGATGTGGGCTGTTTTGCCGCCCACCGCGCTTACCGACCTTGCGCTTTGCCATTACAGTTTCTCGACGCTTGCGGTTCTCAGCTGGCTTTTGCTTATCCCGGATATGTCAGCACGGACTCGAGATTGGATGCTCCTTGGCATAGCTGTAGGAGTTGCCTTGCTTTTGAATCCGATGCTGGTCCTGCTCATTCCAGCAAGCGCTCTGTGGCTTTTGCCAAGGAAAGGGTTCGTGGCGATCATGCTGGCGATGACAGCCCTGACGCTTGCTCCCTGGTACGTTCGCAACTACCGCATGCTCGGCTCCTTCTATCCCTGTCTGCGGGACAATCTCGGGCTTGAGCTATACATCGGGAATCATGCGGGCATGTCGGGAATCTACGACTACTTCACAGGTGAATCCCCTTACCGAAGCCGCCAGTTGACAGAATGGGGCGAAGCGAGGTTCATGGCAGCACGGCAGCGCGAGGCCATGGTCTACATTGTTTCGGCGCCGGAAGATTTTCTCCTGCGCGCAGCCAAACGATTGGAGGATTTCTGGCTGCATCCCTGGCCGTTCGTGTACTTCACTCTGATCGGATTAGCCCTTTGGGGATTCAGGCAAGCCCCACAACCCTTTGCTGCGTTCACTGCCGTGCTGTTCCTTATCTATCCGGTGGTGTTTTACGTGACCCAGACTTCATGGGCGACCAGCTACCGCCATCCCATTGAGCCGCTGCTTCTTTTGATGGCGGCAGTGCCAGTAGAAAGGATAATTCACAGACTGAGGGAACAGCCATGACTCCCATCGCGATTCACTGTACTCGGGAGCCGTGGTGGGCACTCCACAATACTCTTGAACTCTCATCCATCTGCCCGTCTGCGGGTCTTGCACGAGGCGTGGGCGTCGAGCGGCTGCGAACGGAAAACGATCAAATCAAAACGGGTTGGCTACGCTCTTTTCCCGATAGGCAACCTTTCTCGTCAGCAGCACTACAAGCATGGGCAAGTAGATGAAAATTACCGTCCAGCGTCCAACCTGGTTGAAGCTCTGTGGATAGTGATACCAGCGCCAGATCCCTGCTCCCCAACTCAGCGCCGCTGTAAAGAGTAATTCGCGTCGCGACTTGGGAATCAGCCACAGGATCAGGGAATCAAAGAACCACCGCTCGGGCACCATGGCGGCCAGCAACAGCAGCCAGGCATCACGTTCGCGATAGTGAACCAGCGCCAGTGCCAGCAGCGGTCCGGGCAGCACCAGCAGGGGAATGAAGTGCTGATAATTTCCCAACTGCTTCCACCAGCCGAGCGGCCAGCTGGGCATCAGGACCAGGCTGAGCAACAGCCAGACTAGGCAGGCGATAATCCCTTTGCGGCTCAGGTGCGTTGCCGCAACCGGAAAGCCGACTTGTGGTTTGGCCAGTGTCACCGGCAATAGCAGCGGAAAGAAAGCGCTTGCCGTGATCAGCGGCGACCACTGCGCGGTCAACATCGACCCCCAGTAAGGATAAGCAAGAAAAACAAATAGGCGCTTATAGCCGTAACCTGTCAAGCCGAAAGCCAGCAGCCCCGAACTGATGCCGAAAAATATTCCGGCCGCGATCTCCGGCGTCATCCTCACAAAAGGCAGCCCAAACAGAGCCGCCGTCATCGGGTATTGTTGGAGTGCGGTATCGTAAGGATTACGGCGTGCCAGCAGATGTTGAGCCCCTCGTATCGCCCATTGGAAATCGGCCGCGTCCTGGTGAAACCTGTGCAGCAAGTACCAGCAAAACAGCCCGCTGGCTATCCCAATTGCGAGGGAGACCGCAATACGCCGGTGCATATGAGCTTCGCTTGCCGCCTCAGTTGTAACATGAGCATGGTGGCATCCAAACACCACGTCGGCGGGGCGGGTTAAGACTCTTTGAAGAATCCCAAGAGGACACCCTTGCAATCACTGTGAACAGTTTGGCGAAGAGACCTGAACTCGCATTGCTGCTCGCTCTCGTCGCGGCTGGCAGCGCTTGGTTTTTCACCAACCATGTTCTCGTCGCTTACGAGATAAGCGAATCCGCTGTGAAAGGCCTTCCGCGGGGGAATCTTTCCGATCTTTACCCGCGCTGGCTGGGCGCGCGCGAGTTGTTGCTGCATGGACGCGATCCTTATAGCCGCGAGATCACCCGCGAAATTCAGGTCGGCTATTACGGAAGGCAGGTCGATCCCACCCGCCCCCATGACCCCAAAGACCAGCAGGGCTTCGCCTATCCTCTCTATGTTGTGTTTCTGCTTGCCCCCACCGTGCGCTTGCCTTTCCGCGAGGTGCAGCTCGGTTTCCGTTGGCTCTTGGTCATTCTTACCGGCTCATCTGTCCTCTTATGGCTGCGCGCGCTCCGATGGCGGCCTTCTCCCGGCATCGCGGCGGCTTGGATAGTAGTAACCCTGGGCTGTTTCCCAGCGATCCAAGGTCTCAAGCTGCAGCAGTTGAGCCTGCTGGTTTGCGCGCTGCTGGCCGCCTGCGCGGCCGCCGTGGCAAGCGGCGCACTCCTTCTTGCCGGTATTCTTCTGGGTTTGGCTACGATCAAGCCACAATTAACGGCGATTCTTGCCGGCTGGCTGCTGCTCTGGGCGATTGCCGAATGGAGCTCGCGAAAGCGGGTGGTCGTCAGCTTTGCTGTGACGATGGCAATCCTGTTGGCGGGTTCGGAAATCCTGCTCCCCGGCTGGGTGGCTCGTTTCCGCGCTGCCGCGGCTGATTACTGGCAGTACACCGGAGGAGGGAAGTCCGTCCTCGACGTAGGGTTGAGTACGGCCCTGGGCAAACCGGTCGCCGTCATTCTCGTGATCGTGCTTGCAGTTTTGTGCTGGCGAGTTCGTCGGGAACCGGCTGACAGTTCCGTTTTCGCCTGGATGCTGGCGCTCGTGCTGGCCGTCACCCTCGTCGTGATTCCGACCTTCGCTCTCTATAACCAATTGCTCCTGCTCCCCGCATTCATGCTGGTTGTTCGCTCTCTCCCTGAGCTGTGGGGAAAGGGAAGGATGGCTCGTTTTCTTGCGGCGATAACCGGCGCGGCTATCCTTTGGCCCTGGGTCACCGCCGTGCTGGCCGATCTTGCGCTGCTAGGGCTGCCCCATGAACTCGTTCTCAAGACCTGGGCCGTGCCCTTGTATCCCAGCTTGGCGATTCCCGTGACCGTGCTGGGGCTGCTCGCAGTCTGCGCTGGGCCGATCTTGGCCAATCGCCCGCTCTCGAGCGCTCCGTCTCGGCCTCAAGGAGTATTGCAATGATCGAAGGCCACGGGTTACTCTTCTGCACCCTGTCTTACGGAGGACGCGATGAATCTGAAGATAGATACGAGAACAACCGAGGGCGTAACGGTAGTCTCTTGCGCCGGCCGGATTGTCTTCGGGGATGAGGCCTCCGCGCTCCGTTCGGAATTGAAAACAATCCTGAATAGCAGCAAGAAAGTCGTTCTCGACCTTTCCGAAGTCAGTTACATCGATAGTGGCGGCCTGGGCACCCTGGTTGGCGTATACTCTTCAGCGCGCAGTGCAGGAGCCGACATCAAACTCGCTGGCCTGGGCCAGCGCGTGCGGGATGTCCTGCAGATTACCAAGCTCGTCACCGTGTTTGAGGTGTACGATAACGCGCAAAAGGCACGCGCCGCTTTCCGCTGACGTCGCTAAATACCGGTTCAATGCGCGCGATACCGGGCGGACCTTCGTAGCCGACTCCCCACCGCCCTCAGCTCCGGCCGTTGCCTCGCTGTTAGGAGCAGCATTAGTTCCGCATGGCCTTCGCACCGACTTCGAAGCTCACCACCGAGTCCGGCTCGGGCGTATTTCCCAGCCTGGTACTTGTACAGGGAGAAGAGCAGCGCTTGATCCCGCTCAAACACAGCCCTTTCAGTGTGGGACGCAAGGTGGACAAGGATCTGGTCATCGCCGATCCCCGGGTTTCGCGCGATCACGCTAAAATCGTTTCGGAAGACGGGGTTTTCTTCCTCATCGACGAAGGCAGCAAGCACGGCACATTCGTCAATGGCCAACGCGTCCAGCGCCAAAAGCTCGAACGCAATGACCGGCTGGAGTTCGGCGTTCGTGACGGGGCCTATGTCGTCTTCCATCCCCAGCACCCCACCTCCAACACTGCCCGCGAGTTCTTGAGCCAGATCTCAGGCTTGCAGATCTCCACCGACACCACGGATCTGGAAAAGCTGACCATGTTCCTGGAAGCGGCGCGCAAGCTGAACACCACTGGCGTTCTGGATGAAATCTTGGTCACCTTGGTCGAGACCACGCTGAAACTCACGCGTGCCGAGCGCGGCTACGTATTTCTCAAGTCGGAAGAGGGAGCCCTGCGCCTGGCCGCTGGTCGCAACTCTAAGGGCGAGCCGCTTCTCGACGACAAAACGATTTCCCATTCGATCCTCGAGGAAGCTGTCAATTCCGCCTCCGAGTACCTGGTCACCGACACCAGCCAGTCTTTGGATCTGGCCGCACGTCGCAGCATCATGGCCTACGATTTGCGCACCGTCATCTGCATTCCTCTGCGAAAGCCGCAGATCCAAACCCGACGGGAACCGGTTACCAGCGAGACGGCGCCTTCAACAGGCGGCGAGATCATGGGCGCCTTGTATGTGGACTCTCGCTTCGCCACACGCGATATCTCCAGTGTCAGCCACGACATCCTGCGCGCCGTCGCAACCGAAGCCGCTTCCCTGGTCGAGAATGCCCGCCTGGTGCAGGCGGAGGAAGCTGCTCGCCGCTACCAGCAGGAGTTAGCCATCGCTTCGGCCATGCAGCAGCGGCTCATGGAAGTCCATATCCCTGAAGTGCCTTTCGCGCGGGTAAACGGCCGCAATTTGCCTTGCAAAGAAATTGGCGGCGACTTTTTCGACGCCGTTAGCACGAAAGATTATTTTGCCGTCGCTGTCGCCGATGTGTGTGGCAAAGGAGTCTCCGCCGCTCTGCTGGCCAACACCCTCCAGGGAATGATCTATTCCCACCTCGTGGCTCGCATGCCTTTGGCAGAGATTGTGGCCGCGGTGAACCTCTTCTTTACCCAAAAACATCTAGGGGAAAAGTACGCCACCGTGGTCATTGCCCGAATCACCCCTGATGGGGAACTGGAATACGTCAATTGCGGACATGTGCCGCCCCTGCTGATTTCCAATCACCAGGTCACGCGTCCCGAGAAGGGTAATTTGCCGGTAGGCTTGCTGGCAGAAGCCACTTACGAAAGCGGAACCTGCCGCCTTCAACCCGGCGACCGTCTGCTCATTGTGACCGATGGGGTAACCGAGGCAGAAAACGCCCGCGGCGATTTTTTTGAAAACGAGAGGCTCGAAAAGGTCGCCAGCACAAGTTCCTCGTTCGAAGACATCTTGAGTTCGGTGGCGAATTTCTGCGGCGGAACTCCGCTCACCGACGACTGCACCGTGGTCGAACTGGTCTACACCGGGTAGTGGCAAGAGTCCGTATCAGCGCACCTCTGCCGTGCTCTCCTGAAATCTCTTGCCCCTGGTCATTGCGAGCTGATTGCGGCCAGTGACGAATCTCGGTTTTTACAGACCGCTTCCATGTAGTCTCTATTTGTCCCGAGCGAGACTAGGACTTCTGGTTCTGAGAAAGCTTGGTGAGGAATTCGGTTACCTCTACGGAATTCCAATCCACCGGCCCGATGAACTTGCGCCGGACGACACCGCTGCGGTCAATGATGTAGGTCTCGGGCCATCCTGAAGTCCCATAAAGCCTGCTGCTCTTCTGGTCGGGATCGCGGACAGTAAGAAAAGGAACGCCGTGATCTTTCAGGAAACGGTGATAGGCATCGCCATCTACGTCAATGCTGACGCCGACCACCGTCACGCCTTTCGCCTTCATTCGTTCGCTCATGCCGATCAAAGACGGAATTTCTTCCACGCACGGCGCGCACCAGGTCGCCCAGAAATTAAGCACGACGATTTGGCCGTGGAGCTCGCTGAGGGAGACTTTGCGATCAGCGTCTTGGACGGTGAAATCAGGTGCGTTGGTGCCAATCCGAGGCGGACGCGAGCCTGTGTAGCAGCCTACTGACAGAAGAAGAACAACCATTGGGATGGGGGAAAGAAACCTTCTCACACAGATATAATAACGAATTCGGCCTAGGGTGAGGCGAGAAACTGTGCCGCCGGAAGTGTCCATCATCGTGCCCGCACGCAACGAAGAGGCCTGCCTGGGCAGGTGCCTCGACTCACTGACCCGGCAGAAGGAGGTGGTTTTCGAAGTGCTGGTGGTAAATGACGGCTCGACCGATGGCACGCGAGCGATCGCCTTGTCGTTTCCCCGGGTGCGAGTCGTGGATGCTCCCCCTCCTCCTTCGGACTGGAACGGGAAGAGCAACGCCCTAGCGGCCGGTGCCAGAGAGGCGGGGGGCGAGTGGCTACTCTTTACCGATGCCGATACGGTCCACCGGCCGGGGTCTCTGGCCTTGAGCCTGCGCGAGGCTAAGCAAAATGGAGCGGCACTCGTTTCCTATTCTCCCGAGCAGGAGGTTCACGGATTCTGGGAAAAGGCAGTTATGCCGGTGATCTTCGCTGAACTCGCCTCCACCTACGAGGCTTCGGAGGTGAGCAATCCAGCGTCGGAGGTCGCAGCCGCCAACGGTCAATATCTGCTGATCGCGCGGGAAGCTTACGAGGCTGTGGGTGGATTCGCCGCAGTCGGCGGCAGCCTTCTTGAGGATGTTGCCCTGGCTCGGGCCGTCAAGCAGTCAGGACGAAAGCTTTACTTCCGCTTTGGCGGAGATCGGGTGGGCACGCGAATGTACCGCAGCTTCGCCCAGATGCGCGAAGGATGGACGAAGAACCTGGCGCTCCTGTTTCCAGCGGCGAGGAAGCTGGCGATCTTGCGCGCTGCAGAGTTCCTTTTGATCGCCGGCGGTGCGGTCTTCACTGCCGCAACGCTACTTCAACGAACCATGGCACTCGGCATACTGGCGGGGGTCGTCACCGCCGGCCTGTACAGCTGGTTTCTCCGCCGGGTTCTCCGAGCGCACTTCTCCTGGGATTCCAATTTGCTTGCGATCTTCGGCTTGCCGCTGTTTGCCTATCTTTTGACCCGCTCAAGACTCTCTTATAAGAAGGGAACTGTGATGTGGAAGGGCCGAGGGTATCGAGCGGGAAGTTCTTCGAACAACACCCGAGTTCCGGCAGTGCCTCCGCAAGATTGCCGCCGGGACGCCGGCGCTAACCCGGGGCGATCATGGTCTATCTGACACGCAAAGCGGAATTCTCAGCTTCGCATTACTACCACAACCCGGAGTTCACGCCGGACGAAAACAAGCGCATCTTCGGCAAGTGCAACAACCCCAACGGGCACGGTCACAACTACGCGCTCGAAGTCACGGTTAAGGGCGAAGTCGATCAGCGATCAGGGTTCGTCGTAGATCTCAAGCAGCTGAAAGAGATCATGAACAAGGAAGTGCTGGATGCGCTCGACCACCGGTTTTTGAATAAAGAAGTGCCGGAGTTCAGCCGACAAATTCCTACGACCGAGAATATTGCGATCGCCATCTGGCATCGGCTGGAACCGAAGTTGAGAACCGCCAAACTGCATCGCGTGCGGGTGTACGAGACGCCGGACTTGTTCGTGGATTTCTACGGAGAAGCATGAAGGCGCACTTGTCACGTCGCTATCTGTTTTCGGCTTCGCACCGGCTCCACAATGATGCGATGTCGGCCGAGGAAAACCGGGCGACTTATGGCAAGTGCAACAACCCTCATGGACACGGTCATAACTACGTTTTGGAAGTGACGGTCAGCGGGCCGGTGGATGAGCGCACCGGCATGGTCTGCAATCTGGTCGATCTGGATCAGTTCGTCGAGCGCGAGGTCCTGGAGCGCTTTGATCACCAAAACCTGAACACGCTGCCAGGGTTTGCGGGAACCGTACCGACTACCGAGAACTTGTGTGAGCAGATCTACGATATTTTGCAGCGCGGATTCGGCTACGCACATCTGGAAAAGGTGAGACTGGAAGAGACCCTGATGAATTCTTTTGAGTACGCGGGAGGAGTGGAATTGCGGAAGTAGAGTTCGTAATGGTCCCCCACCCGGTAATAGACGCCAGATCTCTCCGGATGAAGACATCCGGGATGTTGAATAGGGAATAGGGAGTCACAATGTCACCAGCAACCGAGTCGGTTACGGTCACCAGCGCTACGTTTGAAGAATTGGTGCGCGAGATGCTTGTGCGGTTGGGAGAAGATGCCAAGCGCGAAGGTTTGACGCGCACGCCGGCGCGTGTGCATCGCGCCCTCGAATACCTGACGCGCGGCTACCAGGAAGATCCTGAGGCCATGCTGAAGGGCGCGCTGTTCACGGTCAGCTACGACGAGATGGTGATCGTAAAGGACGTCGAGATGTTCAGCCTGTGCGAGCACCACATGCTGCCGTTTTTCGGCAAGGTGCACGTGGCTTACATCCCCAAGGGAAAAGTAATCGGCCTGAGCAAGATTCCACGGCTCATCGAAATTTTTTCGCGGCGGCTGCAGATTCAGGAACGGCTGACTACGCAGATTGCCGAGACTATCCAAAAGGCGATTGAACCCCAGGGGGTAGGAGTCGTGATCGAAGCGCGGCACCTATGCATGATGATGCGCGGTGTGGAGAAACAACATTCCGAAGCGGTGACATCGTCCATGCTCGGCTGCTTCCGCGACGAGCAGGAGACGCGGACAGAATTCCTCTCTCTGATTCGCAATAGGAGCAACGGAGTCTAAGCTCAGTTCGGATGCGCCATGATGCACACTTTGAGTTTTATCGAGCGACAAGCTGGAAAAGCACAGGTTTGAGCTTTTTTAACCGGAGGTTCTTTCGTTCCTGCAAAAGCCTCCATGCCGCTCCGCAAGACGCCGTGAGTGGGGTTCGTCGCGCTGCCAAACCAGGTCACTTCAGGCAGCACGTGTGCGGGTGGGCTCGGTCGAACCCGCGGCTCTGTGCCGACGCCTTGAATGCGACGTTTCGAACTGCGCTATTTCCGCCAACAGCTCCAGCTGCCTTGTCTCGCGCAGGACGCACTCATGAGGGTCATTTTGTATCAGGTCAGTTCGTAGATCGTTGAGTCTGTTCAGTAGAACAATGGCTCTCAATTCATCGAACAGCCGCTCCAGCCGCTCCATTTTCTTGCGCTTCCACCACATGTTAGTCCCCCAAGGGTATTGCCCATTACGGAGGCGGATTGACTGCCTCGATGCGTGACCTCGGAGCCGTTGGTTTCTGTTTGAGAATTGAACCGCCGCGAAAGTGCTGGGAGCCGAGGGTCTGCGGGCATAGTAACTCTAGGGCGGTAACTGTCAAGTTAAATATGAGGTTAAATACGAAGTTAAATATGAAGTTAAATATGAGGCCACCAGCAGCCACGTTGTCTGATGGGCGTTAGGCATCCGGTTAACATGTATCCTGAAAGGCGGCGGAAACCTGCCCAGGAATTGAAACACGGCCTCGAAGAACACAGCAAGCGAGTCCGTGATTCCTTCGAATGCGGGGCTGCGGCGCAAAACAGATTGGGAGACGACGCGCCTCGGGGTGCGCGCGTGAATAGCAAGCGTATGTGCACGAGTGCAGTACGATTTCCTGGTCCTTCCTTTGTCGTTCCTCTCGGCCAAATCACGCCCACGTTCAAACCGTCACCTTCAAACTGAACCTTCTGCGCATCAAACGCGTGAATCCCTCAGATGGAAGCTTTTCACCCTCGTTGGCCGGGTCTAGTTCGGTCGAGCTAATTGGAGCGAAAAGGAGAGGCCGCTTTGAAGAAGGCATTGCGGCGCGGATTGCAGACCAGAATTTGGTGTACGTGAGGCTTCGGCAGATCGGATGTCGCGCTCATACCAACCCGGGCCAGGTCCAGTCCATTACCAGGTGCCATAGCTATAGCGCCGCGGCCGGGGAGGGAAGAGCTTGATCATCAGGATACCGGCGCCAAATCCGCCCACGTGCGCCCAGAACGCAATGCCGCCGCTCTGGCTGGTCGCGGCAATGGCGGTTGCCGCGCCGCTCAGGAACTGGATCACAAACCAATAAGCCAAGAAAATCCAGGCAGGTAGCCACCAGAAGGTGAAGAAGACGATGAGGGGCACCAGGGTCAGAACCCGGGCCCTGGGATAGAGGACGAAGTACCCACCCATCACCCCGGCTATAGCTCCGCTGGCTCCTACGCTGGGGACTCCTGAATTCAGATTAAAAAGGATGTGCAGTATGCCCGCCCCCAGCCCGCTCAACAGATAGAAGATCAGGTACTTGAAATGGCCCAGGTAGTCTTCAATGTTGTCGCCGAAAATCCAGAGGAACCACATGTTGCCGATGACATGCAACCAGGATCCGTGCAGAAATATGGAGGTGAAAAGGGGAATGACCCCTGCGGCGGGGCTCAACTCCGTGCTGCCACTCAGAATGGCGGTGTCAACCCGCGGCACCACTCCAAACTGGAATAACAGGGCATTGAGGGCGGCATGGCTCTCGACGCCCAGCGTGGCTTCGTAAAGAAACACGACAACATTGAGGATGATGAGGAAATACGTGATGTACGGGGTGGTCGACCGGGGCGCGTCGTCGCGGATGGGAATCATGCGAGATTGGACAATTTAGGCATCGGGTAATTTGGTAATTTAAGAATGCGCTTTGCGCCGGAGGCATCCTATCCGGCACCACCATACCAGAATGACGCTTCCGAAGGGGCGGGCCATTGAGTAATTTCGTAATTTACCAGACCAGGCGATCGGGGACGGGAATTTAATCAATTACACGATTCCCCATGAACGGTGTCCTGATCATCGACAAACCGGCTGGTCTGACCTCCCACGACGTGGTCAGCCGCGTGCGCCGAGTGCTTGGCCAGCGCTCGGTCGGGCACCTCGGCACCCTCGATCCCCTCGCCACCGGAGTGCTGCCGCTGGTATTGGGAAATCTAACCCGGCTGGCGCAGTTTTACACCCGAGCGGAGAAGACTTACCAGGGAGTGATCCGCTTTGGATTTGCCACCAATACCTACGACGCCGAAGGAGAACCCACCGGGGCGGCCCAAGAAGTTAAACCGTCACTTGAAGAACTAAGAAAACTGGTGGCTGGCTTTGTAGGGGTGATCGAGCAGTTGCCGCCCCCTTTTTCCGCCAAAAAGATCCACGGGGTACCTGCCTACAAATTGGCCCGGAAGCACAAGCCGGTCGAGCTGAAACCGGTCCAGGTTGAGGTTAAGGAATTCGAAATCCTGGGTGTCGAGGACGCGCGGGCCCGGTTCCGGGCGCGGGTTGGCTCGGGAACCTACCTGCGGTCGGTAGCCCACGAGATGGGCCAGCAGTTAGGGTGCGGCGGACACCTGGAATCATTGCGTCGTACGGCCATGGCCGAATTCGAGATCGGAGATGCCCACACCTTGGGCGAGGTTGAGGCCGGAATTGAGAAGTTTCCCGCCAGCGAGCTCTTTTTCCATCCCCGCAAGCTATTACCCGAGCTTCCGTCGGTGACGGCTACAGAGGATGTCGCCGCCTCTATCCGCACGGGCCGCGCCGTGAACCTGCCGGATATGTCTCGGGCGCGGCAGGTAAAAGTCTATTACGGTCAAAAGGACTTAATCGCAATTGCCACCCGAATTGCGGGAACATTGTTTCATCCCAAGCTTGTGTTGGGTGGGGAAGCGCCCAGCTCTGAGCGTCGACGGGGGCGGTAACTCGTAAGGCAGCTGCAAGGTCTCAGATATTAAGTAAAATGCCGGTCTGAGGGAGAGACGCCCCTGGTAGTGGGACGGTTATTGCGGCCGGTTGGATAGTAATTTCACCAGATCCGCCCGGAACCGCCGCAAGTTCTCCAGCCTCTCCGGGGAGCTTCCACCGTCTCCTGTTTGGCCTGGAAGACCTGCCGGACCGCCTTTTCTACCAACACGCCGATAGCTTCTCCCATGCGCCACGCGGGCGTTCCGAGCACTTGCAGGCCACCTCTGGCGGGCACCAGCAGCGCAGGAACCGCTCTGCGAGTGGTTCTTCCTAAAAAGGGAAGTTGGGTTGTAGGCATCAGTCCCGATACACGACAATCTCGTCCTGAATACACCATCCACCGTATTGGCGAGAGTAGCGGCTTCGGCTAACGTCCGCTGCGGTATGCGGTGCGCTGATTATTCACATCGACGTTAGCATCGCAGAGGTGGCTGAGCGGAGATAGCCTCGCATCCACTGCTGTTGATT
>Ga0209055_1002016_pt1 | contig 12997 bp, 13 predicted proteins | sample GraSoiAngelo_110_FD_185875 | JGI IMG/M metagenome (GOLD analysis project Ga0209055, IMG submission 185875) | Grasslands soil microbial communities from the Angelo Coastal Reserve, California, USA - 14_0903_12_30cm (SPAdes) (version 2) | ecosystem: Environmental > Terrestrial > Soil > Grasslands ... | reverse complement strand
GTTTGGGGAGCTTGTCTAGGTTTGACTGGTTGGTAGTAGACTGGCTCCTAGCGTCTTGGAGTCGAATTTGCTTGGCTCGTTCGGCCAGAATGTAGACTTTCTCGGTCAGCTCCCTAGTTCTCTGGGATGGACCGTTCGTTGCTGCTTCTCTGAGAAGAATATCGACCTGCCTTTCAAGGTCTCTTATCGTCTGCTGGAAATCAAGGAACTCCTTAGTTCCCATCGCTGATGACATAGGCTCGGCAGTAATGACTCAGACAGTTAGAAATATTGTAACCAAGAAGAGATTACGCAAGAACTCCTAGGCACAATGGGTACGACACTGACCAACACCACTGGCACGAGATCTATACGAAGAAATCCGAGAAATCCTTGCCAGGCTGGCTTACTAGACTTGCCGTTGGATGCTACAACGCTATGGCTGTCAAGAACAGAACAAACGCAGCCGTCGCCGCCCAAGGACGCACAGAGGCGAATCGCTCCCACCGGTCGACCACTGCTCGCCAGTTCTCGGGCAGCGAGCTCGGATCCCAGCCGAGGACGGCCGCATTGATCGACGCGGTTCCGGGTAGCGTGACCGAAGTCCAGGTGAGCAAGGCGAGCACTCCGGCGACATGAAAGCCAAAGCCAGGGCCGAAGCCACCAAGGACTGTCAGTGCAACCCCTAATAGAATAGAGGGCACAAAGATGGCGGGGACCAAGATACGCAAGCGGCGGATCAGTGCTTGACGCAACAGAGTCTGTGGGCGTTCATCTAAGCTGGCGAGCGGCGTCCGCACCCCGTAGTAGATCACCAACTCCTCGCCCGCCAAGATGCCAGTGCAGAACAAGTTAACGAGCCCTAGAACCACTATAGCAATCATGAACCTGCCCTCGCTCTATGATTAGATAAAAAACGTCGGCAGGACCATCAGTCAAATCTTCATTGTCTGGTCACTCGATCCTTCCCGTGCGATATCGATACTCTTGCAAAGAGGAGTGAGTGTAACCAGGGCCTTCTTCTATAAGAAATCCGTCAACAAGCAACGCAAGTATCTGTTGGGCAGAATGAACTTCGAGTTGGAGCGAAGAAACAGCGTGGGACTTCTCGCCAACACCCCAGGTTCCTAAGTCCGCATCACGATTTCTGAATTAGCTAGGCGTACAAAGCATGATTAGGGTGGAGGAGAATGAAGGTCTTGCAGTGCAACTTGCATGCCCTGCTCTCTTAACTTCTCAATCAAGGCCACCGCCTGGTCGCGTGTTGTCTCAACCATTACTAGACGAGCGTGAAGCATGGGACTGCTCTGTTTCGCTCTGTATCCAAGTCGACGAACCACCGGGTAGACCCTTCTTGCTTCTGACACGGAACTCGTCTTCAAGAAAATCCTCTGAATTCGATCAGGGTAACTAGCTTCGACCTGACGAGTAAATTCAGCATAATATTCCGGAGTCCTCCTCCCAATCGTCTTATCTGTGCGTAGCCGCAAGTTGCACCCGGCGCAGAATCCCGCCACATCCCTTTCATGGAATAACACCTGAAAACTCATTGCGGAGCAACGTGGACAACGAAAAAGTTGAGGCGGTGGGATACGAACCACCTTTGGGATAGGTCTCCTGGGCGTCTTGGGCTCTGTTCCCTGCCCGTGAGCGTATAAGTCGCGAGGACTACGAGGCATGTTCGACACCAAAACCGCTTATCAGACGGGTGCTTCAAAGCTGTCTGACTGCGTCTTGTTAACGTTTCTGAAGAAAATGCATGGCACAAAGACCAGTGATATGGACTGGATCGTCCGAGCGCGTAGCAGAGTTCGCCGGCTTCCGCTTCGAAGCCACATCACGCGTTCGGCCATGACCTGGTGTACGAAACTTGGGACCTGAGGCTTCCAGATGCTTAATCGCTTCGAAAAGCAACTGAGGGAGGCAGCCGAGAAGTACACATGCAGCTCGGCTCTCTCAGTTCAAGCAAAACGAATATGGAAAAATTAACTTGAATTATCTCTCTATTAGAGGATGCTTTGAAGCTTTGTCGGGTCCAGCATGAGCTACGAGCTGATAGTAGAATTCAATGAGGGCAAGAAACCCTCCGAGGATGATGTTCAGAAGCTACTCCGGGGATTTGATCCAAATGTAACAAGGTCTGGGGAGAATGTTTTCCGGTCACTAGATCCTTACTCGGGTGATCCTCTCTCTGTCGAGCTAGGGCGGCCAAATCTGATCAGGCTCGAGGTCCCCTTCTCGGCGACCTTTAGATCTGTCGCCGCAGCGTATACACTTGCTTGGGCACTCGCTGACAAATTCGGCGGAAGGCTAAGAGATCCTCAACTGGGTGGTACGCCGAGCCTTGACCTTGCTAGGCAGGAGTGGAGAAAGCACGAGACAAACGGAGACCTCGCTAAGATATTCAGAGGAACCATACCCAGCGACCTCAATACAAAGATCAGACAGCGCCGCGGATTGCTGAGTCAGGAGATTGAGATCAGAGGTACTGAGCTGGGAATTCGGAGGAGACAGTCGGGAAGGTCGGTGCACTATTTTGTTCCTATTCTTTCACTGAGACCGGTGCAAGAAAACACGGTTCCGAACCCGCTCGGAATCCTCATGGTCTTCGCTGGGCTGTTTATCCTGATTGCGGCTGGAGTTGCAGGGAGACCGTTGGGAGGAGAGTTCTTTGTCGTAGCGATTATTGTTATCCCGCTGAGCCTAATCGTGTTCTACAAGTTCAAACGGCGTCTGCTGGTTTTCCCTGGTCAAGGTGGAAACTTGGTCTTGGAAGCCGCTTCCCCATCCAAGAGAGAAGTTGAGCAGTTCCTTAGCTCAATCGACCGCGTAAGGTTCGCGCTATCCAGGTTCCAAGCAGGAGCTCCTAGCGTGCCACCGGACACAGATACGGATAACATGAGAGTCACATGATATTGGCCCGATGAAACGCCGCATGGGACACTGGCATATACTATCGATGAGCACAAACGCAATAGAATGAGCTTCGAACTAGGGCAACTGCGAGAGGCAGCTGAGAAATACGCCTACCATGACGCAAGCACCCACGGAGTCTATCCGAGACTCGTCTGGGAAGGAAGAAGCCAGTCTCCCGTTGCTAGGCTTGATGACGCTGTTGAATTCATGGGTAAGTGGAAGGCTCTCCGTTTCAAAGGTGGGAAGACAGCTTTCAGAAGGATCTCCAAAACTTGGTTGAGAAAAAATCGCTCCGATCTAGAAAGTCTTCAAGGTAGGATCCTCTACAGCCTTGCCCCTGAGGACTTTCAGACTGTCCTTAAAATCAGTTCGAGCTTCCGAGACTGCGGCGCTCCACCAACCACATTCGGCAAAGCACTCCATTTCTTCCTCCCCGAAACAGTCATGCTCTGGGACCAAGCAATAGTCAGGAACACATACAAACTACGCCCGGACCCAGAGAGCTTCGTCTCATACCAGCGCTTCGGATGGAAACTACTACACCACGTTACACGCAACAAAACCGCCAACGTGCTACGGCAACTTGAGCGAGACCATGCAAGAACCGTCGGCTACTCCGAACCCATCACCATGATCCTCGACCACCTCGCATTCTTCCCCAAGTTGTCTGCAAGAGCCGTTGCAGCGTTAGGAGGACATTTGCAGGCATTTTCAAAAGGTCTTCACCAATGACTCTTAGACCATTAGCGTCTGTCTTCGTACTTGTGCTGCATGAAGTCTCCCCTCTCACTAGAGCGGTGTTGATGTAACCCGGTTTGAAGGGGATGAATTACACAAGAATTGCTTTCTGCCGAGATGAGGTCGATTATCGCAACAAGACTGATCAAGGATAAAAAATACCTCTACTCCGGAACAGTCAGAACGTTCGAGATAGCCGGATTCAAAACAATCGCTCTACTCGCAATCGGCAGAACAGCCACCGCCGGAATGCGAAGAACCATCTGAATTCACGTACCCTGATAATTTCCGAGGTCAAACTGTTCAACGTCAAACGAGTCTGGGGCATGCACACCCCCCAAGAATCACCAGACAAACATAGGTAATGCATTTACATGAAACACTTTTGAAGGTTCGGCTAAATTTTGCTTAAATGTAGCAAATGACAGACAATTCGCCCTAGGACTCTAGGCCCGCACCGTCTGAGAGGCTCGATCACATTTGGAAGTGGTGGAAAAGCGCACACGGAAACTTAGCTCTTGTCAGATATCATCGGTTTTGATCAGAGGAATCGCCTCGGCCATTCACCACGGAGGAATCGAGACTGCGAAACAACTTCTGTTCGACCTAGGACCGCAACCGCAGCAATCGACGGCTAATCTGACAGAGATGATCAATTGGAGAACCGAAAAGGAACGTATTGATCAGGTAGAAAGCCTCAAGATCACCATCGAATCGGCTAAGAGGACGGCGCAATTTTCGAGCATTGAATCTACCGACAAGTTAGAGCTTCCTTCCGCGCTCCACGAGGTAACGATTGAAGGAGGCAGCACTTGGCAAGGGTATTACTATTGTCGACTCAGGTTTAACGTAAGAGATCCTACTCTTTCTAGCGAGTACACGTTGCAAGGTCGCGATTCCCATACGATTAACGGTGTCGCTAGGACCTTAGACGAGCTTTTGGATGAGAGTGAGACAAAACACTACTTTGCTTATCGAAATGCCTACACTATCTTAATCTCCTCGGCCCTAAACTTTCTAGCTTGGTGGGCAATCCTCCGGGCTTTCACAATCGTGACGCGAACACAAATTACAACGCCACTTTCCCTTCTCGCGGCGGTTCTCACTCTGACGTCGTTTTGGATTGTGTGGTTTCCTGTTGAACGTCTGCTGCAATGGTCCTTTCCTTACTTCAGTTACACCGAAGACAAAGAGAATAAACGACGAGGTTTGATAAGGGGGGCGTTCTACACATTAGTCATAGGCCTAATACTCCAACTAGTGTATGACCTGCTTATTCATCCTCTGATATCCTCGTAGGCCGCCAAGCTTTGGCATTCTTCATTGACTCACCCTAGTCCTCCATTGCAAAGATGACGACATGCATCCAGTTTCGTTCTCGTGTCTGAGCAATAGCCGAAAGATGGCTCAACGTTACAGATGTCGAGTCAGCGGAGCGACTGGCGCGAAAGACTACACGCCAACCCCTCCCGCATGGAACAGGAATTAGCAATCAAACTCCAAGACGATGGAATAGACATACTTGAATCGCACCGTCGCTATGCGTGCTACCTGCTTCGTTTATGGCTGGGTGGTTAGTGATGGCATTTCTGCTGTAGGAGGCTCGTTCCTTTGATGTCGGGTCTTTAGCCACCATTTGACGATGATGAGCACCAGCCCTGCTACGGGGATTATGAGGAAGAGGCTTGCTGCGGGAATGAGGTCGATTGTCGGGATGAAGTAGAGCGTGGAATAGAGGGAGCCGGTGTCGGCGACTAGTGATCTGGGCGATAGGAGGAAGTAGACGGTTGCGCTGTTAAACGAAAACGGTCCAGTGTCCGGAGGTCCAGCGGCCACGACTGCATTGGAACCGTCGGCTGAGAGAGCTACTCCATGTATCTCGCCTGCGGGTTTTCCCCAGACAACTTGGCCTTGACCGTCGATGACGAGGATTGACTGAGTCCAGTCTGACCACAGCCCAGCTAGCACATAGGACCCGTCTAAGTTTGCGGCCAAGACCGCTGGGGGCGAAGAGAAGCTCCAAACCTGGTCGGCCTGAATAGTGTAAGATACGATATGGTAGTTAGTCCCGAATACTATTCTAGATTCGTCCCCAGAAAATGCGATGGAGGATGGGTTGCTATCCTCTGCACGTGACCAGAGAAGGCTGCCGGTATTGTTGAACAGGTATAAGGTGCCATGATTTCCGTCTATGGCAGTGCCTACTGCGACATACTTTGCGTCTGGCGTGATGACCAAGCTTTGGACAAGGTTGGTTATGCTGGTGGAGTTCCAGAGGATTCTTCCCTGGCCGTTGAGAAGTCGGAGCTGCGTATCGGCCACGGCAACACGCGAGGCGTCCGATGAGGTGGCTACATGAATCAGGTTTGTGCTGGTGCCGTTGTAATTCCAGAGCATCATGCCATGATGGTCCAAACAGAAGACGCTGAACGGAGTCTGAGCTATGACGCGTGATCCGTCATTGGAGAGGTGACTCCCGAAGATTGGAGGAGGAAAGTCTCTGCTGTACACGTCAGGGGAAGTAGTGTAATTCCAGAGTTGGGTCCCATCTCGACCAAAATAGTAGACAGCCCCGTTCTCGTAGAAAATTCCAGCAGAACCAATGAGCTGGAATCCGCTAGCCAGGACGTAAGAGGCGTTGTCAGAGATCGAGATGCTGCTAATCGCTCGGTCGATGGTTCTGCTCCAGAGGAGTGAGCCTGCACGGTTGAAGAGGAGAACTTCTCCGCCTTTAGTACCAGTCTGGACTCCCACTGCCACAACAGATCCGTCGCTGCTGATGGCGACGGCATTGGCTGTTCCGCTTGTGTTGTACTGCCAGAGGGGTCGTTGCTGCCAGATCACGAGGGCTGGTATGATTGGAAGCGACGCGATCAAAACCACCACTAGCAGTTTGCTGATCAATGCAGTTGCCTCTCAGATGCTGAATCGATAATCGTTGAGACCGGCTCATTACATTAGCGTTCCCTGCTCATCCGGACACGGTGGGTCCTCCGTGACACATCTTGCAGAGAAGCTGAGCATTCACGCGGCGATTTGGTTTGGTTCTAACAAGTCGGTGGGTCTTTCCGTTCGAGGATCCAGGGAATACTGTGATAGGGGAACTCTTCGTAACACGATGACATTTAGTGGGTAGATACTATAGCCCCATGTGCGAATTGGATACAAAGTGGCACTGATTCTGGCAACAGCGGGTGCAACAGCTCTCGTTTCAAGTTCCATACTGTTTACATGCGTTTCAAGCGGAGTGCTGGGGTCGTGGAATCCTGCGAGCTCTTCCGCACCAGCGCTCTGTGGCGGTTGGTTGGACCCCGGTGTGGGGCAGAGTCTTGCGACACTTTGGATAGCAAGCATCTTTCTTCTTTGTATAGGCGCGATTGTGGCTCTGCACGCTTGGCATCCCAAGCCACCCAGCCGAAGCGAAGAATCCAAGCATGCCTAAGTGGTATGTTCGAATTCCACCTCGAGTCTCCCCTTGGGATACCGCGACCTAACGCGATAATTGATATCGATCTGGCTTTTCTATTGATTCCGATCGGAAGTGCATCTAAAGAGATGCCGTCTTGATCATGACCTCGGGATTAATCCCTGAGTTAGACTAATTCTGTTACCATTTACGGTTACCAATTGCGTTACCATTCAAGAAATGTCAATTCCCCTTGAGTCTCACGACTCAAATGTCGTGTTTGGGAAGTTCTCGGAAAGCATGCGGTTCGGGCTCAACCTATGATCCGTTGATCGCAGACAACACGATTCAACGACCTGATTGTCTCCCTAGGAACTGCCTTGAGAGTCGGTTGAGGGTCCATGACAGTGTTAAGGTCCGGTTGAGTTCGGTTATCCGTGATACGGGGATGTTGATGGGTCCGTGTTATGATCTGGTCGGCTTGGGACTCTCCAGAAAAATAAGGTATGCGTGCTGGTCTCGCGACGCAGAACTGCCTAGTAACTCTAAGGTGCCGTTATTGCGGATGATGGGTTTCGGAAACGTAGTTGTTACGCCCTCTTTCTCTAGAGCGATCTGAATGGTGGAGACGTTTCGTGCAGCTTTCCCTATCTTAGTGTGGCTATTTGGGCTGCGTATCGTTTGGTTGCGACGAAGAAGATGTAGAAGGCTGTGAGTCCGGTTATGTAGAATGCGCTGGCGATGAAGAAGGGCAGCTGTAGTAGTCCGAGTCCGAGTATGAATCCGCCGAAGTAGGTGCTCAGACTGTTAGGCAGTCGGAATGTAATGTTGCTCAGTGCGCTGACTAGGCCTCTCTGTTCGGCGGGGAATATGCTCATGGAGAATGAGTCCATGAGCGGGCCCGCCATGTTCATCAGCGCCGCTCGTACGATGTAGACTCCTGCTGCAAGTGCGAAGATGGGGATGAAGGCCATGCTTAGCATGAAGAGCATGGACGAGCCTGTAACTAGGATGATGGCGCGCATCTGTCCGAACTTGGTCGCGAGTCTAGGGCTAGCGTATGCGGAGAATCCGATGAGTATGTTGGAGAAGGCGAGGATTGGTCCGCTGTAGCTGTCAGAGACATTGAACCGGTAGTAGAACCAGGCGCCTACGAGCGGGATGATGAATCCTGCCCCGAACCCTATTGTGCTCGCGACAAAGCCGAGCTTCGCTAGGGTAGCCTTGTTGGTCAAGCCTGACCATCTACGTTCCGGGTTGTGGGTCTCCCGGTGGTTTCGGAGTAGAATGTAGAACATCAGGGGACTGAGGAAGCTCGCTAAGCCGAGTATGAGGAGCGTCTCTCTGTGAAGCGTATAGTTTGTGAGGCCAGCTAGAGATTGCAAGGCTGGAAATGCTCCAGGAAGGACGAGCCCGATTCCGGTCGTGACATTGATCATAATGAAGGAAAGCGAGAAAACCCTGTTCCTGTTCGAATTATCAGTAAGATCCGCTAGAAGCGCATTCCAGGTGGTCACGCTCGCTCCTTCCGCGAATCCCAAAACGACGCTCGCCGAGATTAGATACGAGAAATTCGTTGTAAGCGCGAAGACCAGCAACGCGGCAGCGCCCGCTAGATTTCCAAGGATCAATAACTTCTTTCGACCGTAGATGTCGGAGATGATTCCGAGAGGAATGGACGTGAGAACGACAGCGATGCCTTGGGCTGAGATCAGTAGTCCTGCTTGTACAGCTGTGAACCCGACAGTGACGAGCCAAGCTCCGAGGACGATGTAGAGGAAACCAAGTCCGAGGAAGACTGGAACGAACGATAGAATGAGCATCGTGGCGGTTGGCGGGATTGGGCTGGCGTCTTGGTTTGCCAAAGCGATCTTCAAGACTGAGACTCTAGTTTCCGTCCGATAAACCAATGGGTTCAGCGTTGAAGTTCCCTTAGTCGTCGAGTGGAGCCCATTGATTGCAGACAATGTGATTCGACGACCCAATTGTCCCTAAGAATTGACTTGAAAATCGGCTGAGGCCCCATGACTTCTGATTCCTCGGCGGGCTCGGCCCGCGAAGGGCCGGCCCATAGCTCCCGCTTTCAGGCCAAGGGTTTCCCACAGCTCGGACAGAAGGTACTGCCGGGGATTATTGCCGCGCCGCAAGCTTGGCAGAACACGCGGGCCCCGGGTGGTGGATAGAATTGCGGCTTTTTTGGACGAGTATAGTAGTAGACAATTGCCGCAGGCCAGCATAGCAGAAGTAGAATGACAAGAATAGCGAGACTGTATTCTCTCTCATCGCCCATATTTCTAACCCAGACAGTTTCAAGAATTGCGAGCTTATTTAAAAGGGGAAGGTGCGATTTTGAAGTTGAAGCATGAAGTGGTCGACGCTGAGCTCGACAGATCCTCGGCCTCCCCTCTGGCTCTTCATCTTATCCCATCACTCATACAGCAAACTGTCCCATACAATCCGGGTCAGTCTCGGCACAAGAGAAGTGTACCTGTGTGCCAGGTGTACTGGGATTGGAGTGGGAATGTTGATCGGATTATCCTACGTCAATTATCTCGCTTACGACTTCTTGCAATACCCGGTCTTAATCGTCGCCTTTGTGCTTCCTGCAATCGTGGACTGGCTCTTTCAAGTTTTCAGGTTCAAGAATAGCACGAATCCCCGTAGACTTGTAACAGGCGCTTTAGTCGGCCAAACATACCTTGTAGGCCTTATCGCGCTGGCTAGAGGCTGGTTCGAACTATTGCTGTACTACGCGCTGGTTCTCGCAATCTATGCCGCTATTCTATACGCTCTCTTCCGAATAACCGGAATCATGAACGACTACCTGGCCAGTTCCTGGCCCTAGCCCTGAGCTGCTTCCCAATCTGTATTCACTATCAAGAGACGTGAATCCGACATCTCCTATGCGATGTCGTTGTCGGATCGAGTCGAATATCGTTGAGACGGATCTCAGGATATTTCGATAGGGTCTTGCTTTATCCAGATTTTTCTTCTGCCTTCAAAGCCATTTCTTGTTTGTGTTCGATCTGTTTCTGTTTGATCTCCTCGTAGAGGTTGCACCAGTCGCGGCCAGAGACGACGAGCTGGTAGGTCTTGAGCTTCGGGTGAATGCACTTTGCCCGGTCAAGTAAATCGGCGTTCAGCGGATCTTTCGTTGCAAACCAGATGCAGGATAGACAGTTTCCGTTCTGCCACTGTATACCCTTCAACCGCTTCTGTAGTTCAGACTCAGGTCCAGACATGATGTTTCAGTATTCGACCGAGTGCGTTTATGAAGGTTCACGCGAAGTTTGCCAGTCTAGGAACAAGCCAAGTCTAACTCGTGTTTCCTTCTCACTGTCTTAGTTGTCGCCCGCCAATTTCCCATTCGCTGGCTAGATGAACCCTGAGAACCAAAGGGTAACCTGTCCGCATTTTTCTCGAGTTATCAAACTGCGTCGAAAAGTCTTTTATGATTATAGACCTGATGAAAACTTTCATGTCTTCTCAAACTGTTATGGCTAAAAGATCCAGAAAGGATCTGGGAAGAAGGAATCGCCGTATGCCTAGTGAAATGGAATCGTCAAGTATGATGTCTCAAAGTCAAATGCAGAAAGGAGGGCACCCTTACATCTACGTCATAGGCGCAACGGGAACGGCTGTCATCGACCCCGCGAACTGGCAGCTTATTGTCATCGCGCTGGGGATAGTACCCGGGCCGACCGGCTTTCTAGTGGACAATCACTATCTTGACCAGTCTAGTCGGTTGTGGAGTGTCGCCTCCGGGACCCAACCGGTCATGCCCTGGGAGGCGCTTGCCATGGGACGCGTCTCCGTTTGGGACGCAAAAAGCTTCAGAAACGAGAAGACGATCGACTTGGGACAGAACGTCGTGAACACGGTGGGAATGACGCCTGACGGTAAGTTCGCGGTCGTCCCGATCTCTACAGCCAACAAGCTCAACGTATACGACACCAACTCATACGAACAAGTTGCGACCGTAAGCGTTGGGGCCCGCCCCTGGGACATGATGGTGAGCGCCGACGGAAAGTACTGCTGCGAGCCCGACATGGACTCCGACCAGCTCACAATTGTCGACCCGACGACGTGGAAGGTTAGCGGTAAGGTTCCGACCGGCGAGGGGACCGCGCCCTTTATGGTCACCATCAGTCCCAACAGCAAGTTCGCTTCAGTCGAGGGCGCCGGCCATCATGGAGGAATATACAATGGTGCGACCGGCCCTCCCGCCGTCCCAACGGGGAAGGGCTTCACAAACACATACGTGGATCTGACGAGCAAGTCAGTCATCAAGACCCTGCCCCTAGACTTCTTAGCAGTCTGGGACGAATTCACACCCAACGGAAAATACGACTTCATCTTTGGGCCACTGGCGGCGAAGACGGTCGTAGTCGACACAGGGACGTACGAGGTGACCGAAACAATCAAGCTCCAGTCAACCCCAAGCTACATCACCCCGGACCCGAACGGCAAGTACGTCTACGCGAGTGTCAAGGCCGGACTCCAAGTGATCGACACCAGCTCGCTTCAGATTGTCAATACCGTCCCGACGGGCGGAGTCATGGGAACGCCTCTCGTACTCAAGTAGGAGCGAGCAGGTGATCGCGGCATGAGTTTGGAAACAATGAATCAGACAAATTATTTCTCCAGATACCTTAGCCTGAGGCTAACCCGAGACGCTAACGGCGTATTGGTTGCCGAGCTCCACAAAGACGGCGGTCCTCTGAACTTCACGGCGCAAGATCACACGGAACTTGTGGACGCTTTCTACAATATTTCGGCAGATCGCTCTAACATGATAGTGATCCTGACGGGGGTGGGCGGAGAATTTATCCCAACGATCGATTTTTCGTCGTTCGGAAACGTCGCCGACCCGGGTGTCTGGAGCCAGGTTCATGACGAGGGCGTGCAGATTTTGGAGAATCTCGCGAACATTCGCGTACCAGTGATCGCCGCGGTCGAGGGACGAGCCTACGTGCACTCAGAATATGCACTACTGGCGGATGTGATTGTAGCTGGCGCAGGAGCGACTTTCAACGACATTCCACATATGCCTGGCGGCTTAGCGCCGTGCGACGGAATCTTCACTGCGTGGAGTTACAGGGCCGGACCCGGCAGGGCGGAGGCTTTCTTGCTAAATCCTCAGCCAATCACGGCACAGACTGCTTACGACTGGGGAGTGGTCGCCGAGGTCGTTCAAGATGGAACGGCGCTCGACCGGGCTCGTAAGCTCGCCGCGATCTACCTCAAAGCCCCGGAAATCACACGTAGGAACGCACGCCAGCACTTTATCCAACCTTTGAAAGAAAGAATCGTTCGAGAAGTCGGCTATGCACTCTCGCTAGAAGGTGCCTCCGCAGCCGACCTCGTCAAGTCAATCCAAGCAAGAGCGAAAGAGAAGAAGGAAAGCAAGAAACAAGAACTCATGGCGTCCGCCTAGTCCCCAAACTCCAGGATTACTCCAAAGGCTGTCAACACCGCTCCGCGAATCTCGACGATCGCTCAGCGTTCGACAGAGTCTGTTGCCAAGTTCATACGTAAACATAGCGACGAAAAATGAACTCGTGAAAAAATACTTAAGCTCTGAAAAGACGAATCGAATTCCATGAGACCTACACAGAAGGGCACGAAGCAGTCCGCCAAGAGCAGCACCGTGACCAGCAAAGCATTCACGGAGGAGGAACGAGGCGCGATAAGGGACCGCGTCCAAGAGATGAAGGCGGGCAAGGGCGACGGGGAGAGCGCCGTGCTTGCGAAGATCGCGGAGATGCGGGAACCGGATCGAACCATGGCCAAACGGCTCCACACTATTATCAGAGAAAGCGCGCCCGGACTCACGCCGAGGCTCTGGTACGGGATGCCCGCATATGCCAAGGACGACAAGGTCGTCTGCTTCTTCCAGTCAGGGGCGAAGTTTAAGACGAGATACGCGACGTTCGGCTTCAGCGACAAGGCAAACCT
>Ga0209055_1002014_pt1 | contig 13004 bp, 14 predicted proteins | sample GraSoiAngelo_110_FD_185875 | JGI IMG/M metagenome (GOLD analysis project Ga0209055, IMG submission 185875) | Grasslands soil microbial communities from the Angelo Coastal Reserve, California, USA - 14_0903_12_30cm (SPAdes) (version 2) | ecosystem: Environmental > Terrestrial > Soil > Grasslands ... | reverse complement strand
CCAGGCGATCGAGCCGCCGCCGGCGCCGATCGACTCGACGGCCACCGCGGGCAGCCGGACCGGATAGTCGCCGAGCTTCCTCTGGCGCGCCGTCTCCGGCACGCCGTCGGCGATGAGGCAAACGTCCGTGGTCGTGCCGCCCATGTCGAACGCGAGGGCGCGCGGCAGCTCGAGCGCGCGGGCCAGATGCGCGGCCGCCGCCACGCCCGCGGCGGGGCCCGACATGGCCATTGTCAGTGGGCGCGCCCGGGCGGCATCGACCGACATCATGCCGCCGGCCGAGTGAAGGAGATGAATCGGAATCGCGCCGGTCTTCGCCGCGAGGCGCGCCACCAGGTCGTCGACGTAACGCGCGGCCAGCGGCATCACCGCCGCGTTGAGCACCGTCGTGCACGTGCGCTCGTATTCCCGGAACTCGGCGTTGATCTCGCTCGAAACCGACACGTAGGGGAAATGCGCGGCGATCGCTCGCCGCAGCGCCTGCTCGTGCGCCGGGTTTGCATACGCGTGGAGGAGACAGATCGCCACGCTCTCGACGCCCTGGCGCCGGAACCGCTCGATGATGGCGGGCACTTCGCCGAGATCGAGCGGCGCCAGCACCGAGCCGTCGGGCCCGACGCGCTCGCCCACCTCGGCGCGAAGCCGGCGCGGCACGAGGGGCTCGGGCTTGGCCGGCAGATCGATCCGGTAGAGATGCGGACGGTTCATGCGGCCGATCTCGAGCACGTCGCGGAAGCCCCGCGTGGTGACGAGGCCGACCGCGCCGACCTTGTGCTCGACGATCGCGTTGGTGACGAGCGTGGTCCCGTGGGCGAGCGAGGCGCACCGGCCGGCCGCGCGGCCGATCGCGGTCAGGCCGTTGAGGAGGCCTCCGGCCGGATTGGCGGGGGTCGTCGGCACCTTGAGGGCGCTCGTCCGTCCCGCGGCGTCGCAGGCGACGAGATCGGTGAAGGTGCCGCCCACGTCGACGCCGACACGCACGGCCTCGACGGTCATGGGATCCGGAACCGAGCCCGAATCGCGTCGGGGCGCTCGGAGTAGGGAGGGATCGGCTCGTTCGGATCGAACGCGACGTCGACGACGAGCAACGCCGGCTCCTGCGCCGCGCGAGCCCGCGGGAACGCCGTGCGAAGGGAGGCGACATCGCCGACCCGCTCGACGTGCGCGATCCCGAATCCCGTCGCGAGAGCGGGCCAGTCGACCGGCGCCGAGGGCAGCCGCTGACCACCCGAGGACTCGTAGTGACCGTTGACCCACAGGAGCGCCGTCAGGTTCGTGGGGCGCGCGGCGGCGACGGTGGCGAGAACGTTCGGGCACATCAACAGCGAGCCGTCGCCTTCGAGGGCGATCACGTGCCGGTCGGGGCGCTGCAGCGCCATCCCGAGCGCCAGCGGGATCGCCGCCCCCATCGAATCGCACAGCGCGAAGACGGGCGCCGGCACCGCGAGATGAGGCAAGTAGCGCGAGTTGGCGCCGAGACACGAGACGAGGACGTCGTCGTGTGTGAGCATCGCGACCAGCGCCTCGAGCAGGGGCTTGCGCGAGGTCACGCGAGATCCTCGCCGGTGATCAGGAGCACGGAGGCCCCGCGCGATTCGACGGCCCGCTCCACGCCCTGGGCGACCTGGCCCACGAGATCCGTGGTCCGGTCGGCGATCGCGTAAGGCAGCCGCCACGCCGACAGGGTGGGTTCGGTCACCCGGCCCTTGGGCTCGTGGTAGTACACCGGATCGCGCGCGTCGCCGCGATAGGACACGACGAAGAAGCACGGGATCCGGTAGAGATCCACGAGCCCGGCGAGGACGCCGCCGCAGTTGAAGAGCCCGGCGTTCTGGATCAGCACCGCGCCGCGGCCGCCCGCGAGCCCGGCGCCGCAGGCGATCGCCACCGCTTCCTCCTCGCGCGCGGCGTCGACGGCGCGGATCTTCGTGGACTCGCGCACCGCCGCCATTAGCTTGCCGATCCAGGTGTCGGGCACCGAGGCCGCCACGGTGACCCCGGCGGCCTCCAGACCGGCGACGATCCGCTGCGCGCCGCTCAACCGTGCTTGCGGAGCTCCAGCCGGCCGATCTGACGGCGATGCACTTCGTCCGGCCCGTCGGCGAAGCGCAACGTGCGCGAGTGGGCCCACATCGAGGCCAGCGGAAACTCCTGGCTCACGCCGCCGCCGCCGTGGAGCTGCATCGCGCGCTCGACGACCGCGAGGGTCATGTTGGGCACGGCCACCTTGATCTCGGCGATCGCCTGCTTGGCGGCCTTGTTGCCGACGGTGTCCATCATGTAGGCCGCGTGCAGGACGAGCAGTCGCGCCTGGTCGATCTCGATCCGCGACTGCGCGATGCGCTCGAGCGTGATGTCGTTCTCGGCCAGCCGCTTGCCGAACGCCACCCGGTTCTGCGAGCGCTTGCACATGAGCTCGAGCGCCCGCTCGGCGACGCCGATCTGGCGCATGCAGTGGTGGATGCGGCCGGGGCCCAGGCGCCCCTGGGCAATCTCGAAGCCGCGGCCCTCGCCCAGCAGGATGTTAGAGGCCGGTACGCGGACGTTCTCGAAGAGCACCTCGCCGTGGCCGTGGGGCGCGTCGTCGTAGCCGAACACGGTCAGCATTCTCAAGACCTTGATGCCCGGGGTGTCGCGCGGCACCAGGATCATCGACTGCTGCTTGTAGCGATCCGGGTTCTTCGCGTCGGTCTTGCCCATGAAGATGAGGATCTTGCAGCGGGGGTCGCCGATGCCCGAGCTCCACCACTTGTGGCCGTTGATGACGTAGGACTCGCCGTCGCGGACGATCGACGACTCGATGTTCGTGGCATCCGACGAGGCCACCTTCGGCTCGGTCATGATGAACGCCGAGCGGATCTTGCCCTCGAGCAGCGGCACCAGCCACTGCTGCTTCTGGGCCTCGGTGCCGTAGCGCTCGATCGTCTCCATGTTGCCGGTGTCGGGCGCCGAGCAGTTGAACGCCTCCGGCGCGATCGGCGAGCGGCCCATGATCTCGCAGAGCGGCGCGTACTCGAGGTTGGTGAGCCCGGCTCCGCGCTCACTCTCCGGCAGGAAGAGGTTCCAGAGGCCGCGCTCGCGCGCGGTCGCCTTGAGCTCCTCCATGATCGGAGGAATCTGCCAGCGCGTGGGCGCCGTGCTGAGCTGGTCGTGGAAGACCTTCTCGTTCGGGTAGATGTACTTGGTCATGAAGTCCGTGAGCTGCTCCATGTACATCTTGGTCTTCTTCGAGTACTCGAATTCCATCGTCCTCTCCTTAGTCGATCACCGAGCCCGCGCGGCCCTCAGTGCTGGTAGCGCGGCAGGGTCTTGAGCGCCGAGAAGAACACCGGCCTCGCCATCCGCCCCACCGGCACCTCGATCAGCACGGGCCGGTCCATCTGAATCGCGTCGGCGACGAGCGTGCCCACCTCGGCCGGTTCCTTCGCGCGCCGGCCCACGGCGCCGTACGCCTCGGCGAGGCGGACGAAGTCGGGGTTGTGGAGCTCCGCCCCGAACTTTCCGCCCCAGTGCTCGTCGAGGTCGCGTGCCACGTTACCGTAGGCGTTGTCGTTGAAGACGACCGCGACGACGTTGATCCCTTGCTGGACGGCCGTCGCCATCTCCTGCGCGTAATAGAGGAAGCCCCCGTCGCCCGCGATCATGACTACCGGGCGATTGGGGGTGGCCACCTTGGCGCCGAGCGCGGTCGGATATTCGAACCCGAGGTTGCCGGAATACGACGACGTGATGTACGTGCGCGGGTGGTACACCGGGAAGAACGGGCGCGAGAAGTAGCCGATCTGCGTCATGCCGGCGATGACGGTGGAGTCCTGGGGGATGCCCTGGCGCAGCGATCTCAGGATCGACGAGTTCGGCTCCTGCGTCATGAAGCCGGCGACCTCGTCGCGAATCTTCTCGCGCTCGGCCTTCTGCGAGGCGCGGGGCTTGCCGCCGGCGCGAAGCCGCTCGAGCAGGGCCTCGAGCGTGGCCTTCGCATCACCGACGAGCCCGGAGGTCTTCGTGTGATTCCGCCCGATCTCATCGGGGTCGGCATCGATCTGGAGCACCTGCTGCGCGGGCTGGAACATCGCCGCGGCGCACCGGCTGCCGACGACGAGGACGACGTCGGCCGCGTCGAGGTAGCGGCGCAGCGGGCTTTTCGGGAAGAGCCCGGCGCCTAACGAGAGGTCACTGGCGTCGCTGATGGCGCCCTTGCCCTCGGCCGTCTCGACGACGCCCGCCTGCAGGTGCTCGGCGACGGCGGCGAGCGCCGCGTGAGCGCCCGAGAGATTGACGCCCCCGCCCGCGTAGATCGCGACCCGTTGCGCGCGCAGCAGCGCTTCCGCCGCGCGGTCGATGTCGGCCGCGGGCGCCGCGGCGCGTGCCGCGTGCGGGTCGACCGCCGGCAGGGTCACGTCGACCTCTTCCTCCATCGTGTCCCACGGCATGTCGATGGCCACGGGCCGCGGGCGGCCGCTTCGAAGCTGCACGAAGGCTTCGTGCACAATGCGGGGCGCATCGGCGACCTGCATGATGGTCTGCCGCCACTTCGTCGAGCCCGCGATGGCGTCGAGCTGGTTGTCGAGCTCGTGGAGCACGCCGATCTTCTTGCCGATCTGATGACGCGGGACCTGTCCCGCGATCAACAAGACGGGTGACGAGGCGGAGTACGCGGTGTTGAGGCCGGCCGAGGCGTTGAGGAGCCCGGGCCCGGGCACGGCCACCGCGACGCCGACGCCGCCGCCGGCGCGCGCATAGCCGTCGGCCATGTAGGTCGACGAGCCCTCGTGACGCACGGTGATGAAACGCATCGGCTCGTCGCGAAACGCGGTGACGATGCCGTAGAGCTGCACGCCCGGCAGCCCGAACGCGACCTTCACGCCCTCGCGGGCGAGCGCCTTCACGATTGCTTCACCACCGGTCATCCGTGCCATCGACGGCTCCTCACCTGATAGCGGCGTCCAGTGCCGGCGGAGCGATCGTCCTGTTCACGCGGGGCCCACCCCCCCGGCTGCCCACGACGGCCACGAGCGCGCTACGTCAATCGAGTTAGGGCCGAAGCGTACCACGTGCGGCGGTCGGCCGTCTCCGCCCCGCTCCCGGGGCTCTCATGTACACTAACGCGATGCCCGAGCTGCCGGAGGTCGAGGCCGCCCGCCGCCTGCTCATGCGCTCGACCGTCGGACGACGAATCGTCAGCGTTCGCGCCGCGCCGGACCCGATCGTGTTCCAGGGCGTGAGCCCGGTGCGCGTGCGGCGGTCTCTACTCGGACGCCGTATCGTTGCGGCGCACCGCCACGGCAAGCATCTCTGGCTCGAGCTCGACCGCCGGCCCTGGCCCAGCTTTCACTTCGGAATGTCCGGCGGGATCGAGGTGCGCGGCCGCCGTCGCAACAAGCTCGTGATGGAGGGCCGGCGCGCGCACGAGGGCCAGTGGCCGCCGCGCTTCCTCAAGCTGCACCTTGGACTCGACGACGGCGGTGAAATCGTGTTCCACGATGCCAGGCGGCTCGGCCGAGTGCGCCTGCGTCACGATCCGCGGGCGGAGCCGCCGATCAGCCTGCTCGGCTTCGACGCGCTCCACGACCTGCCGCCGCTCGGTCGGCTCGCCGAGCTCTTCGGCGCGCGCGCGGCGCCCGTGAAGGCGGTGCTGCTGGATCAGTCGTTCTCGGCCGGCGTCGGCAACTGGATCGCCGACGAGGTGCTCTACCAGGCGCGCATCGATCCGCGTCGGCGCACCAACACCCTGACGCGGGCGGAGATCGCGCGGCTCCGCGCCCGGCTGCGCTCGGTGGTGGGCACGGCGGTCCGCGTCGGCGCCGACAGCGACCGGTTCCCGCCGAAGTGGCTCTTCCATACTCGCTGGAGCAAACGCGTGCAGAGCCCGGTGACGGTGCGCGGCGAGCGCATCCGCTATCTGACGGTCGGCGGGCGGACGACCGCGTGGGTCGCCGAAGTTCAACGCTAGCGTGGAGGAATGATGGCGAACATTGCGCCGGTTCACCTGATGAAGTGGATCGAGGAGCACAAGACGCTGTTCAGCGGGCCGGTGGCCAACAAGGAAGTGTTCCCGGAGAGCGAGTTCATCTATCAGATCGTGCGCGGGCCGAACGCGCGGAACGATTTTCACATCGATCCGGGCGACGAGATCTTCTATCAGCTGAAAGGCGACATCACGGTGCGGTGCATCGACGCCGACGGCTCCCCGCGCGACATCACGGTGCGCGAGGGCGAAGCGATGCTCTGCCGCGCCGGTACTCCGCATTGTCCCATCCGCCCGGCGGACACCTGGGGGCTCGTCATCGAGCGCAAGCGCCGGCCCGACGAGCGCGACGGGCTCGCGTGGTTCTGCGAGGGATGTGGCGCCAAGCTCCACGAGACCACGTTCTCGGTCACCAACATCGAGGTGGAGCTGCTCGACGCCATCAAGAAGTTCAACGCGAGCACGGCGCAGCGGACGTGCAAGAAGTGCGGCGCCGTCCTGCCCGTGCCCGCCGGCGCCGCCTCGGCCTGATTCCACCGCGACATCGAGGGGCGCCCCGGCTGTGCCGGGGCGTCTCCGAGCGCGGGGGGTTTGGGGGCCGTCCAGGCCCCCCATCCTAAATATCGGTGTATTTCACGTCGCAGCGATAGGTCTTGTACTCACCGACGAAGAACGGTTGGAGCGGAGCCATGATCTCCCGGTAGAGAGGGCTCTGTTCGTAAGCCTGCATGTCCGCCGGGTTGTCCCACAGGCTCACGGCGAAGCCGGTGTCCTTGTCGCCTGCATCCTGGGCCAGCCAGCGACCGCGTAGCCCTTTGAGCCCCTTGCCCTTGGTGAGGACATTCTCGCGGTAGGTACGCTCGAACTCGCCCCACGCTCCTGCCCGAAGCTTGCCCCAGGTAATGCGGATCACCATGGTGACCTCCTTTGACGACACCACGCGTCGACGCGTAGTGCCGGTGAGTGATTAGACGCCCGGCACGACGGATTCGCCACCGAACGTGCGGCGCCGAGCTTAGGCGCCGGGTGCCTCGGGCGCGGTGCCCTCGGCGGGATCGAACTCGACGCGTTCCCAGATCGCGTCGGCCACGGGCCACGCGCGTAGGATCGCGGCGAGCTGATTCGCATCCTGGATGGGCCCGTGCTCGGCACGAAACATGAGAATGGCCCGGGCCTGTTCGGGGCCGATGCCGGGAAGCTCGAGGAGCTCCGCGGGATTGGCGAGATTGACCCTCACTCGATTCGGCATGGGCGCCTCCTTCTGCACACGAACGCCCGATCGGATCGAATCGCGGCCGCCGCGCCTTGCGCTCAGTCGGGCAGCGGACGCATGAAGCTCCGCTCGAAGCTCACCACATACCGAGTCTCCTCCGCAAAACGCCAGGCCGCAACCGCGACCTCGTCTTGCTTGACGGCGGTGCGGTACCGCTCGTATTCGCCGAGCGACGGAAAGCTGAAGAGCCATACCGCGACGTTGTTGGGACCCTCGTGCGGGAGAAACGTGCCGTGGTCGGTGCCGCCGTATTTCACGGGCAGCGGCGCGATCATGCGGCAGTACTTCTCGAACTCGGCGAGCTTGTGGGGGATCGATGATGTAGCGGAGGTAGCAGGTGACCACGGCTCCTCCCCCGGGAAGGTCAGCGCGCGAAGTTGTCGATCAGGAAGCGCGAGATGCTGTGGCGTGAGGGCAGGCTGGGGAGATTCGAGCTCGGAAACCAGCGCGCGTCTTCCAGCTCCTCGGCGTCCACCTTGATCTCGCCGCCGGCGTAGGTGGCGACGAAGCCGACCATCAGCTGACTCGGGAAGGGCCAGTTCTGGCTCCCGACGTACCGGATGTCCTTCACGTCGACGCCAACCTCTTCCTTCACCTCGCGCGCGACGCAGCCCTCGAGCGATTCGCCGTTGTCCACGAAGCCGGCCACGAGCGCGTAGCGGCCGGGCGCCCAGATGGCCTTGCGGGCGAGCAGCACGCGGTCGCCGTCGCGCACCACCACGATGACCGCCGGGTGCAGGTGGGGGTAGTGTTCGTATTTGCACTTCGGACACAGCTTGCCCCACTCACCGGGCAGGCGTTCGGTAGGATTGCCGCAGCGAGGGCAGAAGCCGCTCGTCGACTCCCACCAGAGGGCCTGCATGGCCATCCCGCCGAGCGAGAGGAGATCGTCGGGCAGACGCGTGCCCGCCATCGGCACGAGCGTCTCGCGCTGGAATTCGTCCGGGACGACGGCGTCCTTGGGAAGCGAGGCCACCCAGCACTCGGTGTCACCGCGGAGCGTGCCGAGCCAGATGGGCTCGCCGAGCGCGCCGTCGAGCTTGGCCGGGCGCCCGCCCGCCGGCAGGCGGAACCTGTCGCCGTCCGGAACGACGATGAGCTTCTGGTCCTGGATGATGAGCCAGTTGCCGCGCTCGCTCGGCGGCTTCGTCCCCCGCTTGGCCGGAACGAACGCGCCGCGCAGGCAGTCGATGTTGAACGGCAGGTAGACGCTGAGCGGGGTGGTCATGAGCCGAGGAGCCCCACGTCCCCGGGCTGGCCCGCGCGTGACGCCACCGGCACGCGCGCACCGGCCGGCGCCTCGACGTCGAGCTTCTTGAGCGCAGGCATGACCTCGCGCGCGAAGAGACGCATGTTGGCCTCGGCGTCCTCGTACGGCATCCCCGCATAGCTGAAGACACCGATGTAGTGGCTGTTGCCGGTGCGCGCGTGGATGTCGAGGATCTTCTCGTAGCACTGCTCCGGCGTGCCCCACACTTGCAAGTTCATGAAATAGTCGATCACGGTGTCCGTGCCGTACTGCGCGATCTTCTCGGCCATCTTGCCGTAGTACTCGTAGCCCTTCGTGTGGGCGAGGTGATCGCCCTCGAAGTGATAGTGGTCGAGCACGGTCTGGTAGTAGCCGCCGATGAAGCGGCGCGCCATCTCCTCGGCGCGTGCCGGGCTCGCGTCGCAGAACGTCCAGCCGGCGGAGACCGGCGGCGGGGCATCGATGCCGTTCACGTCTCGATAGATCGAGCGATAGGTCTCGAGCTCTTTCGCGACCTCTTTCCAGGGCTTCTGCGGAATGATGAGGATCCCGACGCCGAGCTTGGCCATGACCGGCAGCGACTCGGGCGAGACGGCCGCGGCGTAGGTGCGGCCGCGGAACGACTTGAAGGGCGCCGGTCGGATCGCCGCACGCGGCTGCTTGACGAAGGTGCCGTCGTACTCGCAATGGCCCGTCTCGAGCCCGCGCAGGAGCATCTCGGCGGACTCCACGAAGCGCTGGCGTGACTCGTCCATCGAGAGCCGGAACCCGTCGAACTCCACCTTGCCGGCGCCGCGCCCGAGTCCCAGGATGAGCCGGCCGCCTGAAATATTGTCGAGCATCGCCACTTCCTCGGCCACGCGCATCGGGTCGTGCCACGGAAGCACCACCACCATCGAGCCCAGGCGCGCGCGCTCGGTGCGGCCGGCCATGTACGTCAGGAATTGCAGGACGTCCGGGCACATCGTGTAGTCGGTGAAGTGATGCTCGACACCCCAGATCGACTCGAAGCCGAGCGGCTCGGCGAGGTCGGCCAGCTTGAGCTCGTTTCGATAGACTTCCCGGTCCGATCGCGCCTTGCCCGGGTTCTGGAACACGGCCGCCATTCCAACGTGCATGGGACGCTCCCCCTTCGCCGTTGTATTATTGCGCCGATGAGCCCATTCGATCCAGCCCCCTTCGTCGAGCGGCGGCAGCGATTCGCGGCGGCCATCGGAGATGGCCTGGCGATCATCCCCGGTGCCCGCGAGATCCAGCGCAACGGGGACGTCAACTACGAGTTCCGCCAGGCCTCCGATTTCTTCTTCCTGACCGGGTTCGACGAGCCCGACGCCGTCGCCGTATTCAACCCGGCAGACGCCAAGGAGCGCTTCGTGCTCTTCGTGCGGCCCCGCGACCGCGAGATGGAGATCTGGAACGGCCGCCGCGCGGGTGTCGAGGGCGCGATTGCGACCTACGGCGCGGACGCCGCCTACACGATCGACCGGCTCGACGCCAAGCTCCGCGAATACATGGTCGACCGGCCGGCGATCTTCTACCGCCTGGGTAGCGGCGGCTTCGACGGCCGGGTCACGCGGCTGGTCGGCGATCTGCGGGCCGCGCGCGCCCGCGGCTATGCGGCGCCGGTCCGGATCGAGGACCCCGGCCCGATCCTGAACGAGCTGCGGCTGCGCCGCTCGCCCGCCGAGCTCATGCGCCATCGCCGCGCCTGCGAGATCAGCCGTGACGCGCACATCGAGGCGATGCGGTACGCGCGGCCCGGGCTCTACGAGTACCAGGTGCAGGCGGCGCTCGAGTACGTGTTCCGCGTGAGCGGCTCGCCGCGCAACGGCTATCCGTCAATCGTGGCCTCGGGCGCCAACGCGTGCATCCTCCACTACAGCGAGAACAACCGGAAGATGGAGGACGGCGACCTGCTCCTGATCGATGCCGGCTGCGAGTGGGGTTATCACTCGGCCGACATCACGCGCACGTTCCCAGTCAACGGGCGCTTCACCGTCGCCCAGCGGGCGGTCTACGAGATCGTGCTGCGCGCGCAGCTGGCCGGCATCGCGGCCGCGCGTCCGGGCCACCGCTACGAGGCGGTGCACGAGGCGGCGCGGCGCGTGCTGACCGAGGGGCTCGTGGCGCTCGGCGCGCTGCCGCGAGGGGTCGCCGAGTCGCTCGCGATGCACCACTACCGCGAGTTCTACATGCACGGCACCGGGCACTGGCTCGGCATGGACGTGCACGACGTCGGCGACTATCGGATCGACCGCAAGTCGCGCGTGCTCGAGCCCGGCATGGTGCTGACGGTCGAGCCCGGGCTCTACTTCGACCCCGAGCGCGAGACGGCGACGTTCCACCTGCGCGAGTACAACGAGGACGAGTCGTGGGAGCGCCGCCTTCGACTTGGCGCCGGCGCCGCCAGGAAGATCGAGGAGGAAGAGAAGGCGAAGGCCGAGAAGATCACGCACGCCGTCCCGCGCGAGCTGCGCGGCATCGGCATCCGCATCGAGGACGACGTGCTGATCACCGATTCCGGCTGCGACGTCCTCACCGCGGGCACCCCGAAGACGGTGGACGAGGTCGAGCGCGCCTGCGCCGAGCCCTCGCGCCTGCCGCGCCTCTGATCCGCCGGGCGCGCACTCTCCACCCCCGATCGTGCGACCACCTCGAGCGCGTCGGTGCGCTCACCGCGTCGACGGTCCTGCTCTTCCTGCTGGCGGCGTGCTCCTCGATCGCGCTCCGCGAATCCCCTGGGGGAGGATTGGTGACGATCACGCCGGAGAGCGCCGGACGCACGATCGAGCTCCGGTCGGATCAGGGGCTGCTCGTCCGTCTGCCGAGCAATCCGGCGACGGGCTATCGATGGTCGCTCGTCGCCGCGCCGGCCGACGTGCTGAAGCTGGAGGGTCCGCCGGCAGTCGAGCGAAATCCGGCGGGCGCCGGTATGGGCGCGCCTGGCATCGAGATCTGGCGATTCTCGCTGGCGCGGAAGGGGCGGCAGACCCTGCGCTTCGACTACTGCCTTCCATGGGAATCTGACGCGCCGCCCGGGCGACAGCTCTCGTTCACGGTCACCGTCCGCTGAGGCTACCGACCCAGCACGCCGCGAAGCGCACCCTCGAGGGTCGTATAGCGGAACCTGTAGCCACTCGCCTGAAGCCGCGCGGGCACGACGCGCTGGCTAGTCAGCAGTAACTCGTCGGCCATCTCTCCCAGGGCGAGCCGCGCGGCGAACGCGGGCAGAGGCACCAGGGTGGGGCGCTCGAGCACGCGGCCCAAGGCGCGGGTGAACTCGGCGTTGGTCACGGGCGCAGGTGCGACAGCGTTCACGGGTCCGCGAAGGGCATCGGTCGCGAGCGCGTGGCGGATCGCACCCACCACGTCGTCGAGGGCGATCCAGCTCATCCACTGCGCGCCGTCGCCGATGACACCGCCCATGCCCAGTCGAAACGGTGTCAGCATCTTGGCGAGCGCGCCGCCGTGTTCGCTCAGCACGACGCCCAGCCTCAGGTTCACCACGCGTATCCCCTGGGCGATCGCCGGGGCTGTGGCGGCTTCCCAGTCGCGACCAACCTCGGCCAGAAAGCCCGTGCCCGGCCGGCTCTCTTCGGTCAGCATCTCGTCTCCCCGGCTGCCGTAGTAGCCGATCCCCGAAGCGCAGACGAGGACGGCGGGCGGCTTCGCGAGCCGGGTCAGTGTCTGGACCAGGAGCCGAGTGGCGGTCGTGCGGCTCTCGCGAATGCGCCGCTTCTTCGCCGACGTCCATCGGACGCCCATGATGCTCTCGCCGGCGAGGTGGACGATCGCGTCGCCGACGGCCGGACCGGCGGGTGAGATGGCTCCCGAAGCTGGGTCCCAGCCGAGCGCGTCTTCGTCAGGGCGCGGCGCCCGACGCACGAGCGGAATCACGCGATGCCCGCCGGCCTCGAGGGAGGAGGTCAGCGCGGTGCCGACCAGGCCGCGGGCGCCGGTGACGGCGACGTTCACGCCATCGCGCCGCCGTCGACGGTGTAGATCGCGCCGGTGATGTACGCCGCGTCGGAGCTCGCGAGAAACGCGACGAGCGAGGCGACCTCCTGCGGCTCGCCGTAGCGGCGCATCGGAATCGTCGCGGTGAGCCGTTCGCGCTTGATCTCGGTCTCGAGCTGCTGCGTCATCGGCGTCTCGATCGGGGCGGGACAGACGGCGTTGACCCGGATGTTGTGGCGAGCCAGCTCGAGGGCCGCGGCCCGCGTCATGCCGACCACGGCGTGCTTGCTCGCGGTGTAGGCGATGATGTTGGGCGAGCCGCGGAGCCCCGCGATCGAGGCGGTGTTCACGATGGCCCCGCCGCCGCGGGCGCGCATCAGCGGCGCGACCACTTTCATTCCGAGCCAGACGGCCTTGAGGTTGACGGCGATCACCCGGTCGAACGTCTCTTCGGGGTAGTCGACCAGCGGCTTCAGTGCGCCGAGGACGCCGGCGTTGTTGAAGAAGACGTCGATGGTGCCGAACCGGTCGACCGCCGTCTTCGCGTAGCGCTCGACGTC
>Ga0209055_1002008_pt1 | contig 13020 bp, 11 predicted proteins | sample GraSoiAngelo_110_FD_185875 | JGI IMG/M metagenome (GOLD analysis project Ga0209055, IMG submission 185875) | Grasslands soil microbial communities from the Angelo Coastal Reserve, California, USA - 14_0903_12_30cm (SPAdes) (version 2) | ecosystem: Environmental > Terrestrial > Soil > Grasslands ... | reverse complement strand
GCGGCTCAAAGGCGGGGCCTCCAACGGGGGCGTAATCGAGCTCTTCCGTGTTAATGGTCATGGTAATCCACTCAGGGACAGTGCCGACGTGGCCGGCGAGCCAGCCGAGCGTGCCGGATTTTTCGTGCGGCTTCCAGTTCCACTTTTCGTCGGGACAGCGTTCCAGGACTTTGCGGGTGTTTTTCATCTCCTCGTCGAATTCGGACAGCATGGTTTGTCCAATCGTCATACCGACCTCCCTTTGTTGAAATTCGAAAATTCAGCGCAGCGATATTAGGCGAATAAAAAGCGAATTGTCAAGCATTTCTCTCGAACACCCAGAAACCCTTCTCTGGGCAAACGAACTTCTGCTCTGTTTCGTTGCGCGAAGGCGGCAATAAGTTACCTGCCATGAATAAAAATTGATGTGTGTGCTGAAGATTTAAGACCGGGGTTGACAGGTTCCGTCAACGGTAGAAAATGGGCCTATGGCACACCAGTTCACGACGTCCTATTTGAAAGACTCCATCGACCTCTTTCGTTACTACAAGAAGCTGGGCGAGCGCGCCATGACGCAATGTCCGGATGAAGGGCTCTTCGCCATGCTGGATGCGGAATCGAATTCCATCGCCATCGTCGTGAAACATATGGCCGGAAACATGCGCTCGCGGTGGACGAATTTTCTAACCGCTGATGGAGAAAAGCCGGACCGCAACCGCGACACCGAGTTTGAAGATCCGCCGGCGACGCGCGCGGAATTGATGGAACTATGGGAGCGCGGATGGAGACTTGTTTTTGGCGCGCTTGAGCCGCTGAGCGATGCGGATCTAGCGCGAACAATTACCATCCGCACTGAGCCGCATTCCGTGATGCAAGCAATCAACCGCCAGGTCGCTCATTACTCCTATCATGTGGGACAAATTGTCTATCTCGCGCGGCACTTCGCCGGTGACAAGTGGCAATCACTTACGATTCCAAAGCGGAAGTCGGGCGAGTTCAACAAGCAGGTTGCCGCCGGGGAGAAGTCGCAACGTTAGGGACGGACTAAAGTTCTGCAATCTTCGCTTCCCCTTCGCCCCGCAATCCGATACTCTGCCAGAGTTATGGCCACGCTGTTTGAAATGGCGCCACTGGAAGAGAGCGGGCTGAAGCTGAATGACGCGCAAAGGCGTGCGATAACGCATGGCGAAGGCCCGCTGCTGGTGATTGCCGGGGCGGGAACCGGAAAAACGCGCGTCATCACAGAACGCATCCGGCACCTGCTGCAATCGGATGAAAGCCTCTGCGGCGAAAACATTCTTGGGCTGACCTTCACGAAGAAAGCTGCCGGCGAAATGAAAGCCCGCGCGGTGAAAGCCACCGGCGAGCGCGGCAAAGCGGTGACGCTGGCGACGTTTCATTCCTTCTGCGAGACCTTGCTGGCGGAAGCCGAACCGCAACGCGTGATGCTGGACGAATTCGATCACTGGATCCTGCTGCGGCGCAACCTGCGGCGGCTTCGTCTGGAAAAGTACAGGAGATTGGCCGATCCCGGGCAATTCCTGAACGATTTCGTGGAGTTTTTTTCGCGTTGCCAGGACGAACTGGTATCCGGCGAAGACTATCAGCGCTATGCCACTGAACTCGCGTCGCGTCTTGAGGCCGAACGAGAAACACTGGACGATGACACCCTCGCGGAACGCCTCGAGACGGTGGCTTTGCAGCAGGAACTCGCGCGCGCCTACCGAGCCAGCGAAGAACTCCTGCGCGAAAAGAACCGCGTTTCCTTTGGCTCGCTGATCACTGGAGCGGTTGGCCTACTGGAGCGGGACGCGCAACTGCGCGAGGCTCTGCAAAACAAATACCGCTACATCCTGGTGGATGAATTTCAAGATACCAACATCGCACAGCTTCGACTGCTGGAGCTGCTGGCCGGGTCGGCGAAGAATATCGTCGCAGTCGGCGACAACGACCAGGCGATTTACCGGTTCCGCGGAGCTTCGTTCGGGAGTTTCAAATTGTTCCTGGAGCGATTTGCGGGATGGAGGGAAGGCCAGGACTCCACGCGGTTCCGCGTGGCGCTGACGGAGAACTACCGCTCGACACCGAACATCCTGCGCGTGGCGATGCAAGTGATCGGGCAGAATGCCGTGAGCGCGGACTTTCCGAAGAAAGTCCTCTCGCCAAACAAACCTCTAGGAGAAAAAATCCGCATTGTCGAGCTGGCAACCCCCGAAGAAGAAGCGCGATGGGTGGCGAGCGAACTGGAGCGCATGCATGGAGCAAGGCGTCGCTGGAAGGATTTTGCCGTGCTCTATCGCCAGCATGCGCACCGGGACCATCTGGTGGAAGAGCTATCGCGGCGAAAGATTCCTTTTGTAATCACGAGACTTTCCATCCTGGAGCATCCGCTGGTAAGAGACGTGCTCGCGTACCTGCGGCTGATTGCCGCGCCGTACGACGACATCGCCTGCGCGCGCGTGCTGGCAGCGCCGGCATGGCACTTGGAAGCGGCGGATTTAGTGCGCCTGGCGGAGCGCGCGCGAAAAGAGAAAAAGGCAATCTACGACCTCCTGCAACTGCCCCAGGGGCAACTGGCGTTCGACCGCTCGCATGCGGCGCTCGGGGAACCCGTGGAATTTATTTCTTCGCAGAGAAAAACGCTGAAGCGCTCCACGGCACGAGAGATTCTGGGAACTCTGACGGAGTGGCTGGAGATCCCGCAGCGCGCGAAGCAGCACGACCGAAAATACGTCAAACGGCTGGCGGAATTCATGAAGGAGTGGGAACCGAAAAGCGAAACGCGCGGCCTGCCGGAGTTTATCGAGTATTTGGATTACTACGCTCAGGCGGGCGGAGTCGTGAGTCTCGAAGACGACGCGCCGCCGGACGCGGTACAGTTGATGACCGTGCATGGAGCGAAGGGCCTGGAGTTTCCCCAAGTGTTCCTGTTGCGCGTGAACAACCGCGCCTTTCCGGCCACCGAGCGACCACGCGTATTCGAATTCCCGGTGGAACTTATGAAAGAGGGCGCTCCCGCGGAGCAGTTTCATATCCAGGAAGAGCGGCGGTTGTTTTACGTGGCGCTGACGCGCGCGGAAGAACGGCTGACCATCACCACAGTGACGGAGAAGAAAGGAAAAGTGCCGGTGTTCATCGAAGATATCGTGATGGATCCGGCCATAAAACGGCAAGATGTGCGCCAACTCATGCCAAAGCTGCCTCCTGCTGGAAGAGATGATGGGGTACAGGAAAACCTTTGGGAAGATTCGGAGCTTTTTCCCGCCGCCGAAGGATCGGCAAAGATTTTTTCGCGGATCGCGGATTGGGCAGAGGAGTTTCACCCGCCTTCCCCGGAGCCCTTGACACTCAGCCCTTCAGCCCTGAGCGGTTACCGGACCTGCCCGCAACGGTACCTGTTCGGATATTTGTGGTCGCTGCGGGAAGGGCCAAAGGCGGCGATGAGTTTTGGCGCGGTGATGCACACCACGATAAAACGTTTTGTGGATCAACTCCGCAAAGGCGTGAAGCTGCAGTTCGACGAGGTGCAAAGAATTTTTGAGACGGAATGGAATTCGAAAGGATTTGAAGACGAATATCAGGAAGAGGAATACAAGAAGGACGGGATCGAGCAGTTACGAGCGTTCCATGCCGGCATGATGGAGGAGCCCCCGGAAACGCTGGCGCAAGAGAAAGGATTCGAATTGCCCCTCGACAACGACGTGATCATTAAGGGGCGCATCGACCAGATCAATGCGTTGGGGAACGAGCGGGACGTGGAAATCGTCGATTACAAAACGGGACGCCCAAAAAAGGATGTGGACGCGAAGAAAGATTTACAGTTGAGCGTGTACGCGCTGGCGGCGAAAGAAATTCTTGAGCTGAACCCGGTGCGGCTGGCGTTTCATTATTTGCAGAACAATCAGCGGCAGGAAACCACGCGGGATGCCAAACAGTTGGACGAAGCGCAGAAAGTTGTGCAAGAAGTAGCTGGGGACATTCGCGCGGGAGAATTCCCCGCGAAACGGGGCTTCATCTGCCGCAATTGCGCCTACCGGCCCATCTGTCCAGCGCATGAAGAAACCCTAAGCACATGAGCAGATTTTGAAAGTGTTTCCTTGGACTTCCCAACGCTCGACGAATTGGAGAATATCCTATGAACCGCAAAAATATTTATTTGCTCCTTTGCTTTCTGGGCGCGGCGATCCCCTACTCGCAATTCGTTCCGTGGGTCATGGAGAATGGACTGTCGCTCGGGCTGCTGGTACGCCAGCTCTTCGCCAACCGAATCAGCGCGTTCTTCGGGCTAGACGTGCTCGTCTCTTCCGTAGTCCTCTTGGTATTCATGCGTATCGAGGGACGGCGGCCCCAGATACGATTCCGTTGGCTTCCAATTGCCGGTCTATGCGCGGTTGGGGTGAGCCTGGCGTTCCCGTTGTTTCTGTATCTTCGCGAACGCGCAACGGAAGGACTATCGGGAACAGTTGAAGCAGCAGAGGCGGACAAGACCTGACCGAATCGTCTCTTCCTTCGTGACTAAGGCAAAAAAGAAGAGGCGCCCCGACCTGCGTCAGGGCGCCTAAGCTGCGAAATCTTGTTGGTGATCAATTACTTCTTTTTCTTGGGGACCTTTTTCTCGTCCTTCTTAGTCTTTTTCTTCATGCGGATTCCCTCCTCAGTCTGGGCAGACAACCAGCGTCACCGCCAGCCACTCGCCTCCGACCTCATATACGAGTGGTCCGTGCAAGAGTCAAGATAATTTGCAAGAAAAAACCGAGGCTATCTCGGCATCGCCCCAGTGTAGTACCCCTCGCGGGTCAGGATGGTCAAGCCTTCGCGCCTCACACGGACCTCGATGGAATGATATTCCAGGCCGCGGTCCGTTCCGCTGGGAGCGTAGGCCAGCGTGTACTGGTTGCGAGCCTCTTCCGTAACTCGGGCGTATAGCTCCTCCATGGCCCGGCTCTTCATTCCATAGTAGACATCGCCTCCGGTATCGTGCGCGTATTTGGAAAGGCGTTCGAACCTTCGTTCGAAATAGGCGCTGCCGACGCCGATTCCATAAACCGTAATGTTGTAGCGAAGCAGTTCCTTCAGCACGGTGTCGTAGTTATTCACATTGAACTTTGGCCCGTTGACGCCGTCGGAAATCAAAAAAATAATTTTCCGGCGCTGGCGCTCCGGATCACGGTCCTTCAGCAACTGGGCTGCGGCGTAGACGGCGTCGTCGAGAGCCTTGGTAGGCTGGCCTTTGAGATTCGTCAGCCCCCCCGTGATGTTCGGCGCATCGCCGGTGGCGGAATGTCCGTTAATCGAAGGGCTATTGGCGATGGCCGCGCTCGAAGGTCCCGCGGGGGGAGCGCCGTCCAGGCGCGTCCGTTTTAGCTCGATGAGGAGCCTGTCCTGATCGCTGAGAAAACCTTTGCCGGGGTGAAAGCGCTGGTCGAAGCGGCAAACCCAGGCTTCATCGTTCAGGCTCAGACCGGCAACAATCGCGCGAAGACTCTCCTCTACTTGCTTGGCGTCCCTGGAGTTCAGGTCGTTATCAATCAGCACAACCATGGAGATGGCAATCGGCTCGGCAATAAAGGAAGCGATTTTTTGCTCGACGTTATCCTCGAAGACGCGAAATTCATCCCGGCGAAGGTCGGGAACGAGCCGGCCGGCTCCATCTTTAACGGTGACTGGGACGATGACCTGGTTAACAGGAATGCGGATGGTGGCTGGACCGCCTTGTTGAGCGGGCGCCGGAGAGCCCTGTTCCTGCGTTGCAGGAGGAGCACTTTGCTCCGTGGTTTGCGCGCCAAGATAGGCAAAGCACGCAGACACGAACAGCGCTCCAGCCATCCACACCGTTTTTCGTAGACTTTTCATAGTCCTCAAGCCAAACTTCCTATTGAGATTATCCGCGCCGGCGATTTCGGTCACGCATCCATCGCACCGCTTCGCGGCATCCTACAGGGCGGCAGCAACCCCGCGGCATTTTTACAGCCGGGCATCTCTCGCTGAGGAAAGTATACATGCAATCGATGCATAAGCTTTTGATGCACTGTGTGACGGCAACGGTTGCGGCGAGTTTATCGATTCCCGCCACGTCACAGGAGCCTGCCGCGCAAGCACCGCCGGTGATCAAGAGCCAAGTGAACCTCGTAAACATTTTCGCGACCGTCCGAGATAAGAAAAAGCACATCATGCCTTCCCTCAAGAAAGAAGACTTCCGTGTCCTCGAAGACGACCAGGAGCAGAAGATCGCCTTCTTCTCGAATGAGAGAGCTCTGCCCATCACCCTTGGCTTGCTCATCGATACCAGCCTTAGCGAGGAGAATCGTCTGCCCGCCGAGCAGGAAGCTGCCACGGGCTTTCTGAACCAAGTCCTCCGCAAGGGCGACGAAGCCATGGTGATTTCGTTCGGGACCGACGTAGACCTGCTTTCCGATTTTACCGATGACCGAGCGCAGCTTGACCGTGCCATCCGCAGCGCGCGCATCAACGCTCCGAACGTGAGCATGGTCAATGCGGGGCCGCTGCCGCCCGAATCGCGGACTCGCGGCTTGCGCGGAACGGCCTTCTACGACGCTGTTTGGGTGGCGTGCACCGAAAAGCTGGCGACCGAGGCAGGACGCAAGGCGCTGGTGATCATCACCGACGCAGACGATCAAGGGAGCAAAGTAGAGCTAAGGGAAGCCATCGAAGTCGCCGAGCGCACGGACGCCGTGATTCACATCCTGCTGGTCCACGATCCCGGTTACGGCACGAGGCCTGACGTCGCCAAAAAAATGGCCGAGGAAACCGGCGGCAGGGTCATTGACGTGGGGTCGATCAAGCACTTGCAGGAAGCATTCGACCAGATTGCCGAAGAGTTGCGCGACCAATACACGCTCGGCTACTACCCTACAAACCCGGCACACGATGGGAAATTCCGCAAAATCAAAGTGGAAATGACCGACAAAGAATTGAAAGCTCTCGCCCGCAGGGGATACTACGCGCCTAAAGAGTGAGCCTTCCGAAGTCGTGGGCGCCAAAGCTAACGCAGACTCCTTCTGAAGAAGTACGCGTCAGCGTCGCCGCCCGATCGTGCTTGCAATCCGAAAGCTTCGCGATCAATGATGCTCGCAACAACTGCTGCAGCGTCCGCGGCTTTGGCCGGTTGCACGTATTCGGCCTTCACGTCTACCTTGTACTCCTCATCGTACTTGTCGTGATGCCGCACCCAGGCCATCGTATGTTTTAGTCCTTCTTCATCGCGGCCCCTTGGCGTGATGTCCAGCCAGTTGTACGCTCCGATGAGGATGTCCAGTCCGCGAGCGTAGCTCGAATAGGTATGGAAGATATTGCCCGCCGCGTCTCTGTAAAACACGCTCGTGCCGGGTCGTTCCTCGCTGGGGAATTGCTGCATTCCGTAGTTGTAGTAGACTTCGCCTTTTCCCAGCTCATCCTTCTTCATCGACACCTGGTAGTCATAGTTGAAGTCGCTGCCGCGCGACGACACCCAATGGAACCGCCAGCCCATCCGCTTCTTGAACGCTTCGATCTCCGCCAGAGGCGCCCGCGAGACGACCGCCAGCCTGACATCGCGCGCTGCAAGGTGCACCATGCTGCCGTCAATGTGATCCGAGATGAACGAGCAGCTTGGGCAGCCTTCCGCCCACCCCGGACCCAACATGAAGTGGTACACGATCAGCTGGCTTCTGCCGCCGAAAAGATCCGCGAGCGTCTCTTTGCCTTTTGGCCCATCGAAGACGTAAACCTTCTCAACATTCTCCCACGGCAGCTCGCGGCGCTGCTTGCTCAACTGGTCGCGAAGCCGCGAGAACTCCTTCTCCTTCTTTAGCAGTTCCTTGCGTGCGGCCAGCCATTCCGCCGGCGACACGACTTTTGGATGTTCCATCGCTCTCGTTGCCATGCCTGATTCTCCTCTCCTGCTTGTCTACTCTCACCGAAGATAGTCTTGGGCCACGTGAATGCGGAAGCCCGCCCGAGCTTCGGCCGAGCCCCGCATCCACTGGCTGTTACCGATAACTGTGCGAACTGCGGTTCTAGCTGGCGGCGGCCTGTGCCTTTTGTGCCTGCGTCGCCTGTTGCATTTGCGCGAGCACTTTGCGGATGGCTTCGTTGGATCCTGGGCTGCGCTTTTCTCTCCAGGCCTCCAGGTGATTGCACTGCGTCTCGAGGTTGGCGAGGAAGTTCGGACTGCTGAACATGGCGCGCCACGCACCGATCACGGGCTTCACCTGTTCCCAGACAACCCACTGTTCCCCGTTGCTTTCGAAGAAGAACTCTTCGTCGATCAGCCCGCGGTTCACGATGCTGGCCACCATCTCCCAGTAACCCAGCACCATGCGCATGTAGATATTTTCCTTGCTGCCGGGAGGACACACGCGTATCAAGTCGTCGGCAGTTTTCACATGGAAGTTTGCCGAGAACCAGTCGCGCGCTTCTCTCAATTTTGGCTCGCGCCGGTCCTCGTACAGCCGCAACATCAGATTCACTTGCTCGTTCGTTACTTGGCCCATGTTTCCTCCTTTGGATTTGTGTGTTGAACTGAATTCTTTGCGCCCTTGTTCGCCCTTACCTTCAGGACAAGTGCGGTCAATCCACCCGTCGACATGACGCTCGCGAGCACCATAGTCGCACTCGCAATACACGCCGGGCACATAAAATATCTCCTTTCTCGACAGCCACGCTCAACGCAGACGCGCCGCCTCCGCCCGCTTCCTGACACCTTCGTTGATGTGCTTCCAGCCCCCCGTAACTCCTTTGCGGTGATCGTCCAGAATCAGTCCAAGGGCCGTGTGATGGAAGCTGATCAGTGTTCCGCCATCTTTCTCACTCAAGCGGTACTGCACGTTGGAAACAACCGGATAGGACATAAACAACGGCCCCGTGATTTCGAGCAAGGTCGGCCGCTTGATGGCCTGCACTACTCCCCAGAAATGGCCGTTATTGTCGCCTAAGTCGCGATACCACCTGCCACCTGGCCAGGCCTCGAGCTTCATCGGCATGGGCCCGCTCTCAGCTCCGTTGTACGGCCCCAACTGCTCCAGCAGAGCCGCGAACGTGTCGTCTAGCGATGCACGCACGTGGATTTCTTCCGTGATGCCTAGCGTCAAATCCTCAATTCTTGTTGCTGTCGAAATCATTTTTCCTCCGTGGAATGAAGTTCGGGCCCGAATCCTTTGGCGGATTGCTTTTCCCTTCGGCGCGTTCCTTGATGCGGCTCAATTGGTGATGCCAGAATCGTTCAAATGTTTCCGTCCACTCGTGAAGCGGCCGGATCGCTTCTGCGTTGGTTCGATAGAGCATTCGCCGGCCGTCGCGCCGCACATTGACCAGGCCCACTTCGAGCAACACCCGCAAGTGCTTGGATACCGAAGGCTGCTCGAACCCTAGCGAATCCACAATCTCACCGACGGGCCGCTCCTGCATCGCCAGGTAGTTCAGGATAGCCCGACGCCGCGGCTCGGCCACCGCGTTGAATGCATCCGAAGTTGTCGCCGCTCGTGCCATGCCCTCACAATACATTCCTATATAGGAATATGTCAAGCATTATTCTTGTCCCTGCATAAGACGCCCGGATAAGGCGCGACATCCCTCTAGTCTGGAGTGACTTGGAGTTTATTCTTCGACGGGTTCTTGAGCACGCGCGGGCCACTTATTCTCGCGGCTGCCATTGCTACGAGTTATCAGCTCACGCCCCGCTATTGCCGCGGGAACGTGAATTCGCCGGACGGGTTGCGCTGCTTCAGCGCGGTCACTTTGCTGTTCTCCATGACAAACTCATAGATGATATCGGCAAATTGCGGGGTCCTGAATTTGAGCCCCTTGAGTGGAATCAGCTTGATAGGAGGTCCGCCCGGGAAGGCGAGCGAGAGACCGGCCCCCGGCTGATAGAGAACTTCAAATTTGACCTTGGTCGGAGTCAAGTATCCACCCGCAAGCTTTTCGAGCAGCGCCGGGTCCAGCGTTTCGGGCTTGCGTGTGAATACAACTTCCGCCTGGTCCAGTGATATCACGGCGCCATCAATATCACCTTGCGGATTCGTCCGGAAATTGACGGAAAACTTGCCGTATTGCTCGTCATCGGGCGTGTCAAAGCGATCGTAGTGAAAGTGGCTCAGCGGAAAATCGAACGCGTGAAAACCGAATTGCAGCGCGTCGCTCTTAAGCCCGATTTTCAGGATGCCGTAAGCCGCATTCTCATAATCGCCGGCGTAGTCCGCCAGCGAATGAGATGGCTTTGTGTTTGGAACTCGGTCACCGCCGGCCTTCGCGCGCGCTTCCGTGCCTGCTTTCTTTCCCGCGAGCCGCTGTTGGAGTTGGCGCTGGCTCCAAGGTGTCTGGTCCAAGCCGAGAAGCCGCTCGTACACGTTGTAGCTGACGATGTTGTACAGCGGAGCGCTATGATCGCTGATTACCAGGACGATCACGCCAATCTTGTCGTTGGGCATGAAGGAAACCTGCGAATGGAAACCGGGAAGGTCACCGCCGTGATAGGTAAGCAGATGGCCGCGATAGGCCGCGGTTTGCCGGCCCATGCCATAAGCTGGATTGAGCAGCTCCCAAAATCCTAGGGCTTCCCCAAGGGTGTTTGGCAAGCCAATGGCCGGTTGCAAGGTGGCTTTGAGCACACTCGCCGGCAGGACTTGTTTCCCGTTGTACTTTCCTTCATTCATCAGCGCAATCAGCCAGTGCGACAGTTCATCGATATTGGAAATGATGGCGCCCGCCGGAGCCACGCCCTCGGTGTCCTCATAATAAGGAATTTTGTACAGCTCGAACGAGTCGCGCTTTTCGCGGTAGGGAACGCCGTGGTCCGGATGCTGCGTCATATCGGAAATCGTGAAGGCCGTCGTGTTCATACCAAGCGGCGAGAAAATCCTCTCGCGCACGAACTCCTCCCAGCGCTTCCCGGATTTTAATTCGATGATTTCGCCGGCAGCCGCGTACATCAGGTTGTTGTAGAGGAACGTTTCCCGCATCGGTTCTTGCGGTTCGAGATACTTCAACTTTTCGAAGAGTTCCTTCCTCGTGAAGGGCGACCTGAACCAGATCAAATCGTGCCGCGTCACTCCCGTGCGGTGCGAGAGCATGTCGCGCAGCGTAACGTTGTTGTTGAGCTGGTCGTTGTAGAACTGAATCGCCGGCACGGATTCGCGCACCGGCTTGTCCCACGTCAGCTTCCCTTCTTCGACGAGCATTCCCGCGGAAACAGCAGTGAACAGTTTTGAGTTTGACGCGATCTGGCACAGCGTCGTCGGCGTGAAGGGCACCTTCTTCTCGTAATCGCGATAGCCGTAGCCCTTGGCGAAAACCAGTTTGTCGTTGACCACGATGCCCACGCCAATTCCGGGAGTGTTCCAATCCTTCAGGACCTGCTCCATGTAGGAGTCAAAACCGCTCAGTTTGCTTGTGACGTCCTGCGTCTGCCCGTGTGCGACCGGCGCACAGACAATCAACAACAGAATCGCAACGAACAATTGCCCCCTATATGCCACTGGGTTGGATCGATATTTGTTTCGTGTGGAACTAACATTGCTTTGTAAGATCCGGTGTGTGTTATTGCAGATCATGAGGTCAAAATCTCCTCTCACGATTTTAGAGGCGGAAGCGCCAAGCATTGTATAACACACCACGAATTGACCCCAATCCCCCGACCGTCTACCATCCTTTCTTCATTCCTCACTCATGCTCAACGAAACCATCGCCCATTACCGCATTCTCCGCCAGCTCGGCAAAGGCGGCATGCGCGTCGTCTACGAAGCCGAAGACACCAAGCTTGGCCGGCGTGTCGCCCTGAAGTTTCTTCCGGAAGCCACGCATCGCGACGAACAAGCCCTCGAGCGTTTCCTCCGTGAAGCCCGCGCGGCTTCCGCGCTCAATCATCCCGGCATTTGCACGATTCACGCCATCGAAGAACACGATGGCCGAACCTTCATCGCTATGGAGCTACTCGAAGGCCAAACCCTCGACAAACTCATCCCCGCCGGCTCCCTTCCCATTTCGCGCACCATCGACATCGGCGTCCAGCTCGCCGACGCTCTCGACGCCGCCCACAAAAAGGGCATCCTCCATCGCGACATCAAGCCCGCCAACATTTTCGTCACCGAACGCGGCGCCGTCATGCCGGCCTCGACGGCTCGACTCTCAGCGATCCCGAAACTCTCCTGCTCACCAGCCCCGGCACCGCCGTCGGCACCATCTCCTACATGTCTCCTGAACAAGCGCGCGGCGAGGAACTCGACGCTCGAAGCGATCTCTTCTCGCTCGGCGGCGTCCTCTATCAATTGACCACCGGCAAGCTCCCCTTCCCGGGCAGCACCAGCGCCGTCGTCTTTGACAACATCTTGCGCAGCGCGCCTGTAGCTCCCGTCACCCTGAATCCCGGCTCACCTGCCGAACTCGAGCGTATCCTCAACAAAGCCCTCGAAAAAGATCGCGACGTCCGCTATCAGGTCGCCGCGGAAATGCGCGCCGACCTCAAACGCCTCCAGCGCGAATTGGATTCCGGAAAAGCGGCTCCTGTCACGTCTTCTTCAACACGCATTCCCGCCCAATCATCCGCGCCTGCCGTCACTCCCGCTGAGTCTCCGCATGTACCCTCCAGCAGTTCCATCCTTATCGCCGCTGCGAGCAAGAACAAATTCGGCACGGCTCTCCTGCTGGGAATCGTTGTCCTGCTGCTCGTCGCTGCCGCGTTCGGCGTCTACTCCCTCTTGCCGCGCAAGAAAGTTTTACCCGTCGAACAAATGTCGGTCGAAAATCTCACCAACAACGGGCACGTGTTCCTCTCCAGAATTTCGCCTGACGGAAAATACCTGCTCCATGTCCTTGACGAGAATGGGTTGCAATCCCTCTGGCTCCGGCACATTCCCACGGGCAGCAACACTCAAGTCATCACGCCTGCCGCCACGCGCTACAGCGGCCTCACGTTTTCTCCCGACGGCAATTACATTTATTGCGTCCGCCGCGACGATTCTGAGCAAGCCATCGCTTCCCTCTATGACGCCCCCATGCTCGGGGGAACTCCGCGCCTGCTCATAAAAGACGTGGACAGTCCCATCT
>Ga0209055_1002006_pt1 | contig 13030 bp, 11 predicted proteins | sample GraSoiAngelo_110_FD_185875 | JGI IMG/M metagenome (GOLD analysis project Ga0209055, IMG submission 185875) | Grasslands soil microbial communities from the Angelo Coastal Reserve, California, USA - 14_0903_12_30cm (SPAdes) (version 2) | ecosystem: Environmental > Terrestrial > Soil > Grasslands ... | reverse complement strand
GGCGAGATTGTTCTTCTGGATGTCAACCGATAACTGGTTTGTGCTCTTTACATTCGAAATTAGCAGACTTGGGTTGGTCCGGAAATAACTAAACAATGGCAGAACGTTGAACTGCGACGGATCGGTGGAGTTCGAGTACCCACCGTTGTACCAAGTCCAAGATAGACCGTGCGCGCTGAGTTCTTGGGGCATAGATGTCCAATTCAGAGAAAGACTAGACAATGGAAAACTCGGGGGAGGAGTTCCAACAATTGTTCCGTTCACGACCCATGACAGGTTGGTAACGTTCACGCCAGGTCCTGCTGCACCTGACGCGATGTAGAGATGGTTTCCAAGGCTCGGTCCCATCTCCGAGGCGAAGAAATGATCGTCGAGCACATAATGGTCTGCGTAGTCCCAATAATAGGGAATCAGCGTTCGGTCATAATATCCCATGGTCAAGCTACTGTTTTCTCCGTCAACGAAACCGTTCATCGTCCCCGCGGCAAAGTCAACGTGGCTTGAATACCAAGAATGAATTAGGTCTTGGTCGAGAGATTCCGTACTCACCAAGTAGGGTGAGACATAGCCCAGGCTGGAATTGTCCGTGTCTAAAGGAATTCTATCTGCTGACGGAAGACCATCTGCTCCCGGGTATGTGCCGAAGTAATTGTCAAAGGAATGGTTTTCCTGGACTATGAAAATCAAATGTTCAAGCTTCGAGGCGCTCCCTGAGGCGCCATTTATGAACGTCGGCTGTGAAAGGAGCATGCAGACCACTAGCAAAACGATTCCGAATGCAGTTACAACCTTCCTAGATAGGGGCAACTTCCACAACACTTGTTTCGAAGCATGCGACTTTCTACGCAAACGATCTCGGTCTATAATAAACAGCGCGAATACGGTCGATCTCGCCACGAGGGATCCAACTAAATCCCAAGAGATCATGGTTCTGAGAGTGAAGGTTCTCATTCGCACTAGGCAATGAGAAACAAGTGTGTCATTATGGATCCTCCACGCACGAACCGCGTGGGTTCCGATACGGATTATAAGCCGCGAAGCCCTAGCTACGTCTAGAGCACTCTTCACAAGTTTGTGTTCTGGCTGGTTGAGACATGAAGCTTGACCCAGGTCCCACAGGCGAATTACGAGTCTTAGACTCCGGATACACAGACCAGGTCTTACTGGACACTATCAGCGAGGAGGTTCTGCGGATCAAAGCAACAGTCTGCAACAGCCTACAAGACCTCAACAGGCTCTACATGGTCGACCGCGCACTATACACCAACACACCCGGCATACCTCTCTACATGGAATTCACACCACAAAACATGAAATCTATCAGGACACCGCTTATAATCAGCGAAGTCAAACTCTACACTGTCGAACGAGTCTGGGGCATGCGAACCCTAAGAATCACCACTTAACCGTCCGAAATAATATCTCCAGATCGTCGATAACGGCATCTTCCTTTCTGAAAAAAGCACAGTCCGAGCCTTACGAGAGTGGATATGCGAACCCCACACGCTTGGGGGGTCTGTCGTATCGATCCGCAGACACGGCAACGGAACATGTCAAGATCCTCAAGGTAGCGTTCCGGTTCGAGGCGCAGACGGAAACGTCGACCAAGTCTCGGTAAGTTGGACTTTAACCCAGTGCAATTTGAAGACTGGAGTTTTCCGAATCTTCGTGCAACCAGGAAACTACCACGTGAGCTTCACAGGCTATCCCTTGACCCTTCCCTCAAATGCTGAGGTAGGTGGCACCAACTGCCCCTGACTGTTAATGTTGAGCCACGTCGGCTCACACAGGTCGAGATCGGCATAAATTTCGGCATATAGCACAAATCCTGAGATCAGCTTACTACCCTGGCAATGCAGAAGATTGAATCACAGGTTGACTCTAAGAGAGCTGAACTTGAGCAGTACAGCACCAGCAACCCTTGCTGAGACAGTCACTCTGAAGACGATGGTCGCAGTGTCCGCAGACACAAAGGTACTTGCCCGCCTTCACCTTACTCATTGCCGAGTTGTGAACTTCTACTGTGTTCGATACTAGGACCTGTTTTGTCAGAGACATTTCTCAACGGCGATTGAGAAAGCGAACGCCACGCCCTTAACTCGATGTTGTAACTTTGAGAGTTGGATACTAAGTTCCTTGATCATCCAAGCAGAAAACTCCACGCGACCCCGAGGACTCGGAAGTTACTTCGAGTATTCGGGTGGAGTTTCGTTCTGCTTAGATTGAACAGAAGAGTATCTAACGTACGATAAGTGCGAGCGAACTATGCGGATGTCACTCTCTACAACTGAACAATCCAATCACTCATACAGAGCAATCCCTGGCTATCTTAAGATCATCATCCTCGCTCAGGCGGCTACGATCCTCTCCTTGACAGTCTTAATGTACCAAGAATACCTGAACGACGCCTATTTCCAGCAGTATGTGATCAGCCTTCTCCAGACGAACATCATCGCCGATGCTCTCTTGTCGATGGTTACAATGTCGGTCTTCGCCCTTGGCACCTTCACTCTGATGGGTTCAATGCGCAGCGGGCGCGGGGAGAGCAAAGAATGGCATCTCCTCTCCGACGAAGCGAAGGCGCCATCTATGCCATCATTGCCGGTTGTAGACACGGTCGAACGAGCCACGAGACCACGGAGCACGAGCCGCCGACCTCGAGCGCGAAAACCGAGAGCCGATATGGATAAGCTCCTTGATTCCATGCGCTATTTTGCAGACGATCACCGCGAAGAGTAGACGCCAAGAGTTCTCAAGTCGGGACCCATAGACGCCAAAGCAGTACCGTTGCGTCGCGGTGTGGGTTGCAGATCAAAAATGAATAGTCTAACCGCTATCGAAGGCAGGACTGCAAGATGGCCTCGCAAACAAAAGGTAGAGAGTCGTGGACCGAAGAAAACTCCCCTAGGACAACCATACGGGAATCGAGCCCGCTGAAACTGTCACGGGTCTTCCGATTCGTAGACCCACAGACGAGCGCTTCTCAGATCTCGGATTTTCCAGACTCCAATCCTAGCGGGGATACTCCGCTAGAGGTTCGGATGAAGCACTTTACGGAGATCGAAAACTTCACCTTTCTCGGCTACACTCTTGCTCACGAGCTCGGAGGGACGACTCCGACTCCCATTCGTACGGTAACAGATCTACAAGTGCCCGACGAGGAATTTCAGAACTTCATCAACGAGGCAAAGAGCGCTACTCTGACTGACGAGGAACTGGCTGACACAGTGCTCGACGTTGGAATCAACTGGGAGCATTTTGTTGCCTCAAACGATAACCTGCTCATCCCTGAGCATCCGCTGAAGATAACCGATGTTCTGATGCAAGAGAAGATCGACTCCCTCGACATCATCACAGAAGCATTCGTACGAGAAGTCAACCTCCGCAGCATTGAGAAGAAGACTGGGACGAAAGGCAGACAAAGCTAAGAGCGATTATCGCAAAAGACAATCAGCGTCCCGAGTTCTCTACCGGCCGGATGGACCGGTTGTCACGCGAGATGATCGTATGCCTTTAACGTCATGAACTCGGGGAATCTATCGCTAGTAGTCAGTTTGTCGAGTAACTCTTCGGCGCCTTTGTAGTTGCTCGTGCGATAGACTCGCGATCCGATCTCTTCAGTTATTCGCCCTATTTCTTCTCTCAGCATTGATCGGAATAACTTGCGCGTAATGGTGGGTCCTTCGACCAGTTTGGCGGAGTGATGAATCCACTGCCAGATCTGCGCTCTACAAATCTCAACCGTCGCCGTGTCTTCCATCAAGTTATTGATCGCGACACAACCAAGGCCTCCCAGCCAAGACTCCAGATACCTTAAGCTGACGGCAATGTTCGCTCTGACTGCTTGCTCGGTTATCTTGGGCTCCGGGACTTTGAGAAGATCCTCACGGCGCACCTGCACGATCTCTCTACCGTCATTGGATTCTGCAGGGTGGTCGTTGAAGACTCTCATGACCACGGGTACAAGTCCTGGGTGAGCGACCCACGCGCCCTGGTATCCCTCTGAAAGTTCGCGCTTCTTGTCGGCAAGGACCTTGTCGATGGCTTCCTGTGATCGCGGGTCTCCTCTGATGGGTACCTGTGCAGCCATTCCTCCGATTGCGTAGGCGCCTCGTTTGTGGCAGGTTTGCGCGAGCAGGACAGAGCAGGACTTGAGGAAAGGCGCGGTCATCGGGAGTAATGGTCTTTCAGGGACGACAAACTTTGGGTCCTCACCAAGGAACTTGATGAGGCTGAAGATGTAGTCCCAGCGGCCGAAGTTGAGGGCCGTTATCCTCTCGCGCAACGAGTGGAGGATCTCCTCCATTTGAAAAGCTGCGAGAATAGTCTCGATGAGGACGCTGCATTTGATGCTAGCGCGGGGAAGGTTCAGAGCTTTTTCTGTGTAGTCGAAGACGTCGTTCCAGAGGCGGGCCTCCAAATAGCTTTCCAGTTTAGGAATGTAGATGTACGGCCCGGTCCCGCGACCAACCAATTTCTTCGCATTATGGTAGACGAAGAGACCGTAGTCGAAAAGGAAAGCTGGAGTCGAATAGGGCCCAAGCCGGATATGTTTCTCGGTGAGGTGTAGGCCTCTAGGTCGGACAAAGAGTGTCGCAAGCTTTTCTCCGAGCCTATACTCTCGTCCATCTGGACCCGTGTATGTGATGGTCTTATCGACTGCGTCTCGAAGGTTAACTTGGCCGTGCAGGGTTCCCTTCCAGGTTGGCGAGTGGGAGTCTTCGAAATCCGCCATGTAAACATCAGCGCCCGAATTGAGAGCATTAATCACCATCTTCCGGTCGACCGGGCCTGTGATTTCGACGCGCCGTTGGCGAAGGTCAGCTGGGACTGGTCCTACCTTCCAGTCGGAGTCTCGAATTTCATGTGTCTCGTCGAGAAAATTGGGAAGTGTTCCAGTTCGAAGCCGCGCATGAGCGAGGGTTCTCTTCTGCAGCAGCGAGTCTAGGCGTGGAGAGAATTCTCGGACCAGGTCGCGGACAAAGGCCAGCGCTTCAGGCGTCAGTATCTCGTCGAAGCCCTCGAGGGTCGGAGATAGTATCATGAGGCTCTATGGCCTGAACTAGACTTCGGGTCGACCATTGGCCTAGATTGGCAATTCAACTCTATTGACTCTTGTCGTGATCATGTTCCGAGCGGCGGATTGGAGGAGTCGCCACGGCTGTCTCCTCTTTGAACTGAGCTGTCTCTGTAGACTCATCCATTGCCGTTGTTGAGGATGTTCCGCTTGAGATTACGGTCGAAACCTCGTCGAAGTATTCTGTTCCTACGAACGCTTGGTGTTTTACTGCGGAGTAGCCTTCTCTTTCCGCTTCGAACTCTTTTCCTTGGACGCGAACGTAGGCGGACATTCCCTCGACCGCGTATTGTCTGGCGAGTTCGAACATGGAGACTGAGAGGCTGTGGAAGCCGGCGAGGGTAACAAACTGGAACTTGTAACCCATCGAGGCCAGGTCTTTCTGGAAGCTACGGATTACGCGGGGATCGAGGTGTTTCTCCCAGTTGAATGAGGGCGAGCAATTGTACGCGAGCAGTTTACCCGGATGGACTCTGTGGATGCCTTCAGCGAACCTTCTAGCCTCGTCGAGGTCTGGCGTCGCAGTCTCACACCATATGATGTCTGCGTATGGCGCGTAGCTTATGCCACGCGTGATTGCCGCTTGTAGTCCCGGTTTGAGTCTATAGTAACCCTCCGCGGTTCGTTCCCCTGTCATATACGGAAGGTCTCGCGGATCAGCGTCGCTCGAGAGAAGCTTCGCTCCAACCGCATCCGTTCTCGCTACTAGATAGGTTGGGACACCCATCACATCAGCTGCAAGCCGGGCCGCGACAAGGGTCCTGATGAACTGGTGAGTCGGGACCAGAACCTTCCCACCCAAATGGCCGCACTTTTTCTCTGATGCAAGCTGATCTTCGAAGTGTACCCCCGACGCTCCGGCCTCTATCATTGCCTTCATCAGCTCGAACGCGTTGAGGGGACCTCCAAACCCGGCCTCGGCGTCGGCGATTATCGGGGCGAACCAGTCAATCTTTCCTTTCCCGCTCAAGTGTTGTATCTGATCGGCTCTCTGGAAAGCTTGATTGATTCTCTTTACGAGATTCGGAACGCTGTTGGAAGGGTAGAGACTCTGGTCCGGGTACGTCTGCCCAGAAAGGTTAGCATCCGCTGCTACCTGCCAGCCGCTCATGTAAATGGCTCTTAGGCCTGCTTGAACCATTTGTAGCGCCTGGGCGCCTGTAAGTGCACCTAGCGTTGGAATGTAGGCCTCGTCCGTCAGGAGGCGCTCGAATTTCTCAGCACCTATTCTTGCGAGCGTATACTCGGGACGAATTGTACCACGAAGTCTGACAACATCCTTTGCCGAGTAGGGTCGGCGAATCCCATTCCAGCGATCGGAGAGCCAGCTCGTCTCCAAGCGTCCAGTCTCAGTGCTAACATCAGCTACGCTGGTCACGAAGCGTCTAGCTTTCAATGACTGATCGGCTGATAATAAGCGTTAATGATTAACCTATTCTATTTCTATCCTTGGATATACTTGTATGCACAGCTAAACCCAAGATTCCCGAGATTCGGAGTGCCTAATTTGCTTCGGACCCGATGGACGATTCGTTGGAGCCCGAGTCAAATCAAACAATAGTGTAGAGATTCAACCACAATCGAACATACGTGGTGGATCCAGGAAAAGATCAGATGATATCATCGGCCAAACATGGCGTTGAGGAATGTAGTTTGATTGCTCGCGATATATTTTCGACATCCCCAAAGCAAACTACCCACGTCTCCGGGTCAGCTTCCCCTCAAAAGACCGTTACAAGTCTCTGGGGATCACCTGAGCGAACCACGACTCTTGTCCCCTCTCCGATCTTCGGCCTTACAGCATTCCTCGCAGCGATCGAATCGGAGGGCGCTTATGCTCTTGATGGAAGAGGCCGTCTCATTGAAGATCTATGAAAGGGAAGGACCGGAAGAGAACTCAGGCGAAGCTAGTCATGAGACTCCTCTTCTCTACAATTAGAGTAGCTAGGCATGGCTTCTTGTCACTGGATTCTTTTGGCATGCGTTCAGAGGTTTTGAACTTATCGACTGGAGACGTCCCGATGAAGGGTTTCGGAGTGTCTCGGGTGAGAGTAATGGTCGAAAGCAAAAATGATCCTGGTGAAAACACAGCTCCGGTACCGTCGAACTCGATAGGGCCGCTGCCGATTTCAGTTTCGTTGATTGTGGACGTTTTTGAAAATTTCGGGAGATGCGGGGTCTTGCTTGCATCTGTGTTCACCCGTGGACATAACCTATTTCCGGTTTCGCGTAGATACAGTACTAGATGAGATTTCCATACCCGCTTGACGACTGCGAATGTGGACACTACAGGCTGAATCACAGCCCTAGGACAGACTCTGGCGAGACGAAGTGTAGCGCGTGTTCGTGCTCTCAGTTTAGTCTGAGGGTGGCGGCGAATGGACGAATCGAAGTGAAGATCCAGGATTGAAGGAATAGCCGGAAGCATCGTTTTCGGCTAAAAAACGTCCAGTTCAAATGCCCAGAATGCGACCAAGTAGAGCAGGCAACATATGTAGGCAGCCCCTGGACCGGGCTGGTCCAATGAGCCCAGTTCGGGAAAGTTCTCTGGGCATCGCAAACTATCAGCGGCGGCAAATAGGTTAGCGTGGAAGAAGCTAAGAGGTGTTCATTCGTGCGCCAGTGCTGACTGTAAAATGAGGACTAACGAAGAAATCATCAGACAGGCTGGAAGAAGCCGGACGATGATGGACTTTTACATGATCCAGATGGAAATTCTTCTAGACATTCGCACTTTAGTGAAGGAGCTGATAGAAATCAGCTCAACCAATCGACGAATGGAAGAAACCAAGCGCTCAGCTGGAAGGTAGTCAAACACTAAAGCCGGTGAGCCCGGGCCTCAGCTCAATCTGGGCTTTTGTTCATGCCGATCCAGGCTCGGTGATAAGACCTGTTGTGGGCAATCTTCCAACTACGTATTGGATCGAGTGTTCTATCAGGGAGCCAACGACTAGGAATGCGGGGCCGATCGGTCCATAAAGCAACCAGAGGCGTGCTCCGACGCCCTCGCTGAGAGTCTCAGCAATGACTCCTGCGGTGATCACACCTCTTGGGTTCCTGAAGCGAAGATACGGCTGTTGAGTAATCACATTCTCCGTGATCTGATGCTCAATGTAGAATCCGATGAAGAAGTAGAGCGAGGCGATTAGCGAACTCATCGAGAGCAACGACGATGTATTCGAGAGTAGTATCAGCCAGACGCTCCAGTTGACCACTTCGAGTAGCGTGAAACCGAATATTTTGGCGAAGACTCTGCCGGTGAAATTCGGATTCTCGGCTCGTTGCATGATCGAGTGCTCGATGAGGAGAACGATCAGGAGGACTAGCGGGGCGATTGGGATGCCTTGATAGAACATTGAGGCCCGAGCGAGAATGAGCCAGGCGATCAGTCCAGCATCCTCTATGATAGTGACTAGTAACGCAACGCCGGCTGCGGTAGCTTTCGAGTAGGAGCTCATCGTTCCACCAGCTACCTATTCGAATGAGCATATACTTTGCATGTACACAAGTGCATCAAGAAACCAACACAACATTCACGGCTCAATATCCGGGTCCATCCAAGCGACCCGTTCTCTAGCCTGGTATCCAGATTTTGTCGAGCCAAATAAGCCGGATGAACGGTTCCTAGATGGCTCAGGTAATCCTCTCTATCAAGAGGAATATCACATAAAGAGCAACAAATTGGAGGAGGTGATGTCACACCCTAGAAATTCTTGGTCTCGGACGGAGCCATGGGACAGCAGCGACTGAAGCTTTCCAAAGCAGGATGAGGGACAAGCATGAGGTCGTTGCAGACGCCGAATCGACCGGTGAATTCCTGTAGACTTATACTGTTGAACGCCTTCTCGGCGAGAGAGGAGAGTTCACGGTGACCAGACGGAACCAGTTTCTCTCACTTCTGATCGCAGCGATTTCGGTTGTCATCATGTTCGCTGTTCCAGTAATATACGTCGCTTCTCCCGCCTCCCCGCCCCCTCGCTGTGGGTTGTTCCCGTGCCTAGGGCCCCAGGCTAGTTACCAATCGATTACCAGACACCTACTAGGAGTTGTTGGACGGATCCCGGCCGACTTCACGCGATACGATTTCTTCTGGTGACAATTTCTCTTTCATAGGGCAAGTGGCTTCAAAGACGGAGTAAACCTCGTTTTATTGATATTCGGAAGATGCCGGTTTCGGTGGTAGGATTCGGCCAAAACTAGAACTGATATTCTCCTCATCCAACGTGTCAGATCAACGGCCAGTCGATTGAAGCCAGTCGGGCTCACCAGTTCCGCTTGGTGGCAGACTTGGTTCTCGACTTCTAAATTATTCCGCTTTTATACCGGATGGGATTGTGCGCCATATCTAGATGAGATGAAGTGACCATGCAGCCCGAGCAGGGTATCAGCCGTGAATTGGGCCTGGGCGAGGTTATCTCGAAAACCTTCGAGGTGTATCGACGAGGCTTCGCCAAGTATTTCGTTCTCTTTGCGGTGGTGGGAGTGATCGTCCAGGTCGTCACTACGCTGGCGCAGCAAGCGTTCGTCCTCCCGACTCTTCCTGTCAATCCCACACCTCAGCAATTCTCCAGCTGGTTCTCCGCATTGTTTGCAGCGTTTTTCCTACTCATCGGCGTGATCTTCGTTGTGAATATCGTATTCTCTACAATTGCCGAGGGCAGCTCAGTGAAAATGGCCTCTGTACAGATTACGAAGGGACAGGTTAGCCTCGGAGCATCAATCAGATTCGCCGTCTCAAGACTACTCTCGATCTGGGCACTCAGCATAATCGTCGGGATAATCGTCGTCCTAGGATTCATCGCTCTAATCATCCCCGGAATCATACTGGCCATAATGTACTCCCTCGCACTTCCTGTTCTTCTCCTAGAGAACAAAGGAGTCTTCGATAGTATGGGGAGGAGCCGTCAGCTTGTCAGCCACAGATGGGGCAAGACCTTCGGAACCTTCCTCGTTCTCCTAATAATCGTCATAATCACCTCGGTAATTGTTAGCGCGATAACCGGTCTTCTAGGCGGCGTCATAGGCCCGATCGCAAACGGCATTCTCTCAGCGTTCTACCAACCCCTATTCCCAATACTAATGGTCGTCTACTACTACTCCAACCTTGCAAGAATCTCACAGCCTCTTCCAGGCCAGATGCCGACGCTACCAACCACGACAGTCGACGCCGGAACGAGACTCTGCCCCACCTGCGGCGCACAGAATTTCTCCTCAGCCACCTTCTGCACAAAATGTGGAGCCAGGCTCAGCTGACCGCAGCGACAGATGCGACAATGATCAAGGGTCCACAATAAGATCTGGCTGAAGAAGCTCCAAGAATCCTCCTCAGATTGTCGCTCGACGTTCTGCGCAATGAAAACAGCTTCCCCGCGCGATTTCTAACTAAGGAACTTGGAAAGGAGACATGGCCGGAATTTGAGCGGGTGGTCGAGAAACACGATGGAGTCTGGGGGGCTGCTGGTGCACCGCCTTCCATCTAAAGCGAAGTGAGGAGAAAGAGTGGACTGGAAAGCACAAGGCGCTCAAGGAGAAGCTTGTCCGAGCGAACCGGTCCCACGCGGCCTTAGTCTACGATGGAGCAGATGTTGTAGGGTGGTGCCAGTTCGGACTCCCTCTTGAGTTCCCGGGCCGAATGAGCGGAGCCCGGGCGCCGTGTATGCCATGACGCGCCGGATGGCTCTGATGGGACTTAGAGTATGAGTACAGTCGAATCGAAGTGTGGGCTACAAATCGGAAATGAATACTGCAACCGCAACCAAGGGCCGGGTTAGAACATGGCCGCGGAGACTAAGGAAAGAGAGTCGTGGACTGAACAAGAAACTTCGGGGAAGGACGTTAGCCCCTTGAACCAGCTTAAACTATCAGGAGTTTACCGATTTATCGATCAGCAGACAGGGGCGCCTCAGATCTCAGACTTTCCCGACTCCAACCCGGCAGGGGATACTCCTCTAGAGATACGGATGAAACACTTTACGGAGATCGAAAACTTCAGCTTTCTCGCATATGTCGTCGGACATGAGCTCGAGGGGACGACTCCTAGGCCCATTAGGACGGTAGGGGACTTACAAGTCCCTGACGAGGAATTTCAAAACTTCGTCAACGAGGCAAAGACTTCTACTCTGACCGACGAGGAACTGGCTGACACGGTGCTCGACGTGGGAATCAACTGGGAGCACTTCGTCGCCTCAAACGACAACCTCCTCATCCCCGAGCATCCCCTGAAGATAACCGATGTTCAGATGCAGGAGAAGATTGATGCCCTCGACTTCATCACAGAAGCACTAGTCCGAGAGATCAATCTCCGCAGTATCGAGAAGCAGACGGGAGCCAAGACTAGGAAGAGCCACGAGTAATGCAATATTCCTGGTAGGCATAGCCGGCACTCGTATCGGTTCATTTCTTTGAGTTCTACGGAATCCGCTAGGAACATATCTGTCAGCATCTGCAACAACCAGCGACCTAACGGTTACTACTTTCGCCAGTCCCAGAGAAGAATAGAACCTATCTGCCTTTTTCTCCCAACTGCTTGTTCTCTTTCTGGTTGAGCTTGGGATCCCAGCGAAGCAGTGCCTTAGCTATCATTCCTTCTTTGGTTACAAAAGGCGTATTGTTTTCGAGAATCGTGCAACTTTGACGGCTGGCGCTGTTTGGCTAATGACTGGTGACAATGCAAGTTTCTGGAAATGTAGCAATTGCGGATACATTAACGATACGAGAGATATCTTCTGCGAGAACTGCAAACGCGGGGTCCGTCCAGAACACTCAGAGATTGACGATTATCTTGCCAACACAGTTGTAAGAGAAATGTGGAAGAATCAGAAACAGAAAAACATAGAATGATCGATTAGCCAGAGTATACGTCGCTTAGGAAACTGAGCATGATATCGGTATGTCTACCATGACTGGTATTCTTGGTACCAAGGAACCGGTGTGACTCTGGTATAGCAGGCACTAATGTTCTTCTTCGTCTGAATAATGGTTTCGTGAGAGGATTTGTTGAGAAGAGCTGGCCCGGCAATCGCACTTGCTCTGGTAGCACTGTCGGTTGCTATTGGTGCGTCCTATTACTATGCATCGCATAACAGACCCTCGGGTTCGGATCACTCTCAATGCAGCGACCCCGACTCAATATTGAGCCACGTCTACAATCCATACCGACTCCAGATCATCAAGTCGTGCATAAGAGCCTCGGGAGTCGTAGACAACATCCTCCAAGAAGCGGATGGCGACTACCACGTACGACTAGCCCTCGACTCACAATACAGCAAACTCACTAACAACGCGAATGACCAGTATCAGAACTATGACCTGGTCGTTGAGATAATCTGTGCACTACCCGTAACCCAGCCCGGGCCGGCGGTATCGGCCTGCCAGAACTACACTAACAACATCACAATACCCAGCATCAACCACCACATCACAGTCACCGGACCCTACCTCTTGGACAAGTCCCACAATAACTGGGCGGAGATCCACCCAGTCTACACCCTTACAATATCTTGACCTTCTGAGAGAACGTGAAAAAGGATTTGATTCCAACCCGGATGGATATGATGGTTCACGTCCAATACCAGGAGGACCTACTGTTGAACATGGAAAATCCTCACTATTTTCCGCAACAAGAGTAGACTAAGGTTATTACCCCTAATCCCAGAACAAAAGCGCTCATGTCCAAGTTCATAATGTCACTAGGAGACGTCGCGTATGAGATCCTCCAATTGGAGGCCGCGAGACGATATATCACAGTACAGGAACTGTTGAGAGCTGTAATTATTCCTGAATGGGTAGAACAAAACCCGCCCGCTCAGAAGATACTAGGCCCACGTCTAGCACCCCCGCTAATTCGATCATGATATGCCAGTCTTGCCACAAGTCGATACTCGACGGAGAAACGCGGCACCTCAGATATGATGATAGGGCGGGAATGCTAGAACCCGTCCACGACAAGTGCTC
>Ga0209055_1002004_pt1 | contig 13032 bp, 7 predicted proteins | sample GraSoiAngelo_110_FD_185875 | JGI IMG/M metagenome (GOLD analysis project Ga0209055, IMG submission 185875) | Grasslands soil microbial communities from the Angelo Coastal Reserve, California, USA - 14_0903_12_30cm (SPAdes) (version 2) | ecosystem: Environmental > Terrestrial > Soil > Grasslands ... | reverse complement strand
ACGTTTACAGCAACAGACAGCATGGGGACGCCGCGCACTGGACACTCGGCAACGTTGCTTCAAGACGGTTCGGTGCTGATATCGGGCGGTGAGCAGGCCAATGGATTCATTCCCATTTACTTGCGTTGTCGGTTCCGTAAATTCTGGCCCCCTCCATTCCGGAAATTCTGGCACGCCTAAAGACCTCCAGAAGGGTTAGAAACTCCCTGTGCTCCGGCTGTGCCGGGAGCAGGAGGGGAGGAGGATGTTGGATATGCTAAAACGACATGAAGTCGAGATTTTGCTGAAGGCTGGCCATGCGAAGACCGAGATAGCGCGCTTGAGCGGGGTTTCCCTGCGGTCGGTGAAACGCATCGCGGAAGAGAGTCCGGTGCTGCAGGCCGATGATGGGGTGGAGCGCAGGAAACGACAGATCGGCAGACCCAGCACGGTCACCACTTTCCGGAAACAGGTATTGGAGATACTGCAGGAAACGCCGGATCTAGCCACTTTGGAGATCCTGCGGCGAGTTCGAGAAACTGGATATCGAGGAGGTAAGACGGCACTCTACGCGCTGGTAGCCTCGCTTCGCTCGAAGCCGGCAAAGCCATTGGTTCGCTTCGAAGGTCTACCTGGAGAGTTCAGTCAGCACGATTTTGGGGAAGTGGAAGTAGAGTTTGGCGATGGCGCCCGCCAGCGGATCCATTTCTTTGCCTCCCGCTTGAAGTACTCGCGTTTCATGCGGGTCAGTCTGGTGAAGGATGAGACGGTGGAAAGCTTAGTGCGCACCTTGGCCGAGCATCTGGCCAGCTGGGGTGGACGTCCCTTGCTGTGTGTGTTTGATCGACCGAAGACCATTGCTCTGGAGTGGCGTAAAAACGGCGAGGTGACGGAATGGAATCCGATCTTCGCTTACGCCACGCTGGAGATGGGCGTAGGCGTGGAGTTGTGCTGGCCGTATCGCGCCCAACAAAAAGGCAGTGTCGAGAACCTGGTAGGGTTCGTCAAGTCTTCGTTCTTTAAAGTGCGCCGCTTTCACGATGAAGCAGATCTGCGGCAGCAATTGCAGGAATGGCATCGCGAGGTGAACCAGGAACGTCCGTGCCGGGCGACCGGAATCATTCCAGCGTTGCGTCTGGCGGAAGAGGCCCCGCGCCTGCGTGCTTTGAAAGTGCAGCCTGATGAGCTGGCCCTGCGCATCCCGGTTTATGTAGGCCCGACAGGAACGGTGGTGCATGACGGGCATGCCTATTCCATGCCGCCCGAGGCCATCAGCATGCCCGCGACGTTGTACTTGTATGCCAATCGAGTGCGGATCGTAGCTGCACGTTATGCCGCCGAGCATCCCCGAAAGTTCGCGGCCCAGGAGGGCTCCACCTTGGCTGAGCATCGCGCGGCCATGGTGGCCGCGGTATCCGGCAAACGCGGCAAGCGCTATTTGAAGCGGCAGCAATTGTTGGAACTGGGGGAGCCTGCGATTCGCTACCTCACCGAGGTCGTCCATCGGCGTCCACGAGAGTGGTTCCAGGATGTGGATCGGCTGCACCAGATCCTGCAAAGCCACGGTCCCGAGGTTCTGCGGCGGGCCATGGAAGAAGGTCTGAAAGAACAGAGGTTTGGGGCAGTCTACGTGGAACGATCTCTGCAACCAAGCTTGCGCTTTGTGCAGGGGGTGCAATGAAAACAAAGAAAACGGGGGAGGCTAGGGGTCAACCGAGGTGGAGCTTGTTGTTCCTGGGGGGCCCATCCTGGCGCGAAATTTTTGGTAGAAAACCGGGCCCAGGGGAAAAACCACGCTGAGCGGCGGGGCCGTTCCGGAGAACCTCATTCCTTCCTAGCGGAAGGCGGTTCAGAGCGGCCCGGAGCGGTCAAGGGCGCGCCCGAAGGCGCGAGCGGAGCGGTCCCTTGACGGCGAGGACCGCTCTGCGAAAGTTTCCGCGGGAAGGAATGGGGCCCCCCCTTCCCGTTCGCAACCATGGCAATTGTCTACCAACCGATAGGAGTGCAATCATGAGCAACCATCGTAACCGCCAAAATCCGCCGCAAGTCCCGAAGCTCTCCGAAGGGCAGCTGGAGCCTCTATTCCGACGGTTGAACCTGGCACACACACGTCGTATCTACCAACAGGTGGCGGATCGCGCCGAAAAAGAAAACTGGAGCTATCGCGATTTCCTTGCGCTTCTATTGGCCGAAGAAGTGGCGCATCGCAAGCAAACCCGCCTGCAGCGTTTGACTCGCCAGGCCCACTTCCCCTTCTTCAAGACCATTGATGAGTTCGATTTCAGCCTACGGACGACCCTGCGTCAGTCCCTGCTCGGTTCCTACTTGGGACCGGATTTCGTCACCGAAGGGCGCTCCCTGATTCTCTACGGCAAGGCCGGCCGCGGGAAAACCCATCTGGCCGTAGCCATCGGCTATCGCGCCATCCAAAACGGCTTCGAGACCTTTTGCACGACGGCCGCGGAACTCGTGGAAGACCTTTCCAATGCTAGTAAGAAGGGACGCTTGCAGGAAACCTTGCTCACCTACACCCGGCCTCACGTTTTGGTCGTGGACGAAGTGGGTTACCTGACCTACGGTCCGGATGCCGCCAATGTTTTGTTTCATGTGGTAAACGATCGGCATCTGAGAAAACGACCGATGATCTTCACCACCAATAAGCCGCTTAGCGAGTGGGGGAAGGTGTTGCACGACGAAGATCTGGCGGCCGCCATACTGGATCGTGTCCTCGAGCGCGGACGCTTTATCCATCTGGATGGACCTTCGGGTCGCACGCGTCACTTGAACTTAGAGGAGCTCTTGCCGGCGGTAGCAGAGCGTGCCAGAATTTCCGGAATTCGCGTGCCAGAATTTCCGGAACCCACATGCGCTAATACGGGCTTTTTTGCTACTGCCGACAAGTGCTTCCGTGCGGGCTTGGTTGTGCGTAAATCACTGAAAAGAATGGTGAGCGCGGAAGGAATCGAACCTTCAACCTACTGATTAAGAGTCAGTTGCTCTGCCAATTGAGCTACGCGCCCTTCTTGGAACTTACGACGAAGGCTTCTCGGATGGTTTGCAATCTCACCACCAGACAGAACCAGACAGTTCTGCCCGCGAAATTAGGTACAATACTGATATTATCGTAGGGTTCGCTGACGTCGCAACCCGGGCGGCGGCAGCGCAGGACATCGGCTCTGTCGAAGACACTTTCTCCTCGTCAAAACTCTCGAGACCGGGGATGTCCCGCGAAGCACGGGTGGCGAGAGAGAGTGCTGGTGTCTACTACTATCCCTTCTGATCCGCTAACGAGGTGTGTGCCGATTCGGTGACTCCCGCTGTCCCCTTCCTGCGAAGCGGGGTTTCGTCGACCAGGATGGGCGGTCTGCGCTCTACCGTTCCAATGATCGGAGCCTCGTTCCCCTGCCGCAGAACGATGAAGCCATGCGAAGCGCACAGACTATCGATCAGGTTCTGCTGTCTACCGCTAAGGACCTGCTGCGGCAAAGCGTCGAAGTGCCGAAAGATCCACATCAAGTAAAGACGCTGCCAAAAAGTCAGTCTGATGTAGCGCGGTCCGAGCGGGGTCAGCACACGGAGCACTCCATCGGATAATTTCTCCATCCACATGACGGGCCTGCCTGAATTCTTAAGATCAGACAGCCGCTACCATAGCAATTCAAGGGCCGCTTTATGGCACCTGCCGCCAAGCCTGGGGAAGGCTTATTTTTTGAGCCTTTCTCAGGGACAGCAGTCACGAATCAGGGACATTTCTGCACAAGACTCGGTGCAATCTAAGGGTTTTGCTCTAAGGGTCAACTGCCTGTCGAGCACAAGATCGCAGCCTTTTCCAGTTTTCCTCTGGGTGAGTCGTCCACGGTATCTAGATTTCCGACAGCACTTCGAAGCGGTCGATCTTGGCGGCTATGCCGAAATTTCCCTGGGCTGGACTATTTTCCACACGTATGACCGAGGCTTGGCAGCAAACCCAACGTCTTTCGCCAAACATAAGTTCTGACGGCAAAACCAGGACCATCTCCAGCTGCGCGCCTTCCGCGATCTTGGAATCGGTGTACAGAAAAACGCCTCGCGAGCTCAGGTCGCGCGTGTGTGCGTTTTCCTGGACAGTGCCATCGCTGGATTTGATCGAAACAGCAAGGTGCACCGCCACGCGCTGCCGCGCCCGCTTATCAGTCGACTGCTCCGGCATAGAAAGTTGGGCAAGAGGCTAACACGAGAAAGAAAGAAAACCAACCAGCGACGCATTAAATTTTCGAATTACGGAATTGACGAATTTTCGCATTACCTGAACCCGTACTGCCAGGATCCTGGCCGCTTCCTAGAAAGTAAATCTGACGGCGATTTCGATATTACGCGGACCGCCGCCGCCCAGGTATGGGTTCTGAGCACCCACATCCGGGGTCACGGTGAGTGGCAGGAATCCCTGCCCCCGCCCGGCCGCATCCAGGCCATTGCTGGTCCAATCCACGACATCATTCGGGTTGAGAGGATTCGAGAAATTGGGATGGTTGAACACGTTGAAGACGTCTGCCCGAAGCTGCATGTTCACCCGTTCGCTAATCTTGGTGTCCTTGGTGAAAGCCACGTCAAAGTTGCGGTAATGCGGTCCGTAGAATTCATTTCGCCTCAGTGTTCCAAAGTGCGGCACTCCCGGGCACTCCCCCACTCTGCCTTTGAATACCGGAGCTACGGAGCACGGGGCTTGGAATGCCGACAGGTTAAGAAATGCATCCGGCGCCTGCGTCCCGGCAAAAGGATTGCCCACCAGATCGGGGCGCTCGACGAATTCACCGACGGGGTGGTCGGGAGTAAGCTGCATCGTATTGAAGACGTTGAAGTCGTTAACGTTGAACGGCATGCCGGTCGACAACGAAAGCATGCCGTCCAGACGCCAACCCGAAGTTAGCCAAGGCGCAGTGTGACTCTCGGGCAACTGATAATTGAACAGCCAGGAGAACCGGTGCCGCGCATCAAAATTCGAGTTGCCGCGATTTGACTTGGCATTGAAGGAATTGTCGGGCAAAGCGGCATTGGGCACATAGTCCTGGCCATCGCTCGCGGTATCGATGGAATGCGAGTACGTGTAGTTTAGAGCGGAGGAAAGCCCGTGCAGGTTGCGCACGTTGAGCCGCGCCTGCAGTGAATTGTAAGCGGACGATGCCGAGGACTCAAACTGATTGACAACGCCAAATTTTGACCCCGTGGGCGTGAACGGCCCCAGGTCGAATGGCCGCACGCCGGTCAACGGATTGGGCTGGTTGATATCTCGAAAACGGAACAACTTGCGTCCTTGCGATCCTACGTAGCCCAGCGTCGCGGCCGTCCGGGCTCCCAGTTGCTGCTCGATGTTGAGATTATAGTTTTGCACGTAAGGCGTGCGCAGCTTCTGGTCGACCGTAAACACATCACTGGCTGTGAAGTCGGAAAACACGGGGCCCGTGCACGTGAGTGAGCTCGTGCCGGGCACTGGAATCTGGCCAGCCCCGCACGGTGCCGGGTTTACAACCAGGGCATTGGCGGCCGGGGAGCTGGCGAACAGAATCGGGCGGGTTCCTACGCTGTTGAATAGCGGTCCAGCATTCGACGTATTAAATGGCAACTGCCCGGCGAAGAAATCCTGAGAGAAAGAGTCGTAGGCAACACCCCAGCCTGCCCGCAGTATGGTTTTGCCGCGGCCGAACGTGTCGTACGCTACCCCGACGCGCGGCGAGAAATTCTTCTGATCCTTGGGATACAGGCTGCTCGGCGCGCCGCTAGCGCCCACTTGCTCCAATCCGATACTCGGGCTGAAGATGCTGAACAAGTCGTCCCTTTCACCAATCACGCCAAAGTAATCCCAACGAACACCATAGTTGATGGTTAATCTACGCGTGTAGCGGAAACTGTCCTGCAAATAGAAAGCATGATTGTTCTGGAAGGTGTTGCGATGAGAGTCGCCGGCCACACGGCTGCCGCCCGTGATTCTGCCCGCCAGGAAATTATCTAGAGCTGTTGCAGTGACGATTCCGGTGATCGGATCTACGGTGTCGCTGAAAATGAGATTGCCACGGTGGTTGGCATCGAAAAACTGAACCACCGAAGAGCGCCGGAATTCATAACCGACTTTCCAGTTGTGTTTCCCGGCGCTATAGGAAAAACTGATGAAAAACTGCCCGGTTTGGTCCACGCGCCCCCGCGGCACCGACTTGTTGGCGCCAATCTGCGCGTAGGGGCCGACTGCGATGACCGGCAAGCCAAAGTCATTCGGGTTGCTGGTCGTATTCAGACCCAGCGAGGCTGGATCGAGTGTGCTGTCCTCGGGCGAGAAAGTTTCCTTGAACTGATTCCAGCCGCCTCGTACCTCGACGAGCGCCCTGGATGAAATCACGTGAGTTAGCGAAAGGGACGCAACCTGAACCTGCGTGGGAACGACTGTGTTGTAGCCGGGCAGCAGATTGCCGCCCACGATGGCCAACGGTGCGCTCTGATTGCTCTTGCCGAAGAAGTAGCGGCCAGTCACCAGGTCATTCTTATTCAGGTGATGATCGATTTTGGCGATGCCGCTATGCAAGCGATTCCTGGCAAGGTTCGTGGTCTCGACGGTCTTTGGCGTATCGCTGCCCGGAGCACCATCGCCGAAGGCTGGGTAGGGCGCTCCATTCGTCCACGGATTCAGGTTCAGAATGTTCTGAATAATCGGATTAATTCCACCGGCGGGCGTATGCAACGCAATCTGCTCCTTGGTGGGAATGGTCGCGGGCGCCGGAATGCCGACTTTTTCCTGCTGTCCTTCATAGGTCAGAAAGCCAAATGTCCTGTCCCGCAAGATAGGCCCACCCAGTGAGCCGCCATACTGGTTATTGTGAAAAATATTGGCCGGAGCCGGCTTCTGGTTGAAGTAATTACGAGCATCCAGGTTATGGCTGCGGAAATATTCGAAGAAGCTGCCGTGCACACCGTTGGTGCCCGACTTGGTCACAATATTGACGATCGACCCCGAGTTGCGCCCATACTGGGCCTCCGTGTTATTCAGGAGTGCCATGTCCTGGATTGCGTCCACCGGCAGCAGGGTCGCAGGGATTTTTAACACTCCGCCTTCGTTGATGATCGGATCGTTGCGGAAGCCGTCGTTCATGTCGGTGCCATCAAGCAGGAAATTATTGGAACGTCCCCGGTTGCCATTCACGGAGAAAACACCGAACGATTGCGGGGAGTCGTTGACGGCACTGGGATCGGCATTCGATCCCGGAATCATGGTGAGGAGCTTGGTGTAATTGCGTCCATTCAGCGGTAGTTGAGTGATCTGGGAAGCTTCCAGCGTCCCCCCCAGAGTATTGCTAAGCTTATCAACTGGGGGAACTTCGGCTTCACTTTCGATCTTCTGGTTAGTCTGACCCGGCGTTAGGGTCACGTTGACGCTTTCCGGATTGCCCACGCCAACGTGAATCCCGGTCAGGGTTTGGGTCTGGAATCCGTCCTTGCTGATGGTCAGCTTGTAGTCGCCGAGCGGGAGTTCGGGGAAGCTGTAATCGCCGTTGGCGGCGCTGACCGTGTCGCGGGCCAGACCGGTGCCCACGTTGGCAGCATGTATCTTGGCATCCGCAACTGTCGTCCCGGTACTGTCGGCCACAGTTCCCACAATGCCTCCACGAAACGTCTGCGCGGCCAAAGTGGCCGCGGCCACAATAACGAAGGCAAGGCTCTTCCCCACTGTCATGAATTCCCCCTCATTGCGCACGAAATCACAAAGCTGCCCGTTGGCGGCCGCAACGTTGGAATTTGGGCTTCTTTGTGAACTGGGAATTATATCGTTGTCAGGGGAATGCCGCTTGATGGCGATAACGACTTAGGCACGGCTAAGGCCAGGAGCAAGCAAAAAACCGGGCTCCGTCCTATTGTGGATGGAGCCCAACAAGAAATAATTGTTAGAACGTGAACTTGGCTGCCAGTTGAATACCGCGAGGGCCGCCGCCGCCCAGGAATGGGTTGCCGACACCGACGTCGCCGGTAGCTCCGAGCGCAAATCCGCCGTTACCTACTTCGCGATTCCCGATGATATGGAAACCGCAACCTGATCCGCCGTTGCAAACGGGGTTGGAGGGACCCGAGGCCGGATCTGCGATGAACGCTGGCAGGTATGGACTAGCAAAATTCGGATGGTTGAGAATGTTGAAAAACTCAGCCCGAAGCTGCAGGGTCACCCGCTCGCCTAGCTGGGTATCCTTGTAAAGAGCAAAGTCCCACTGTTTGTAATTAGGACCAATGAGCGATCCACGCCGCATGTTTCCGAAATGCCGAGTTCCAATGATGCAGTCGCCCGCGGTACCGGTCAATGTGGTGGAGTCAACATCAACCGTACACGGAATAGCCAACGAGCTTAGGTCGATAAAGTTGAATGGATTGCCGTTGTGATACACGATCGGCCCAACCACATCCGGTCGATCAAAGGCGTTGCCGCTGCCGCTGTAATCATCTTCGAAGTTGTAATTGAAGTGGAAAGGCTGACCGCTCTGCAACGTCAGCGTGCTATCGAAACCCCATCCGCTCTTTAGCCTAGCCCAGCTGCCGCTCGCCTTGGGGAACTGGTAGCCGAAAATCCAAGTGAACCGGCGGCGAATGTCAAAATTCGAGTTCCCGTATTCAAGCTGCGGTTGGGTACTGTCGTTCGGCTGAGCTGCATTCGGTTCGAAGTCTTCCCCGTCGCTCGAGTTGTCTAGCGAATGCGACCAGACGAAGTTGACGATGGACGTCACACCATGCCAATGGTTCACTCGCAGGCTCGTCTGCAACGCGTTGTAATTGGATTTACCTGTAGACTCTTCGTTCAGCATGTAATACGCACCGTACGTATTGTTACGGAATGGGCGGGCGTCGGCACCAAAGTCTTCGATGCAACCACAGGCGACGTCTGCGGCATTAATCTGCGCGGCACTCGGCTGGTTCAGATCACGGAAGCGCCATAGCCGGTGGCCTTGGGAGCCCACGTACCCGACCTGCAACACAACGTTATTGGCAATCTGTTGTTGGACGTTCAGGTTGTAGTTTTCCATGTAGGGATTGTGAATATGTGGGTCGAAAGTGAATGTATCGCACTCGAAACCACAGCCGCCGCTTGTACTCCCGTAAACAGGTGCCCCCGCGGCGATGACACCGGGCACCGCACCAGCCGATGAAATTGGCGCCGGTCCTACATTGTTATAGGCCGGCCCGGGAGCAAAGAATGGGGCATAAGGCAGATGGCCGAGAAAGAAGTCCTGAGAAACGGCGTCGTAGAACATACCGAACCCCGCCCGGATTACAGTTTTGCCGCGGCCGGTTACGTCCCAGGCGGCGCTCAGGCGCGGCGCAAAGCTGGCCTTGTCCGGCGTGTACAGCTGGCTCAGTCCTCCCTGGCCCGCCTGGGTCAGGGTGAAAGTGGCATTGGCAGGATCGAAGTTAGTGATGCCGCTGAATAGGTTATTTTTCTCCTTTACCAGTCCGAAGTAGTCCCAGCGCACCCCGTAATTCAGCGTGAACCGCGGTGTGACACGGTAGCTGTCCTGAACGTAGAGGCCGTAGCTGTTTTCGGAGGTGTGGCGCAACGAATAACCGGAGTACTGGAAGCCGCTATCCACGAAACCTGAGAGGAAGTCATCCCTTGCCGTAAACGGTTGCTTCGTCACTGGGTCCGTGTGCCCAGTGAATTTGAGCCTGCCCCGGAAGTACTTATTAAAATTATGCTGCACGCTGGTGCGGCGAAATTCAAAACCCACCTTCACGTCATGCTTGTTCAACTTCCAGGAGAAGTTGTCGAGCAACTGGTTATTGGTGTCCACGCGGGAGCGCGGATCGCCCGATGTGGCGCCCAGTTGGGCAACCCCAGTCACCAGTATGATCGGCAATCCCTCATCGGCCACCCCCGAACCTGTGCTCATCCCGATCGAACTGGGACGAAATGCGCGATCCTCGGGAAAGAATCCCTCTGCAAACCGGTTCCATCCATAGCGCAGTTCATTAACTTTATTGGTCGAGAACACTTTTAAATAGGAGAGTGACACCAGCTGCACCCGAGTGGGCGTCGCCGTGTTGAATCCCGGAAGTTGCCCGCCGCTGGCCGTCAGCGCCAGGGGAAACGACTGATCGCTGTCGCCGAAATAGTACCGGCCAGTAATCTGGTTACTTGCATTGAAGCTGTGATCAATCTTCGCAATTACACTATCCACCCGGTTGGACGAAGGCGACGTCACTGAAGCATTGAAACTCTGACCGGAAACATTTGGCGCGGGCCAGGGATGCCTTGCCAACAGAGCCGCAATCACCGGGTTCGTAGTTTGACTCGGGTCCAGGGAACCATCGGGTGCTGTACCGGTCGGAACGTTCGCTAAGGTCACCACCCCAACTTTTTCGCGTTGCCCTTCGTAATTCAGAAAAAAGAAAGTTTTATCTTTCACAATTGGTCCGCCCAACGACCCACCGAACTGATTATTGTGGAACCCTGCTTTCGGTTGAGAAGCGAAGTTAAAGAAGTTTCGTGCATCAAGGGCGCTGTTGCGGAAATATTCGATTAGCGACCCGTGTAAATCGTTAGTCCCGCTCTTGGTAACGATATTGATTACTGCGCCGGCATTACGCCCATACTCCGCCTCGAAGTTGGAAAGCACGCGGAGTTCGGCGACGGCGTCAATAGGCAAAATTGTGGCCGGGGTGCCGAAAACACCTGCTTCGTTGATGGCCGGATCGTTACGGTACCCATCATTCATGTCCGTGCCATCGAGCAAGAAGTTATTGGAGCGGCCACGCGCTCCGTTCATGGAGAAGATTCCGAATGACCCGGGCGAGTCCGTAATCTGATCGGGAGAGCCGCTAATTCCAGGAGTCAGGAAGATAAGCTTTTGATAATCACGCCCATTGACCGGCAGGTCTTTGACCTCGCCAGCAATGTAGGTACCGCCTAGCGTGTCGGTCGTGGTTTCCACTTGCGGAAGCGTCTCGCTGGAGACTTCCACGGTCTCCGATACCTGACCCGTTTTGAGTTGGGCGTCGACCCGCCTTTCCACCGCCACGTCGACCACGACTCCAGTCGTCACTGCAGTTTGAAAGCCACTCTGCGAAACCGTTACCGTGTAGGTGCCAATCGGCAACTCCGGAATGCTATAGCTGCCGTCGGCGCTGGTCTGGGTCGCGCGTTCTAGCCCGGTGGCGACGTTTCTCGCCGCGACCTTGGCGCCAGAAACTACCGCGCCCGACGGGTCCATCACCGTGCCCAAGATGGTTCCGCGGAAGGTCTGCGCCGCCAAGGTGGCTGCAGCCAGCACGACAAAGGCCAGCATCAGTACTCTCATAACTCTTCTCCTTTGTGTCACACACCCCGCAGCCAGCAGCCAGCAGTCGCAATCTTGCGGCTGCAACGGCACGTCCTGTCTTGTGGTTCCGGGAATTATATCCTCGGAAACACGCATTTCACCCCTGGGAATAAAAGGAAGCAACCGGCAATCGTTTCCCAATTTGGGCTATACGGTAGCAAAACCCTCCCAGATCTGGACTAGCGCTTCCACGCATGGCATGGTGGTAGCCGCCAGGGCAGCGAGGTAATCATCCCGGCATTCTTCATTGACGTATCCATCCGCCACCAGGCCATTTTTGTGCTACAAAGACTCGATAAGTCTGCTTGTGATCCAAGAAAGAGGCGCCCACGCCGGGAATGCCGGTTAGTTCTCATGGAGAACAAGTCACCTAGCAGGGTCCCCATTCGCGGGGTACTTAGCTCCATTCTCGTGCTGGCTCAGGTTGCGCTTACTAGCCCCGGAAGTCTCTCCCGATCATATCGAACAGCGGATCTGCTTCTGCTCAACGCGCACGTCATCACGATGAATCAGAAAATGGACGTGGTACAAGCGATCGCAGTTCAGGGAGATCGCGTGGCTTGGACAGGAAGCAACGATGAGGCCCGGAGATCCTTCTCTGGAGTCCGCACAATTGATCTGCAGGGTGCGACCGTCTTGCCCGGAATTATTGATGCCCACACCCATCTGATAGAGCTCGGCAGAAGTTTGTCGAGGCTGAACCTGAAAGATGTAGGCAGCGAACAGGAAGCCATCGTACGCGTGAAACAAAAGCTATCATCCACTCCGCCGAACGAATGGATTTTGGGTTGGGGCTGGGACGAAGGCAAATGGGCTTCCCACTACCCGACGAATGACGCCTTAAGCCGGGTGTCACCTAATAATCCCGTTTACTTGGTTGGCCTACACGGTTTTGCCGCTTGGACTAACAAAAAGGCCCTCCTCTTGGCGGGCATCAACAAAAGCACAGAGGATCCTGCGAACGGAAAAATCGTCCGTGACGAGGTAACTGGGGAGGCCACGGGTGTGTTACTGAATCAGGCTCAAGAGTTGGTGGAAAAGCACCTTCCGCCAATAACGCTAGATCAGGTGAAGACAGCGATCGAGCTTGCCACCCGTGAATGTGTCCGTAACGGTCTGACTTCGGTCCACGAAGCCAAGGTCTCTTCCCTCATGATCGAGGCCTTTCGCGAGTTAATCCGAGAGAACCGGCTGCCACTTCGGGTCTACGTAATGCTGGACGGAGCCGACCCAATGCTCGTAAAACAGTGGCTAGAGCACGGATCTGAGATCGACCAGCATCACCGACTGACCGTCCGTGCCTTTAAGCTGTTCGCGGACGGAGCGCTGGGGTCGCGAGGTGCGGCCCTGCTGGAGCCTTACGATGACGACGTCCAAACCAAGGGCCTGATCACGACTCCCCAGGCCGAAGTCTACGATTTGACTCGCCGCTCGCTGAAAAAAGGTTTCCAGGTTTGCACTCACGCCATCGGCGATGCCGCCAATCACATGGTGCTGGATGCGTATGAACGAGCCGAACGAGAAGTGCCCGAAACGCGCGACCCGAGATTGCGCATCGAGCATGCGCAGGTACTGGCGCCCGAAGATATTCCACGATTCACGAAACTAGGCGTGATTGCCTCGATGCAACCGACCCATTGCACATCCGATATGGGATGGGCAGAAAAGCGGCTTGGACCCGAGCGCGTGAAAGGCGCCTACGCCTGGCGCTCGGTGCTGAAGACGGGAGCGC
>Ga0209055_1002003_pt1 | contig 13038 bp, 13 predicted proteins | sample GraSoiAngelo_110_FD_185875 | JGI IMG/M metagenome (GOLD analysis project Ga0209055, IMG submission 185875) | Grasslands soil microbial communities from the Angelo Coastal Reserve, California, USA - 14_0903_12_30cm (SPAdes) (version 2) | ecosystem: Environmental > Terrestrial > Soil > Grasslands ... | reverse complement strand
CCGACGCGTACGTGGCGGGCGCCGCCTGCGTCGTGAACACGTTCCGGGCCAAGCTGCTGCACAAGAAGATGAGCCTGGCCCTGCTCTCGGACGAGCGGTGGGCGGCGCTCTACACGGCGGACCAGCGGGCCGCCATCGAGCGCCACGTGCCCTGGACGCGCCGGGTCACGGACGGGCCCGCCACCCGCCACGGCCGCCAGCTGCCGGACCTCCTCGCCCACTGCGCCGGCCACCGCGAGGAGCTCGTGCTCAAGCCCAACGACGAGTACGGAGGGAAGGGCGTGGTCCTGGGCTGGACGGTCGGCCAGGTCGAGTGGGAGCAGGCGCTGGAGGTCGCCGCGACCCGGTCGTACGTGGTGCAGGAGGCCGTCGAGGTGCCCCGGCAGCCGTTCCCGGTCGCGCTGGACGGCGTGCGCATGCTGGACCTCGCCATCGACCTGGACCCGTACCTGTTCGACGGCCGGCCCGGCGGCTGCCTGACCCGCCTCAGCTCGTCGGCGCTGCTCAACGTGACGGCCGGCGCCGGCAGCATCGTGCCCACGTACGTGGTGGAGGGGACCCGATGACCGACCGGTGGCTGATCTGTCTGAGTGAGGTGAAGCACGAAGGCACGAAGTACACGAAGACACACGAAGACGCGAGACGAGCCCAGGCCTGCACTGCGCCGCGGACGGCGCGATCCCTGACGAGTTGGACGCCGTCCTGGGCGACTCTCACGTCGACTTCGCGACAACGACCGCGCCAACAGGGACCTCGACGCCCGGCGACAGGAGTCGGGCCACGCCCTTCGTGCGTCTTCGTGACCTTTGTGCCTTCGTGCTTCAGCCCAGTTGGCCAGGTCACGTGCGGCCCGATGCGACCAGTCGTTGCCGACCCGACCCACGAGGGAAAGGGGACCCGATGACCGACCGGTGGCTGACGATCGGCATCGAGGAGGAGTACCAGATCGTGGACGAGAGCGGCCAGCTGAAGGCGCACATCGAGCGCCTGCTGACGGCCGCCGAGGGCGAGACGATCGGCGACGCGTTCCGGGCCGAGATGATCCAGTCGGTCGTGGAGGCCGGCACGGGCATCTGCGAGGGCGTCGAGCAGGCCCGCCAGGAGCTGGGCCGGCTGCGGGGCACGCTGGCGCGCCTCCTGCGGCCGGACGGGCTGCGCATCGCCTGCGCCGGCACGCACCCGTTCTCGCTGTGGCAGGAGCAGCAGATCACGGACAAGGAGCGGTACCGCGAGCTGGAGGAGCAGCTCCAAGACGTGATCCGCTCGATCCTGATCTTCGGCCTCCACGTGCACGTCGGCATCCCCGACCAGGAGCGGCGGATCGAGCTGATGAACGAGGCGCGGTACTTCCTCCCCCACCTCCTGGCACTGTCGACGTCCAGCCCGTTCTGGTCCGGCCGCGACACGGGCCTGAGCTCGTATCGCAGCGTCGTCTGGTCGCGGTTCCCACGCACCGGCATCCCGCCCGAGTTCACGTCGTACGACGAGTACGACAACTACCTGGAGCTGCTGGTGAAGACGGGCAGCATCGACGACGGCACCAAGATCTGGTGGGACCTGCGCGCGCATCCCCTCCACCCCACGCTGGAGTTCCGGTGCTGCGACCAGACGACGCGCCTGGACGAGACGATCTGCATGGCGGCGCTGATCCAGGCCATCTGCGCGAAGCTGCTGCGGCTGCGCGAGCGCAACCTGGGCTTCCGCAAGTACATGCCGGCGCTGGTGGCCGAGAACAAGTGGCGGGCGATGCGCTACGGGATCGAGGGCAGCCTGATCGACTTCGGCAAACAGGCGGAGGTGCCGATGCGCGACCTCGCGCTCGAGCTGCTGGAGTTCGTCGACGACGTGGTGGACGAGCTGGGCTCCCGCGCGGCGGTCGAGCACGTGCACACGATCCTGGCCGAGGGCACGAGCTCGGACCGCCAGCGCCGAACCCACAGCGACACGGGCAGCCTCGCGCGGGTGGTGGACCACCTGTGCGAGGAGACGGTGGCGTAGCCCCTCCCCCTCCCGAGTCGGAAGGGGGAGGGCTTCCCCTCTCAGGCCCGGCGGCTGGCCGCCGGCTGCGCCACCAGGCCGTCCACGAAGTCGAGCCGGTTGGCGGCGCTGACGATCGCCCGCAGCGAGGCCGCCAGGATGTCGTGGTGGAGGCCCGCCCCCCACGTCACCCGGCCCACCGGCGACTCGACCTCCACATAGGCGGCCGCCGAGGCGTCCGACCCCGCCGTGAGCGCGTGCTCGTGGTAGTCCACCACCCGCAGCTTCAGCCCGCACGCGTTGGACAACGCCGTCGTGAACGCGGCGATCGGGCCGTTGCCGGTGCCCGAGATCCGGTACTCGACCTCCTGCCACCGGATCCGCGCGGTCACGGTCGTGTGCTCCTCCGGGCCGCCGTGGTGCCGCGTCTCGTGCTCCAGCAGCTCCAGCGGGCCCTCGGTGTCCAGGTAGGCGCCCCGGAACGCGTCCCAGATCTGGGACGGCGAGACCTCGCCCTCCGTCGCCTCCGCCAGCCGCTGGATCACCTGCATGAACTCGATCTGCATCCGCCGCGGCAGCGACAGGTGGTAGTCCTGGTCCAGGATGTACGCCACGCCGCCCTTGCCGGACTGGCTGTTCACCCGGATGATCGCCTCGTACGTGCGGCCCACGTCGTGCGGGTCGATCAGCAGGTACGGCACCTCCCAGAGCGTCGCGCCGCTGGACGTCATCTCGTCCATGCCCTTCTTGATCGCGTCCTGGTGCGACCCCGAGAACGCCGTGTAGACCAGGTCGCCCACGTACGGGTGGCGCGGGTCGATCGGCAGCTGGTTGCACGTCTCCACAACGCGGCGGCAGTCGTCGATCCGGGAGATGTCCAGGCCCGGGTCCACGCCCTGGCAGAACAGGTTCAGCGCCAGCGTGACGATGTCCACGTTGCCGGTCCGCTCGCCGTTGCCGAACAGCGTGCCCTCGACGCGCTCGGCGCCCGCCATCACCGCCAGCTCCGACGCGGCGACCGCGCAGCCCCGGTCGTTGTGCGTGTGCACGCTGAGGATGAAGCAGTCGCGGTGCGCGAAGTTGCGGTGGCACCACTCGATCTGGTCCGCGTGCACGTTCGGCGTGCTCATCTCGACGGTGTTGGGCAGGTTGATGATCATCCGCCGGTCGGGCGCCGGCTCCCAGACGTCCATCACGGCCTCGCAGATGTCCTTCGCGAAGTCGAGCTCCGTGCCCATGAAGCTCTCGGGCGAGTACTCCAGCGTCACGTCGGTGCCCGCCAGACCCGGCACCAGCGACTTGATCCGGCGCGCGCCCGTGACGGCGATGTCGCGGATGCCGGCCTGGTCGAGCCGGAACACGACCCGCCGCTGCAGCTCCGAGGTCGAGTTGTACAGGTGGACGATCGCCCGCCGCGCGCCGCGGATGCTGTCGATCGTCCGGTCGATCTGCTCGTCGCGGCTCTGCGTGAGGACCTGGATCACGACGTCCTCGGGGATCAGGTCCTTCTCGATCAGCATGCGCACGAAGTCGTAGTCCGGCTGTGACGCCGCCGGGAAGCCGACCTCGATCTCCTTGAAGCCCATCCGCACGAGCAGCTCGAACATGCGCCGCTTGCGGTGAACGTCCATCGGGTTGACGAGCGCCTGGTTGCCGTCCCGCAGGTCCACGCTGCACCAGATCGGCGCCTGCGAGATCACGCGGCCCGGCCACTGCCGGTCCGGAAGGTCCACCCGCGGCGACGGCCGATACTTCCAGACCGGCATCCCGGCCGCTACGTCGACGCCATCCTCACTGCTCATGTACAGCCACCTCTCTGGACATCGCGACCGGGCCCGAGCGCGCGAGCTCCACGATCCCGTAGGGACGCAGGAGCCCGAGGAACCGCTCGACCCGGTCGAACTCGCCGGACACCTCGACGATCACGTGCGTCTCGCCCGCGTCCACGACGCGGCCGCCGAACCGGTCCACCTCCGCGACCGCGCGGTCGCGCTCCGGACCCGTGACCGCCAGCTTCACGAGCGCCAGCTCCCGGCTCAGCCGGGGCGACTCGGTCAGGTCCTCGACCTCGATCACCTCGATCAGCCGGGCGAGACCCGGCCGATCGGGATTCCGTACGGGTAGAGATCCGGATAGCGCGCGTTGCGCGTCCCGGCGGTGACGATCTCGTCGCCCGGCCTCACCTTGAGCTGCTTCTGGACCTGGTCCACCTCCGCGTGGCCCGCGTCCACCGTCAGCGTCATCCGCGAGCGGCCGTGCTCGTCGGTCGGCCCGACCGACAGGCCCTGGATGTTGAAGCCGCGGCGCCGGACCATCCCGGCGACCCGGGTCAGGACGCCGGGGTGGTCCTCGACCACCGCGGTCAGGATCCGCAGGCTGGACAGCGGCTCGGCGCTAGGCATACTCATCGGGCAGCTCCGTGAAGTCGTTCAGCCCCTTGCCGAGGGGCACGATGGGATAGACGTTGGCGTCGGGGTCGATCCGGAAGTCGATCAGCACGGGGCCGGGCGTGCGCTCCGCGAAGTCGAACGCCGCGCGCATGTCCTCCATCCGCTCGACACACAGGCCGGGCAGGCCGTACGCGTCGGCCAGCTTGACGAAGTCCGGCATCTCGGTCAGGTCCACCTCGGAGCGGACGCCGCCGTAGAAGTCGTCCTGGAACTGGCGGACCATGCCCAGCGAGAAGTTGTTGAGCAGGACGATCTTGACGTCCAGCTTGTGCTTGACGGCGACGGACAGCTCCTGCGCCGTCATCACGAACCCGCCCTCGCCCGCGACGCACCACACCGCCTTCTCGGGCCGCGCGAACTTGGCGCCGATGGCGGCCGGGAACGCGAAGCCCATCGTGCCGGCGCCGCCGGAGTTGATGAACAGGCCCGGCCGGGTGTAGTTCCACCAGAGCGCGGCCCAGATCTGGTTCTGGCCGACGTCGGCCACGACGATCGCGTCGTCGTCGCAGCGCCGGTACATCTCGATCATCACGTCCTGCGGCTGCAGGTGGCCGTTGGAGTGCGCGTACTTGAGCGGGTGCTCCTCGCGCCAGCGATCGACCTGCGTCAGCCAGGGCCGGCGGCACTCCGGCTGCGGCTCCCGGACGTACGGCAGCATCTCGCGCAGCGCGGTCTTCGCGTCCGCCACCACCTCCATGTGCGGGCGGACGTTCTTGCCCATCTCGGACGGGTCGATGTCCACGTGGATGAACGTCTCGACGTTCGGCGCCCACTCGGACAGCTTCGCCGTGACGCGGTCGTCCACCCGCATCCCGACCATCATCAGCAGGTCCGCGTTCTGGACCGCCTTGATGTTCCAGCCCGTGCCCATGAACCCGGTCATGTGCAGCGACAGCGGGTGCCGCACGGGGAAGGCGCCGACGCCCAGCAGGGTGGTGCCGGTCGGCGTGACGCTGCGCTCGGCCAGCGCGATCAGCTCCTCCTGGCCGCCGCTCAGGATCACGCCGTGGCCGGCCAGGATCACCGGCCGCTCCGCCCGGGACAGCGCGTCGGCCGCCTCGCGGACCCGGCTCAGGTCGGGCGTGAACGCGGGCCGGTAGCCGGGCAGATCCACCCGCGTCGGCCAGACCGGCTCGCAGGACGCCTGCTGCACGTCCTTGCAGATGTCGATCAGCACCGGGCCCGGGCGCCCGGTCGTGGCGACGTAGAAGGCCTCGTGGATGACGCGGGCGATGTCCTCGACGCGCGTCAGCATGTAGTTGTGCTTCGTGACCGGCATGCTGCAGCCGATCACGTCGGACTCCTGGAACGCGTCACGGCCGACGAGCGTGGTGTTCTGCTGGCCGGTGATCGCGACCATGGGCACGGAGTCCATGTACGCGGTGGCCAGACCCGTGATCGTGTTCAGCGCGCCGGGGCCGCTGGTCGCGAACACCACGCCCGGCTTGCCACAGGCGCGCGCGTAGCCGTCGGCCATGTGCGTCGCGCCCTGCTCGTGCCGGACCAGGACGTGCCGCAGCTTCGGATACTTCGGCAGCTGCTGGTAGATGGGCAGGTTGGCCCCGCCGGGGTATCCGAAGATGATGTCGACGCCCTCGCGTTGGAGGGCCTCGAGGACGATCTCTGCTCCAGTCATAGTCGCTCCCACAACTCGTCGGTAAAAAAGAAAGCCCCCGCCTGGCGGCGGGGGCTTTGCCTGCTGTCTCGTGCTGCTTGTCAGGCCGCGCGAGCCCCCGCCTCTCCGAGGCCAAGAAGGATGAGGTCGAGGACTACGAGCGTTCGTGCCATCAGCGCGTCGCGCAGTCTACCGGACGAAACTGGATGCATGTAGTTGCCGAACCACAAAGACCCACGCATTTCTTTTGGAACCATCCACCATCGGCACACCGGCGACCCGAGGTATCGTGGGTCCTTCCATGTCCGCAACGCTTGCGCAAAAGATCTGGGACCGCCACGTGGTCCGCTCCGCCCCGGGCGAGCCGGACCTCCTCTACGTAGACCTCCACCTCATCCACGAGGTCACCACGCCGCAGGCCTTCGAATCCCTCCGCATGGCCGGGCGGCGGGTCCGCCGGCCCGACCTCACGGTCGCGACCATGGACCACAACACGCCCACCCGGGGCGGCCGCGCTGCGGCGGACGAGGTCGGCCGCCGGCAGCTCGACGCGCTCGAGGAGAACTGCCGGTGGGCGGGCATCCGCCTGTACGAGCTGGGCAGCCGCCACCAGGGCATCGTCCACGTCATCGGCCCCGACCTGGGCCTGACGCAGCCGGGCCTGGTCATCGTCTGCGGCGACTCGCACACGTCCACGCACGGCGCGTTCGGCGCGATCGCGTTCGGCATCGGCACCTCGGAGGTCGAGCACGTCCTCGCCACCCAGTGCCTGCCCCAGCGCCGGCCGCGCGACCTCGCGGTCACGGTCGAGGGCGAGCTGTCGCCCGGGGTGGTGGCGAAGGACGTCGTCCTCGGCCTGATCGCCCGCGCCGGCATCGCCGGCGGCCAGGGCTGCGCCGTCGAGTACCGCGGCTCCACGATCCGCGGCCTCTCGATGGAGGGGCGGATGACGATCTGCAACATGTCGATCGAGTGGGGCGCGCGGGTCGGCATGGTCGCCCCGGACGACACGACGTTCGCGTACCTGGAGGGCCGCCAGCACGCGCCCAGGGGCGCGGACTGGGAGCGCGCCCTGGACGAGTGGCGGGCGCTGCCGTCCGACCCGGGCGCCGCGTTCGACTCGGAGATCCGGCTGGACGCGCGCGAGCTGGAGCCGTTCGTGACGTGGGGGACGAACCCCGGCCAGGCCGCCCCGGTCAGCGGCCGCGTGCCGGATCCGGCCGATGAGAACGAGGAGCGGGCGCTGGGCTACATGGCGCTGACGCCGGGTACGGCGATGCAGGACATCGCGATCGACCGGGTCTTCATCGGCTCGTGCACGAACGCGCGCCTGGAGGACCTGCGCGCGGCCGCGGCGGTCCTCCGGGGCCGGCGGGTCCATCCGCGGGTCAGGGCGATGGTCGTCCCGGGCTCGGCGCTGGTCAAGCTGGAGGCGGAGTCGGAGGGCCTCGACCGGGTGTTCACGGACGCCGGGTTCGAGTGGCGCGACGCCGGCTGCTCGATGTGCCTGGGCATGAACCCGGACATCCTGCAGCCGGGCGAGCGCTGCGCGTCGACGTCGAACCGCAACTTCGAGGGCCGGCAGGGCGCCGGCGGCCGGACGCACCTGCTCTCCCCGCCGATGGCGGCGGCGGCGGCGCTGACCGGCCACCTGGTCGACGTGCGCGAGGTCATGGCCGAGGAGGTGGCTCGCTGATGGAGGCGTTCCGCAGGCACGAGGGTCGGATGGCGCCGCTGGACCGCGCCAACGTGGACACCGACCAGATCATCCCCAAGCAGTTCCTGAAGCGGATCGAGCGGTCGGGGTTCGGCCCGTTCCTGTTCTACGACTGGCGCCGGAACGACCCCGGCTTCGTGCTCAACCGGCCCGAGCACGAGGGGGCGACGGTGCTGGTCACGGGCCCGAACTTCGGCTGCGGGTCGTCCCGCGAGCACGCGCCGTGGTCGCTGCAGGACGCGGGCTTCCGGGCCGTGATCGCGTCCAGCTTCGCGGACATCTTCCGCACCAACTGCCTGAAGATCGGTCTGCTGCCGGTGATCCTCCCGGAGGCGTCGGTGCGCCGCCTGCTGGAGCTGGCCGGGGAGGACCCGACGACGCCGGTCACGGTGGACCTGGAGTCGATGACGGTCACGGCGGCGGGCTTCGCGGAGCGGTTCGAGGTCGACCCGTACGCCCGTGAGTGCCTGCTCAACGGCTGGGACGCGGTCGCGCTGACCCTCCGCCACGAGGACGAGATCGCGGCGTACGAGTCCCGCCGGGGAGGCTGGCTGCCGGTCGTCTCCGGCCCCTCCGAAGCCCTGGGCAGCTGCTGAGCATCGGGGCAGCCCTGGAGACCGGCGCGACGAAGGCCCGTCAGGGCAGCTGACAGGCCGGGGCTTCGCCCGACCCGTCAGCTGCCCGCGGCTCTTCCGCCGTACCCTCCTCCCCCGCGAGGAGGGAGGGGCTGCTGGCGGCCGTTGCTCGCCAGGCCGGCTCGCAGCAGCGCCACCACGTGGCGCTTGCGGGCCTCTACGAACGTGCGGTCGAAGTGGCCGCCCAGGTCGCGGATCAGGGGCGGGTTGGCGAGCGGGAACCAGCAGACGCTCAGCAGGGTCAGCAGCAGCTGCTGCGGGTTCGTGGCCGCCGACGTCCAGTCGAGACGGTCCGCGATCGACAGCGCGGTCCGCAGCAGCGTCAGGTGGGCGCGCGTGCCCTCCATCACGCCCGAGCGCCGGAGCGCCTCGCGCTGGACCAGCGTCAGGAACGTCGGGCGCTCGTACAGGAACTCCAGCAGGTTCTCGACGACGACCTCGACCGCCGCGTCCAGGTCGCCGTCGGCCAGCGTGGCGAGCTGCCGGTCCGTCTCCGCCACCATCTGCTCGGTGGCCTCGAACATGCGCTGCAGCACCGCCCGGTACAGCGCGACCTTCGACCCGAAGAAGTAGCCCGGCGCCCCCCGCGAGAGCCCTGCCGCGCGGCCGATGCGCTCCATGCTGACGGCCTCGTAGCCGAGCTCGGCGAAGAGCCGCTCGGCTACGTCGAGGATGGTCTGCCGGCTGCGGTCCGCGTCGCGCCGTAACGTCGTCTCTTCCAACCTTGCTGTTCAGCAAGCACGGTACAGCAACGGATGGCCCACAGAACGCCTACATCCGTGCCACATCGCGGAGCGCCAGGCGCGGACCGCGCCGCGGCGGCCCCACGCCGCCGACCGTCAGGAGCCGCAGCACCCGGGCCCGGTGGCCGCGGTACGGCTCGAGCAGCTCCAGCATCCGCTCGTCCGTCCCCCGCGGCTCGCCGGCCAGGGCCCAGCTCACCAGGTGGGGCAGGTGGTAGTCGCCGACTGAGACGGCGTCCGCGTCGCCCAGCGCGACGACCGCCACCTCGGCGGCGGTCCAGTAGCCCATGCCGGGCAGGGCGCGCAGCCGCTGCCGGGCCGCGTCGGCCGGCAGCGTCAGCGCCTCCTCCAGCCGGCCGGCGTGCGCCGCGGCCCGGCGCACCGTCTCGGCCCGGCCCCGCTCGACCCCGAACGTGTGGAACACCGGGTACCGCGCCGCGGCCACCACCGCCGGCTCCGGCGGCAGCAGCAGGCCCGCCAGCGGCCCCGGCGCCGGCTCGCCCAGCCCCCGGACGAGCGCCCGCCAGCCACGCCACGCCTCCGCGCCCGCCACGCGCTGCTCCAGGATGCTCGCGACCGCCGCCTCGAACACGGCCTCGGTCCGGCACATCCGGAGGCCCGGGTGCAGGCGGTGCAGGTCGCGCAGCAGCGGATGGGCGGGGGCGAAGCCCGACAAGTCGTCCAGCTCGCCGGCGAGCACGTGCGCCCGGTCCACCAGCCAGTCGGCGCCCGGCCCCCATGCCTCCACGTCGAGCTCCCCGCCGGCGCGCAGGACCAGCCGCTCCGTGCCCGGGCCGGCCGGCGTGCGGGTCGCCCGCCACACCTCGCGCGCGCCGACCCGGGCGGTCGGGTCGCCGCCGCCGCGCCGGACCGGGCCCAGCGTCTGGCGCAGGTCGAGCGGGCGTGAGAGGCGGAGCGTTCGGACCGCGGTCGGGGTCACGGCCCGGAAAAGGTACCGCCCCTCCCCGCTGCTGCGGGAGGGGCGGTGCCCGGACTTCAGAAGCTCGCCGCTGCGACTAGTTCAGGCGGACGCGACCTGCCCTCGGTCCCTTGGCGCTGGGCTCGATCTCGAACGACACGCGCTCCCCGCCGCGGAGCGCGTCGAAGTTCGCGATCGCACTTCGGTGGAAGAAGTACTCCTTGCCATCTTCCCCGGAGATGAACCCAAAGCCGCGGTCAGCGACGATCTTCTTGATGGTCCCCTCTGCCATCTACCTTCCCCCGGTTCCTCGATAGAAAAGACGCACGACCGCGCTCGTTCGAGGAACCACCGGATGGGACGACCACGGCGAGACTCCACTGACGACCCAGTGGCCCTCACAGCATACGTGAGAGGGAGCGGTTCCACACATCCATTTCTGGCCACTCTGTGGCCCTGTCCAGGCCCCTTGACGAATTGCTGACACTCGCCGAGGGCGATTTGCCAGTTGAACGCATTGCCCCGCCTGTGCTACCCTCTTGCGCGTCATGGTTCCAACCCGGCTCCGAGTCTTTCCGGCCATCTGCAAGGCGTCCAGGGACGCCCAGGGTCATGGACTCGGCGGCCGCATGGCTGTTGGAGGCCAGAGCCAGGCCTGGATCACGCCGCGGAAGGAGTGCGGCTAGCAGCACTCCTCCGCCGACAGAGGCGAATTTCGATCGAGGGGCCTGGCGAAAGCCAGGCCCCTTCTTTTTGCCCGGCGAGGAGCCGGAGTGGAGGTGCGGACAGTGCTCTGTGATTCGGAGGCCGCCTACCGGGAGGTGCGGCAACGACAGCAGGAGCTGCGTGAGCAGGTGGTGCGCGCGCAGCTGCTGGCGCGCGCGAGGCGCGAGGCCGCCCTGGCCGGCTCGGCGAACCAGCCGCGCCGCCGCGGCTGGCTCTCACGACGCGCCCGCGCGGACCTGGCTCGCCCCTGACGGGGAGGTCCGGGCAGCGGAGGCCGGCACGCTTCGCACGCACGCCGGCCGACGCGCCCGGACCTAGCCCAGGCGGCCGCCTGCCAGACGCATGGCGCGATCGCAGGTCGCGGCTACGAAGCGGCGATCGTGGCTGACCACCACGAGCGTGCGGCCGCGCGCTCGCAGGCTGTCCATCAGATCGACCAGGCGCTCGACGCCGGCGCGGTCCTGGCCCGTCGTCGGCTCGTCCAGGACCACGACCGGCGTATCCATGGCCAGCACCGCGGCGATCGCGACCAGCTTGCGCCGCGAGTAGCCGAGGTCGTACGGGTGTCGGTCGGCGACGCCGGCCAGGTCCAGCACGTCGAGGGCGCCCGCGACGGCCGCCGCCGCGCGGCCGCCGAACCCGACCTCGGCGCGCACCGTGCGGCAGAACAGCTGGCGGTCGGGCTCCTGGAACGCGATCCCCACCCGGCGGGAGAGCTGGGCCACCCGCAGCCCGCGCACGTCCGCCCCGTCCAGCAGGACCCGGCCCGCGGTCGGCCGCAGCAGGCCGTTCAGGTGCCGGATCAGCGTGGACTTGCCGGAGCCGGTCGGGCCGGTCACCGCCACCGCGTCGCCGGCGGCGACCGCCAGGCTGACGCCGTCCAGGGCCAGCGTGCCGTCCGGGTACCGGTGCGACACCTCGCGCAGCTCGATCACAGGTCGATGACCCGGACACACAGGCGCGCCAGGAGGTCCTCGTCGTGCTCGGCGATCAGCACGCCCACGCCCGTCTCGGCGACGCGGGCGATGGCGTCCGCGACCAGCGCCGACCGCTCGGCGTCCAGGCGCGACGTGGGCTCGTCGAGCGCCAGGTAGGCCGGCCCGAGCGCCAGCAGCCCGGCCAGCGCGACGAGCTGCGACTCGCCGCCCGAGAGCCGCTGCGGGTGGCGCTCCGCCAGGTGCCCGATCGCCAGCACGTCCAGCACCGAGCGAACGCGCGCGTGGACCTCGGGCACGGGCCGGCCCAGGTTGCACGGGCCGAACGCGACCTCGTCGTACACCGTCCGGTGCAGGCCGGTGAGCTGGACCGCCGGGTTGTCGAACAGCAGGCCGCACCGCCGCGCCAGCTCGTGCGGCCGCAGCTCCGGCGTCGCCCGGCCGTCCACCTCGACGCGGCCGCGCAGCTCGCCGCCGACGGCCGCCGGGGCGAGGCCCGACGTCACCAGGCACAGCGTCGACTTGCCCGACTCGTTGGCCCCGCGGACGCCGACGACCTCGCCCGGCCGCAGCTCCAGCGAGATCGGGCCGAGCGCCCACGCCGCCGCGCCCGGGTAGCGGTAGGCGGCCTCCTCCAGGACGATCACCGCGCCGCCACCGCCAGCGCCGCCCGGGCGGCGAGGCCGATCAGCGCCGCGGCCGCGATCGCCCACCGCGCCGCCCGCTGGACGCGGCTGTCCGGCAGCCGGCGCAGCAGCGTGCGCGGGCCCGGCGCCCCGAACGCCCGTGCCTCCAGGGCCAGCGCCCGCTCCTCCACCTCCGCCAGGCTGCCGATGACCAGCGGCGCGACCAGCGGCTGGACGCCGCGCAGCCGGCGCCACCACGAGCCCTCCGTGTCCAGCCCGCGCGCCCGCTGCGCCTCGATGACGCCGGCGGCCCGGGCCTGTGTCCGGGGCAGGGCGGCCAGCGCGGTGCCGACGACGAGCGTCGCGCGCCGGCCCAACCCGCGCGCCTCGAGCTCCCCCAGCAGGTCGTCCACCTCCGTCGTGGCGAACAGCACGGTCGGCGGCAGCGTGGCCCCGAGCAGCCGGAGCAGGGCCGCGAGGGCGCCGGCCAGGCCGCCCCCGCCCGCCGGCAGCAGCGTGTTGATGACCAGGCTGGACACGGCCACCGGCGCGAGCGCCAGCGCCGCCACCGCGACCCGCCGCAGCCGGCCGGCGCGCAGGGCCGCGACGGCGGCGAGGACCACGATCGCCGCCGCCACCCAGCCGCCCCACGCCAGGGCCAGGGCCGTGCCGGCCCCGGCGGCCGCCAGCTTCGT
>Ga0209055_1001997_pt1 | contig 13048 bp, 10 predicted proteins | sample GraSoiAngelo_110_FD_185875 | JGI IMG/M metagenome (GOLD analysis project Ga0209055, IMG submission 185875) | Grasslands soil microbial communities from the Angelo Coastal Reserve, California, USA - 14_0903_12_30cm (SPAdes) (version 2) | ecosystem: Environmental > Terrestrial > Soil > Grasslands ... | reverse complement strand
GGCGACCGAGTCATGGTCATCTCCGACATCCTCGGGCTCGAGGATCATCTGGGGGACATGGACTTCAAGGTCTGCGGCACGGGACAAGGCGTGACGGCGCTGCAGATGGACATCAAGATCGCGGGGATCACGGCGCAACTGATGGAGCGAGCCCTGGCGCAGGCGCGCGAGGGGCGGCTGTACATCCTGGAACGCATGCGCTCGGCTCTCGCGGCGCCGCGCCCACAGATGTCGCCCTACGCGCCCCGGATCTACACGCTCAAGATCAAGCCGGAAAAAATCCGCGAGGTCATCGGCCCCGGCGGCAAAGTCATCCGCGACATCGTGGCCACCTGCGGTGTGAAGATGGATGTGCAGGACGACGGGACGGTGACGATCGCCGCGAGCGACGAGGCGTGCGCCCAGAAGGCGATCACCCGGGTGAACCAGATCACCGAGGAAGTCGAGGTCGGCAAGCTGTACATGGGCAAGGTCAAGAAGATCATGGACTTCGGCGCCTTCGTCGAAGTGCTGCCCGGCGTGGATGGGCTCGTGCACATCTCGCAACTGGCGCACCATCGCGTCAAGGCGGTGACGGACGAAGTCAAGGAAGGCGACGAGGTGCTCGTGAAGGTGCTGGAGGTGGACCGGCAGGGCAAGATCCGGCTCAGCCGCAAGGAGGCGATGCCGGACCCGAAAGCCTCCGCGCAGTCGTAGCGGCCTGAGGCGCAGGCGGCATGTTCAGAAAAGAGGTGCTGGACAACGGCGTGCGGGTGGTCACCGAGCGGATACCCTCGGTGCGGTCGGTCTCGATCGGGATCTGGGTGGATGTCGGCTCGCGCGATGAGCAGCGGGGCGAGGAAGGCTTTTCGCACTTCATCGAGCACATGGTCTTCAAGGGCACGCGGCGGCGCTCGGCCGAGGCCATCTCGCGGGAGATCGACGCGCTCGGCGGGGAGCTCAATGCCTTTACGTCCAGGGAGGGCACCACCTTCTACGCCAAGGTGCTGGACGACCATCTGACGCAGGGCATCGACCTGCTCGCGGACATCTTCCACCATTCCCGGTTTGACGCCCGGGAGGTGACCAAAGAGAAGCAGGTGGTGCTGGAAGAGATCCGGATGGTTGAGGACGACCCGGAGGATTACCTCCACGACCTGCACACGAAGAACGCCCTGCGCTCTCACCCGCTGGGGCGGCCCATCCTCGGGGCAGTCGCCACCATCGAAGCGCTCCGCCGGAGCCAGTTGCTGTCCTTCCGGGCCCGGCATTACGGGCCCACGCGGGTCGTCGTCGCGGTGGCGGGGAATTTCGCCGTCCGGTCCGTACTCAAGCAATTGGCAGCGGCGTTCGGACGGCCGTGGGATGCCGAGGTCGCGTCCGGGCACCGGCTCCCGCCTACGATCACGAAAGGCGTGCATGTCCGTCCAAAGCGGTTGGAGCAGGCCCACATCTGCGTAGGTGCCAAAGGCGTTGCCCACAGCGACAAGGACCGGTACGCCATGTATGTGTTGAACGCCGTCCTGGGCGGAGGCGTCAGTTCCCGCCTGTTCCAGGAGGTGCGCGAGAAGCGGGGCTTGGCCTATTCCATTTATTCCTCGGTCACGTGTTTTACGGACAGCGGGTTGGTGACGGTCTACGCGGGAGTCCGGCCTGACGCGGCGCCCCGCGCGATCCGCCTCATCCTCCAGGAGTTACGCCGGCTGCAGGACAAGCCCGTCGGCCGCGCCGAATTGGAGCGGGCCAAGAGCCAGTTGAAGGGCAACTTCATGCTGGGGCTCGAGAGCACCAGCAGCCGGATGAGCAAGCTGGCCAAGGACGAGCTCCACTTCGGGTGCCATATCCCGCTGAGGCAGGTCTTGGCCGACATCGACGCGATCTCGGCGGACCAGCTGTGGCGTCTCAGCCGGGAGCTCTTCGATGATCGTTTTCTGGCTGTGACCGCCTTGGGACCGCTTCGGAAGGGGGATGTCGAGCGCGTCATGCAGTGACGAAGGAACCGCCTCATGGAACTCAGCCGGTCGCGACGAGGCCTCCAGAAGAAATTCGTCGCCGCCCTTCTGATCGTCGGCTTCGCGCCCGGAATCGTCGCCCTCTTCGCGACCTATCTCTATAGCATCCAGACGATCAAAACTTCTATCGGCGGGAGCTTTCAGCAGATCGCCGCCTCGACCGCACGCCGGATCGAGGTCATGATCGATGACGAGATTGATAGCGCGCGCCACCTGGCGGCGACGCCGCTCACGGTGCGGACGTCGGTCGAGGCGGCGAACGACTCCTACCGGATGGAGAAGCCGCAGGCAGTCCAAGCCCGGTTGCTGCAGCGCAGCGCGCTGTGGGAGCGCTACCGGACCGGCGGGGACCGGTCTCTCCCGAGTTTCATCCATCGAGGGACGCTGGTCTTTCTTCGGGACTGGTTCGCCATCCGGGCCGGCGAGTATCAGAACGTCCTGGTGACGGACGAGCGGGGGGCCCTGGTCGCAAGCGTGGCGCCTACCGTCGGGTACCTGCACCGCGATGAGCTCTGGTGGCGGGAAGCCTTCGCCGACGGACACGGTCGGCTGTACGTCAGCGACATCTACAAACAGCCGCAAGGCGAGTATCTGTTGGACATTGCGGTCCCTGTCTTGGACCGCACCGGTAAGCGCGCCATCGGAGTGGTCAAACTGGAACTGCGACGCGCCAATCTGATGAAGGCCATCATGGAGATCAAGGTCGGGGAGCGAGGGCACGGCATGCTGCTCAACACCGAAGGGACGCCCCTCATCTGCCCGGTCCTCCCGCCCAAGGCGCATCTGATCAACGATCCCTTGATGCACCAACTGATGCAAGTGACGCCGGGGTGGGTGGTGGCAGAGGACGACGCCCATGGCGGGCACAACGCGATCGTCGGCTATGCGCCCATCCGGTTCACCCATCCGCTGTCGGAAACCAGTCTCGGCGGCCATGCGTGGTATGCGTTTGTGCGCCAGGACCCTGATGAGACCTATGCTCCCGTGAAGACCCTGCTTGGAAGAGTCGCGATGATCGGTTTTGGGATGGTGGTCGGACTGGCTTCGCTGGGATTCTTCGTCGGGCGCTTGATCGTGAAGCCTATTCTCTTGCTACAGGAGCAGGCCGATGCCATCAGGCAGAGCGTGCGTGATCTGGCGTCGGCCGGTCGGTTTGAGCGCATGCGTATGGGTACGTCCGATCGCCGCGTGGCGGTGCGCTCCGGAGACGAGCTGGAATCCCTGGCGCTGGCCTTCAATCAGATGGCGGAGGCCTTGGATGAGAGCCTGAAGACCATCCACGATCAGCATGACGAGCTGGTGCGTAAGGAGAAACTGGCTTCCGTCGGACAACTGCTGGCCGCCCTCGCCCACGATATCAAGAACCCTCTTGGCGTGATCCGCAGCTCGGCCCAACTCGTGCTGGACGATCGCCAGTCCGAGGCCGCCAAGCGCGAGGTCGCACAGTACGTGATCGAGGAAGTGGACCGGCTCACGAACCGGATCAATCACTTCCTGAGGTTTGCCCGGGAAAAACCGCCGGAAATCCGCCCCGTTTCGGTCAAGGTGCTCCTGGAGACAGCCCTGCAGGAATGGCGGGCGCTGGGATCTGGGCCTTCCATCGCCGAAGAGGTGCGCATCGGATCCGACGTGACGGACTTGATGGTGGACCCGGACCAACTCAAGGTGGCGCTGGTGAATCTCCTGATCAACGCCCGGGAGGCCATGCCGCAGGGGGGGACGCTCACCATCGTGGCCGACATGGAGGGCAAAAGCGAGGCGCCGGCGACGGTGGTCGTGCGGATCGTGGATACCGGATGCGGGATCAGCCCGGAACACCTCAAGCACATCTTCGATCCGTTCTTCACCACCAAAGACTACGGAACCGGGCTCGGCTTGACGAACGCCAAGCGGCTGGTGGAACAGAACGGGGGACAACTGGCGATCCACAGCCAGGAGGGAAAAGGCACGGAAGTGGTGATCCGGCTGCCGGCGCTGGGTCGATAGATGGGTCTGTGAAAGGAACACGCATGGCGGACGCGACGATTCTGATCGTTGAGGATGAGGAAAAGATGCGGCGGCTGTTCGATCTGGTCCTCCGACCGGAAGGTTATCACCTGCTCCAGGCCGACTCGGGCGAGGCCGGTCTCAAGCTCCTGGAGGAAGGCGGCGTCGACCTCGTCCTGACGGATCTGCAGATGGCCAAGGTCAGCGGCCTGGAGGTCTTGGAGCACGTGACCAGGGACTACCCTGACCTGCCCGTGGTGATCATCACCGGGTACGGGACGGTCAAGTCGGCGGTGGAGGCGATGAAGAAGGGCGCATTCGACTATATCAGCAAGCCAGTCGACAATGATGAATTGAAGATCGTGATCAGGCGCGCGCTGGAGATGCGCCGGCTGACCCAGGAGCACCGGGGGCTGAGCCAGGAACTGCGTGAGCGGTTCGACTTCGACAACATCGTCAGCCGGTCGGCCGAGCTCAACAAGGTGAAGGCGCTCGCGAAGGACCTCGCCGCGACCGACTCGACAGTGCTGGTCAGCGGCGAGAGCGGGACCGGGAAGGAACTCCTGGCGCGGGCGATCCACTATGCCAGCCAGCGTGCCGGGGGCCCCATGGTCGCGATCAACTGCGCGGCGATCCCTGAACTGCTGCTGGAGTCCGAGCTGTTCGGGTACGAGAAGGGAGCGTTCACGGACGCCAGGAAAGCCAAGCCGGGCCGCCTGCTCCTGGCGCATCGGGGCACACTCTTTCTGGACGAAATCGGCGAGATGAGCCCCGCGATCCAGGCCAAGCTCCTGCGCGTGCTGGAAGACCATACGATCGAGCCGCTGGGGGGCGTCAAAGGCGTCAAGGTCGACCTCCGGCTCATGGTGGCGACCAACCAGGATCTCCGGGACCTAGTCCAGAAGGGGAAGTTTCGTGAGGACCTTTTCTACCGCGTCAGCGTCTGCCAGCTCCACCTGCCGCCCTTACGCGAGCGGCGGGGCGATATCCCGGTTCTGCTGGAGCATTTTCTCGCGCAATACAGGCGGGAGCGGGGCACGCGGATCACGGGGTTGACGCCGGCGGCCATGCAGGTCGTCGAGGCATATCCCTGGCCCGGGAATATCCGGGAGTTCCAGAACATGGTCGAGTGGGTGACCATCACGTGCAAAGAGGACCAGGTGGATGTGAATGATCTGCCAGCCTACCTCAAAGCTGGCCCGCAGAGCACGACCAGTGCGCCGGTTCACCGGACGACCGAGCGTCCCTCCCTGTTGTCCTATGGCCTGTCGGTCGAGGAAGTTGAGAAGGCGATGCTGCAGGAGGCGTTAGAACAAGCCAAAGGCAACGTCTCCGAGGCGGCGCGCCTCCTGAAAGTGACCCGCAACACGCTGCGCTACCGGATGGGCAAATACAACCTCAAGGCATCTGAAGGCCCCGAGTAAACACGCTCCTCACCGCCCTCTTCTCAAACGCCAAGTCGCATCTGTCGGCCGTCCAAAGGGCACCAGGTGGTGGTGGATCGCAACCACCTCAGCCTTCTCCCTTCGTCTACCCTCCTCACTAACTGTTGAAAAAATCTTATCAATTCTTGGATCAAAAATCGGCCTGTCTCTTGCAGGACGACCATGTGGTTTCCCGCGTCTTTCAAGGGGAAGAGCCATAAAGCAGTAAGAGGAGGGACGGACGATGAACAGATGGGATCATTTGGACGTTGTCGTCACAGTCGGAATCTGTGCGACGATCCTGGGGGCTGGAATTTTCTTCTTTGCATTCGGAGGAGCGCCTGCAGGAATCACGGAACGGTTCGTGGAGCCGGCGCCCGCGGTCATCGACCAGGAAGGGGTCGCTCAGACTGCGTTGGGAAGAGCGATCGTGGAAGCCCAAACGCTCCAGTACATGGAGGACGTTCCCTTTGGCCTGACTCAGACGCGCCTCGGGAACGAGATCGTCGCTGCGACCCGGACCAGCGAAGCGCGTGCCGCATTGATGCCGTATTTGCAGGACGAGGCGCGCGAGTCTCTCATGCGCATGCAGGGGATGATTCAAGAGACCGCCGGTCGTGCGGTGGTCGCGGCGACGCAGCGGATGTGGCGCGCGGGGATGACCGATATTGCCCAACTGGATTTCCTAGAGAGGCTTGGGCAGATCAGAGCTGCGATGATGCTTGAGGAAATGGCTGCTATCCCCCGCCGTGAGGTGGCTTTAGGGTGGACCGTGGTCGGACGGCTTCTGATGATCGAGCAGCTCTCGGGGCACACGCAGGAGCGGCTCGGCTCGGCGGTCAGGGATGCCGGGGTGCTGAGCGCGATGGTCGAACTCGAAACCCCACTGGCGCAAGAGTCGCTGGGCTCGGCGATTCTCGTGGCGAGCGCAGCCCAGTCTGCCGTCTCGACGGGCAACGTGCCTTCGATCCCCGTTGCCTCGACTCCGGGAGTGGCGGGAATCCAGGCGCTGCGTGAAATCCCCTATCCGGCTGGCGCCCTTCTATTCGCTGCCGTGTTTATGATCGTATGGGGCGTGCGCTGCGTGGCGGAGAGTGGGCCCCCCATCCCCACCTACGGCACATCGGACACGGCCCAAGAGCCGTACCGAAAGGCCGGTTGAGTTTCTCCAGAACCTCCGGCTATGATGGAGGGTCCGGAGGGGGTGCCGTGTTTTGGGGGAGCAACAAAGAGAATCGCTCGGCCAAAGAGTTGTACTGCTCCTTTTGCGGGAAGTCTAGGGCTGGGACGATCGAGCTCATCGAAAGTCCGGCTGCCTATCTCTGCGAAGCGTGTCACAGCGCCACCTCCCTCTGGATCTGCAATGAATGCGTGGCCCGCTGCGAGACGGTGATCGCCCAGGGCCGATCTGCCTCCAGGGGACCCGGGCCACCGGTCTTCAAGCTGCTCAATCCGCCTGAGAGCAAGCGCCTGCTGGACGACTACGTGATCGGACAGGAGAAGGCCAAAAAAGTCCTCTCCGTGGCCGTGCACAATCATTACCGCCGCGTTCAGACTCGCGCCCGGGTCGGCGATGTGGAGCTTCAGAAGGGCAATGTGATCCTGATCGGGCCGACCGGCACGGGGAAAACCCTCCTCTGCCAGACGCTGGCGCGGATCTTGGAAGTCCCGTTTGCGATCGCCGACGCGACGACCCTCACGGAGGCCGGCTATGTCGGCGAGGACGTCGAGAATGTGGTGCTCAAGCTGCTGCAAGCGGCCGATTACGACGTGGAACGGGCCCAGAACGGGATCATCTACATCGACGAGATCGACAAGATCAGCCGGAAGTCGGAGGGCCCGTCGATCACGCGGGACGTCTCGGGAGAAGGCGTCCAGCAGGCCTTGCTCAAGCTGGTTGAGGGCACGCTCTGCAACGTGCCGCCCAAAGGAGGCCGGAAGCATCCCGAGCAGGAGTTCATCAAGGTGGACACCTCCAACATCCTCTTCATCTGCGGGGGGGCCTTCGTCGGTCTCGACCAGATCGTCGGGCGCCGGTCGCGTGAGCGCGTGATGGGGTTTGGCGCCGATGTGCGTCCGGTGGACAAGGAAGGGCAGGACGATTTGCTAAGCCGGGTCCAGCCGGAAGACCTCCAACGCTACGGCTTGATTCCGGAGTTCGTCGGCCGCTTCCCCATTCTGGTGAGCCTCGCCGAGTTGGATGAGACGGATCTGATCCGCGTCCTGACGGAGCCCCGCAACGCGCTCTACAAGCAGTACAAGACGATGTTCGCGCTGGAAGGCGTCGAGTTGACCTTCACCAACGGCGCAGTCAAGGCCATCGCCAGGCAAGCGGCCCGGCTGCGGACGGGTGCCCGGGGGCTGCGCGCCATCATGGAGGAAGTCATGCTCGACCTGATGTACGAGGTTCCCGCGAACCCGCACGTCCGCTCCGTGACAATCACGGAGGACGTGGTTGAAGGCCGGTGCAAACCTGAAATCCGAACCAGTAACCGAAAAGCAGGGTGAGGACGTGAGGCCGAACCCTCCGAATATCTTGGTGGTGGAAGACGAAGCCCGGTTGGCCCGGACGATCGAGTTGTACCTGGGCCAGCGTGGCTATGTGGTGCGGACCGCCTCCCACGGGGTGGAAGCCCTGAAGCGGATCGCGGAAGCCAGACCCGCCCTCATCATCGCGGACATCATGATGCCGGTCATGGACGGGTACGCGTTCTGCCGGCAACTCCGAAGCGACCCCGGTACGTGCACAATCCCCTTCCTGTTCCTGACAGCAAAAGATGACGACCGGGACCGGATCCGAGGGCTCAAGATGGGCGCCGATGACTATCTGGCGAAACCCTGCGACCTCAGCGAACTGCATGCCCGCGTGGAGGCGCTGTTGGCCCGAGTCGAAGCTGTGAAGAACATCCGGCCCGACTCGATCAGCATCACCGGGCGACTCGCCGACACCGATCTGTTGGACCTTCTGCAAATGTTGGAACTGCATGAGAGGACCGGCGCGTTGGTGTTGAAGCGTGACGGGGACGCAGGCACCATTTATCTGCAAGGCGGGAAGATCATTGGGGCGGATCTGGGCACGGCGGAGGGACGAGAGCCGCTGGCGTCTCTCTTGGCGTGGAAATCTGGCGACTATTGCTTCGTGCCGGATGTCGTTCCGGAAGGCGGACGTCTGACCACAGGCATGGCCAACTTAGTCATCGGCCAGGTGCAGAATAGATGAGCCCTTTCAAGGAGTTAAGGTAGGGCGGCCCCTATCCAGAATTTTCTTGACAAGCCTGTCCACCCTTTAGTAGCATCCCACCCTGCTGGTTTGGATTTGTTAATAAATTTTTAAGGTTGCACAAGTCCTTGGTCTGGTGCTATGTAAGGTGTAAAGTCATCCGTCGTTCACGCTTACTTTATAGAGCCGATTTGATTTTGATAAGGAGGGAGACAGGATGAAAACAGGCGTCATCATTGCTGCGGTTTTTGTCTTGCTGCTGGTGAGTGCATGGCCAGCCGACCAAGCGGCGGCCGAGACGTTGAAGGGCCGGATCTGGGCACAATGGGCCGAGAACCCGGACGGCGAGGTCCTCTTCGGGATTCAGTACTGGAACACCGGGGCTCCAGGGTCGGCCACGCCGGGCGGGCGTACGTCGGTAGCGACCACGGAGGTGCCGGATGGCTGGGCTGCTGGCGGAGCTTGGGGCTTCCAGGGCGGGACCGAGAAGAATGCGCCCTATTCCGGTTGGTATCACGCGCAGACCACCGTGCGCTTGGCCGTCAAGGACAAGGGCTTGATGGACCAGATGCTGAAGGCGAACCAGGAATTGGTGAACATGGAAGTGACCGTGCAGGATGTGGGCGGTCGTCCGACGATCACGTCCTTCAAGGTGCTCAAGTAATTGGATCTTTAAATTTCTTTTTATCGACCAGTAAGGAGGGAGTCTCATGAAGGCTTATTCCAAGGTGACGGCGGTCGGCGCCGCACTCCTACTCATGGGTGCGCTGGCCGGAACCGCCCTGGCCATCGAGGCTTTTTCAGAGCGCTTTGAGGAAGACTTCAGCCAGCCCCGGACCATCCTGGCTCGTGTGATCGTCGTCGATCCATACGAGGATGCTGTGTGGGTGAACTGGGTCTGGAAGGGCGTCCGGAACAGCGGCGAGATCAACCAGTTCTGGGCCATGATGCTGCCTGGTAAGAACATGCGCGTCTTTGCTTCCGGCAAAGATCTGGAAGTGCTGAAGTCCAAGGCGCGCCCGAAACCCGGTCCGGCTGCAGCGGAGCAAGTGCCGCCGACGACGAAGGGCGACGTGGTCGAGATGACCGTCCAGGAAGTCGAGCAGAACAGGCGCGTCGCCACGAACGTCAAGGATGTGGATGACAAGCTGTGGTCGGGCGTCGTGGCCGGCGGGTCCGATGTTGTCTTCCCTGGTCAGCCGAAGATGTCGGCGCAGCCAGGTTTCCCGCTGATGAAGTCCGAGTGCGGCAAGGGGACCCCGGTCCCAGTTGACGTGCTCGGTGAGGACCAGGCCGGCGGCAGCCTCAAGTACGGGAAGCATGCCACCTTCAAGAACCTTCCTCCGGGCTGTGTAGGGGAAGCCCCGAAGGCTGGCGGCGGCCACTAAGCCTCAACCTCAAGGCCAAATCTGATGGGCGGTGGATCGGATGGTCCACCGCCCGTTCTTTTTCTACGTCCCTTCCCCCTTTTCCAACCGTTCCTTGATCTCGGCCAGTTTGTTCATGGCCTCCAGCGGGGTCATGCCGAACAGGTCCATCTGGCGGACTTCTTCCAGGATCGGGTGCGGAGCGGGAAGAGTGGGATCTGGGGTGCCGCGAGTGAAGTCTGCCTCCTCATCATCGCTGGCTCCGTCCTGACTCGTGCCGCTCTCTAGCCGGGTGAGCACTTCTTCCGCACGCGCGATGACGTCCCGAGGCAAGCCCGCCAGGCGGGCCACGTGGATGCCGTAGCTGCGGTCGGCCCCGCCTTCCACGATCTTGCGCAGAAACAGAATGTCTTCCCCGCGTTCTCGGACCGCCACGTTGTAGTTCCGCACGCCCGCGTGGATGCGTGCCAGGTCCGTCAACTCATGGTAGTGGGTGGCGAAAAGGGTCCGGGCTCCGATCCGGTTGCGATCGGCCAGATACTCGGCCACGGCCCACGCGATGCTGAGTCCGTCGAATGTGCTGGTGCCCCGTCCGATCTCATCCAGGATGATCAGGCTCCGGGACGTGGCGTGGTGGAGGATGTTGGCGGTCTCGGTCATTTCCACCATGAAGGTACTGTGGCCCTCCACCAGATTGTCCGCGGCGCCGATCCGCGTAAAGATCCGGTCCACGAGGCCGATCGCGGCGGACTTGGCCGGCACGAACCCGCCCATCTGGGCCATCAGCACGATCAGCGCGATCTGCCTCAGGTAGGTGCTCTTGCCGGCCATGTTGGGGCCGGTGATGATGAGGAGCCGGTGGTCCGGCCCCCCGAGCAGCACGTCGTTAGGGATGAACCCGCCGGGGAGGTCCTGCCGTTCGAGCACGGGATGGCGGCCGTCCTTGATGATGAGCAGGTCGTCTGTCGTCAGCTCGGGACGGCAGTACCCGCCTTCCGCTGCCACATCTGCCAGGGCCGCCAGCGCGTCGGCTAGCGCCAGCGTGCGAGCAAGCGTCTGGACGCGGGGCGCGGAGCCGGCGGCTTCCCGCCGCAGGGCCTCGAACAGCTCGTACTCCAGAGCACGGATGCGGTCTTCCGCCCCCAGCACCTTGTCCTCGAGGGCCTTGAGCTCCGGCGTGATGAACCGCTCGGCGTTGACGATGGTCTGCTTGCGGACGTAATTGGCGGGCACCCGTGGCAGGTTGGGCTTCGTGACCTCGATGTAGTAGCCGAACACCTGGTTGTAGCGGACTTTCAGGGAGTCGATGCCGGTGCGTTGCCGTTCCTGCAGCTCGATCTGAGCGATCCACGTCTTCCCGTCCCGGCTGATCGCGCGCAGTTCGTCGAGGTCGGGATTGCAGCCGTCACGAATCAATCCTCCCTCTTTGACCGATGCCGGGGGCTCCGGGTGAATCGCCCGGTCGATCTTGGCGGCCAGCTGCGCGAGATCGTCCCAGGCCTCGGCCCGCTCACGCAGAAGCGGGGCGCTACAGGCGGCCAGCACCCGGGTGATGGCAGGGACCGCGGCGATGGAGTCTTTGAGCGCACGCAGGTCGCGCGCGTTGGCGACGCCCAACACGATCCGGCTCATCAGTCGCTCGAGATCCGACACGCCGCGCAAGGCCGTGCGCAGGCGGTTGCGTCGATCCAGATTGCCGTGGAGGTCGGCGACGGCTTCCTGTCGCGCCGCAATCTGCGCCAGATCCGTCAAGGGGTGGAGGATCCATTCCCGTAACAGGCGGGCGCCCAGGGGTGTGACAGTCCGATCCAGAACGTTGAGGAGAGACCCGCTCACCTGGCCGTCCACGGCTCGGCGGACCAATTCAAGGTTCCGCTGCGTGGCCCGATCCAGGAGCATCGTGCCACCTTGTGCGGAAACCTGCATCTTGGTCACATGGGACAGGGATGCGCCCGGTTGGGTGGTGGTGACGTACTGCAGGAGAGCGCCCGCGGCGGAGACCGCCAGGGGCTTGTCGTCGCAGCCGAAACCGGCCAGGGAGGCGACGCGGAAATGCTCCAGCAGCAGCGTCTGTGCCGCCGCGGGGTGGAACGTCGAGGCCGGGACCGGCGTGATCGCAGCGGTAGTGGGACCGATGATGGCGCGGAGCCGGTCCGCCTCCTCGTCCGGGACCAGGATCTCACGGGGTTCGATCCGGAGCAGTTCGTCGCGGGCTGCGTCGGCCCAGGGGGCGCGGAGTTCCACCACCCGGAATTCCGCTGTGGACAGATCCAGCCAGGCGAGTCCCGCTCCGGACGATCCCGGCGCGATTGCCGTCAAGTAGTTTGGCTCGCCGGCGGCCAGGAGGTCCGGCTCGATCAACGTGCCCGGTGTGAACACGCGCACGACCTCGCGTCGCACGAGGCCCTTGGCGGTCTGCGGATCTTCGACCTGATCGCAGACGGCCACCGAACGGCCGGCCTTCAGGAGCCTGGCGATATAGCTGGTGGCGGCATGATAGGGGACGCCGCACAAAGGCACCTGATCGGCCTTGTGCTTGTCCCGCGAGGTCAGCGCGATCTCGAGCAGGCGCGAACCTGCGATCGCGTCCTCGTAGAACATTTCGTAGAAGTCCCCGACGCGGAAGAAGAGGATGGCGTCCGGATATTGCTGCTTGACCTGGCGGTATTGCCGCATGAGCGGCGTGAGGTCAGGTGGCATCCTCATCCTCAGCGCTCTCGCGCCCCGGCACCGGCGGGCGAGCGACCGGAATCCCCTGCGTGGCGCGGAGCCGGTCCAGTTCTTCCTCCGCGAGATGGAGGGCCGTGCGGGTCCGTCGCAGCTGCATGCGCAGCTTGATCCAGGCGGGGAACAGGAGGAGTCCCATGATCAAAAGGCCCGTGCCGAACGCGCTCAGGATCGGTTTATAGATGGGCGTCGGCGGCGTGGTCGCGCCGAAGTAGTGCAGGACCGCCTCTTCCTGGCGGTTCTGGAAGAAGAAGGTGATCGACAGCGCGATGAGGATGACCACGAGGATCAGGCGGATCATCGGCGGTCATCTCCGCCGGCGCGGCGCGTCGG
>Ga0209055_1001995_pt1 | contig 13053 bp, 8 predicted proteins | sample GraSoiAngelo_110_FD_185875 | JGI IMG/M metagenome (GOLD analysis project Ga0209055, IMG submission 185875) | Grasslands soil microbial communities from the Angelo Coastal Reserve, California, USA - 14_0903_12_30cm (SPAdes) (version 2) | ecosystem: Environmental > Terrestrial > Soil > Grasslands ... | reverse complement strand
GTCGGGAAATCGTAACGCTCGGGCTGGAGGGTCTGCCCGCTGCTCCGGCCGGTGAAGGCCCGGGTCCAGGTGAGGCTGTCGAGCGACACTTCGATGTCGAACGCGGACGCCCATTCCGTCCCGCGGTACCACGCAATGGTCACGGGACCGACGGCCGTGACCGCGCCGAGGTCGTAGCGGATCCACTGGCCGTCGCCGGACGCGGACCAGCGGGTGGCGAGGTTGTTGTCGAGCGTGTTCTGCGGGACGTTGCCGTCATCTCCGCTCGCGACGACCGAGGCCACTGGTACGGGTTTTATCGTCGCTGCTGCGCTTCCGTAGATCGCGGTCTCGGTAATGCTGTTCCAGAAGCTGAGCTGGGTCGTGCCGCTCCACTGGCCGTGACCGACGATCCGGAGGTAGCGGCCCGGGACCGTCGGGAAATCGTAACGCTCGGGCTGGAGGGTCTGCCCGCTGCTCCGGCCGGTGAAGGCCCGGGTCCAGGTGAGGCTGTCGAGCGACACTTCGATGTCGAACGCGGACGCCCATTCCGTCCCGCGGTGCCAGGCAATGGTCACGGGACCGACGGCCATGACCGCGCCGAGGTCGTAGCGGATCCACTGGCCGTCGCCGGACGCGGACCAGCGAGTGGCGAGGTTGTTGTCGAGCGTGTTCTGCGGGATGTTGCCATCGTCTCCGCTCGCGAGGACCGAGGCTACCGGGAGCGGGGTGAGATCCGCGGAGGTGATGACTTGTGTCAGAGGGTTGCGGGCTGGCTGGGGATCGGTGAGATCGCGCTCGCACGCCAGCGCCAAGACGACGCTGGCGGCGAGCGACGCTTTGATGAGGGCCAGCCGCTTGGACAGCTTGAACTTGAAAGGCATGTCGGGCGCTCCTTAGGTTAGACGAGAGAAGGGCCGCACGCGTTCGACCGAGTAGTCACGGCGTGCGGCCCTGAGGGTTTACCGTGTCCTCAATGCCTCAATGCCACTCATAGGCCCCGATGTCGTAGGCAACGCCCTGAGGGCGCAGGATGCCGGTGAAGTCGAGCGCCGGCACGCAGACGACCACGCCGGCGGCACAGAGGGTCGTGCCCCGATCGATCGCCATCGCGCCACTCTGGAGGCGGTAATCCCCCGTCATGTCCCCGGTGTAGTTCACGAAGAGGGCGCTGAATTGGGCGCTCGTGAGCGTAAGGGTACCTGACTGGGTGCCGTTTACGAGAGACACGTTCGTCGTATTGTTGTAGACGATGTTGTTGTTGTAGACATTGTGAGTGCCAATGGCCCCGGAGGTGGATTCCCAAATGCCGTAACCATTGACATTCACCACAATGTTATTATCGACGGTCGTGTAATCGTTCGATGTGATGGCAGGATCGCCGGATATCTGAATGCCATATTTGCCGCAGTTCGCCACCACATTGTTGACGATCGTAAGCCGGGTAGCGCCGTGGTAGGTTTGAATGCAGGCCGAGGCCGCGCGGGTCACGATGTTGTTCATGGCACTGTTGCCCGGCCCAGCCAGGTAGATGCCGTGGGTTTGATTCACCTGCCCCCACGGGCCGATGTTGTCCACCACATTGCCGATGACTTGATTGCCGGTCTTGCTATAGCTGCAGCAGTCCACCACGATGGCGGCGGTGAGTTGTGAGCCGGGCATATCATGCACGCGGTTGCCGATGATCTTGGTGTAGTTGCCGTTCGTCGTAATGCCTTGGACACAGCTTCCCGTGACGTCGAAGTTGATGATCTGGACGTAATCGCCGTCATTCGTGATGGGGGAGCAGTCCGACCCATAGATCTTCGCGCCCCATTTGGTATCGGAGATGTAGGTGAGGAGCGCGGTGGCCGTCCCGCTCTTGGTCACGCGATTGGCGGAGTAGCTCCAGGTGTAGTTGCCGGCGGCCACGTGGGCGTTGTCGCCCGGGTTCATGAGTTGCGAGACGCGCTGCAGCGTGGAGCAAGGGGCGGCGGCGGTGCAGGGATTCGCGTCCGAGCCCGCCGGCGCGACGTAATAGTTGGCGCCGTTGCCCAGCGTGTAGAGCGGCGTCGAATCGCTCACGAGCGTCACCGTCACGGCCGCGCTCCCGCTCTGCCCCCCGCTCGTCGCGGTGATCGTCGCCCCACCGACCGCGAGGCCACTCACCAGGCCGCTGCCGCTCACTGCGGCGACACCCAGCGCGTCGCTCGACCAGGTGACGACGCGTCCGCTCAGCGGATTGCCGAGGGCGTCTCTCGGCGTCGCGGTCAGCTGCACCGTCGCTCCCATGAGCAGGGTCGCAATCGCTGGAGTCACGGTCACCGTCGCCACCGGCACGTTCGTCACCGTCACGGCGGATGTCCCGCTCTTCCCCTCGCTCGTCGCCGTGATCGTGGCGGAGCCTGCCGCCACGCCCCTAGCCAATCCGCTCGCCGAGACCGTTGCGATGGCCGCGTTGCTCGTCCCCCACGTCACCACCCGACCACTGAGGGCGGTGCCGTTCGCGTCTTTTGGCGTGGCCGTCAACTGGGTCGTCGCGCCCACGGTAAGACTGGCTGTCGCCGGGCTCACCGTGACCGACGCCACCGGCACGTTCGTCACCGTCAGGGCCGCCGTCCCGCTCTGCCCCTCACTCGTCGCGGTGATCGTGGCCGAGCCTGCCGCCACACCCGTCACCAAGCCGCTCGCCGAGACCGTCGCGGCGGCCGCATTGCTCGTCGCCCAGGTCACCACCCGACCACTGAGGGCGGTGCCGTTCGCGTCTTTCGGAGTCGCCGTCAACTGGGTTGTGGCGCCCACCGTGACACCTGCCGCCGTCGGGCTGACCGTCACGGAGGCCACCGGCACGTTGGTGACCGTTATGGCGGATGTCCCGCTCTGTCCCTCGCTCGTCGCGGTGATCGTCGCCGAGCCTGCCGCCACCCCCGTCACTAATCCGCTCGCCGAGACCGTCGCGACGGCCGTGTTGCTCGTCACCCAGGTCACCGCCCGACCACTGAGGGCGGTGCCGTTCGCGTCTTTCGGAGTAGCGGTCAACTGAGTCGTCGTGCCTATTGTGACCGTCGCCGTCGCCGGGCTCACCGTCACCGAGGCCACCGGCACGTTGGTCACCGTTAGGGCGGATGTCCCGCTCTGCCCTTCGCTGGTTGCCGTAATCGTGGCTGAGCCTGCCGCCACGCCCGTCACCAGGCCGCTCACCGACACCGTCGCGACAGCTGCGTTGCTCGTCGCCCATGTCACGGCCCGACCAGTGAGGGCGGTGCCGCTCGAGTCCTCGGGTGTAGCTGTCAACTGAGTGGTCGCGCCTACCGTGAGGCCCGCGGCCACTGGGCTCACCGCCACCGACGCCACCGGCACACTACTGATCGTGACGGCCGCGGTGCTGGCCAGCGTCCCGCCGCTCTGGGTGGCGATCACCTGGTAGGTTCCCGCGCTCTGCCCGGCGGTATACAGCCCGACCGCAGAGATAATGCCCCCCGTGGCGGCATACCCCACGCTGACCGCGACGCTGTCACCGTTCTTCCGGATCCCGTACACAGCGAACTGCACCCTTCCCCCGCCGACTGCGGAGGCGGTCAGCGGAGTCAGAATAACCTGTGCCATCGGACCCCTGTTCTTCACCTGCGAACTACCCGAGACTTGAGCCGTGGCCGTCACTTGATAACTGCCAGCGACGCCGTTCGCGGTGTAAAGACCGCCGCTTGTAATCGTTCCCCCCGATGCACTCCAGCTCACGGCGACGGCGACGCTGTCGCCGGCCTGCGTGCGACCGTACGCAACGAATTGTTGCGTCTGGTCCGGATCGAGTGTGACAGTGTCGGGAGAAGAAACGATCTGCACGACGGGGCTGTTCGGCGGGGTAGGATCAGTGACCCGAACAGGCAGCTCGCACGCCGCGAACGCCGCGGCGGCGATGGCGAGGGGCAGCTTCATGCGCGCGAGGCGCTGTGACAGCTTGAACGTGAACGGCATAGCGCCAACTCCTCCAAAACACGAAAGGGCCGCCAGCTTCGACGCGCGGTCGATTCGCTGGCGGCCCGGCGGACCTCGCGAGCAGCGGCTCGCCTTAGTCCCGTGGCTCTGCGTCACCGCCTTTCAGCGGCTTTGCTCTGAGCAGCGTATTTCTGGTGATGCATGAGTGCAACAGGTGTGCCGCGTATCGGTCGCCTGTGGGAACTTGAGGCGCCACTGCAGGACTTCCAAACCCCTAGAACAAGCTAAATCGTCAACTCCGCGTAGTAGTTTTGTATTGTAATGTGCAAGTAATAGTGCAATTTGCGCTACTAAATTCGGCCAGTTTGAGCTGTGGTACTCCTCAGGTGGACCGGGCGACCATGCAGGCGCTCGTCAGTTGCCTCGTAGAGCGAGCGGTACAGGGGCAGCATCGACTCGCCGATCCCGTCCCAGCTATAGTGGCGCTCAACCGTGCGACGCCCTTCGATTCCCAGACGCCGACGTAACGCTCCATCTTGGAGAACCGCCCGGACCGCCTGAGCAAAGGCTTCGGGGTCGTCCCGGATGAGGATGTTGCGGCCGTCTTGGGCGGCCAAACCTTCGCAGCCGACCGCGGTGCTCACCACCGCCTTCCCCATCGCCCACGCGTCCAAGATCTTGAGGCGCGTGCCCCCGCCAACCCGCAGCGGCACGACGTAGCAGGCGGCATCGCGCACGTAAGGGCGGACATCCGGCACATAACCCGTGAGCTCCACCGCGTAGCGATCGCGGTAGTGACGACGAACCTCGTCCGAGGCACCGCCTCCCAGCCAACGGACCGGCGTCGGCTCGCCGGCGGCACGCACCTTAGGGAGGATCGCGTCGCAGAAATACTGCAAGGCGTCGCGATTCGGGAACCAATTGAGCCCTCCGACGAACACAATTCCCTCCTCCCGGCCAGCGTCCGGTCGGAAGGCTGCGATGTCCACGCCGTTCGGCACCACCGTGCAGTTCGCCTCGGGCGCGATGCGCTGCAGCTCCATCCGATCCGCTTCCGAGACCAGGACGTTGAGATGACACCGCCCACACCAGCGCCGCTCCTCCCGCTCCATCAGGTGGGCCTGGTGGAGCAGGTATGCGCGCCTCCAGGGGCTGCGCTCCGCGCGCGAGCGACGCTGCAGCAGAGCGGACTCGACGTTGTGATGCACGCAGACCACGGGCAGGTCGCCGAGCAGAGGCAGATACCCGGACAGCGTGATCGAGTCCATGTGTACCAGATCGAAGCGACGTGTCCGGAGCAGGTGGAGGAGTCGCTTCCGAAAAGTCCGAGAGTCGAGCGCGAAGGTGGTGTATACCTGGTTGAGGCTGACGCTGCGCAGGTGGTCCCACGCCAGGCGCCAAACGCTGTACTCCTGCGGTATTGGGAACGTTTCGACGTCGGCCAAGGGGCCTAAGGCCGCCAAGCGTTGAGCGAGGTCTTGCTCCATCGTCCGTCCTTCGGGGCGACTGAAGCTCAGCGGCGTGCGACGATAGAAGCAGAGCGCCGTCACGTCGAACGCGCGAGCCAGCAACCGCAGCACATGGAAGCTGCGGATCGTCTGCCCCGAATCAGGCGGATAGGGCAGCGTCGAGCATAAGAAGAGTAGGCGAGGCCGTGCGTTCACCGCGCCGCCTCGGCGTGCGGGATGTTCGCTTCATCGTCGAGCGGGGCAACGGGCGCGGCCTCGACGTACCCGCGGTGCCAAATCGAGAAGCACAGCAACGCCCACAGGATGCCCGCGCGGTTGTGACGCCGGGAGAAGTGGTCGTCCAGCAGACCGCGGACCACGGTCGGATCGAAGTAGCCCAGTCGCTGCAGCCGTGCCGGTGCGAGCTCGTCCTCGATCACGCCGCGCAGCTCGTTGCGCAGCCACGCGGCGGTCGGCCCCACGAACCCCCGCTTCGGCGCGCGGAGATGCTGCGCGGGAAGACGTCCCTGCAACGCGCGCTTCAACAATCGCTTGTTCTGCCACAGGCCGATCTTGAGGCGATCCGGGAGTGGGAACACCCGCTCCACCAGCTCGTGGTCCACGAGCGGGACGCGGATTTCCAGGGAGTGTGCCATCGCCATGCGGTCGCTCAGCGCCAGCACGTCGTCAGCGAGGAACGTCTTGTAATCCAAGTACAGCGCTGCCGAGAGGCCGGCAGGGGCACCGTGACGCTGGTACAGGTCGCGGAACCAGCCGCTCGCCGCCGCGCCGCTCACGTGGTGGCGCAGCGCGGGTGCGTACAGCCCGTGCCGGCCAGGGTTGGGGAAGCGCGTGAGGTAGCTGAGGAACCGCTCGGGCGCGGACCTGTTGCCGTCCCGGAGGAATCGCTTGAGCCGATCGACGGCGAGGGAGGCGCCCCGGGGCTCCCGCAGCACGTTTGCGAGGGCGCTCACGCCGCGCTGCACCGCGCGGGGCAAGCGCGCGTAGTGCTCGCCGACGAGGAACCCGATGTGGCGTCGGTATCCGGCAAACAACTCGTCGCCACCGATCCCGGTGAGGGCGACCTTGTAGGACGCGCCGACGGCCTGCGACAGGAGCCAGGTGGGCACGGCGGATTCGTCGGCGTGGGGCTCGTCCAGGGCGTACGTGATCGGCTCGAGCAGGTCCCGGACGTCGGGGTGAATGTCCACCTCCGTCAGTGTCACGCCGTATGCGGCGGCGAGCCGCCGGGCGAGATCCGTTTCGTCTGCACTTGCGGCGCCGGAGCCGAAGTACTTCGCGGTGAACGCGTGGGGGGGGGCATCGCTCGCCAGCGACCAGCTGGCGACCACGGCGGAGGAGTCGAGGCCGCCGCTCAAGAACGCCGCGACCGGCACGTCGCTCACCAGGTGGGCCCGGACGGACTCGTCGAGCCAGTCCACGATCTGCGCTTCCAGCTCGCGAGGAGTGGGGGTCCGCTCTCGCGGGAGATCCCAGTATTGCCGGGTCGAGAGGCCGCCGGCGTGATTCCACTCGGCCGTGTGGCCCGGCTCGAGCTTGCGAATTGCGCGGAACGGTGTCGCGGGCGCCGGGATGTACCCGAGCTGGAAATACGTGTCGAGCGCGTCCCAGTCGAGCTCTCGATGCGCCAAGCCGACAACGTGGAGTGCCTTCAGCTCCGACGCGAACCCGATTCCCCAGGGTCCGGACGCGACGTAGAGCGGCTTGATGCCGAACCGGTCGCGGGCGAGGAACAGCGTCTGCTCGGCAGAGTCCCAGATGGCGAACGCGAACATGCCGCGCAGCCGTTGCACGCACTCCGGCCCGTACTGTTCGTAGAGATGCAGGATGACCTCGGTGTCGCCCTGAGTGGCGAACACGTGTCCCTGCGCGATCAACCCACGCCGCAGCTCGCGGTAGTTGTAGATCTCGCCGTTGAAGACGATGACCTTCGAGTGGTCTTCGTTGAAGATCGGCTGTCGTCCGCCCGCCAGATCGATGATGCTGAGCCGTCGCATCCCGAGGCCGACGTTGCGGTCCACGTAGGCGCCCTCGTCGTCCGGCCCCCGATGACGAATCGCCTCGCACATCCGCCGAATCACGGCAGGAGGAACGGGCCGGGCCGAGTCTGAGTGCACGATTCCGACGATGCCGCACATGCGCACGTGACTGTCCAGCAAGAGGGGGGCCGCCGGGTCCGCCTTGACGCGGAGATTCGCGCGCGGCCGAAGGGGCCACTTGTAGCCCGTCAACCCCGGGTCGTGTGGCGTGCAAGCAACATCGGAGGGCTCGAGGGCACGGTCCCCGCTGGCAAGCCCTTTGCGGGTTGCGCGGGCATGATGAGACCGCTTGCTGGCCACGCTCCCATGAGCAGCGTGACCAGGGCTTCCGGGTCTGTGGTTCGGCCCTTCGTGTCGATCGTGGTGCCGTGCCGCAACGAAGTCGAGTATATCGGGCCGATGCTGGACTCGATGCTGGCGAACGCATACCCGCGCGATCGGCTCGAGGTGCTGATCGTCGACGGCATGAGCGACGACGGCACCCGCAGCGTGGTTGCGGACTACGCCAGCCGTTATCCGGTAGTTCAGTTGCTCGACAACCCGAAACGCACCACCCCGGCCGCCCTGAACGTGGGCATCTCGCGGGCCCGAGGCAGCATCATCATGCGTATGGATGCGCACGCCACGTATCCCGCGAACTACATTGTCGACCTCGTTGATTGCATGGAGCGGAACGGCGCCGACAGCGTCGGAGCGTCGTGGCGAACGGAGCCGGGCGACGCGACGATCATGGCCCGCGCCATCGCGGCGGCGGTGGCGCATCCGTTCGGGATGGGCAATGCTCAGTACCGCCTCGGCACGACCCGGGTGCGGGACGTCGATACGCTACAGTGCGGCGCCTACCGGCGCGACGTGTTCGAGCGGCTGGGGCCGTTCGACGAAGATCTACTGAGAAGTCAGGACTCCGAGCTCACCTTCCGGGTGCTCAAAGCGGGTGGACGCGTGCTACTCGTACCCGGTGTCGTAGCGACATACTACGCGCGCGCGGCACTGGGCAAGCTGTGGCGGATGTTCTTCCAGTACGGCTACTTCAAGCCCCTCGTCGCGCGGAAAGTCGGAGCCGTCATGACCGCGCGCCAGTTGGTCCCCGCGCTCTTCGTCTTTACCGTGGGTCTCGCGGCGGTCTTCGCGCCGTGGTTCGGTCCCGCGCGCATTTTGCTCTTCCTCACACTGGGCGCCTATGTGACCGCCGACCTGATCGTCGCCCTAATCCTCGCCCGCCGGCGGGAAATGCCCGTCGGGCTCGCGTCGAGCGTCGTGTTCCCCGTGGTCCATTTCGCACACGGCTCCGGATATCTGCTTGGGACGTGGGACTTTGTGATACGCCGCCGACGCGGCGCTCCGTCCGTGGCCTTGACCCGGTAAATCGCGATGACCAACGGGACCAAACCTGTCCGAGTCGTCGCCGTAACGCAGAGCGACCCATTCTTCACGGCGCGGTTCTTTGAGGCGTTCCTCGAGGGGCGGTCGAGCGACCGACTCGACCTCGTGGAAATCGTGCTACTCCGCAATTTCAACGAATCCAAGCCCGCTCTGGTGCGGCGCCTGTTTCAGCTGTACGGCCCGGTCGATTTCATGCGACTCCTCGGCCGCTACGTCACCGCGGCCGTCTCGGACCGGGTCGGGCGTCCCCGCAGTGTCGAAGCCATCGCGGCGCGGTATGGCGTTCCGGTGGTGCGGCTCCCCACGATCAATGATGCGTCGTATCTACGTACGCTCACGGCCCGTGGCGTCGACGTGCTCCTGTCCGTCGCGGCACCGGAGATCTTCCGTCGCCCGGCCCTCATGGCCGTGCCGCATGTGTTAAACGTCCATAGCGGCAAGCTCCCGCTGTACCGCGGGATGATGCCCACGTTTTGGGCTCTCCAGAACGGCGACGCGCGTGTCGTGGTCACGCTGCACGAAATGGTCGAGCGCCTCGACGCCGGACGGCTCATCGCCGAATTCCCCGTGGACGTCGGAGCCGCGGAATCCGCGTTCGCCGTGGCGGCGAGAACCAAGACCGTGGCCGGACGGGAGGTCGCGCGCCTCCTGGCCGCGATCGGAACGCCGCGCTGGCCGGAGCCGCGCCCGATCCCCGCTACGCGAGAGCAGTACCACGGGTTTCCCACGCGGCGTGACGCGCGGCGGCTGCAAGCGCGGGGAAGGCGGCTGTTGTGACGGCGCAGGTATTCCTGGCCTCGTTCGACGTGGAAGATTGGTTCCACGCCGAGAATTTGCGTGCCAGCCTCGCCGGCGCCGCGTGGTCATCGCTCGAGGCGCGGGTCGAACGCAACACGCACGAAGTGCTGGACATCCTGGCCGAGACCGGGGCCAAGGCCACGTTTTTCGTGCTGGGATGGATCGCCCGGCGGCACCCGCAGCTGGTGCGCCGGATCGTGGCAGAGGGGCACGAGGTCGCGAGTCACTCCGACGTTCACGCGCGGCTCGACGGCCTGTCGCGGAATGCGCTGGCTCGGGACCTTGCCGAGGCACGCGACTCCTTGGAGCAGATCACCAGCCTGCCCGTCTGGGGACTTCGGGCTCCGAACTTCTCGATCGGCGACGCTGTCCTCGATTGCCTGGCGGAGGCGGGCTACTGGTACGACTCGAGCTTCTACCAGTTCAAGGCGCACGACCGCTACGGCCGGCTGGCCACGCCGATCGACCCGGATGTCCCGGTGGTGTCGGTCCGTCCCGGCCTCCTGGAGTTGCCGATGTCGCGCGTCGTGATCGGGCCGTGCCTGGTCCCGTGGTCCGGAGGTGGCTATTTCCGCGCCATCCCCTTCCGCGTGTTTCGTTGGGGCGTGGCGAAGCGGCTACGCGCCCAATCGTGGTTTATGTTCTACTTTCACCCGTGGGAGCTGGACAGCGAGGAAGTGCCGCCGCGCGGCATGCCGCGGCTGCTCAAGCGCCGAGCGTATGGGGGACGGGGCCGAATGCGACGGGATCTGCGACGCCTGCTGACGGAATTCGGGTCGGCGCGGATCGATGAGACGCTGCGCTCGAGGGGGTACGCACCGCCGCGGGCCGTCGCCGGAGTGAGAGCCCTCGCGTGAGCTCGTAGAGGTTCATCGGGGCGCGGGACGCGTGCGCAGCGGGACTGCCGGCGTGACCCGTTTCTCCGCCGGTCGGTAGACGACCTGCGCCGCCAGCACGCCCAAGACAAACCAGAATTGCTTTCGATCTTCCCACTCCCCCGATAGCGATGCGACCGCCAGGGCGACAAGCAGGACGATCGAGAACCGTTGTTGGAGGGGCGGCAAGTGCCTCAAGGGTTTCGTCGCCGCCGCTACCGCCGCGAGAAGCAAGAAGAGTCCGACAATGCCGTTCTCGACCAGAATCGCCAGGGGCACGCTGTGAGCTCCCCATCCAAAGAAGAGCGTCGGTTCGACGGCCGCGCCGTAGGCGCCGGCGCCCACGCCGGCTACGGGATGCTCTTGCGCCACCTCCAGGCCCGCCATCCAAATGGCACCACGGCCACCGAAATAGCCAGCGCCGACGTCGGCTCGGATGGTTTGAAGGCGTTCCAGAGACGTTTCCGGCACGAACTGAGTCGCGGCGATGAGCGTCCCGGCGGAAAGGGCATACAGCGCAACCTTGGTCCGCAGCCGCAAGCGCCCGAGCGTCCACGGGATGATCGCGAGCGCCACGAGCGCTGCCACGAACGCTCCGCGCGACGCGGTGAGGAGAATCGCGGTGACGCCGAGCGGTAGATAGAGTCGCCAGATCCACGCAAGCCGCTGGCGCGGCTGCGAAAGGCTGAGGTACCACGCCATCGGCAGGCCGAGCGCCAATGTCATGCCGAGCTCGTTCACGTTGAAGCTGAAGGCGGTGAACCTCGTGCCTTCTATGGCGGGAACACCCAACAGATAGGTGTGAATGGTGAATCCCGCGGCAAACGATACGCCCAGAACGTATGCTTGGAGCAGCGCCCGTTGGCGTTCCGGCGACCACGCGATCTCCCAGATCAGCCACACCAACACGACAAGCTGGATGTAGGTCAGGAACCGCACGCGAGTCGCCTGCGGATCAATCGACCAGAAGGCGCTCACCCCAGCCCAGAGCACAAACAGTATCGCGAACAGGTGAAACCAGGACAGTGGCCTGACCCGCCGGCGCGCGAGGACGTGGACGACCCCGACGGCCGAGGCCGCCAAGCCGACCAGGCGAGGGATGGAGCCCAACACCGGCATCAGGATGAACTTGTCCCACGGCAGGACAAACACGAAGCACCAGAGAGACCAGAACGCAGCATTGCTCATAACCCAAGGGACTGGCATAGCACGTGCCGTGCCTGGTCGGCACGTGTGTAACCGATTGGTGGCACCGCGCATTTCGCGTTGGTGCCGATAGCGCGTTGCGGGCCCGCAACACCTGCGGCAATGCGCGCGAGCCACAGGCCACCGCGATGCGCCCTCCTTTGGCGCTCGCCGAAACACCGCTTGGTCCTACCAACTCATTGCTGCACAGTGAGTTGCTCATGACGGCACCGATTCTGAGTATCAGCACGTTCCTTGCACCTCTCCGTCGCCGTGAACCGCAAGGAAAACGGGATGAGGCGCTGGGCTGGACGACTCGTTGCCGTGCTGCTGATGGCGCCGCTCGGGTCCGCATCGGCCCAACGGCTGGCTCGACCGCTGGAGGATCGGGCACTCCGCCCAGGCGATGTCCTCCGGATCAACGTGTGGCGCCACGCTGAGTTGAGCGGCGACTTCGTCGTCGCCCCGGACAGCACCCTGGTGGACCCGGTATACCAGGTCGTGAAAGTCGCGGGGGCACCCCTGGCGGTGGTGCGGGAACGATTGCGCGCCGTGCTGTCCACATATGAGCAGGGCGTGCCGTTCGTTCTGGAGCCGGTGTTCCCGGTGACCGTCGCGGGAGAGGTACGTCAACCGAACCTTTATCGGTTGCCCGAGGGGACGACCTTCGCGCAGGCGATCGCGCAGGCGGGCGGGCCGACGGAACTGGGCCGGTTGAACAAGGTACAGGTGATCCGCAGGGATAGCACGATGATGATCGACCTGGGCAGCGGGTACTTGAAATACGAACGGCTGACCATTGCGTCCGGTGACCAGATACTCGTGGAGCGTCGCTCCAGTTTCAACTTCCTGCGGGACGCCTTGTATCCGCTCGCCAGCTTGACGGCGGCCGTGGCGGCCGTCCTTGCCTACAGCCGGTACCGGTGAGCCGGTCGGACGGGTACCGGTAGATGTCCGAACGGCTGCCCAGCGATCGCCCCGGTGCTTCGAGCCTCCACGGCGACCGAGGAGAGCTTGAGGTGACGGTGAGCACGGTCCGCCTGGAAGAGTTGTTCGCGGCCGTGCGTCGGCACGTGCGGTTGGTCGTCGGGGTGGTGTTGGCTACGGTGGCGGCCGCGGGGGTCGTGGCATACGTGACCGGACCGGCTTACCGAGCCGTCGCGGTCATTCGCATGTCAGATCCTCGGCGTGCGTTGACCGGGGGCGTCGTGTTGGACCCGGCGCGTGCCGACGAGAGGTTCTCCGACCCGCTGTTGTCGCAGGCGGAACTGCTCACCAGTCGGGCGGTTGCCGGTGCGGTAGTCGACAGCATGCCGGCGCTGCGGATGGTGGCGACCCGAGACCTTCCCCTGAGCTCTCTGGGTGAGGTGGCGGTGCCGGCCGCTGCCGGTCCGGTCTCATTACAGATCG
>Ga0209055_1001989_pt1 | contig 13069 bp, 11 predicted proteins | sample GraSoiAngelo_110_FD_185875 | JGI IMG/M metagenome (GOLD analysis project Ga0209055, IMG submission 185875) | Grasslands soil microbial communities from the Angelo Coastal Reserve, California, USA - 14_0903_12_30cm (SPAdes) (version 2) | ecosystem: Environmental > Terrestrial > Soil > Grasslands ... | reverse complement strand
GCGCGAGGCGTCGTTGAACTCCCGCTCCCAAACAGGATTCAGCCGGATCATGAAGTCCTCGATGCGGCTCTCCAGCAGGAGTTTCCATTCGACCTCGTCCCGATGCTCGTACTGCCGCCGCGGGAGCGTGTACTCGACGTACAGGGCGATCGCGGGCCAAACGTCGTGCTGGTCAAAGACCCGGTAGATGGTTTCGAACCGGTACTGGACGAACGTGAACTGCTCGCTGCCGCCTTGTGTGGGCTGCTCGAAGTCCAGGTACGCTTCCAGGCTCCAGCGATCTGTGAGTCCGTAAGCCAGCTCTCCGGTGTGGCGGAGGAGGTGCTTGCGAGGGAACGGGCCGGACGTGGTCAGCGGCGTATCCAGAAACGCGTCGAACCAGTAAGCCACCTCGGCTTCCCCCTTGTCGAGGGCGTAGGGAGAATACACTTTGAGGTGCCGCGCCTCGGCTGTCGTAGCCCCCAGGGTCAATTCCAGCAGGCAGAGCAGGAATGCTGCTGAGGCGATGCGGGCCATTGGTCCAACACCCGACGCGAGAGTCACTGTTATTCGTCCGGCCGCTCGGACGCCATGAGCCGCTTTTTCAGGACCCACATCTCGTACAGCGGCACGCCCGCCATCACCAGGAACGCGCCGACCATCAGCACGTCGCCCAGCAGCATGGACAGCGCGAAGTGGGGACTCACGTAAAGGATGAGCCACGGCGAGGCGAGATCCAAGGCGACGCCCGCGAAGGCCAGCACGGTCATGATGACTTTCAATTCCTGGCTGGCCAGTGTGAGGTAGAAGACATGGCAGAGGATCAGAAAGACGACCGGCAGCGTGAAGAAATGGAAGTGGGTCGTCTCGGCCAGCTCCTGAAAGGACTTGGGCTGCCCGAATGTCTGATCCGAGCCGAGGTAATGCTGCGCGATGCCTGAGTACGAGAGGCCGGTCATGCTGTGCGCCCAGTAGATGGTGAACAAAAACCCGGCGAAGATCGTCAGGATGAAGAGCGTGTAGAGCAGGCGGATGTTGCGGTCCGTGTCGAGGAGGCGAAACCGGGTGTTGAAGTGGCGCACGGCGGTTCAGCGGGGCGTGAGGTAGAACTCGTCGATCAGGACGAGGGCGCGCTTCACACCGGCGCTGACCGACCGGACCGACATCGTGGCGCCCGTGATGTTGATGATGTCCTTGTTGATGCGGATCGGATCCAGCACGGTCTTGCCCTCGTACTGCGAATTGAACCGCTTCATCCGCACCTCGCTCCCCTTGCTCTCCCGGTACACCAGGATCTCGATGTCGGAGACCTTGCCGTCCGGCGTCACGCCGACGAGGTAGGTGATGGGCCGGTGCTTGCCGATGGTCTCCTGAATGACGGCGTAGCCGTCAACCTTGCCGTTGGTTTCCGCCTTGAAGGCACGGAAGCTCTCTTCGGGGAACTTCCAGCCGATCCGCTCCTGGATCCGCGCTTTCTGCTCGGGCGTGAGCCGGAGCTCCTCGGCCTTGATAGTCTGGGATTTGGGGAACAGGAGCTTCAAGGCCTGCTCCTCGGTCAGGTACACCTCGACCTTGCCGAGCTCTTCCTCGGTCAGGTAGCGCTTCAGGTCGGGGTCCCAGATGCGGTTGCTGGGCTCGGCGGCATCGGCGATCGGAGCGAAGGCAATCCAGAGGGGCAAGGCGGCGGTCACCACGAGCCTCAACATCCCTTTTCCTTGAGGCGCCGGGCGATCTCGGCGGCCACCGCCTCTTCATCCCTCGGGTTGCCGGGCACGGCGCGCCACTGATTCATCTTCACGCCCATTGGAGACCAGGCCTCGCGGAGCTGCAGCACCGTGGCCGCGGCCCCGGTCCCTTCCCGTTTCACCTCCACTACATATCGCGCCCGTTCTTTGTTGACATCGCGTTGCATGAGACCCGCCTGCGTCGAAGCCTCCACTTCCACCCAGTTCGTTTCAAGCACGCCGGCGGCCTTGTCGGCTGTCTGGAGGCGGACACCTTCGAGCGCGGCGATGGAGGTGTCCCACACCTGCTCGAAGGGGCACGGCGATCTTGCAGTCGGCTTCCCCTCCAGCGTTGCGCAGCCGGACAGCAGCAGACACGTGAACACGGCAAGCGATCTATGGGTCGTCACGACAATCTCGGAAAAGGCCCGGCATCTTAGCATGGTTTAGAAATAGGTCGCCACTGAAAGGACCAGGCCATCGTTTCTGATGCGGTTGTTCTTCCCATCTTCGAAGTTGAATTGGTAATCCGCCTTGAAGACCGTGTCCTCAATCGGACGGAAATTCAGTCCCAACGTCAGCCGCTGACGGGCCGTATCCGCCAATTCGCTGTTGGTGTTGATGTTGTCCCATCGGACGACGCTCGTGAACGTGGACGCCTCTGTGAAATAGGAGGGGGCCCAGCGTCGCAGGAATTGCGGCAGGAAGTGGTAGTTGCCTTGCACGTAGTAACCGTCCATGCGGCGTGGCAAAGGCCGGCCATTAGCGTCAAATGCAAATGTTCCGTCCAAGTTTCGATTGTTGTCGCGGGCATAGACCCAGGCGGCTTCGCCGATCAGCTCGAAGGGTCCGCGCTGGAAGGTCCAGTCCGCGGCCCAGATGCTCAGGGGCCGCTTGCTCGCCGGATCGTACGAGCCGAAATATCCCGAGCCGCCGAACTCGACGCCCAGGACCGGACTGAAGGCCACCCGGCCGACCACCGCTTTGCCGTTGTTGTTGTCCAGCCCATCGTCCACCGTCGATACGCGCTGGCGCGCGTCCCTGAGGCCTGCGTCGGCTGTGATGACCGGCGTCCCATCGGTGCGGTAGCCGTTAAAGCCTTGCGTCACGTACAGTTCGTAGTCGAGCTTCGATAACCGAGTGGGATAGAAGGTGCCATAGAACCCGGCGCCGGCTTCTGACAGGGTGGAGGGGATGATGGCGGTGTCGACCAGCGGGCGGTCCGAGAGATCGTTGAGCGGGGAGTCATGCAGGAGGTTGAACTTGCCGACCGGCAACAGGATGATGCCCGTCCGGAAATTGATCGGCTCCCGAAGCAAGTAGTCGATCGTCGCAAATTCGAGGCTGACCTCGATCCCGCCGGAGTCCGCCTGGGCGGACTTCGACCGGATCCCGTGCTCGATCTCGAGTTCCGACGCCACCTTCAGACGGTCAGTGATGTCCGAATAGAAGAAGGGCACAAACCGCTGCTGGTCGAAAGAACTGCTGCCTCGCCCGGTGCTGGGTTGCCCTGGGCCTGTCCCATTGCTGCTGTTGAACAGCCGGTATTGCAGGTCCATGTACCCGCCGACCGTGGCCTTCGGCGAGGAAACGAACGGCTTGGCGTAGATGGATCTACCACCGCCGGCTCCTGAGAAAGTATAAGCACTAGGCTTCTCGCCTTCCTTCGTCTCCTTGCCCTTCTCTTTGCCTTCCTCCTTCGCTTCCTTGGCCTCGTGCTTGATCAACTCCTCCACCAGCTTTTCCAACCGCCTGATCCGCTCCTCGAGCGCCTTCTCGGTCTTCTCGTCGGCTGCGGCTTCAAATGGAACGCCCCCCAGCAGGCAGGCTGACAGGGCCCCGATGATGGCTAAACGTCGCATGGTGTCCTCCTTGATGAAAATGTAATTGCGACTCGTTCTCAATTTACATCTCAAAAAAAATGCTATCTCTTCGCGAACGTCACGATGTGGGTCGCCACGATCTTGAGGTCGACCAAGGTGCCGACGGGGTAGACCGTCGTGGAAGATTCGCTGCTGTGCAGATGCTGCCCGGATGGCAGGAGCATGGTGTAGAGGTTCTCGGAGCCCCGGAACTGGCGTCCCACGATGCGCGCTCCGCCTGGTGAGGCGGGCACGATGTGCACGTCGTCTGGCCGGATCATGATCTCGACGGCCACCCCGGCTGGATGTCCCCCGACGTTCTCGAAGATGCCCACCTCGGTGTGGAGCTTGCCGTTGTCCACGCGGCCCAGGAGAAAATCGGCCTGGCCGACGAAGTTGGCGACGAAGGGCGTCGCGGGCGTGTGGTAGATGGCTTCCGGCGTGTCCACTTGCTCCAGCCGGCCATGGTTGAGCACGGCGACCCGGTCTGCCATGGCGAAGGCTTCATCGTGGTCGTGCGTGACCAGCACGGCCGTCGTGCCGGTGAGCCGGAGGATTTCCTCCACCTCCTCCCGCATCTGGCCTCGCATGTCGGGGTCCAGGTTGCTGAACGGTTCGTCCAGGAGCAGGACGATGGGCTTGGGGGCGAGCGCGCGGGCAAGGGCCACCCGTTGCTGCTGGCCGCCGGAGAGTTCGTGGGGATAGCGGTCCTCGAAGCCGGAGAGCCCCACGAGGTCCAGCGTCTGGGCGACTGTGCGCGCTGCGGCCGCCTTCTCCAGGCGCTGAAGCCCGAAGGCGACGTTCTCCGCCACGGTGAGGTGCGGGAACAACGCGTAGTCCTGAAAGACCATGCCCACGCCGCGCTCCTCCGGCACTACCCAATGGACGGCGTCGCAGACCGGCCGGCCGGCGATCGTGATCGCGCCGGTCTGGGGCCGCTCGAATCCGGCGATGGCCCGGAGCACCGTGGTCTTGCCGCAGCCGCTGGGGCCCAGGATGGACAGGGTGGCGCCTTCTTCCACGGCGAGCGTGAGATCGGACAGGGCCGGCGCGGCGGCATGGGGATAGGTGAGCGAGACCTGGGACAGCTCGATCAGCGTCATACGAGTTTCTTCTCCCGCAGCCGCGCGACCACCATCCACGGCAACGCCGTGAACGCGATGAGCAGCAGGGCCATGACCGCCGCCCGTGCGTACTCCGCCTCCACGGTGTGGATGTAGACCCGCACCGGCAGCGTGTCGAACCCGGCCGGCCGCAGCAGCAGCGTGGCGTCAAGCTCCTTCATGGCGGAGATGAACACGAGCGCCCAGACTGCGAACAGCGTGGGGCGGACCAGGGGGGCGAGGACGCGGCGCAGCACGCGCCACGGGAAGGCGGCGAGCGAGCGGGCCGCTTCTTCCAGGTGCGGGTTGATGCCGGTGAGCGCCGCGTCCACGCCTTGGACCGACTGGGTCAGAAAGCGGATCAGATAGGCCACGACGAGAACCCCGACCGTGCCGTAGAGCCACGGGATGTAGGTGTTATACAGGAGGATCAGGCTCAAGCCGAGCACGGTGCCCGGGATCGCGTAGCCAATCTGGATGGTGCCGGACAGCAACGCGCCGGTGCGGGGCGGCGTATGCCGGGCGGTGAATGCGATGAGGAGTCCGAGGATCGCCGCGAGCGTGGCGGCGAGCCCCGCTATCAATAAACTGTTCTTGATGTAGTCGCCTTGCTCGCGGACGACTTCGAGGAAGTGGCTGAGTGAGCCGGTCTGCGCCAGCAGCACGCCCAGCGGGATGAACACCGACAGGCTCAGGACCATGCCCGCCAGCAGGGCGGCTGGCCAGCGCCACCGGCCAAGGTGGAGAGGCCGTGCGAGCCGCGCCGTGCCGGTGATCGTGACGTACGAGCGCCGATGCAGGAGCATGTGCTGCCCGATCAGGACGGCGATGGTGATCAGGACGAGCACGAACGACAACATGGCGGCGGCGGCCTGATCAAACCGCGTGTTGAGCTGGTGATAGATGGCCGTGGTGAACACCTGCACGCGGAGCAGCGAGGGTGAGCCGAAATCCGACAGCGCGTAGAGAAAGGCCAGCAGCCCGCCCGCCAGCATGCTCGGCCTGAGCATCGGCAACGTGACGCGGCGGAACACGCCCAGCGGGCTGTCGCCCAGCGAGCGCGCGGTCTCTTCGACAGCGGGGTTGGTCGCCTCCAGCGCTGCGCTGACGAGCAGGAAGATGTACGGATAGGTAAAGACGCCCAGCACGAAGACCCCGCCCCAGAAGCCATAGATGTTCACCCACTGTTGCGGGGTCCCGAGCAGCGCGCTCAGCCACGTATTGACCGAGCCGACCGGCCCCAGCAACGCGATGTAGGACATGGCGCCGATGTAGGACGGGATCGCGAGCGGGATCACCGCCAGCCACCGGCAGAGAGTCCTGAAGGGTAGATCGGTGCGGATGACGAGCCAAGCGAGCGGCAGGGCCAGGAGCATCGCCCAGATCGTCGCGAGCGTCGCAAGCGACAAGGTCGTGAAGGCCAGGCCGGCGAGCGAGCCGATCGTCACGGCTCCGAGTTCGCCGGCTTTCACCGCCGCAGCGGCCAGGTAGAGCAGCGGGGGCAGGACCAGCAGACCCACGCCGACCAGCAGCGCGAGAGTCCCGATCCGGGGGAGCCAGCCCGACGCCGGGGCGAGGGGCGTTGCGGGCGCGAGGGTGAGGGGGCCAGCCTGCGTCATCTCACCAGTTCGGATTGAGCGAGGTCAGCAGCTTGAGCGTCGCCTCTTCCAGGTCGGCGAGCTGCTGTGCCGTGACGGCGGTCCGCTTGATGGATTTGAGCGGGGGCACCTCGCTCGAGCCCACGCTGTCAACGAGCGAGAACTCATAGTCCTGCGTGACGAGAATGCGCTGGCCTTCTGCCGAGAGGAGGAAATCGATGAACTTGTGAGCGGCCTCCGGGTTGGCGGCGCCTTTGATCACGGCCACGGCGTTGGGATTGACCGGCGTCCCGAAGCCGCCCGCGTCCTGGTCCGGGTACACCACGCCGACGGGCAGGTTGTTCTGTCGCGCCAGGTAGTAGTTGGGCGAGTTGGTCAGGCCGATCGCGAACTCGCCGCGCCCCACGCCCTGCCAGACCTCGGTGTTGTCCGTCAGGATCTTGAGGTCGTTCGCGTGCAGGCCCTTGAGGAAATCGCGGGTGAACGCCTCCCCCTTGAGCGCGACGAGCGCGGTGGCCCATGCCAGCGTCGTGCGCTCGCGGGTCCCTGCGATGGCGAGCTTCCCCTTCCATCTGGGGTTGGTCAGTTCGAAGATCGAACGTGGCGCCGCTTTCTCAGGCACCAGGTTCGCGTTATAGAGGATGATCCGCGCACGCCCCGAGATACCTACCCAAGCTCCCACGGCACTCTTGAATTCATCGGGGATGGCCTTGGTCGCGGCCGACTGATAGGGTTCCAGCAGGCCTTCCTTGCTCAAGATCTCCATGATTCCGCTTTCCGTGGAGATGTAAAGATCGCCGCGCGGGCGGGCCTTCTCCATGCGAATCTCGTTGGCCAAGCCCGAGGTCTTGCCGACCTTCAGGTCCACCAGGACGCCGGTCTGCTTTGAGAACGCGTCCACGACCGGCTTGATCGCCTTTTCCTTGCGCCCCGAATAGATGACCAGCCGGTCGGCCGCGTCGGCTGGCAGGACGGGTAGCAGGCCCGCCACGCCGGCCAGGAGGACGCCGGCCAGCACGGTCATTCTGAAATTAAAATTGACACCTAATCTCAATTGAAAGCCCATAAAAAATATCCCTTAATTTTTGCATTTGCTGCACAGGCCGTAGAGCTCCAGTTTGTGCGTGGTGATGGAGAACCCGTGCCGCCTGGCGACCTCCTCCTGTAAGTGCTCGATGTCGCAGTTCTCAAACTCGATGATCGCCCCGCAGTGGGTACAGATCATGTGGTCGTGGTGGCGCTTGTTGACCACGTTGTCGTAATGCGTCTGCGAGCCGAAGTGCCGCTCCTGGGCGATGCCCGATTCGCACAGCAGATTCAATGTCCGGTAGATGGTCGCCAGGCCGATGTGCGGCTGGTGGCGGCTCAGCATCCGGTAGAGCTGCTCGGCCGTGATATGCTCATTGCGTAGGAAGGCGTCCAATATGACCTCCCGCTGCTTGGTGACCTTCAGCCTGTGCTTGGTGAGGTGCTCCCGCAGGATTTCCAGCTCCTTGGCGTGTCTCATGCTCAACCCGGAATATCCATGAATGCCTACTGCGTCATCCGATTCTCTCGCCCGGCGGGGCTTTTCTCGTTCGGCCTCCTCGACGTACTACTGCGAGTACGCCTGCGTCGTCCTCACTTGCGAGAAGCCCCGGCGAGCTTCGGCCTCGGCCGCCTCGCTACGGCATCCATGAATATCCGGGTTGGCGGCGTCGGCTAATTGAGAACGATTATTAATACCGTATTCCACTGGAGACAGTCAACCACTTCTTAAGATTTATCCAAACTTGAACATCCTGTGTCTAACTAGATTGAATAGCTCAAAAGTAGAAGCTGTACTTGACCCGTTCATTGATAGTGTTGTCTATTGTGGGCGCCATACCCCCCTAGGGGAGCCTTTGGTCACAATTTTTCGAGAGGGTCACCGTGCAAGATATGGAGTTGCTCGCCCAACGCATCCTAGACTCCGCCGTGCGGGCCGGAACTTCCGAACTGAAGTTGCAGGGTGAGGTGGACGGCCACCTGCGCGAGACGCTCAGAAACTTTGCCATTGATTACAACCCTCAAGTAAACCAAAGCCTACATCGATCGTACGCCTCAAGCGGAAGACCCGACAGCCTGTTCGGGCATGTTGTTCTTGACTACAAATCTCCAGGCACACTGCGCTCGGCAAGTGGGATACGCAAGGCGAAGAAGCAGGTCGTGGACGACTATTTAGAACCAGTCAGCAAGGTGAAGGGCGTCTTTGACTCGAACGAGGCTGCAAAGTGGGTTGGTGTGCTTCTAGACGGATGCGATATCACGTTCGCAAGATTTGATGGCGTCAGCAAATGGGTATGGACCCCACTACGTCCTGTCAACAAGTACTCAGCAGCTACGCTGGTGCAGTATTACCGAGCTTTGTACAGAAAACCGCTTGACCCACACCTTCTTAGTTCCGATTTCGGACGTGACACTGATGTGGCGAAAGACTGCATCAAGACCTTCGCTAAGTACCTTAAGCATCCGACCACTCGGACCACCATGTTTTTCAAGGAGTGGAAACGGATGTTCGAGCAGGTATCGACGTACGAACTGAACCAGCTTCCTGCCCTTGCCAGGTGGGCGAAGGAGTTGGACCTGCCGATCAGGAACGACGCCGCACTTCTTCTGTTTTGCCTTCACACCTATTATGCACTCATCGTGAAACTATTAACCGTAGAACTTGTCGCTGCTAGCCGTCAGTTCGGGATTGATTCATTCTTTGAGAAGCTGTCCCATGCTAGCAACGGTGACGAGTTCTTCCGGTTACTCCAATGTCTTGAACACGGAGATATCTATCGAGACCTCGGTATCATCAATTTCCTAGAGGGAGATTTTTTTCTTTGGTACTTGCGGCACTATGACGCGCACCTTGAAGCCGCGTTGAGGAAGGTCATCGACGTCTTCCGCACCTATGAACCGGCAACGCCTAAATTGAGTCCCAGCCGGTGCAAGGATCTGCTCAAGGTGTTCTACACCGGTGTTATTGATGAGCAAATCAGACACGATTTGGGCGAGTACTATACGCCAGATTGGCTCGCCGATCTTGTACTGAACCGAGTAAAGTACTATGGCAACCTCAACGCCAAGGTACTTGATCCTGCCTGCGGCAGCGGAACTTTCCTCGTGCTTGCCATCCAGCGGTTCATCCAAAAGGCGACAAAAGCTAATCTTTCTGCCGTGGAGGTCATCGACCGCATTAGGACACAAATTAAAGGGTTCGACCTTAACCCCTTAGCGGTCATTTCCGCGCGAGCTAACTACCTCTTGTCGATCTCCGAGTATTTGAGCGAATACGGAGCCGACATTGAGATTCCCATCTACCTTTGCGACTGCATCAACATTCCAATCCGGAAAGAAATAGATGGTGTTTCCTGTCTTATCTATAAACTCGATACGGAGCTTGGTGAAAGACAGATTGTGTTACCTGAGCGTCTTGTGAAAGCGGGCAGCATAGGAGAGGTACTGTTCGTAGCAGAAAATGATATCAAGGACCACACACCAACCCATCACTTCATTGATGCACTACGAGCCAATGCACAACTCGCACTTAACTTTGACTCTCCCGAAGAAAGACTTCTCAAGAATTTCTATGAAACTATCCAGGAACTCGAAGCGAAGGAGTGGGACGAAATATGGTGCCGTATCATAAAAAATCATTTCGCCTCACAAACGATTTCCCATGTCGACTACGTGGTTGGAAACCCGCCATGGGTGCGATGGAGCCGGCTGCCTACTAAATACCGAGGCCGTTGTAAGGATTTCTGCAACTACTACGGGCTTGTTTCAGGAAGGGGTTACGCTGGCGGCATCGAAAGCGATATCTCGACGGTCGTAACCTACTCATCCATTGACAACTGGCTAAAGCCTGGCGGTGTAATCGGGTTTCTCATTACGGCCACTGTCTACAAGTCCGACTCAGCCAGGGGCTTTAGGATGTTTGAGCTACCGGCACCGAAAAAGACACCGATTTTTCCGCTCAGCATCGACGATTTGATTGCGTTGAAGCCATTCCCTGACGCGCAGAACGAGACATCGCTCATTGTTGCCCGGAAAGGGAAAGGCCTTCCGAAGTCCAGCAAAGTGTATCCTCCCGGAGGGATCCCCTATACGGTATGGAAACGCAGGGACAACAGCGAACGGCTAGAGACCTGGCACCCGCTGGACAAGGTTACCAAGATAACTGACAGGACAGTTCTTCGTGCAGTGCCAATTGCCGAACGCGGAAGCCCGCTGTTTACCGGGACAGTCTCTGATGTCAAAGCGATTAACCCGTTTAAGGGCAGCTCACAGTATCTTGCGAAAGCGCACAAAGGTACAACTACAGATCTGGCCCGTGTGTATTGGGTGAAAGTGCTGTCCTACGATAATCCACACAAGTTGGCGAAGATCTGTAACCTGAACGAGGAAGAATTCGGCGGCGCAAGGCTGGAAGACGTAGAAATGACGAATGGCAAGTGGGTAGAAGCCGGCCTTGTTCACCCACTTATCCGTGGTAGGGATATTGGGCGGTTCTGTCATTCCACTGACGGCTGGCACATTATCGTGCCCAACACCCACTACGAACACATCGAGTCAGAGCAGGAGTTCAAGAAGAATAACCCTAAAGCGTATGCTTACTTCAAACGAAATAAGACACTACTAAAGAAACGTTCGTCCTATAAACGCTATCAGAGCCATCTTCCGTTTTACGTTATCTACGATGTGGGCTCCTATACATTCGGCAGGTTCAAGGTTGTGTGGATGGAACAACAGAATCCTAGTGAGTTTCGAGCGTGCGTAATTTCCAAGGAGAAGAACTCTCCTCTGCCCAACAAGATCATCGTGCCTGACCATAAACTGTACATGCTGTCATTGGACGATGAGGACGAGGCTCATTACGTTTGCGGGGTTCTCAATTCCAGTCACCTTCGTCGAATTTTAGGTGGGTTCCTTGTTGGCAGACAGATTGGCACTTCAATCTTCCGATATGTTGGTGTGAAATCATACGATCGCAGAGAACAGGATCATAGAGCCATAGCTAAGATTTCGAAGGATGCCCATGCAGCCCGCGTCAATTCCTGTATTACCGATGATCTAAGTAGCGATGAGCAAATGAAACTTGATGGCCTAGTGAAGAGGGTCTTTTCTAGTAAAGCCTAACTCGATGGGCCTGCGTTGGAAGATCTACACGGTACAGAAGCTTCGGTAGTTGGTCAATTTCGAGTTATCTCGAACGTTATAAGCTTCTCCTTTTTGTCTCCTGGACTAGCGCATTAGTGCCCAAATTTTGCCACCTTGACGGATACGTTTTGGATCAGGCTTACCACTGGCACCGAGAGAGCCATCTGGCTTAACATATTGATAAGCTTGTGCGATCCATTGGCCTTGATCATCGAGGTATTCCACAAATTGTCCAACTGTGCATCTGGGCATACCCTTTGCTTCTGCAACTGGAAATAGGAGGTGGCGCTCCTTCCGGATAACGATTTTGATTTGCCCTGAAGTCGCTCTGGCAGTAAAATCTTGCGCGTTAAAAAGATCCTGCAGGGCCTTAGGTGGCACGTATTCAACAGGGTCGGGGAGGTTTGAGCGATGTTCCGACATAAAATTATCGAAGAGCTTCGATACTATGTCAAGGGCCGCGCGAATGCGGAGGCACTTGAACAATGGCTACTCGCTCACTATCAACTGATCTTGGACTCCGGAGAGCGTGACGCCATAAACTTGTGTAACGAGATCAACGCCTTATTTATTGAACTCGGCGAAGACGTGATTTCACGGGAAGAGCTTGATCTGACTATCCGTATGATCCTTCTGAGGGAAGAATTGACTATTTCCATCACTGTCGGGCATATGCTGGTTGAAACGTTAGGACAACCGACAGTCAACAAATCCTTCAAGATCGCCGGGCAGGTTACGACTGAGCACCGGAAGCTCCAGGTAGCTTAATCTGTTGGGGGAGATAGACGACCCTCAGGGGAATTCTCATCCAACGGTTATCATTAACGGAAATCTCGAACCACCACGTGCCAGCCTCATCGATTCTCATCATGATGTTCACCACAACGTCCGTCCCAGCATCATCAGGACCAGGAAAATGGATCGGATGACTCATGGTTCCAGCTGTCTCATTGGAAGGTCTCACAATCCGGACATCGATCTTATAGGTCCCCCGAGCCGCTCCTGCCTTAAACCGAAGCAGGAGACTCAGTGGATAGTCGAAGGGTTCCATCGTTTGTGATGGACTCGGTGCCACAGCGGTCCGGTTGACCTGGTCGATAATTCTGATGGCTGACTTTACGCCGTCTTTTTCCTCCAGCACCTTTTCACATATCATTGCATCAGTGAGAAGTGGTCCAATTGTGGGATCTGGCTTGAACTCAGGTTCAGGGGCCACGGCGACTCCTCAGTCGTTCAAAAGTCTTACGACTTAGGTGCAGTTAAACTAAAAATCTACTCATGCCCTCTATTGCAAATCGGTCTGGAATCTTAGGTGGGTACTCAGGGAAAGTCAATTAAAGAGAGACAAAAGGAGTGGCTCAGTTGGAAGTTGCATAATGCAACGACAGTGTTGGTTTCTCTGACGCCGATGACTTGGTCGGCGTGCTGGATTGGAACCTGCCCACTACAGCAGCTTATCCCCCGTTGACAAGGCTCGCGGGGGTGTGGCCATAATCCGGCGTGCGTTCGCCCGCCGAGACCATTGTTGACCGCCTCCTCTTGTTGTTCCTTCTCAAGACCGCCGCGCCGTACGGCATCGACGGCGACGTCAAGTTCCAGCAGCTCGTCTTCCTGGCCGAATTGCAGATGCTGTA
>Ga0209055_1001987_pt1 | contig 13082 bp, 7 predicted proteins | sample GraSoiAngelo_110_FD_185875 | JGI IMG/M metagenome (GOLD analysis project Ga0209055, IMG submission 185875) | Grasslands soil microbial communities from the Angelo Coastal Reserve, California, USA - 14_0903_12_30cm (SPAdes) (version 2) | ecosystem: Environmental > Terrestrial > Soil > Grasslands ... | reverse complement strand
TGGTTGTGTTGTTGTAGTTGTTGATGTGGCACGAGGCACAGTCCGTCGACGTCCCGGCGAACTTGCCGTTGATATGGCATTGCTGGCACGACACGTTAATGTGGAACCCGGTCAGCGGGAACTTAGTGGCCGTGTTGTGATCAAACTTAGCCCCCAACCAGGCGGAAGTGTTGTGACAGGTGACGCAGGTGGTGGGGAAGCCTGCCCCCTTGTGGTTCGGGTTCGTCGTCCTGTTGTAGTCGTTGATGTGACAGGAGGCGCAGTCCTTACCCAGACCGGCAAATTTCCCATTGATGTGGCAGCTCGAGCAAGTCACAGTGGCGTGGAAGGTCAGCGGAAATTTGGTGAACGTATTGTGATCGAATCTCGCGCCCTGCCAGCCCGAAGTGGTATGGCAAAGAGTGCAAGTGGTTGGGAAGCCCGCCGCCTTATGGTCCGGGTTCTTCGTGCTGTTGAAATTCTTGGTGTGGCAGGAGGCACAGTCTGCCGATGTCCCCGTGAATTTGCCGTTGATATGGCACTGCTGGCACGAGACGCTGGCGTGCGCGCCGGTCAACGGAAACTTGGTGAACGCATTGTGATCGAACCGCGCACCCTGCCAGCTCATCGTGGTATGGCACTTCGAGCAATCCTGCGGAAAGCCCGCTCTGACGTGATCCGGGTTCTTTGTGGCGTTGAAATCCTTCGCATGGCAGCCGAAGCAATTGGACGGGGTGCCTTGGAAGCGCCCACCGGCGTGGCATGCCGCGCATTCCAGCTTCGCGTGAACCCCAGTGAGCATGAATCCGGTGAACTGCGCGTGGTCGAACTTGGCGCCTTGCCAGGCGTCCATCGTATGGCAGGTCTGGCAGGCGGTCGGAAACTTCAGGGCGGTATGACTCGGTGCTTTAGTTTGCTGAAACGCCCTGATATGACAGGATGCGCATTCCGTGGACAATCCGGTAAACCGGCCGGTCGCCGCGCCTTTGTGGCAAGACTCGCAAGGGACTACCGCATGCGCGCCCACCAGCGGGAACCGGTTTTGGTGGCCCTTGACCGCCTGCAGGTTCACCTGCCAGCCGCTCACCGTGTGACACTGCTCGCATTTGGGCCCAAACTGACCGCGGTGCATGTCGGCGTGGCAATCGGCGCATCTTGTGCTGACATTCGTAAAGACCAGCTTCACGTGGCAGCGCCGGCATTCCACGTTCTGGTGCATGCCGCGCAACGGGTAACGCGTCAAGTTGTGATTGAACTCGGGAATGCTGCGTATCGGCTTCCAACTGGTAAACGTGTGACAGTTTTCGCAGGGGATGGTGATCGGCCCGTGAGGGTTGCGGGTGGCTCCTCGTTGCGGGCCTTGCGCAGCCGTCTGCGGCGCCGCGGGAAGCGCGAGCACCCAAAATAGAAGTTGTATAACAGCCGTCGAGAACAACCGACCGCCCCCTAAATTTTTTTGCAGGCTGGACACAATAAAGTACGGGGAAGAGACTATGCTGTGACCCAAACGCAGCACAACTGGTCAGGCGGCCAGTTTAAGGACAAAACCGGAGGTCAGTGGAAGAATTTTCCGCCAGAAGCGCGATTTTACTGCCCAACTGAGCTTCGCTTCGGGCCGGGCACTGCCCCGTGACACGCAGCGCATTCCCTCGGCGTGGGCTTGTAGAACAGCACGGGCTTACCGTTGACTTGGCGGATCGTCTTGTGGCAGAGGGCGCAGGCCACTTCCTGGTGCGCCCCCTGGAGGGAGAACGTGGAGCCCGTTTCGTGGTCAAACAGCGAGGGCTTCCATTTCGTCGAGTTGTGGCAGGAAGCGCAATTCGTCACTTGCCCCTGCGCCGCGAACTGCCCGCCGTGAACTTCCTCATGGCAGTTTTCGCAGTGGCTGGGCGCGGACCGGAAATCTACCGCCTTCAGCGACGTCTCCGGCTTCTCCGGCTTGTGACAGCTCGCGCACGGCACGGCGCGATGACCGCCCAGCAGCTTAAACGAAGTCGTGGAGTGATCGAAGCGGGACAATTCTCGCCAGGATTTCACCACGTGGCAGGCCTCGCAGCCCGGCAAGCTTCCGTCGGCGTTTGGCTTCCTCATCCGTTCCAGGAACTGCCCGCGATGCGGGTCAACATGGCACGCAGTGCACGAGCGGTCTTCAAACCGATAGGGTACGGCGTGTCCCGGCCTGCGGGCATCGTCGGCCTTATGGCAATCCACGCAGGCCACCGCGACGTGCCCGCCGGCGAGCGGGAAGCGGGTGGATTGGTGCCGCGCCAGGGTAAAGGTGGAGGGCTGGAAACCCTGCACAGTGTGGCAGCCCTCGCACTTGTTCAAGTGAGGCTGCCCCGTAAATTGACCGTTGTGCGGGTCGCTGTGGCAGTCAGTGCAGCGCGCAAAACTGATCTTGTATCGCGTGGCCCGCCCGGCGGGAAGATGGCATTTTGCGCAGGGGACTTCGGCATGCCTGCCCTCGAGCGGATACTGCGTAGCGGCATGTTCGCGGACGCCAAACTGCGCGGGCTTGAACCCCTCCACGGTATGGCATGACGCGCACTCCCCCCGATCCGCGCGTTGCCGGAATTGCCCGCCGTGCGGATCGGGCTTATGGCAGTTCGCGCAATTCTGATGCGCAATTTTCTGTTTGAAATTCCCAGCCAGGTGGCATTGGCCGCAACTCACGCTGGCATGTTTGCCGAGCAGAGGAAAGTCGGTCTTGGAGTGATCAAATCGCGCGGCGGCCTGCGTCTGATGCCAACCGCTGGTATTGTGGCAGGACTCGCATGCGTTGGGAAACGCGCCGCGATGCGGATCGGCGTGGCACGCGCTGCATTTCTCGAAAGCGAGCCCAACGTATTTGACAAACTTTGCCGGCTCGGGTGTCGTAGGATGGCATTTCATGCAGGGCACAAGCGCGTGCGCACCGGTAAGCGGGTAGCGCGCCTGCGCGTGATTGAATCGCGGCGCTCCCTTCCACTCCGAATAGGTGTGGCATTGCAGGCAGTTCGTTCCCAACTGCCCGCGATGCTCGTCCCGATGGCAGCTCAGGCAGTCGCGCGACAACCCCAGAAACGTCCGCTTCAAGTCCTTCATTAGGATGGTGCCGCGCTCCGCAGCACGGATGTGTTGCGGAGTGTGACATTGCACGCAGGTCAGCCCGGCGTGCTTCCCCTCCAGAACATACCCGGTCTTGTTGTGATCGAATGCTTTCGGAGAAGGGTCCCACTGGATGAGGTTGAAATCCGGGCCGTTGTGCTCGGAATGGCAGCGAGCGCAGTCCCGGCCGGTGCCCCCCTTGGCGACCAGCGTTGCGTGCAGGCCGCGCTGCTCGGCGAGACGCTGGGCAATTTCCACGTGGCATTCGAGACATTTCAGATCGGCTTTCCCCACACCGACCTTGTGACAGCTCGTGCACTGGGTTGGCCCACTGAGGGATTGGTGCGCTCTGGAAAGAGGGCCGGGGGAAATCTGGGCCCACCCGGCGGTGGCCAGCAGCAACGCTATCAGACTCGCGGCCGCGAAGCCGCTCAGAAAGCGCAGCTTCGCGCGCAATGGGGCAGGGCAAGAACCGGAGCTACTCGCAGCCAAACGCAGCGCGGAGCTTGAGACCGACCATTTCTTGGCACGCGCCAATGCTTTTCGCTCGACTTGTCGTTCCATGAAAAAGCGCCCTCGAGCATGGCCGGGCTCCCCCGCATGCAGTGGGATCTGAGACGGGCAAGTCGAGCCTAACATAGAGGCCAAAGAATGGAAGCTGGCGTCCGGGTTTGGTGTCATAAGAAAAAACGGGAAAACTTTTTCCTTCGCGCCATCACAAGGCGCAGGCGAGACTCGGTATTGAAAATCGAGAGGCGCTTCACTATGATGGCGCGGCCTGCAACACCGGGGGGGCCATGTACGAGCATCTTCGCTCAAGATTGCAGCGGCGCGAACCCATTCTGCTCGATGGCGCGAACGGGACCGAGCTGGTTCGCCGGGGCGTGCGCTGGCGAAAGCATGGCCTGCTGACCGATACGGAGGCAGTGGAGCAGTTGCACCGCGATTATCTGGCTGCCGGCTCCGACATCATCCGCACCAATACGTTTCAACTGAACCCGCGCATTTTTCTCAACGTCTTCCGCAACCGCGAACACATGCGTCACATCGGCGCGCCCGGCCTCGAGGACCTCGCCCCGCGCCTGCTGCGGACCAGCGTGCGACTCGCCCGCCAGGCGCGCGCGAAGGCAGGCCGCGAAGGCACCGCCGCCATCGCCGGAGTTCTCTCGCCGCTCGAACACTGCTTCCGGCCGGACTTGGCGCCACCGGCCGACCAGGCCCGCCGCGAGCATGAAGAGCTGGCTCTGGTATTCGCCGAGGGAACAGTCGATTTCCTTCTGCTCGAAAGCATGAACACGATCGCCGAAGCCAAAGCGGCGCTGGCGGCGGGGCGAGCTACGGGCCTGCCGGTTTGGGTGAGCTTCGTCCTGGGACCGGAAGGCGAGTTGCTCAACCGCGAATCGCTCGGGCAGGCAGCCGCCGAAATGGAACGCGGCGGAGCCGAAGCGGTGCTGGTGAATTGCGCTCCGCCGCCCGATACCACCCGGGCGCTTGCCACGCTGAAGCGAAGCTGCTCGCTACCGGTCGGCGCCTTCGCGCATATCGGTCGTTTTTCGCCGCCCAGTTGGAAGTTTGAATTTTTCCCCCAGTTTACCGACACCGAGGAGTGGCCGCCAGCCCGTTACGCGTCCGAGGCCAAACGCTGGCGAGAAGAGGGCGCCACCATCCTGGGCGGGTGCTGTGGCACGGGGCCGGCGCACATCGGCGCGCTGCGCGCGTGGCTCGCCACGGACGGAAGGAGCGTCACGGCGTGAACTCCGCAACCATGTATGGGGCGATCGCGGAAAAACTCCTTCGGGGCGAAACCATAATCCTCGATGGTGCGATCGGCACTGAGATTCTGCGGCGCAACGTCAGTTGGGCCGACCACCAACTAGCGGATCGCCCCGAGGTCGTCCGCAGCATCCACGAGGACTACATCCGCGCCGGCGCCGACGTGCTCAGTACCAACAGCTTTCAGCTCTGCCGCCGCGCGTTCGACAACCATTTCCGCGATGTCGCTCATCGCCGCCACATCGGCGCGGTAGACCTGGACGAGCGCGCCAACCGGATGTTGGCCGCCTCGGTGCGCCTCACGCTCGAAGCGCGCCAGCGCACAGTTGCTCCCCGGCCGGTAGCCGTTGCCGCCGCGGTGACCACGCTCGAGTGGTGCTTTCGTCCAGACTTGGCTCCCTCTGCCGAACAGGCGCGCGCCGAGTACCGCGAAATTTTCCAGGTGGTGAAGGATGCCGGCGCCGACCTAATCCTGCTGGAAACGGTTAACAGCATCCCCGAAGCGCGCGCGGCGCTGGAAGTGGCCAAGGATATCGGCATGCCCTGCTGGATCAGTTTTGTGCCCGACGAGCGCGGGCGGCTATTCACTGGCGAAACTTTCCCGCAGGCCGTCGCGGAGCTCGAGCCGCGCGGCGTGGACGCCATCCTGTTGAACTGCGCCCCGCCGGACGACATCACCGCCGGAATGGTCGAGCTGGCGTCGCACGCGCATGTGCCCATCGGAGCCTATGCGCACATCGGGCGGTTCGATCCGCCCGAGTGGTTGTTCACGGCCGAGTATCCGCCGCCCAGGTACCGCGAAGTCGCTGCTCACTGGAAGCAGATAGGGAAGCGTAACGGCGGTCGCATCCTGGGTGGATGCTGCGGCACCACGCCGGAGCACATCACCGCGCTCGCTACGCTGCGCTAGCGGCGTTCCAACTATTTGAGCCGAACGACGATTGGGGAAGAATCTGACATCAGGCGCTGGTTTGTGAAAAGAAACTGGCTCAGAAAGTTGGAACGCCACTAGTCGGTTTCCTCACTTGCCCACAGCCCTACCAGCGTCGTTGTCCGTCGGCCGCAGCCGCGGCCGGCTGTTGAGCATCCTAGGTGTGGGCTTCGGCCTGGCCGTCGCCATCGGCGACACCATCGCCGCGGGCATTGTCCGCACGCCCGGGGAAATTGCCCTTAAGCTGCCGCACGTCTGGTTATTCCTGGGTGTATGGGTTGCTGGCGGGCTCTACGCGCTACTCGGTGCGTTCTCGCTGGCTGAACTCGGCACGATGATCCCGCGCTCCGGCGGCCAATACAACTTTGCGCGCCGCGCGCTCGGCCCGTACGCGGGCTTTATCGTCGGCTGGAGCGACTGGATCTCGACCTGCGGCACCACCGCCGCGGTGGCAATCGTCATCGGGGAATACACCGGCGCGCTGCTCCCCGCCTTAGCTGGCAGAACCGTCGCCGTCGCTACCTTCGTCACCATGGCCTTTGCCCTCCTGCAGTGGCGCGGCCTGCGCTGGGGCAGCCGCGCGCAGGAATTGACCGCGGCGCTGAAAACCCTGGCGTTTCTGGCCCTCGTGGTGGCATGCTTCGCCCTGGGCGGCAACTCCCACTCCGTTGCCGCAGGCCCGCCAGCACATGCGCCGGCGGGCCTGGCGCTGGCCGTCGCGGTAGTGCTTGCGCTGCAAGCGGTGATCTACACCTACGACGGCTGGGACGCCGTCATCTACTTCTGCGAAGAAGTTCGTAACCCCGCGCACGATATTCCCCGGTCCATGTTCGGGAGCGTGCTCTCCATCACTGCCATCTACCTGCTACTGAATGCGGCGCTGGTTTATGTCCTTCCGATCTCCGTCATCGGCGGGGAAAACTTCGCCCTGGGCGTGGCCGCGCAACAAATCTTCGGGGCCCACGGCGATCAAATTATCCGGAGCGTGATGGTCGTCTCGATGCTCAGCGGCATCAACGCCTATCACCTGATGGCTACTCGGGTACTTTACGCGATGAGCCGCGACGGGCTGTTCTCCAGCCGCGCGGTGCGTGTGAACGAGGGCGGCACGCCGAGCGTCGCACTGTTTGCCAGCGCGGCAGTGGCGGTGCTCTTTATCCTGAGCGGCACGTTCGAGAGGGTAATCGCGCTGCTGGCATTTTTCTTCGTCGCCAACTACACGCTGTCTTTCGTCTCGGTCTTTGTGCTGCGATGGCGCGAGCCGGATGCGTCGCGCCCCTATCGCGCCTGGGGATATCCATGGACGACGGCCCTCGCGCTGGCGGGCTCGATCGGTTTTCTGGCGGCAGCGGTCGTGAGCGACACGCGCAACAGCCTTTGGACCTTGCTTCTGCTGGCAGCCAGCTATCCGGTGTATCGTCTGTCCCAGCGGCTGGCGCGCCCACTTAGCTCGTAATCTTCTCCGCGACGGTCTTTGCCTGCAGGAACAACAGCAAGTAATCCTTCCCGCCGGTCTTCGAATCCGTCCCCGACATATTGAAGCCGCCGAAGGGATGCGCGCCGACCATCGCCCCGGTGCACTTGCGGTTGAAATACAGGTTGCCTACGTGGAAGGCCTCCGCAGCCTTCTCTAGCTTCTCCGGGTTACGGGAATAAACGCCGCCGGTCAGGCCGAACTCGGTGTCGTTAGCGATCTCGAGTGCGTTGTCAAAATCCCTTGCCGGGATAACGGCGAGAACGGGGCCAAAGATCTCTTCCTGCGCGATGCGCGCCTTCGGGCTGACGCCGGCAATCACGGTGGGCTGGATGAAGTAGCCGTCGGCAGTTTTCGCCGGGCCGCCGCCCGCGATGAGCTTGCCTTCCTTCTTCCCTACCTCGATGTAGTCGAGGATGGACTTCATCGCGGACTTGTTGACCACTGGTCCCATAAAGTTGTCCGGGTCCTCGGCCGGGCCGACTTTGATCTTGGCGACGCGCTCCTTCAGCTTCTCAAGGAAAGCGTCGTAAATCTTCTGGGTCACGATCGCGCGGGAGCACGCCGAGCACTTCTGCCCCTGATAGCCGAAGGCGGAAACCGTGACGCCTTCGACCGCGGAGTCCAGGTCCGCCTCGTCGTCCACGATGATGGCGTCCTTACCGCCCATCTCCAGCACTGTGCGCTTGATCCACATCTGGCCGGGCTGCTTCTTGGCCGCCTGTTCGCCAATGTGCAGGCCCGTTTCTTTGGAGCCGGTGAAGGCTATGTAGCGCGTTTTGGGATGCCTCACCAGCGCGTCGCCCACTGTGCTGCCCGACCCGGTGACGAAGTTCACCACGTCCTTCGGCACGCCAGCCTCATAGAGAATCTCTACGAATTTCGCCGCGATCGTGGGCGAGTCCCCCGAGGGCTTCACCACGACCGTGTTGCCCGTCACCACAGAGGCCACGACCATCCCGGCCATGATCGCGCAGGGAAAATTCCACGGCGGAATGACCACGGCGACGCCCAGGGGAATATAGACGAGATAATTTTTCTCGCCCTTCATCGGCGTCAACGGCTGCGGGCCGGCCAGGCGCAGCATCTCGCGGCCATAGAACTCGCAAAAGTCGATCGTTTCGGCGATATCCGCATCGGCTTCGGGCCAGGTCTTGCCAACTTCATAGCACACCCACGCTGCCATCTCGAACTTGCGCTGGCGCAGGATCTCTGCGGCGCGAAACAAGCATTCGGGGTGTTCTTCCGCCGGGATGCGCTTCCAGCGCTCAAACGCGCGATTGGCCTCCTCCACGGCGCGATTGGCCAGCTCGATGGTGGCCTTCTGGAAGATGCCGACCACCTGGTTGGGGTGCGAGGGATTGATCGAAGTCATCTTTTCGGGCGTGGTGATCTTTTCGCCCGCAATGTACAAGGGATACTCGCGGCCCAACTCGCCCGCGACCTTCTTCAGGGCGTCTTCCATCGCCTTGCGGTTTTCAGGCATGGAGAAATTGACGAACGGCTCATTCGAAAATTCGCCGCGTTGGATTTTTCTTTCGACGGTTACCATAGCGCTCTGGCCTCCTCAGGATGTCTCTCGCGCCATTGTACTGTGCGCCCCGCTAGCCGGACAAGGCGCCATCGGCCGTTCGCAACGCCAAATTACGCGGGCGGTGATCCGTCAGACCACGGCTTTTAACCATGTGGTGCTCGCGCACAGTCATGTAGCCCGGGTCTTCAGACCCGGCGTTTTTCCGCCGCGGGGTGCCCAATCCTCGCCCCTAGGTCTTCGGCTTGCCCTGGCAGGCAGTATGCGGGCGATCAGCGAAGATCCTTTAGGATTTCGCGGGCGGCGTTGGCGCCGGACGCCCCGGTGAGGCCGATGCCGGGGTGAGTTCCGGAGCCGCAGAGGTAGAGACCCTTGAGCGGTGTGCGGTAGCGCGCCCAGTTGAGCAGCGGGCGCATCGTAAAGAACTGGTCGAGCGCCAGCTCCCCGTGAAAAATGTGACCTCCGGTAAGCCCGTAAGTCGCTTCGAGGTCCTGCGGCGTGATCACCGAGCCGCCGAGGATCAAATCGCGAATGTTCGGAGCGTACGCGGCAATGGTGTTTATCACTATCTCGGCCAGAGGCTCGCGCTGGCTCGCCCAATCCCCATTGTTTAGCTGAAACGGAGCGTACTGCACGCACACTGACATCAGGTGCTTACCCGCCGGAGCGAGCGACGCATCGGAAAGCGACGGAATGCTGATGTCGAGATAGGGCTGGCGCGAAAAGCTGCCGTACTTTGAGTCGTCGAAGGCGCGCTCGAGATAATCGATCTCCGGGCCGATGTGGATTCGGCCCGCCAGCGCCCGCTGCATTCCCCAGCCGCCCGCTGCTGGTCCTTCAAGCGCCGAAAACGACGGGAGACCCGAAAGCGCCAGGTTGACCTTGGCCACAGTCCCGTTGCAGCGGTAGTGCTGCATCTTAACGACGAAGTCCGGATCAAGATGCACGGGATCAACCAGACGCAGCAGCGTTCGCCGCGGATCGGCGTTCGAGACCACTGTTGTCGCGGCAATCTCTTCACCGCTGGCCAGGACCACTCCGGTCACCGTGCCGGCTTTGACGCTAATGTGATTGACCTCAGCGTTGGTCCTGATCTCAGCGCCGGCGCGGTGCGCGGCTGTCGCCATGGCTTGCGTCAGGGCCCCCATTCCTCGGCGGGGGAAAGCTGCTGCGCCAGCAGGGTTGCCATCTCCCATCGCTCGAAGCAGCAAGACGGCGCTCGAGCCGGCCGACCACGGGCCGAGCGCGGTGCCAAAGATACCGCGCGCCGCGACAGTGGCGCGCAGAAGTTCAGTATCGAACCACTCCGCAACCAAGTCGGCCACCGCCATTGGGGCCCAGCGCAACAGGCGAAACATGTCTTTCCTTCCCAGCCGGCGGAATCCCCGGCCGGCCTTGAGCAAATTCCACATGTCGGCCGCGCTAGGATGATCGATCGAGGGCGGTGTGACCGAGAGTACCTGGCCGAGGGCGCTGGAAATCCGGCCAAGCACATCGTGAAATTCGACATATTTCTCAGCATCTTTTGCAGAAAACTTAACAATCTCGGCGGCGGATCGGCGAGCGTCAGAACGAAGCAGCAGGACGCGGCCATCGAGAGACGGCGCGAATACGCAGGGGTCCGGATGGATCATCTCTAAGTCGAACTGTTCGAGCTGCATGTCCTTTACGATGTCCGGACGCAGCGCGCTCGAATGCGCCAGCGTTGAACACCGGAAGCCGGGATAGAACTCCTCGGTGATCGCTGCGCCGCCGGCCACATCGCGTCGCTCGAGCACCAATGGCTTGAACCCGGCCCGGGCGAGGTAGAATGCTGCGACCAGCCCGTTGTGGCCGCCCCCGATAATGACGATGTTCTGCGCTCCGGGCATATGTTAAATCTTCCGCTTCTTCCAGTCCTTCAGAATTGCCAAGCTCGCCAGGCGCCCGGGAGCGCCCATGATTCCTCCGCCGGGATGAGTCGCTGAGCCGCACAGGTAGAGGTTCTTGATTGGCGTGCGATACTGCGCCCAGCCGGGAACGGGACGCAGGAAGAACAACTGCTCGAGCGAAAGCTCGCCCTGAAAGATATTCCCCTCGGTCAACCCGAACTCGCGCTCGAGATCAAGTGGCGTCAGGACCTGCCGGCCAAGAATGATATCTTTGAGGTTGGGAGCGTATTGGGCCAGGGCGTCAATTACTGTATCGCCAAACGCTTCCCTTTTTTCGTCCCAGGTGCCTTCCTTCAGTTTATAGGGAGCGTATTGCACAAAGCAGGAGAGCACGTGCTTGCCCGGCGGCGCCACGGAAGGATCGGTCAGGCTCGGGATGACGACATCAATGTAAGGGCGCCGGGAGAAATTGCCGTACTTGGCGTCGTCGTAGGCGCGCTCCATGTACTCGACACTCGGCGAGATGGAAATCGCGCCCCGCAGATGCGCGCCCGGCCCGGGCAAGCAGCGGAACTCTGGCAGGGCGTCCAGCGCTAGGTTAACTTTGCCGGACGAGCCGCGGAATTTGTACCGCTGGAGTTCTTCGAGGAATTCGCTGGGAAGCTGCTCCGCCTCTATCATTTTGAGGAAGGTCTGGTGCGGGTCAACGCTCGAGGAGATGACGTGGCCCAGGATCTCGTCACCGTTGGCGAGGGCCACGCCGGTGGCGCGGCCATTCTTAACCAGGATGCGCGCAATCGGCGCCTGGGTGCGGATTTCGACGCCCGCTTCGCGCGCCGCCGCGGCAATCGCGTTTGAGATCGCGCCCGTGCCCCCGCGGCTGAAGCCCCAGGCGCGAAACGCCCCGTCAATTTCACCCATGTAGTGGTGCAGCAGGACGTACGCCGTCCCCGGCGAGCGCACGCCCAGAAACGTGCCGATGATCCCCGAGGCTGACATGGTGGCTTTGAGCACGCCGGTCTCAAACCACTGGTCCAGAAAATCGGCGGCGCTCATGGTCATCAATTGGATTAGGTTGTACTTGTCCTCGGAAGAGAGCGCCTGGAACCGCCGGCCGAACGCGAGCAGCGGTTTCAGGTCGCGCAGATTGAGCCTGGTCGGATCGGGCGGCGTCATGGCAAGGATCGGCTTTACAAAGCGGCACATCGGCACCATCGCCTTGCCGAACTCCTCATAGGCCTCAGCGTCGAGCCGAGAGTGGCGCGCAATTTCGCGGCGCGTCTTGGCGTGGTCATTCACGCGCCATAGGTGGTTCCCGTCGGGCATCGGCGTGAAGGTGCCATCGAGCGGCAGGATCTCAAGGCCGTGGCGCGGTAGATCCAGCTCCCGGATGATTTCCGGTCGCAGCAGGGAGACAACATAAGAGCAGACAGAAAATTTGAAACCCCGGAAAATTTCCTCGGTGACGGCCGCGCCGCCCAACACATGCCGCCGCTCCAAAACCACCACTTTTTTCCCGGCGCGGGCCAGGTAGGCGGCGTTTACCAGGCCGTTGTGCCCGCCGCCGATGACGATCACATCGTACTGAGAGTCCATTGATTTCCGAGCCTCTGAAAGCGCTCAAATGCCATTGCGCCGCAATAAAAGAAGCGCCCATTCTACCGGGCATCCCCAGCACCCACAAGGCAGCGCCTCGCTTGAAAATCGTGCCGACCCCAGTCCAAATCGGTCGCCGGCAGCCGACGCGCGCCTTGCCGGGATCGAGACGTGGTGACTATAATTCCGCCGCCGTTGGGTGAAGTCGACCTTACGTTGTCATGACACCAATGCGCAGCAATGTCTGAGCGGGAGGAACTGTGCCGATCGGGACTGCGGTTCACGAGAGGACATTTCAGCTTTGCGAGAGCCTGAGCTATCGCGAGTGGTCGGGCTACTACGCAGTCAGCGTATATGAAACCCACCACGAGCACGAGTACAACGCCATCCGGAATGCCGCGGCGCTGATCGACGTCACGCCGCTGTTCAAATACCTGGTCACCGGCCCGGACGCGACGAAGCTCGTGAACCGCGTCATCGCGCGCGACATCCACAAAGTCACGCCCGGCCAGGTGATCTACTGCTGCTGGTGCGACCCGCAGGGCAAGGTGGTAGACGATGGCACTATCTCGCGCCTCGGCGAGAATACTTACCGCTGGACGGCTGCGGACCCAAGCTTGCGCTGGTTCCAGCAGAACGCTTTGGGCCTCGACGTCGAGATCGAGGACATCTCCGAGCAGGTGGCAGCGCTGGCGCTGCAAGGTCCAACTTCGGGCCGGCTACTGCAGCACGTCGCGGAGGCGGACATCGCCAACCTCAAGTACTTTCGCGTCACCAGCGGAAAGATTGCCGGCGTCCCGGTGGATATTTCACGGACGGGCTACACCGGGGATCTCGGCT
>Ga0209055_1001985_pt1 | contig 13087 bp, 10 predicted proteins | sample GraSoiAngelo_110_FD_185875 | JGI IMG/M metagenome (GOLD analysis project Ga0209055, IMG submission 185875) | Grasslands soil microbial communities from the Angelo Coastal Reserve, California, USA - 14_0903_12_30cm (SPAdes) (version 2) | ecosystem: Environmental > Terrestrial > Soil > Grasslands ... | reverse complement strand
TGCCGTGACCGAAGGATCGAGCTACGTGGATGAATCGATGCTCACGGGGGAGCCGGTCCCGGTCGCGAAGGGGCCCGGCAACGAGGTCGTGGGCGGGACGCGCAATCAGCAGGGCGCGTTCCGGTTCCGCGCGACCAAAGTCGGCGCCGATACGGCGCTCGCTCGCATCGTCGCGATGGTCCGGGAGGCACAGTCGTCGCAGGCGCCGGCGCAGCGGTTGGCGGACCTCGCCGGTAAGTATCTGGTCATCGTGGCGCTTGCGTCCGGGGTCGTCACGTTCTTGGTCTGGCTGGTGCTTGGACACCAAGGCGTCGCGTTCGCCCTGTCGGCTGCGGTGGCGGCCATCGTGATCGCCTGTCCAGACGCGCTCGCGCTCGCGACTCCGACGGCGATCACGGTGGGCGTGGGGCGGGCAGCGCGGGCCGGCGTGCTGTTCCGGAACGCCACGGTGCTCGAGGCGGCTGCCCAAGTAGACACAGTCGTCTTCGACAAGACCGGCACGCTCACCGAAGGTCGGCCGTCAGTGACGGATGTCATTCCCGCGGCAGGCGTGGCAGAGGCAGAGATTCTCGAGCTCGCGGCCGCAGCGGATGTGCAGTCGGAGCACCCACTCGCTACCGCCGTTGTCGCAGCCGCCAAGCAGCGCGCGCTTGTCGTCGATCCGCCCTCCCATTTCGAGGCCGTCCCTGGCCACGGCGTTCAGGCGACCGTGGGCGGTCGCATCGTGCTGGTGGGGAATCGCAGGTTGCTCGAGCGAAACGGCGTCACGCCGGGGCTGGAGCGCGAGGGCGAGGGACTGCGAGCGGAAGCCAAGACCGCACTGTACGTGGCGGCCGATGGCCGGACGATCGGTCTCATCGCCGTCGCCGATCGCATCCGACCGAACGCCAAGAGTGCCGTTGCGGTGCTCCACGACCTCGGCGTCCGCGTCCTGCTGCTAACGGGTGATGGCCGGGCCACTGCCGAGGCAGTGGCGCGTACGCTCGGCATCGATGAAGTCCGCGCCGAGGTATTGCCGGGGGACAAGGCTGCAGCGGTCAAGCGACTCGAGGAGCAAGGCCGCCGGGTGGCCATGGTAGGGGATGGGGTAAACGACGCACCGGCGCTGGCGGCGGCGACGGTCGGCATCGCTATTGGCGCGGGAACGGACGTGGCGATCGAGACAGCTGGAATCATTCTGATGAAGGACGACCCGGCCGACGTTCCCACGGCGCTCGTTCTCGCACGCCGTGTGCACCGTAAGATCAAGCAGAATCTCTTCTGGGCCGCGATTTACAACCTGATCGCCATCCCGCTTGCCGCCGGCGTGTTGTATCCGTCGCTGGGGATCCTGCTCAAGCCGGCTTGGGCGGCGCTGGCGATGAGCGCGAGCACGGTGACCGTGACGGTGAATGCGCTGCTGCTTCGACCCCCGGAGCATGCGCGGGCTGCAGGACCGTAGCATGGAGCCTGTGGCTTTGCTAAGTTACGGGCGCGCCACCGTAGCTCAGTGGTAGAGCTCTCGATTCGTAATCCCGCACGGCCAGCGCATGCCAGCGCTGGCCGTTGTGTTTTCAACGACTTAGGCGAAGCGAGCGACGATGAGCGCTCGTGAGAAACGCCTTCGTTGGCACCACCATTGGCACCACGGTTACAATCTGGCATGACGGTCCTGACGGCCACGTTCACGTGTCCGCACTGCGGGCACGAGAAGAACGAAACGATGCCGACCAACGCCTGCGTGCACGTTTACGAGTGCACGGGATGCGGCGCGGTACTCCGGCCCAAGCCTGGGGATTGCTGCGTCTTCTGCTCCTATGGGTCGAGCCGATGCCCGCCTCGGCAGACTGGTGGGGCATGACTATGCCGCCGGCGTCGCAGTATATTGCCGAGCGCGCATGAAACTCACACTCGTCAGACTAGTCGCCACGCTGCTGCTGAGCGGCCAGATGTTGCCCGTCGGCCTGCCGCTGTTGTGTGACCAAGTCCAGCGAGCAACGTCGACGAGCTGCGAGCAACAGATGGCGTCCCACCAGTCTGGGCCGGCCGTTGCTGCCACGAGCGACGCTGCCCCGTGCGCCAACGCAGCGTTCTGCGCGATCACCGCACCCGCCGTCGTCGCGCTTGGTGGAGCAGTTTCCGTCTCCGCAGGAGAGTCCCACATTGTCGGTTTCGGGGTCTCGACCCTCGCCCCAGCCGAACCACAAGCACCGCTTCCTCCACCGCCCCAAGCCTAGCCTCGCCCAAACGTAGTGTGCCCTGACGCGCCGCCACGAGACGGCGCGGGCTCCGCGCGTTCCGCCGGAAACTGATTGGCGAGGAGAGGTATGCAAGTCCGACAACTGATTCTGACCGCGAGCGCGTTCGTGATAGCGAGCACCGGTCCTGCGCACGGGCAGGACTCAGCACCTGTTGCTGGCGACTCGGTTCTGCGATCGCTCGTCGCGGAAGCGCTCGCGCGCAATCCGACCGTCGCGCAGCGGCAAGCGGCCGTCCGAGCCGCCACGCTCCGCATCCGCCCCGCCGGTTCGCTGCCGGATCCGATGCTGACGGTCGGCGTGATGGACCTGGTGCTGCCGCACTTCGAGTTCAACCAAAGTGACTTCACCGAGGCGGACGTGGAGCTGAGCCAGGAGATCCCGTGGCCTGGCTCACTCGGGGCTCGCTCGGGGGTCATGCGAGCTGCTGCGGCCGGCGTCCGTGCGGAAGAAGGCAACGTCCGCAGAGAGCTTACGACCGCATTGGCGGTCGCCTACTACCGCCTTGGCTACGCGGTGAAGGCGCTGGAGACGCTGCGCCACCAGCGGGATCTGCTCGAGGCCGCCGTCCAACTCAGCACCACGCGCTACGCGACCGGGGCCGCGCCGCAAAGCGATCCCCTCCAGGCAAAGCTGGCCCGCGATCGCCTGCGGTCCGAGGAGTTCGCACTGGAAAGCGAGCGAATCGCCGCGCTCGCCGCGGTGAATGCGCTGCGGAACCGAGCACCTGGAGACTCGGTCCCGGTGACCTCCATCGACCCGGCAGCGCTGCGTGCCGCGGCCGCGTCGCAGCCTCCCGCCGACTCGCTCGTGGCCCTAGCGCTCGCGACTTATCCCCGGCTCGCCGCTCGCCGGGCGGCAGTCGAGGCGGCCACACGTGCGATTCAGGTCGAGCGTCTCGGCGCGCGGCCCGACTTCACCCTAACGCTGCGCTACGGGTACCGACCGCGGGCGTTCAACTTCAAGTTTCCGGACTTCTTCTCCGCCTTCGTAGGCCTGCGCCTTCCCGTGTGGGCGTGGCGCAAGCAGAACCGGCTCGCCGATGCCGCGCGCGCGGATTCGACTGGGGCGGCGGCTGGGCTGCGCGACGCGGAGCTCCAGCTCAGCCGCGAGGTCACTGAAGCCGCTGCCCGAGTCCAGGCGTCACAGCAGCGGCTCGCGCTCCTCGTGGACGGCGTCCTGCCCAATGCCCGGGGGACAGTCGAATCGGTACTGCGGAGCTACCAGGTCGGTCGCGCCGAATTCCTGACCCTGTTGTCGGTGGAAGACGGGCGGTACCGGGCGGAGCTGGAAGCGGTCGCAGTAGCAGCGGACTATCAGGCTCAACTCGTCATGCTGCGGCAGCTGACCGCAGGGGAGTCCCAGCCGTGAAACAGATCGTTATCGGGCTGCTCGTCGCAGCCATCATGCTGACTGGATGCAAGAAGACGCCCGCTCCGAGCCAGGAGATGGCGGGCATGAAAGACATGCCAGGGATGCCGGCGGCCGGCGCTGACATTTCGGGCGTGCCGGTGAACCGTACTGAAGCCGCGAGGCTCGGCATCACGTTTGCTCGGGCCGCCGAGCGCCCGGTACGATCCTCGGTGCGGGCAGTTGGGATACTGAAGTACGCCGAACCCAACCTCGTGTACGTCAACGCGCGGGTCGGCGGCTGGGTAGAGCGCCTGTACGCGGATTACGTCGGCAAGCGCGTCGAGCAGGGGGACCCGTTGCTGGCGCTCTACTCTCCCGATCTGGTGAGTGCTCAGGAGGAATACCTTCTGGCGCGGCGGCTGAAAGACGACACGCTCGCGACGAGCGCTCGGCGCCGTCTCGCCCTGTGGGACATCCCGCCCGACCAAATCGACAGCCTCGAGACGAGAGGAAGTGTGACGCGCACGCTGTTGCTGCGTGCCCCGCGGCGCGGAGAAGTCACGGAGAAGATGGTGATCGAAGGCCAAGCGGTCAAAGCGGGGGACAACCTGTTCCAGATAGCTGACGCCCGAGAGTTGTGGGTGGACGTCGCGATCTTCGAGCAGGATGCGGCCGCGGTTCGCGTCGGCACCGCGGCCACGATCACCGTGGACGCGGTCCCCGGACGGACGTTTCGCGGCCGCGTGACCTTCATCTACCCGCAGCTCGACGAGAAGACCCGCACGCTGACGGCGCGCGTGGCGGTAGAGAACGGCGGCGCCTTGCGCCCGGGAATGTACGCGACGGCCGCCCTCGCGACGGCGGGCCGGTGGAGCGTGAGCGTTCCGCTCGAGGCGGTGCTGCCCACAGGAACGAAGGACCTCGTGTTCGTGAACCGCGGCGATGGCCGGTTCGTGCCTCGGGAGGTTCGCGCGGGGCTCCGGGGCGACTCTCTCGTTGAGATCGTCGACGGCTTAAAGCCGGGCGACGAAGTAGTGGCCTCGGCGACGTTCCTGCTCGACTCGGAGTCGAACCTCGCCGCGGCGATTCAGGGACTGATGCTCCAGATGGGGATGGGCCTGAACATGGGCGGGATGCAGATGCCCGCCAAGGAAGGGGCGCGCCGGCCATGATCGAGAAGCTCATCGCCTGGTCCATCCGGCGCCGCGAGCTCGTGGCGCTCGGCGCGATCTTCGTGCTCGTGGCCGGCGTGTTCTTGCTCCGCACGATGCCGGTGGATGCGATCCCCGACCTCTCGGACACCCAGGTCATTGTCTACACGGACTGGCCCGGCCAGGCGCCCCAAGTCGTCGAGGACCAGGTGACGTATCCGCTGCTCACCACGTTTCTCGCCGTACCCAAGGTCAAGGTAGTACGCGGGCAGTCGATGTTCAGTTCGTCCTTCGTGTACGTGATCTTCCAGGACGGGAACGATCTCTACTGGGCCCGCTCACGCGTGGTCGAGTATCTGAACGCGATTCAGGGCCGCCTCCCCGCCGGTGCCAAGACCCGGCTAGGGCCGGACGCCACCGGGGTGGGCTGGGTCTACCAATACGCCCTCGATGGTCCCGGGTACTCGCCCGACCGGCTCCGCACGATTCAGGACTTCCAAGTGCGGTACGCGCTGCAGTCGGTTGCGGGCGTCGCCGAGGTTGCGAGTCTGGGCGGGTTCGTGCGCCAGTACCAAGTTCTGCTCGACCCGGCTCGGCTTCTCGCGTACGGTGTCACGGGACGCGAGGTCACCGCCGCCGTGCGCGGGGCCAACCAGGACGTCGGGGCCCGGACGGTGGAAGTCGCGGGCTCGGACTACGCGATCCGCGGGCTCGGCTACTTCCGGGGGGTCGAGGACATCGGGAAGGTCGCGGTCGGCGTCGGGAAGGATGGCCGCCCGGTGCGGGTGGGCGATGTGGCCCGGGTGACGATCGGGCCCGACCTGCGGCTCGGGATCGCTGAGCGGGATGGCAAAGGGGAGGCCGTCGGTGGGGTCGTAGTGATGCGCTATGGCGAGAACGCGTTGCGCGTGATCGACGGCGTGAAGCAGCGGATCGCCGAGATCGCACCCGCGCTGCCAGCCGGCGTCCGGATCGTGCCGACCTACGACCGCTCGGACTTGATCCACGGGTCCATCAAGACACTGTGGCGCACGCTGCTCGAGGAGTCGGTCATCGTCGCGCTGGTCTGCGCGGTGTTCCTGCTGCACGCGCGCAGCGCGCTCGTGGCGATCGCCACGCTGCCGCTCGGCATTCTGGTGTCGCTCGCGGTCACCCGCTGGCTCGGCATCAACGGCAATATCATGAGCCTCGGCGGGATCGCCATCGCCATCGGCGCCATGATCGACGCCGCGATCGTGATGCTGGAGAATCTCCACAAGCACATCGAGCACGAGCCCGACCCTAAAGGACTCCCTGACGGTCGCCGGGCGCACTGGGAGCGCGTATTCGCCGCGGCCCGCGAGGTCGGCCCGGCACTATTCATGTCCCTCCTGATCATCACGCTGTCGTTCCTGCCGGTCTTCACGCTGGAGGATCAGGAAGGGCGGCTGTTCCGGCCGCTCGCGCTCACCAAGACCTTCGCGATGGCGGCCGCGGCACTGCTCTCGGTGACCCTCGTGCCCGCGCTCATGGGCTGGTTCGTGAAGGGAAAGATCCGCGCGGAGGCGGAGAACCCGCTCAACCGCTGGGCCCTGCAGCTCTATCGGCCGGTGCTGCAATGGGCGCTGCGCGCCCGCTGGCTGGTGCTGGGGGGTGCCGCGGGCATCCTGCTGCTGACGTTCCTTCCGTTAGCGAGTCTCGGCAGTGAGTTCATGCCGCCCTTGAACGAGGGCTCGCTCATGTACATGCCCAACACTCTGCCCGCTCTGTCCCTCACCACACAGCGACGGCTGCTCCACGTGGAGGACTCCATCCTGATGACCTTCCCTGAGGTCGCGTCCGTGTGGGGCAAGGCGGGCCGGGCGAATACGGCCACCGATTGGGCGCCGATGTCGATGGTTGAGACCGTCGTGAACCTGAAGCCGGAGTCGGAGTGGCGACGGGGGATGACCCAGGATCGCCTGATCGCCGAAATGGATCAGCGGCTGCGCCTCACGGGCGTCGTCAATACGTGGACGATGCCGATCAAGAACCGCACGGACATGCTCTCGACCGGCGTGCGGACGACCCTCGCGGTCAAGATCTTCGGCCCAGATCTCCAGACCATCCAGCGTATCGGTCAGGATATCGAGCGCGCGCTCGCGCCGCTCCCGGGTACAGCGAGCGTGTACGCCGAGCGATCGTTCGGGGGGCGCTACCTGGACATCCGGCCGGATGCGGATGCCCTCGCCCGCTACGGGCTCACTACCGGCGACGCGCAGGAGGTGATCAGCCTGGCGCTCGGTGGGGAGGAGATCACGACCACGGTCGAGGGCCGGGAGCGCTATCCCGTCCAGGTGCGCTATGCCCGTGACTTTCGGGATGACCCCACCACGATCGCCCGGCTCCTGGTCGGCAGCAGTGACGGACCGCAGGTGCCGCTCGGGCAGGTGGCCGATATCCAGTTCAGCCCCGGCCCACCGATGATCCGGAGCGAAGGCGGTTACCTCTACGACCAGGTGTCGATTGACGTGCGCGGGCGGGACGTGGGGAGCTATGTGCGCGACGCTCAGGGCGTCGTGGCGCGCGAGGTGAAGTTGCCCACCGGCTACTGGCTGCGCTGGAGCGGTCAGTATGAGGCGATCGAGCGCGTGAAGGCGCGGCTCAAAGTCGTCGTCCCGCTCACGCTCGGGATCATCGGGCTGCTCCTGTATCTCACCTTCGGTACCGTCGCTGAGACGGCGATCGTGATGCTATCGCTGCCGTTCGCCCTGGTGGGCGGCGTGTGGATCATGTGGCTGCTCGATTACAACCTGTCCATCGCGGTCGCAGTGGGATTCATCGCGCTCGCTGGCGTCGCTGCGGAGACCGGCGTCGTGATGCTCATCTACCTCGATCACGCGTGGGCGGCCATCGCGCAGGGCGGGCGGCGTCCCACATTGGCGGAGCTGGTGGGCGCGATCGAGCACGGCGCCGTCAACCGTGTGCGGCCGAAGCTCATGACCGTCCTGGCGATCATGCTCGGACTGGTGCCGGCGCTGTGGAGTCACGGCGCGGGGGCGAGCGTGATGAAGCGGATCGCCGCGCCGATGGTTGGCGGGATGGTGACGTCCACCATCCTGACGTTGATCGTGATCCCGGTTATCTACTACCTGTGGCGCCGCCGAGGGTTGAACGGTTAATGAATCGCGTCGCTTTGCTTCGCCGAGGGGTCGTGCTCGAGGCCGTGACGGTCGGGTACAACGCGCTCGAAGGCGTAATAGCGATCGTGGCCGGTCTCGCCGCCGGCTCTGTAGCGCTGACCGGATTTGGAATCGACTCGGTCATAGAGGTGACAAGCGGCGTACTTCTTTGGTGGCGGCTGCGGGCGGAGTTGGGCGCGGCGCGCGTCCCGCTGTCGAAGCGCGCGCGGCGCGCTGGGCAGGCGTCCTGCTCCTCGCCCTGGCGGTCTACATCATGGCCGAGTTGGGGCGTCGGCTCCAGACCGTGGCGGGGCGAGCCGCCTCCTAGGGCCTGAACGTCATGAAACGCGAACCCTCAATCGATCCGGCAGGGTCTCGTACATGACGCCGGCCACGACCACTCCCGAGACGAAGGTCAGGGCTGCGATGGCGCCGATGGCGAAGGGCATGGTGAACGCGTCCGCCAGGAGCCCTGCGGCGATTGCGCCTATGGCGTAGCCGGAGTCGCGCCAGAGCCGGTACACTCCCACGGCGCTCGCCCGCCAGTCGGGGTGCGCGACGTCCGACACCGCGGCGAGCAGGGTGGGGTAGACCAGTGCGGTCCCGATCCCCAAGAGCATGGCGCCGGCCATCCATGACGAGAAGGAGCGGCCCACGACAAATGCCGTGATGCCCACCGCCTGAACCCACATACCGGTAGCGATCATCCACTTCCGTCCCCAACGGTCACTCAGCGCGCCCGTGGCGAGCTGGCCTACTCCCCACACCAGGGGGTAGGTCGCGGTCACCACCCCGATGCGGTCGAGCGTGACACCGCGCGCGGCGAGAAACACGGGGATGAGTCCCCATACCATCCCGTCGTTCAGGTTGTTGACCATGCCTGCCTGGCTCGCCGCGAAGAGTGCGCGGTCTCGCCAACTCGTGAGTAGCAGGACGCGGACGAACCCGAGGCGGGGTTGCTCCGAGCCGCGCTGGCGCGCCTCCGCACGCGCGTGGCCATGGGTGTCGCGGACGGCAAACACGGAGAGGAGTAGTCCCAGCATGGCGAATGCTATGCCTGGATAGAATGGCACCGGTCGCAGACCGTGCGATGCGGCGAGGTAGCCGGTGAGCAGCGCCGACAGCGACACGGCGACGTAGCCCGCGAACTCGTTCAGCCCCATCGCCAGGCCGCGCCGCGCCGGCCCCACGAGATCGATCTTCATGATCACCGTGGTAGACCAGCACAGTCCCTGGTTGACGCCGAGCAGCACGTTGGCGAACACGATCCAGCCCCAGCTCGGCGCCCAGATGATGAGCAGCGGCACCGGGAGCCCCGCGAGCCAGCCTGCGACGAGCAGCGGCTTGCGGCCGATCCGGTCGGCGAGCTGCCCGGCGAACAGGTTGGCGAGCGCTTTGACGATTCCAAAGCTGACAAGGAAGGAAAGGACGACGGTCTTCGAGACGAGCCCGAAGTCTGCCTGGGCGATGAGTGGGACGACAGTACGCTCGAGCCCCACCATCGCTCCGACGAAGGCATTGACGACAACGAGCAGCGTGAACTGACGCCAGTTGGCGCCGAGGCCGAGCCGGATGGGAGACGGCGTCTCAGGCAACGGCGCAGCGATTGGCGCCTGCCTCCAGCTCGGTGGGGTCATCCGGCAACGTGCCGGCTTCGTTCAGGGCGACAATGCGGTGATGGTTCGGCGGTGTTGGCGGGAGCCGGGCGAGGATCTGGCTCACGAACATTTCCTCGGTCACGCGCAGGAGCGACGTCCGCTCCTGGACTTGCCGCAGCGTCGCGCTGATGGGCTGGCCGTCGAACGCGACGGGCTCGCTCGTATGAGCAGGCAGGACGACAGTCTCCGGAGGCAATGCGACCAGGCGCTGCAAGGACGCGTGGAGCACGTGAGCACGCCGCTCCGCCTGCTCCGCCGTGGCCTCGAGGTCGGGGCGGCCCACGGCTGCTAGGAACAGCGTGTCGCCCGTGAACAGGGCACGTTCGTCCAGAAGATAGCAGGTGCTCTCCGGGGTATGGCCAGGCGTGTGCAACGCCCGGAGCCCAGCGGATCCCATGCGCACGATGTCGCCGTCGTTCAGCGTCGCGTACTCGAAGGAGACACGATCCGTCGCCGGAAGGCAGAGCCTCGCCCCGGTGTGGGCTGCGAGGGCCCGAGCGCGGGACAGGTGGTCGGCGTGCACGTGCGTTTCGAGCACCGTGCGGATACGCCAGCCATGCTGGTCCGCCACCCGATGGTACACGTGGGGATCGAGCGAGGCATCGATGACGATGGCATCGCCGTTCGAGCCGATGAGATAGGAGAGGCAGCCCTTCCCGGTGCGGCGGAGCTGCACGATCCAAGCGGCGCTCCCGGCGCACCGAACCTCGGCGGTGTTCCAGGCCAGACTCCAGGCGCGCATCCCGCCCTCGAGCGACACTGCGTCCAGGCCGCGCGCGCGCAAGCGCTCGGCGGCCAGCATGCTCGTCTTCCCCGCAGCGCACACGGTCACGACGCGGTCGCCATTCGTGGGATGGAAGTCCGCGAGGACGGTCGGGTCGCCGCGCCGCAGCGCGTCGTACGCATCGGCGTGTACGCTGCCGGGAATCGACCACTCTGCGTGCTCGGCGGCCGGGCGCACGTCGAGCACCGTGACCGGCGCCCCCCGCTCGAGCAGCTCCCGCAGACCTTCGGTCGAGATGGTCGGTGCAGTCATCGAGAACGCGAGCCTAGGTCGCGGGCTTCTGCGCCGTGAACAGCACGGCCTTCACGCCGTAGGCCTCGGCGGCGTCGCGCGTCGATTCCTTTCGGAACGCGAAGCCCGGGACCACCGTCGAGCGCACCCGCTTGAACCCCGCGTCCTCGAGCAACACGAACACCTCTCCCTCCGGGAGAGCGCCGCCGATTCAGCTGGCCCAGAGCTTGGGGTCGTTGACGATGGACTGCGAGAGCTGCTTCGCACTCACGATGTCGGTGATCGAGAGCCGGCCGCCAGGCTTGAGGACGCGGAACAGCTCACGGATCACGGTGCGCTTGCGGAAGGACAGGTTGATGACGCCGTTCGAGATCACCACGTCCACGCTGGCATCTGGCAGCGGAATGTCCTCCATCCGCCCCTCGTGGCACTCCATCCGCAAACCCGAGGCGGCGGCGTGCGCTTCAGCCTTGCGACACATGGTCGGATTCAAATCGACGCCGATCACGCGGCCCGTCGGCCCCACCTGCCACGCCGCGATGATGCTGTCGAGACCCGCGCCACTCCCGAGATCCAGCACCGTCTCGCCGGGCTGGAGCCGGCTGCGCAGGTGCGGGTTGCCGACGCCGGCGAACGACGCCACGGCGCCGGGCGGCGCGCGATCGAGCCACTCGGGCTCGTAGCCGAACAGCTCGGCTGCCCGACGTCCGTGGTAAAAGTGGAACTCCCCTTCGGGGTGCTCGGCCACTTCCTGATACATCCGCAGAACCTCACCCTTGATCACTCCTTCGAGCGGGGCCTGCTCTTCGGCGTGAAGCAGTGCGACGTCGGTCACGGTCGCGCCTGGCTCGGGTCGTCTTTCGCATTCACGTAGGTGATGCTCCAGGGCCCGACGCTGTGGAGTTGGAAGACGACGCCGTCGGTTCCGGTCCAAGCGTAGTGGACCATCTTCTGTGGCATCACGGCGTAGCTGCCGGCCGAAAGCGCCGTGCCGCCCGAATAGGTGGGCTGCTCGCCCATTCCGACGTTCAGCGTCCCAGAGAGCACGGTCACGTGTTCGAGAACGGCGTGCCAGTGCGGCGGTATCCGGTAGTTTGGCGGCAACTTGAGGCGCAAGGTGAGCGGGACGGCCTCGGCCGGGTTGCCCTCGAGCAGCGCGAACTGGGCTCCGCGGGGCAGGGATGGCGGGCCGTCGGCCCAGCTGATGCCCGACGCATGGAAGACGATGGGACCGGCCGATGGAGTCGCGGCCGCCTGCGCGCTCGCCCGCGAGGCGAAAGCGACAGCGCACACGACAGCGACGACGGTGAGCATCACGTGGTGCCTCATGAGGACCTCCTTGGGCGCTCGGCGCCAAACACGAAGAATTGCTCTGAAACTGGCGGAGGTTGCACCATAGGGCCAATACGAGTTATCAATATCACCGATAGGGTTTATCCTATGATCAAGAGATGAAGCCCGGCCTCACGGTGCACCGCCTCGAGCTGTTCCTCGCCGTCTTGGACCATGGCGGGGTGGGCCGCGCCGCCCAGGCCTGCCACATCAGCCAGCCCGCCGTCTCCGAGCACCTGCGTGGACTCGAAGCGCACTTTGGCGTCCGACTGGTCGAGCGTCACGGGCAGCGCGTCCGGCCGACTGCGGCGGCGCGCGTGGTAGAGCCATACGCGCGGCAGGCCCTCGCGTTGCTGCGCACCGCCGAGCAAGCGGCGGGCGAGGTGCGCGGGCTTCGGGCGGGCTCCCTCACGATTGGCGCCAGCACGACTCCCGGCACCTACCTCCTGCCGGCCGCGCTCGGGCGGTTCCATGCGACGTATCCCGGGATCACGCTCAGGCTCGAGATCAGCGATACCCGGGGAATCGAGCGCTCGGTGGCGGTGGGTCAGCTGGAGCTGGGAGTGATCGGCGAAGCGCCGCTCGTGCGCGGGCTAGCTGCGGAACCCTGGGTGAAGGACGAGTTGGTGCTCATCGTCCCGCGCGGCCACCCGTTCGCGCGACGCCGAGCCGTGACCGCGCCCGCGATCGCGGCCGAGTCCTACATCGCTCGCGAGGAAGGCTCGAGCACCCGCGGCGTAGCGGAACGCTATCTCGCGCGGCTGGGGGTCACGCTCACGCCGGCGATGGAGCTCGGGAGCACGGAGGCGATTCGCGAGGCGGTGGCCGCAGGACTCGGAGTCGCGCTCGTGTCGCGTCACGCGGTCCTGGCGCGGGATCGACGGATCGTGGCCGCGCGACTCGCCGGCCCCCGCTGGACGCGGGATCTTCTGATCGTGCGGCGCTTGGGGACGCCGCTCGGGCCTGCAGCCGCAGCGTTCCGGAGCCTGCTGCTCGAAGCCTGAGTCTAAACCGACCACGTGCGCTCAGCGGTTCGGGAACGCCGCCGAGAGGGTCCGGAGCCAGGCGCCGAGGAGCGGGTCTCCCGGGTACCGTGCCAGCTCCGCGCGTAACGCCTCCCGCACGGCGTGCCGAAGCCCGTCGGGGAGCAGTACCGGCGCGCCCGGCCCGGTCTCCGATCCGGACAGCACCGCGACCGTGG
>Ga0209055_1001979_pt1 | contig 13101 bp, 7 predicted proteins | sample GraSoiAngelo_110_FD_185875 | JGI IMG/M metagenome (GOLD analysis project Ga0209055, IMG submission 185875) | Grasslands soil microbial communities from the Angelo Coastal Reserve, California, USA - 14_0903_12_30cm (SPAdes) (version 2) | ecosystem: Environmental > Terrestrial > Soil > Grasslands ... | reverse complement strand
CGAAGCGTTCAGGGACAAAGCCTGACACGATCCTCTTTTCGTGAGCCGAAAACTCGAAGCGTATGCTTCTCTCTGCAGGTGACATGCCCTGTTTGACGTCACATGCTATCCATAGGCGCTGTCCAACCCTGAAAGGCATTTGATTGTAATCTCCAAGAACAAAAGAAGGCATTCAAGCGTAAAGGATTGGAGAGGTCGACGAAGGTCCATATCTTGAATGGTCACTTGAAGAGTGACTGAAGTGTGAAGAGCAAAGTCAAGTTCGGATGCCGGATCTTTCTAGCGGCCAACGAGCCATTCCAGCAGATCATCAAGAGAGCCCAATTCTGCGAGAAGTACGGCTTTGACTCTGTCCTCATAGACGACCATCTGCTCTACGGGACAGGGGCAGCGGCCGCGCCCGAATCCTTCACAACCCTCGCCGCGATAGCTGCCGCGACCCGGAAAATCAGAGTCGGAATCGCAGTAACAGACCTCGTCCGTAGACACCCGGCCATCATAGCCCAGACCCTGGCCACGCTCTCCAACCAGTTTCCAAAACGTCTCTTCCTCGGACTGGGCGCGGGCGATCCGATGAACCAGACACCCTTCGGATTCTCTGCGAAACACCGCGTCAGCAGACTAGAAGAGGGTCTGAAGATTATCCGGCAGCTGTGGAACTCTAGCATAGAGAAACCACAAGACTACAAGGGACAATTCCTCTCCCTGAACAACGCATACTTGCAAGCCGGCCAGGAGAAACAGCCAGTCCCGCCAATCTATCTAGCAGCCTTCGGACCCAGAATGCTGAAACTCGCCGGGGAGGCAGCGGACGGATGGATCCCGCACTGTCACACACCCGCAACATACAAGATGGATCTTGATACCATCGTCGGGTCAGCCCATAATGCGGGTCGAGATTTCGGGGCGTTCCGCTCTGCATACTATACGCTCTCCTCCATCTCGAAGAATCGTTCAGAAGCAGACCGGAACGTACTCGGTCCAGCCAGGTACTTCCTTGCCCTGATACCTGAGGCGTTGAAGAAGATCGATCCCTTAGCCAGCCATCCCGGCCGAATCTGGGAGAAGCTTCCGCATCCGAAAGAGCAGAGGGAGACAATCCGGAAGATCGCCGCGGACATTCCGGAACTAGACGCTTACAACACGGTCATCCATGGGACCCCGGACGATTGCATCGAACAGATTGAAGATTATCGGAAGGCAGGTTGTAAGGAGTTCATCCTGACGTTTGTCCCGAAGGGAGGATTATGGTCCTCGGCAAACCTACTGCCCCAGATAGGACTCTTCTCTAGCAGGGTATTGAATAAGTACCGAACCTAGAGGAATCGATCGGTCCTATGTCACAGGTCCGAGATCGAGCGCTTGTTTGCCTTTATTGACGATTCAAATTACTCAGTTTTCTTCCAAATGACTAAGAGGCAGGGCTAACCTCTTATATTATCACAAATAGTTCAAACGGGTTGGAGCCTTCTCTTATCCGGGGACTAAATGATCGTCCCGAAGTTCATGAACTTCTGCTGCAAGCTGAGAAGTTGGAATCGAATTATGAGTGGGCCCTGGCGGTTCAGCTATACCAGCGGATCCTCAATATCGCTACGGAACCTCCTCAAGGTTCTGCCGTTCTGAAGGAACGATGTGGATACGCAGCCTACCGATCAGGGATGCAAGCGAGTACTAAAGTAGAGTTTCGCGAGACTCTCATCGAAGCCATTTCCTACTATACAGCGGCCATCCAGACCCTGCGAAGCAGCTTGGAAGAGATCGATATTGCGCGGACCCATCGTTGTGAGGCGTTCGTGTCATACCTGCATTATTGGCTGGCATCAACGTCACCCGAAAAGTTCGAGATGTTGGATAAGGCCTGGGCGTCAACCAGAGAATGTCTGAAAATAATGAATGAGATCGAAGCTGGCCAGGAATATGCCGTCACTTACAACCAATCCTCGATCATACCTTGGCTACGTTACTTCTTCCCGCAGGCTAAGAAGGCGAGGCTAGAATCGATGCGTGAAGCAATAGAACATGGACAAAACGTGATAAGATCTCTCCAGGACACCGAGCACCGGGTCGAGTTAGCGAAATCTTACGTTAACTTGAGCAGCTTTCTTGGCTTCATCGGGGACATTGAACCGGGTAGTGCCCGAGACTCAGTGCAGTCGCTAAGAAAGTACTGGAAAAGAGCAAAAGAGCTCTCGGAGGAAACAGCACTAGTTGAGTCCTCAAAGACAGGGGGCGGACTCGACTATGAAGACACAATGGAGGGTAGAATCAAGTCATGTGAACGCATCCTTCCATACGTCCTGAAGACGAGAGACAATTTCCTCATTGGGCTAACGTATGACTGGATGGCGATGTTTACTGCTCTGAGAAGCCCCATCACGGACGACTCAGAAATCGGTGCGACTCTCATGACTCGAGCTATGAGTCATGCTAGGAGCGCCAAGGCGCGCTACGATGTAATTTCATTGGTTAGCCCCAGAGCTGGCGTTCTATGGGTGGAGTTCCCTGAGCCTGAGTATCTCCTAACAATGTCGTGGTTTCAAGCGGACCCCTCGCGAAAACGTGCCGCCCTAGATAAGGCCGCAAAGGCTCTGCCTGTTCTCCTAAGGATTGCACGCAGTTCCATGTATCCAGAATCGATTGTTGACGCCCATCACGTTTGCAGCAAAACAATGTTGTTCCTTTCCAAGCTTGAGCAGGACACCAAGAGGAAGCGCAAGTTCCTGCGGCAAGCCTTGTTTCACCGGCGGGAAACGATTCGGATCCAAAAGGAAGCGTGGGGAGAGTCAGGCATTTATCAGGTGTTACCCTTGAGCTATTTAGGCGATGTAAGATTCGAACTCGCGAAGACTTTCACAAGTCCGTTCACTGTCAAACGCCTTGTCGAGCAGGCAATAGACGATAAGATCTCCGCCCTCCACGCACATTCCAGCGATCAAAACGCTCTCCTCCGCGAAACTGCTGAAGATTACTACTTCGACTGGTCCGCAAGAATACATTCCGACATCGGTACCTTCTCGAGTGTCCTTTTTGAAATAAGCGGATATGAAGACAAGCTGAGAAAGGCGGCGCAAGAATTCGTCGAAGCCGCGGGATCTTTTCAGACTCTGAAACGGCCTAGCCGGGTTGCTGAGAGTCACATGAGTGCTGCTCAGTGCTACTCTTTGTTGACCGACCACGCCCACGCTTTGGAACACTTTGAGAAGGCTAAGATGTGGTATCAGACGGCATCGACCACCATTCCCGCTCTGGCCCACTTTTACAAGAACCAAATAATCTACATGGATGCTTGGAGCAGGATCGAGAAGGCAAGAGATTATCATGAAAAGCGACAGTGTGCACTAGCGGCTAGCCTCTATGACGAGGCAGCCAGACGATTGCAGTCCACACGTAGTTGGTCGTACCTTTCATCAAAATACCGGGCACTTTCCCAGATGGAATCTGGGGAAGACAAGAGCCGGAGAGAACTAAGCGACGAAGCAATCCTTGAATTTGAGGCCGCATCTCGTGCGTTTTTGGAGTCGCTTATTGCCATTCAGATGCGGCTAAAGGATCTCGAAAGCCTCGAAGAAACTCAGATGGCCTTCGATCTTCTAAAAAAGTCCCGACTCAGAGCTGAATACTGCGACGCTAGGGCTGAAATTGAAAGGGCTAGACTTCTCAGCAAAAAGGGGGACTTCAAACAAAGCGGCCAAAGATACGGACGAGCAGTCGAGATTCTCGACAGGGTTGCCGCAGAACTGTCGCGAAGTCCCGAGAAGAAGGAAGTGCAATTCGTCGGAAAGCTATCGGGAGCTTGGCAAACCATGGCGCGTGCGGAAGACGAGGTGGCACCTTCACTATACCTTGAGGCTTCTGAACAGTTCAGACAGTCAAAGGACCTAAGTCCTTCGGAGAACACAAGACTCCTAGTCCTCGGTCACAGCAACTATTGCTGTGCACTAGAGAAAGTCTCACGTTTCTTGGAAACAGGAAAACCGTCTGACCAAGCTGCGGCTATCCGTCATCTAGAAACTGCGACTAGACACTATCTCAAGGCAGGATTCGATAGTGCATCGGAGAATGCAAGAGCTACGAAACGATTCTTCGAAGGCCAGGTCCTACTCAACCTCGCAAACAGAGAAAGGGATTCTGAGAAGAAGGCGCAGATTTACTCTGCGGCCGAGAAGATACTCAGGTCTGCTTCCAATTCTTTCGGTGAACTCGCTGAGGTTGCGAAACGAGACGATGTTCTAAGAATTCTGGAGAGAGTCGGAGAGGAGAAAGACCTGGCGCTCTCCATCGTAAGCAAGATGGCAAGCCCCGTAATACTGTCGACCCATACGATTCCCATCATAGCGTCAAGCGGGGAAAGTGCGGTGGGAGTCGAAGTCTTCCGGAGTGCTTACGTCCAAGCAAGTCTCGTGGCTTCACCAATCAATCCGAAGATCGGCGAGCCCCTGAAGCTGAGGATCGAGCTCGCGAACGCGGGCATGAGTTCGGCCCAACTTATAAGACTCGAAAAAGTGATCCCTGAAGGCTTCGAGATAATCGAAAATCCAGGGAAGTTCTCGATCAAAGATCATCATCTAATCCTGAAAGGCCGACGGCTGGAGCCCTTGAAGACCGAAGAACTAAGCCTCGTTCTCAAGCCCAACGTCGAGGGACCTCTTGAACTGAAACCACGAATACTCTACCTTGACGAGAATGGAGAAAGCAGAGTCCACGAACCTGACCCTGTAGAGATCATTGTTCAGGATCACGGAGGAACTAGTCAGATCAACCTGCCCGTCCCCGAGCAAACACTTCAAGACTCTCCGATCATAAAGTTCCTTACCGCCTCCTTTATCGAAGATTACATGAGACGAAGACTCTCACTTGAACACGCTGGGTGGCGTGGGCTTCCCGACATCGTGAGATCACTTGAGATTCCTCGTAGCCATGTTTATGGAGATTCTAGGTATAGGCACACCTTTGGTAAGCCTCTTGAGAGGCTTGTTCAGAAAGGAATCGTAGAATACAGAGTATTCACGGGAAGAAGAGGACGGGGCGGAAACATCGTAAAAGTTCGCGTAGCCTATGAGAAGGAACCCGTGAAACGATTCGTTGATAGTCTTGCCTTAACGCTCTCGACTTGAATCAAACTGAAACCTGCACGAGCGGAGACTGCAGTAATCCAGCCATCAAATTCGAAGAATCGAATCCGGAAGAAATCGATAGCAACTTGTCGGATACCTACTATCTCGTTCCCTCTCATATGGTCGAATAAATCAGTTCGAAGGTTCTTGCCCAGTCCAGGCCTGAATGGCTCTGAAAAATCTTCACGTACGAATCAGCTTTGATTTGGAGAATTGACCCTGTTCCCGCTTCGCGATTGAATGATGACGTCGAAATCTCGGCTAAAGGATTGGATCAGTCGATTCCAATCCGATTCTTCTGTTCTACTTCTAAATCCTTCTCTAGACTCGCTGAAAAAGTCCCACATAATATTCAGAGGAGAGGGTCAGTTCGAGGACGGTTGAAGGTATTAAAATCGTATTCCAACCTCATGATAGTTCTTCTCGCGCTTTCGATCATCATCGCCGGTCTGCCTGTTTCAGCTTCTCTGAATTCGTGGTCACCCACTACAAACTATCCTACGAGCACTTACGCTGAAAGTTGCGTGGTTGATTCGGGGTTCGTTTACTGCATCGGAGGCGTTAGTGGCCCTGATCAAATCAATGCCGCATATACTAATGCCGTCTATTTTGCGCCGTTAAAATCGAATGGGGGAGTTGGTTCGTGGTCGTCCACCACAAACTACCCAACTAGTTCTGAAGAAAGTTGTGTGGCAAGTTCGGGATTCGTGTACTGTATTGGCGGCTATAATGGCGTTGGCTTTGACTCTTCTAATGCGGTCTATTTTGCCGCTCTGTCTTCTGCTGGAGTTGGTTCCTGGTCGTCCACTACAAACTATCCAATAGGCATCAGTGGTCAAAGCTGCGTGGTTGATTCGGGGTTCGCATATTGCATCGCCGGCAACGTTAATGGGTCTACAGCGACTGACGCTGTCTATTTTGCGCAGTTATCCTCTGCTGGAGTTGGTTCCTGGTCGCCTGCTACCAACTATCCTGCTAGTATCTATGGTGAAAGTTGTGTGGCAAGTTCGGGATTCGTGTACTGTATTGGCGGCTATAATGGCTCTACTAGCACTAGTACGGTCTATTTTGCGTCGCTGAACTCCAATGGTGGGGTTCGTTTGTGGTCTCCCGCCACTAGCTATCCAACAAGCGCTTTCGTGCAAAGTTGTGCAGTGACTGCAGGGTTTGTGTATTGCATCGGCGGCCGCACTAGCGGCTCTCTTGCTGTGCCCACCAACGCAGTTTATTTCGGTCCTGTCTCTTCTATTGGAGTTGCTTCCTGGTCGTCCGCGACAAACTATCCATTGAGCATCGACCAACAAAGTTGTGTAGTGGGTCTCGGGTTCGTGTATTGTGTTGACGGCCTAAATGGGAATGGCGTGACAATTACCAACGAGGTCTATTTTGCTTCTGAGACGCACAATACGAGCTCAGCCATAGCAACCTGTAGCCCTTCATCCGTTGATCTCAACCAACCCACCCAATGCACAGTTACAGTCACAGACACTTCAGTCAGTCCAACCTCGCCGAGCGGAACAGTCACCTTTTCCAGCAGTGGCCCGGGCTCCTTCAGCCCCTCTAACACGTGCACGCTTAGCTCCGCTGGTTCCTCGACCGCGAGTTGCACGACCACAGTAAGCTATACGCCGAGCAACGAGGGAACACAGACTATAACGGGGACTTACGCTGGCGACTCTACACACCAAGCAAGCTCAAGCACAACTAGTCTTGCTGTGAACGTTTTCGACTTTACATTATCCAACTCTGGAAGTATTGCTGTTGGTCAGGGCAATTCTGGCTCTAATACTATCAGTGTAACTCTGGTGAGTGGGATAGCGCAGCCTGTTACGCTCTCTGTTAGTGGACTTCCAACCGGGGCTTCTTCTGCATTTTTCAATGGTTGTACGGGCCAGCCTACCTGCACTATGACTCCAACTTCCTCTGTTACTCTGACCATCACCACTTCATCATCCACCCCTCCAGGATTGTACGCTGTTACTGTGGCCGGTGTTGGGGGAGGACTGACGGACACATTGCAGTTCACGCTGAGAGTCAATAGTGGTTTTGACTTTTCTTTGTCGAATAGTGGGGGTATTGCGGTGAGTCCGGGTGGTTCAGGATCTAACACGATCACCGTCACTCTAGTCAGTGGGCCAGCGCAGTCTGTTACGCTCTCTGTTAGTGGACTTCCGAGCGGGGCTACTGCCATGTTTGATGGTGGTTCGGGTTGTGGAGGTTCTACTACTACCTGCACCGTTACTCCGCCCATCATGTTCACTCTAGTCATCACCACTACATCTTCGACTCCTCAGGGTTGTTTCGCTGTGACTGTGACGGGGACTGGGGGTGGAGTGACCCACACTACTTCATTCACACTTTCCGTTGGAAGTTGCTCGGGTGGTTTTGACTTTTCTTTGTCGAATAGTGGGGGTATTGCGGTGAGTCCGGGTGGTTCAGGATCTAACACGATCACCGTCACTCTAGTCAGTGGGCCAGCGCAGTCTGTTACGCTCTCTGTTAGTGGACTTCCGAGCGGGGCTACTGCCATGTTTGATGGTGGTTCGGGTTGTGGAGGTTCTACTACTACCTGCACCGTTACTCCGCCCATCATGTTCACTCTAGTCATCACCACTTCGTCCAACACTCCTACGGGCCAATTCGTTATCAGCATGACAGGTGTCGGGGGAGGACTGACCCACACCACGTCGTTCACGCTTACTCTGAACGCTTTCGACTTCAACTTGTCCAACTCTGGACACATCATCGTTAACCAGGGCGCTGGTTCTAACACGATTACTGTGACCCTGGTCAGCGGGACGACGCAGTCTGTTATGCTCTCCGTTAGCGGGCTGCCAGGCGGGGCCAACGCTGTGTTCGGCGGTGGTACCGGTTGTGCAGGTAATCCTACGTGTTCTGCTCCTCCAACCTTCTCCGTTACTCTTACCATCACGACTTCAACCTCTACTCCTGCAGGGGAGTACGTCATCACTGTGACTAGTATCGGGGGAGGACTGACGGACACGATGCAGTTCACGGTAACTGTCGGAGACTTGACTGCGACCGCTGTCTTCGATGCTTCTACAAACGCTCTTTGGTCTAGCACTGAGGCTACTGGTGCTTCCGCATATGACACTGCTACTGTGACTGACTCACCGTTTACGGCTACTGGAACAGTGACCTACGGATTTTATACCAATGGCGGTTGTACGGGTACTAGAACATCGCAGACTGTGCCGTTGTCTGGTGGTCTGGTTCCGAACTCGGCATCTACCGGTCCCTTACGAGCTGGTTCTTACAGCTTCAACGCCACGTTCAGTGGAGACTCGAACTACGCAAGTTCAACAAGTACTTGTGAGCCATTCACGGTCAACAAGGTCGCTTCTACCATTTCGACCATCGTCTTTGATAGCACTACCAGTGCTCCATGGACTGGTGCTGAGACTACTGGGGCTTCCGCTTATGATACTGCCACCGTGCCTACGTCGCCGTTCACTGCAGCTGGCACCGTGACCTACACCTATTTCACCAACAATATCTGCTCCGGCACAGGAACCACCCAAGGTACTGTTACTTTGATGGCGACAGGCAGTGTTCCGAACTCTGCGACTGTTGGTCCGTTGACGGCTGGGTCTTTCAGTTTCCAGGCTGCCTACAGCGGTGACTCAAATTACCTTGGCTCGACTAGCCCATGTGAACCGTTGAACGTATTCGACTTTTCCGTCGTCGCTAACGGGGTTTCGCCAAGTCAGATTCTAGCAGGCGCCTCTGGCAGCTCTACGATCACTGTTAGCGCGATTAACGGGTCCACTGGGACTGTGAACCTTTCGGTAAACGCTCCTGGCGGCATCACGTGCAGTCTGCAATCGAGCGTGACTCTGCCTCCTTCGCCGGCGATGCTGACCCTATCGTGTAGCGCCACAACTGCTGGTGATTACACCGTGAGCGTTACTGGAACCAGCGGAGGCCTATCACACACAACCAACAACATTGTCTTCCATATAGTAGACTTCACAATAACTGCCAGTCCGACGGCGGTTACGATCCTCGCCGGCGTAACGGGAACATCGACGATTACAGTCAACGGGCTGAATGGGTTCACTGGAACGATAAGCCTATCTTTCGCTGGTCTGAGTTGCAGCATGACGGCAACCAGCATCTCTCTGTCTAGCTCGACTACATCTGGAAGTTCAACTCTTTCCTGCAGTGGCTCCGCCGGGATCTACTTGGTCACGGTGACTGGCTCGATCGGAACATTGCATCATTCTGCTGGAGTCACGTATACAATCCAAGACTTCACGCTCGCTGCATCATTGCCTGTATCAACAACGAATTCCGGAATAGTTCTCGCAGCCCCTTCTGACGGAACCTCAACACTTACTCTAACGATAACCGTTACTTCACTAGACGGCTTTGCTGGAACAGTCACACTGGATGACTCTCCGCTTCCTTCCGGCTTGAGTTGTACCGTCATCAGCCCATCAACTCTAACAGGCGCTGGGACTGCCACCATGTCCTGCAGTTCGACAATCCCAGGCAAGTATCCAGTAACAGTAACGGGCACTAGCGGTCCACTTGTCCACAGCGCAGGAGTAACCTTCACTTTTGTAGACTACTCGATAAGTTCCAGTCTCAGCATGCTCAGCAACATTCCCGCGTTGGGCTACTACGCTACAACTAGCATCACAGTCACCAGCCTCGGCTACACCGGTCCTATCGCTTTGACTACCGACCCCTCAGGGGGTCCCCAAGTCTACGCTGGCGGATTACCCTCGACCATCACATCTTCAAGTGGAAGTAGTCAGACAACCACCCTGAGCGTCTGGGACGATTACTCCTACGTCACGCTAGGACAAACGTATCTTGTGCACGTGTATGCGACCACACCAGAAGGAACGATTCAGCTAGTGATCCAGGTCAGTTTCAGCCTGACGGGAAATCCGAACGCTAGTTACGTCCACCCGTCCAGTGTCGGCGGTGGTGGTAGGATGAAGCAAAATTGAACGCTTCTTCCCAAGAGGAGGTGTTTCCCTCTCACCGACTCAAGACACGAGTCAACCAGCTCAGTCTTTGAGGGTCCTCACCCCGGAGTGTCCTTTCCGAATTACAGAAGTCAAGTATGCGGAGGTAGCAGTTCTCTGAGCTGCGGGCCCGGCTCCGGGCTGCCTAGCATCACACGAACACTTTGACGATAAAAGTCGCGTTTTGATAGTCTTCGTGTCTGAGTAGTTCCGCCCACAAAAAAGGTCGGCAAAATCGCGAGTAGGTACTGTATCCAGGTTCGCTCCTGAAAAATAAGAAAGGTTGACACTAGTCTAATTCCGCGTGACTAGCCAGTCTGGTAGTCTGTCCGTTGCCAGGATTATGGCTCGTGGCTGCTGACTCTGAAAGAGTTCATGTGACCTTTGTCCCGAAAGGCGGATTACGGTCATCAGCAACCTCCTATCAGAAATACGGCTCTTCTCAGACAAGGTCATGAGCAACTGGGTAAAGATCGAATGAAGAGTGGAGTCTCAGCGCGCGTCCCGCGCGAACGGGCTGCTGAGTGTGTGAGCGGAGTTCTGATAAGCGACAGTGCAGTTCTTGTCGAAAAGCGACGAGCCGATGATGACGCGGACCCAGGACTAGTTTTGCTTCCAGGGGGCCACGTAGAGGGGGGTGAATCGCTGGACCAGGCTCTGAAGAGAGAGATGCGAGAGGAACTAGGGGTACGAGTCGAAAAGGTCGCGCCGATTCGGGTCCGATATTATACAGCGTCGAATGGAGAGAGACCGAGAATACACTATTTTCGTATCAAGGGCTGGAAGGGGAAAATCAGATCGAACGAAGCAGAGTCTGTCTACTGGGAATCGGACATCAGCAATCTAAGCGATACTATAGAGAGAAAGATTGTACTCAAACTATTGAGCCAAGTCCCTCGGATCTAGAAGATTAGCGAAGCTGTGCTATTTTCGACGATAATTCGTTCGAGATGCTTATCGTCAACAACTAACCTGTTGAAACAGATACGCCTCTTCTCCAGAAAGGTGCTGAGTAACCTAGACTAATCATTGAACCATTCTGACACAGACTAACGAGTGGCCTCGGTTATCCGCTGCCACTGGTTGGAGGTATGCCACCGGACGGTGGCATGAATGGTGGTGTGAGGGGTGAGGGGATTTCTCGTCGGACGATGCGCTGTCTTGCCAAGTAGTACGCTGCTGCGTATAGCAGAGCTGGTATGATGCCTAGGAAAATGGTGAGAAAAACGGTGGGAAACACAAGCAATCCGGTTCCGGTTCCGTTAAAGAAAGGGACGATGAACAGGAAGTTTAGGATGCTGATTGCAATTGAAGCTGCATAGGCGGTCCATAGTAGTATCCGGCCGGTGCTCAGCTGAAGCGAGTAGGTCAGCAGGACCTCGGAGATGCCTGTGACTCCTCCACCGATAATGGTGATAACACCAAGCCATGCGAATGTTGGCTGAACTATGCCGCTAGGACCAGCTCGATAAGAAAACGCCGCGAAAAACAGAGCCAAGGCTCCAGCAACTATAACGCCGATGCCTACGAAGAAGAATACGAGTGCCAGTATCGTGTTTCGTGCATGCTCACGACCAAAAGCCTCCCGTCCGAGAATGACTAGCAGGGCACCGATGAGGGCTACGAGTCCACCTATGGCACCGATGAATGGAATCCAGCTGAGTGCCAGGCCGATGATCAGGAGTAGTAGACCGGTTTTTGTGTTGTCTATCTTGCCCGCTAGATGGTGTTCCCAATAACCAGCTGCTGACCCGTAGTACGGGTATGATGGCTGCTGAGGCATGCTAAAGACTGGGGGCATCGTTGGAGGCGCGGCTAAAAGTGGGGTACCGCAGGTCAGGCAGTATCTCGCCGTTGCCACGTTGCTGGCTCCGCATCGCGGGCAAGCTACGGATGACGTTCAGAATCCTCTCGTATCATGACAATGGGGAGAGGAGAGAATTAACCCTTGAGGGTTGGACAGTTGCGCTAGATAGAACACGATCTCACTCTGATGGGGCTGCTCGACTCTTCGCGAACAAGGTGCTGAACAAATACTGAAACCAGTGCATCCAAAGCATCGGGACAAGCAGAGTTCCCAGCAATCCTTTTTTTCTTGAAGTCTCATGTCCTATTGTCCATGCGTAAGCCGGACCGAATTGGTGCAATAGTGTTAGCTTTCACACTTTTCGTCGCATACTGGGGTTGGGCCGGCCTCTTGTATTTTCAAGGTGTGGTTTCCCTACCTCTCGGATCACTTGGAAGCGAAGGCCTCTTACTCGTGTTGGTTGACGTGGTTATTGTGAATCTCTATGCTTTTCGTCAGAGAAGGCGTGCCAGACAAGTCCAAGTCCGCGCCGGTAAGACGTAGAAATCTGCTGTTAGCCACGGCAGGGTTGTTTCAATAATCAGTCTAGCTTTTGTGAACGACCTCGATATCGTGGCCGTCAGGATCGAACACCCAGGTCGCATAATAGCCTGGATAGTATTCGGGCCGAACTTGGGGTGGTTTCCTGCTCTTGCCTCCGGCGTCCACAGCCGCTTTGTAGAATGCATTTACCTCAGCATGGTTTTTCGCTACGAATCCGACATGCACCGCTTGGGGATGGGGCTTTCCTTCTTTGAGCCAGAAAAAAGCTCTCTTGCCGTCCCCAAAACCCTTCAGATCGGGGTGTCCGTCTTGGCCGTCGTAATCTGTAAAGTTTGTGATTCCAAGTGGCTTCAGGGCCTTGGCGTAAAAAGCGACTGAACGCTTGAAGTCCCTGACTGTGAGAATAACGTGGTCTATCAGATTTTTGCCTTCTCTGTTTTGCCAAAATCGACTATGCCGAAGCGGTGATTTCAGGGATGGTCAAATATCGCTGGACGAAGGCAAGCGATTTGTCAGCAACGTTCCGCCATCCATGGTCGATGGTAATCGAGTGTCCCGTGTCCGGGATCTTCTCAATCTCGGTCACGAGGTTGTCGCCTTCTTGCTGTTTGAACGTCGCGTGGGCAATCGCCCA
>Ga0209055_1001977_pt1 | contig 13110 bp, 9 predicted proteins | sample GraSoiAngelo_110_FD_185875 | JGI IMG/M metagenome (GOLD analysis project Ga0209055, IMG submission 185875) | Grasslands soil microbial communities from the Angelo Coastal Reserve, California, USA - 14_0903_12_30cm (SPAdes) (version 2) | ecosystem: Environmental > Terrestrial > Soil > Grasslands ... | reverse complement strand
AAGGTGCCGGGGGAACGCCTCACAAGCTAAGCGTCGGGGCCGCTCTTTCGATTGCCCCACATCGTCTTGGTTCCGCGATTTGCCTGGTTGCGGGGCCGCAACCACCGATATCAAATATGCTCAGATTCGCGAGGGTCTGGATTTCAGATCCCCAGCACGGCGGCGATGGATCGTTCGCCGTCGGCAGTGCGCCGCCGGGACCACAACCTCCCTGGAGGGAGGCGAGCGAGACGGAAATCCAGCAGGGTCTCGAGGATGGCGCTTTAAAGCGCGTGTAACATCAGGACGGCGCGCCGGCAGATTCTTCTCGGGCTTCTGGTTTGACATGGCTTCGACCCGCCTTGCGTCCGTGGCAGCGCGAGGACGACAATGAGGGCGCGAAAGGAGCCATCATCCGGTTCCCAGTCGTCGCTCGCCACCTCGTCCACATGGTGAAGCGGGGGATCTCGCCAGCGAAGACGGTCTTGCTGGTGCCGAGAGAGGTCGGGCCGTAAGCTGACACCCCCTCCGACTGTCAGGCGATTGCCGACTCCCAGATCGTCCACGAAGCCGGTGCTTTTCGGGGCTCTGGCCTTGGTGATTCTCATCGCAACTGCGCAGCTCATCCCGCTCTATACGGACTGGCTGTGGTTCCAGGAGGTCGGGTACTCCCAGGTATTTCTGACCATGCTGTCGTCACGCGGCTGGCTCTTCCTGATCGTCAGCATCGGCTTTCTGATCTTTCTCTACAGCAACCTGACCTTCGCCATACGCACGGCCGCCCCGGATGTCTACTGGGAACTGGAGGATCAGCTCGGGCTCCCCGGGTGGGCGGTCATCGAACCCCTGATTCGGCGTTTCCTGCCCCTGGCCGCCGCCGTGATCGCCTTCGTGGCCGGGCTGAGCGCCATGGTGAGCTGGGAGACGGTCCTCCAGTTCGTCAACGCGATGCCGTTCGGCGCCACCGATCCGCTATTCGGCCGTGACCTCGGCTTCTTCGTCTTCACCCTGCCCTTCTGGCGTCTCGTGCACGGGTGGGCGATGGCCCTCGTGCTCACCACGCTCGTGCTCATGCTGGTGCTCAGCGTGCTGCAGCGGAACCTCGTGATCACCGCGCGCCGCCTACGCCTGACAGCGGGCGCCCGCACACACCTGCTCCTGCTCGGGACTCTGGCCCTCCTCCTGAAGTCCGTGGGCTTTTGGCTCGATCGCTTCGAGGTCGTCTACTCGCCACGGGGCGTCGTGTTCGGCGCCTCCTACTCCGATGTCTACGCCTCGCTGCCGATGCTGGACGCCCTCGCGGTGCTCGCCCTACTGTGCGCCGGCGCCTTCGCGGTCCAGATCCGGTGGCCGGGCGTGCGGTTGGTAGCAGGCGGGGTCATCGTCCTGGTCGTCGCGTGGGTCGGTGGCCTCGGTGTCTACCCCGCGCTGCTCCAGTGGTTTCGTGTCTTACCGAACGAGCTGGCGGCCGAGCGCCCGTTCATCGCCAACACCATCCGGATGACCCGGCAGGCCTACGGACTCGATCGAATCGAGGCGCACGACTTCCCGGCGACGGAGTCGCTTGACCGGGCGGCGCTCGAGCGGAATGACGCAACGATCAAGAACATTCGCCTCTGGGACCATCGGCCGCTCCTACGGACGTTTGCCCAGCTGCAGGAGATCCGGACCTACTATCAGTTCCTCGATGTTGACATCGATCGCTATCGCCTCAACGGCGAGTATCGGCAGCTGATGCTCTCCCTCCGGGAGATGGCGTACGACAAGTTACCCTCGCGGATCTGGATCAACGAGCACCTGACCTTCACCCACGGCTATGGCCTGGTGGCGGGGCCGGTGAACCGCATTACCCCGGAGGGGCTGCCCGAGTTCTTCGTGAAGGACATGCCCCCGGCCGTGACCGGCGGGCTGCCGAAGATCACCCGCCCCGAGATTTACTACGGCGAGACCTCCAATACCTACGCGCTCGTGGGGACCCGCTCGCAGGAGCTCGACTACCCGGCGGGCGACCAGAACGTCTACGCGACCTATCGCGGGCGCGGCGGCATCTCGATCGCGACCTGGGCGCGCAAGCTGCTCTTCGCGGCGCGCTTTGGCGAAAAGAACCTGCTGCTGTCGAATGACCTGACCGCAGACAGCCGACTGATGATGTACCGCGCGGTCGGGGCGCGCCTCCAGCAGATCGCTCCCTTCTTCAGCTTCGACCCCGACCCCTACATCGTGGTGACGCCCGCGGGCCGCTTGGTGTGGCTGATTGACGGCTACACGACGACCGATCGCTATCCGTATTCCGAGCCCGCGCGCGTGCCGGGAGTGGGCAACTATCTGCGCAACGGCGTCAAGGCGACGGTCGATGCCTACGATGGTACCGTCGAGTTCTACATCGCCGATCCGAGCGATCCCCTCGTGCGTACGTACGCCCGCGCCTTCCCTGGGCTGCTGAAGCCGCTGGAGCAAATGCCCTCCGACCTCCGCGCCCACCTCCGCTATCCGGAGGGTTTCTTCGCGATCCAGGCCCGGATGTATGCCACGTACCACATGGAGGATCCCCAGGTCTTCTATAACAAGGAGGACCTGTGGGCCCTACCGCGACGGACCCTCGAGGGGCGCGACCGGGACATGGAGCCCTACTACACGATCATGCGGCTGCCGGGCGAGGCGAAGGAGGAGTTCATCCTCCTGACCCTCTTCAATCCGAGTCGGCGCGACAACATGATCGCCTGGCTCGCCGCACGCTCCGACCCCCCGCACTACGGGCGGCTCGTCGTGTACGTCTTCCCCAAGCACAAGAACATCTATGGGCCGCGCCTCATCGACGCGCGGATCGACCAGGATCCGATCATCTCCCAGCAGCTGTCGCTCTGGAACCAACGCGGCTCGACGGTGATCCGCGGCTCCTTGCTCGCCATCCCCATCGAGCAGTCGCTCATCTACGTGCAGCCCCTCTACCTAGCGGCCGAGCAAGGAGCGCTGCCGGAGCTCCGGCGCGTGACCGTCGTCTATGGCAACCAGATCGCCATGGAGCCGACGCTCGAGCAGGCACTCGTCAAGATCTTCGGCGGCCGGGCTCCCGCGGCCACGGCCAGCGAGGCGACGCCCGCGCCAGCGCCGGTCGATCTGACGGGCAGCGTGAGGGCGCTCGGCCAGCGGGCGCTCGAGATCTACACCCGCGCGCAACAGGCCCTGCGCCGCGGTGATTGGGCGGGATACGGCGCTGAGCAAAAGCGGCTAGAGGAGACGTTGCGCGCCCTCGCCACGCCGCCGTGAGCCGTACCCACGACAACATTCATGTGTCTGCGTACCTGACGGGCAACCCTCACGCACGGCGGTCGAGCGATCCCCCGCCGATTTTCGCACTATGGCGAAAATGCGAAATCGGTGCCCATGAACCCCGCGGGGACCAGCCTCGCCCCGCGCCGGACGAAGACCCAGTCCTCGTCGCTTCAATTGAGCCGCGGCGTCGACGCCGCGGAAACACGCCCATCCTGAACGTGGATCCGGGTGTCCGCGTGCGGGAGTAGAATGGCGTCGAAGGAAGGAATTTCCCCGTGAGCAACCGTGAACAGGCGTGGCCGTCCATTGATCCCGATTCCTACCTCGACCTTCGCCAGCCCGACTGGCTAGAGGCGGAACAGCGCGGCGACGTCGTGTATCGGCGTAAGCCTGGAGAGCAGAGGAGCCACGTGTCCATCCACCCGGCGCGAGAGGAGATTCTCGCGGTGTTGCGGGTGAAACCAGCGACAGAGCTTCGGAGCTTGACCGTTCCTGTGGCCTCTTAGCGACTAAATGCTCACGCCCACTTCAACGGGATTTTGCGGTATATAGGCGATCGGATCACCCCAGGGCACCATCATTTATGTACCGGCTCGGCATTCGGCGCTCGGCATGCGCTCGCCGGCGGGCTGCCGGGCGAGCCTAGACCCACGCCCCCCACGGTCTAAATTAAATTAGCGAATCGGGGAGCAGACCATCGTCTTGATGTGTTGGCCCGTGTAGCGGAATGAGCCGTCGCGACATCGCCGGCCCGTTCCTTGCGCTCCTGCTGCTCAGCGCCCTACCGGGCAGTGCCTGCGCCCAGGTGTTTATCGCGTCGCATCCGCAGCCGGAATTTAGTATCGGGCCCTTGTTCGTGTCGGCATCCGTGGGGAAGCCGAATGTCGTCGGTAACCCGGGTGCACTGACCGTGTCGGTCTCGTGGAGCCTGACACTGGCTCCGCACCGTCGCGCCGCCGATATTGCCCAGGACCTCTACCTCCTCTGGCCGGGCGAGGTGGTGGGCACGGCCGGTGCCGCCGACGCCGACCCGATGCTCGTTCGCCAGGTGGAGGCCCTGGGCTTCAAGGTCAAGGCGCACGGCCGCCTACGCCTTTCGGCGCGTGAACGAACCGAAATGGGGACCAGCGCCGGGCTGCGAACGCTGGGCGAGGCGCCGTTCGTAGCGTTCGCCCGAGAGGGCGGGCCGGCCGCTGGGGCGCGAGGCGCCACGTATATCCGGATCCCCTGGGTACCCGAGTTGGCAAGCCTGGACTGGCTCGTGCGGCTCGAACTGCCGCTGAAGGGGGTGATCGTCCCGCGGCCCGTGAGCTGGGCGGAGGACACGTTCTGGGGGCGGCGGTACCTCATCACGCTCGGCTTCGGCGATGTGGGGTACGTGTCGCTGTATCCGCTCTACTTCGGGGCGCGGGACCGCGTCGTGCCCTTGGCGCGGGACTTCTCCATGCTGCTGATCAACTTTGCCGACGCGGACCACCTCAAGGTCGATGAGGTGGTTCCTCCGTCCGCGAGTCGCCAGATGAGCGAGACGCGGAGTAACACGGAGGCGTTGCGGCTCCCGTTGCTCGCGTCCGAAGGCATTGCGCCACAAGTGCTGAAGGTCCAGTTCGCCTACTTCGCGGGGCGGCTGCCGTGGCGGCCGATCCTGATTTCCGCGCTGTTCCTCGGGCTCGGGAACCTGACGGGGCCACTGGTCGGCGCACTGGCGAAGCGGCTCGGTCGAACCCTGCGAGCGCGCGTCCACGTGGGGCGGGGCGAGGCGCCCGGCCGGGAGCGGGGCGCGATCCCGTCGCAGGAGGCGCTGGGACAGATCCGTCCGGGGGAGACGAGCTACGAGGAGGTCCTGCGGCTCTGTGGCCCGCAGGCTGAGGAGCAGGCCCGCTTACCGGCGGGCGAGACGCGAGCGCTGGTGTACCGCGGCCAGCGGGTGGTCCCCCACCGCCGGCGGTCGTTCGGCTGGTTCGCTACGGTCGGCCACTGGGATGTCGAGGACCATGAGGTTCAGATTGACTTCGAGCGCGACCGCGTACGAGACGTCCAGGCTCGCGTCCGCCGGTCACGGCTGACCGAGCAACCACTCGGGTGATCGCCGGGTGGGCTTATGGCCACGGGGCTTCCATTGCCGACGTGTAGTGGCGGGCGGCGATCCACGACGATCAAGAGCGTGGGCGTCCTGCGAAATCCGATGGTCAATCGAGAACCACGCCGCAAGGAATCCGCCTTCACTTCGATTGCGGCATCCATCAGTACCATCTGCCCTTCGATCATAGGTCAGGAAAAGTCGAGCCGTGCGATTGTCGGGGGAATAACGATGGGACGAGGTTTTTTGGGCACCTCCCTCTTACTCACTTTCGGCCTTCTTGGCTCGACACAATCGGCCTTCGCCGACAGTGCCTGGGTGCTATAAGTGCCTGGGTGCTATAGCAGAACACCGAGTCTCCCACCTCGGTCGCAAACGTCTATCCGAAGGGATGGGAGGTTAGGGACGGTTTCGCAAGACTTGAAGATTGTCGAGCCGCGATGAAGACCTATCTGGAGCGGATTCGCGATCATACATGGAGTGAAGCCAACTGACGGGAGTGTCGGCGTGAACGCAGACCTTGAAGGGAAGCAAGTACACTTGAACATTCGTTTCGCGTGCTTACCGCCGGAGGTTGATCCCAGAGATAAGAAGTAGTAGGCAGGTGATCTGTCCCGCCCGTCGTCGAGCGTAAAGCGCCCCGGCCAGAATAGCATCGGGGCGCTGTTGTAGGACATCCCGAGGTAAGCTAGGTTCGCTCGAACCGCCCCGAGAAGGGGACGGTCAGTTCACAGACGGTTGTGTGAGGCCCGGACAAGTTCCCCCGCCGCAAGGCCATCCGGGCGGTGTTCCTCCATGCGATGGCGAGCGCCCAGGAGCGCGAGCAGATCGACCCGTCAACAGGGAAGCCCCGCTCGACGAGAACGGCAACCCGCCAAGCGCCCCGGTCGTCTTCGCGATGGTGCAGGACCCCGTCATGGCCTAGCCGCGTCGTGAGCGTCAACTCGGCGATGGATTTCACTTTATGGTGCGGAGATACGCAATCAAGTCTCGTTTCGAATCCTCATCACAGACGCCATCAAGAATATACGGCGTCCGATTTCGCGGTTCCGCCCTTGTCCGAAATCCATCAGCGGATAGATGGGATGAATCGGCTGGCCGCTTCCTGCTCGTCCGGCAACCCGGAGGTAGACTGAGAGCGAGTCTCAGGAGATCGCCTACCTTCGCGAGCGGCTCCGGGTGGTGACTGAACCGCCTACGGCTGCGGCGCCCAAGGAGAGACAGCTTCGTCAGGCGCGGGCCGACGCCTTTCGTGGCGGTACAGCGAGCAGCGCTGTCGTCGCGCGAGTCCGCTCGCACCGAGTCGAGGTCATTGCAGATACAGCAGCGTGATCGTGCCGTCGTCGTTCTCGCTCACCCGCTCGTGGCCGAGTGCCACCCAGGCGCCGTTCGCGGCTCGCACCCACCACTTGGTAGTCCCGTCAGGTAGGACCAGCCGTCCATAGTTGCCGAGGTGGACCGTCGCGCGATCGACGCGGGGAGCCGTCGCGCTCCTCCGGTCCTTCATCCGAGTCCGCGGCATCGCAGGACCTCCCCTGAACCACCCCACCCAGAAAGCTTTTCGACCATTACGGGCTCAGCGCCGCGCGATGTCCGGCGATCACCTGCAGGGTAGGCCCCCCGGTGGAGCGGCTCGAAGCGGAGCCGGCGAGCCATTCCCTCAGCTTCGACCATCGTCGGCGTCCAGAGACGTTGTGCACCGCGATGGCCATGGCCTTCTTCTGGCCGACGAGCACGACCAGCCGCTTGCCGCGGGTGATGCCCGTGTAGAGGAGATTGCGCTGCAGCATGGGGTAGTGCTGCGTGGTCACCGGAATCACGACGGCGGGGTATTCCGAGCCCTGGGACTTGTGAATCGTCGTCGCGTACGCGAGGACGAGGCTGTCGAGGTCCCCCAGCCCGTAGACGACCCGCCGGCCATCGAAGGAGACCGAGACGGTTCCCGCGTCCGGATCGACATCGTCCACGAACCCGCTGTCGCCGTTGTAGACCTCATTGTCGTAGTCGTTCTCCACCTGCATGACCTTGTCGCCCGGCGCAAAGACCCAGCCGAACTTCTCGATCCGCCGCTCGCCCGGGGGATTGAGCGCGGCCTGCAAAGCGAGATTCAGCGACCGCGCGCCGAGGCTGCCACGGTTCATCGGGCAGAGCACCTGGATGTCCCGGATCGCATGGAACCCGAACCGCCGGGGGATGCGGTGGCCCACGAGCTCCAGCAATCGTGCTACGGCCGCCTCGGGATCCTCGGCATCGACAAAGTAGAAGTCGCTATGGCCGACGGGCGGGCGCAGGTCGGGCAGCTGGCCCTGGTTGATGCGGTGCGCCATGGTGACAATGCGGCTTTGGGCCGCCTGCCGAAACACAGCGGTCAGACGCACCACGGGCACCACTTCTGAAGCAATGAGATCGGCCAGCACCTGGCCCGGCCCCACCGACGGCAACTGATCGACATCGCCTACGAACAGCACGCCCGCCCGGTCCGGCACGGCCTTCAGGAGCGCATGCATGAGCAGCACGTCCACCATCGACGTCTCGTCGACGACGACCAGGTCGCCTTCGAGCGGATGGTCCTGGTCTTTCCGAAAGCCGCCGTTCCTGGGGTCAACCTCGAGCAGCCGGTGGATCGTTTTCGCCTCCAGGCCGGTCGCCTCGCTCAGGCGCTTGGCCGCACGGCCCGTGGGGGCACAGAGCAGCACCCGCGCACCCTTCGCCGCGAGGATGCGCAGGATCGCCGTGATGATCGTTGTCTTGCCGACGCCAGGTCCGCCGGTCACCACGAGAACCTTCGAGACCAGGGCCAGTCGCACGGCCATCTTCTGGCTGTCCGCCAGCTCAAGCCCAGTCTTTCCCTCGACCCAGGGGATCGCTTTGTCGGGATCGATCGCCGGCCACGCCGGTCGTCCGGCCCCAAGCACCCTGAGACGCTCAGCGATCGCTTGCTCGGCCCGATGCAGGCCGCCAAGAAAGAGGCACTCGGTGGTCGCGACGGTATCGGCGACAACCGTTCCCGCGGCGACTTCCTGCCGGAGTGCGCTCTCAACCAGGGGCCGCGGCACGTCAAGCAGCGTCTCCGCTAGGGGGACCAACTCCTCCACGGGAAATCCGCAATGGCCTTCGTCCAGCGCTTCTGTCAGGGCGTAGGAGATGCCGGCCCGCACCCGCCTCATCGCCGTCTTCTCGATGCCGAACTTCATGGCGAGTGCGTCGGCGGTCTTGAAGCCGATCCCGCGGATGTCCCGCGCCAGTCGGTACGGATCCTCCGACATGACCTGCACGGCGTCCGCGCCATAGGTCTTGTAGATGCGGACGGCTCGAGAGCTCCCGACCCCATGGGCGTGCAGAAACACCATGATTTCTCGGACCACCTTCTGCTCCACCCACGCCTTGACGATCCCCGAGGCCCTCACGGGACCAATGCCGTCCACCTCGCGGAGGCGGTCCGGCGTGCGCTCAATGACGTCAAACACCGTCTCCCCAAAAGCCTGGACGAGCTTCTTGGCGTAGACGGGCCCGACGCCCCGGATCATGCCCGAGGCGAGGTACTTCTCAATGCCCTCCAGGGAAGTCGGCGCCGACGGCCGGAGGAAGCGCGCGCGGAACTGGAGCCCATGAGTCCGATCGTTCGTCCAGTCCCCGCTGGCCGTGATCCATTCGCCCGCAGCGATGCTCGCCGCATGGCCGACGACCGTCACCAGGTCCCGGTGCCCGCGGGCCTGCACGCGCAGCACGCAGAACCCGTTCTCCTCATTGTGGAAGGTGACGCGTTCGATGAGACCGGCCAGGACTTCTCCGTCGGCCGGTGGAACGTCGGGAGTCACGAGTTCAAATGTAGCGCGTCCCGTGAACGTCTCCGACACGCATCGCATGACCCGCGCGCACGACCATGCTTAACGTCCTCCCATGAGCGAGCGACCATCGATGACTGCGCCCGAGAATGCGCCCGACAAATTCTCGACGCCCGCGCGATGCTGAGGAAGGTGCCCCAACCCCGTACGCTGCCTGATGTCCAGCTCATCCACAAGTCTTTCCACCGCCACGGGTACATCCACGAGAAGACATACGAGGGCGGCGTGGTGTCGCCGACAAGGACGACCCCAACGTGCGGCCCTCATCCGGCGCGATGCCGGGTTCTCCAGCTCAATCGTCCTCTTCATCTTCTTCATCTTCGTCATCTTCATCGTATTCGTAATCCTCCTCGTCGTCCGGCGCCTCATCATCGTCGTCCAACTCCCTCGACCTCGAGGGGCTGACTGAGCACGCCCGGAAGGTCGCTCTCGGGAAGCGACTAATCGAACTTAAGGACCGGAAGGTCGGTACCTGCTTCATCCGAAAGTCGGAGGTAGACGCGCACAGCAAGGTAAACCGGTGGCGGCTGAAGCAGGCCATGCCCGGGCCCAGAAGGACGTGAGGAAGAAAACTCCGTACCGCGACGGCTGGAAGGGACTTGACCCGGAGGACATGTCGGCGGGATCTGCGGGGAGTCGCGGGGAGTCTACGACCCTGATTTTCTCGCGCCGCGCGCACGTACGCACGCGCGCCATACGCCTCTAGAGGGGTTATAGATACTCCGCAATACTCCGCGTCGGATCACGCCAGAAGGAAAATGTGATCATGAATTTCTGTCCGGGCGTCGGGGTCCCGACCCACTTCTGTCGACCCACACTACTCACACTTTATTAATAAAATCTGCAACTTATCTCGCGTCCAATCTGCGCTACCCCCCTCGTATTTGAGGTCGCCCAAAACGGATAGAAAAAGCTAGAAACTTCTTGGAGGTCGGCGGTCGAACGAGCCGACCGCGATCAAACGTTACTTCGAGCCGTACCAGCGGGCATCCGGATGGCTATAACCTCGGCGTGAATGTCGGAGAAGGCGCCGGCCAGACGGTCGGCCCCGCTCACCTCCACCTCATCCCGCGTTATCGCGGTGATGTCGATGATCCACGGGGTGGCATCCGTTGGATCCTCCCCGCGAAGGCGCCGTACTGAACTACGTCGTCTTCAGCATGACCGCTTGGATCGCGTTGGCCACATCCTCGCAGCGATCGGTGACACCCTCCAGCGTCTCGTAGATCTCCTTCCACTTGAGCAACTCGACTGGATCGGTCTGCTCCTCGAAGAGTGCAGCAATGCTCCGTTGGAGCAGTTCGTCGGCGCGGTTCTCGTGTCGGTGCACTTCGACCGCATATATGGAGAACCGCCGGTCGAGGCGCCGCAGACACCGAACCACCCGCTCGGTTGCCGCGACGGCGTCCACGATGACGCTGGTCATGGCACGACACTCGGACGTCGGCGCCGTGACCCGGTAGACCAGCAATGCCGCTGCCGCCGCGTCGATATAGTCGAGCACGTCATCGAGCCGGCTGGCCAGCCGGTGGATGTCTTGACGGTCGAGCGGCGTGACGAACGTGGTGTTCAGGCGCCTGACGATTGCGTGCGTGATCTGGTCGCCCTCGTGCTCAATGGTCTTGATGGCCGATAACTTCGCCTCGACGTGGGCGAAGTGATACACGAGGTCGCGGAGGAGCCCGGCGGCCGTCACCAGGCGGCGGCCCTGGTCCTCGAAGAGATCGAAGAAACTGGTGTCGTTCAGGATGAGCCCGAGCATCGTCAATCAGCAGTGTAGCGGACGGCCACGCCCTCGGCTACAAGCCAGGCTGACGGAATCACAGCGCATGATCGGGGTCGGCGGGAATCGTGGTCGTCATGGCGCTGCTGGTCGCGTGGGTGATCTTCTTCTGGCCCGCGTATTGGGACTAGATTGATTCACCTCGTGCGGGTCCCATCCGGGAGCGTGTCAGCGGGTAGGACCTCGGACCGTCTGCACGGTCAATGGCCTCATGGCCTGCAGATGAAGTTCGATGTTTACGAGCGAGTTCGCGATCCGTTTCAGAGTCTCGGCGGTGTCCGCGAAGGTTTTGCTCAAGCTCTGGATCGCTGTTTCTGTCTCCGCGTTCATGGGCTCTCCTCCGTCGCGCTCCTGGGGGCATGTTTTCCTCGGGGCGACAGGAACGCGTGATTCTTGGTGATCCCAGGCCCCCGGCGCGTTAACGAGCGTGTGCGGGGGCGCTCTTCATTCCGCTGTCATTCGGCACGCCGAGCGGCGAGAGCCCAGACTCGCGTGAACGGGCGCCGCGGCCCGACGTAGTACGTCAGCCACTTCTCAACGTCCACGCGGCCCTGGCGATGCTCCTCTTCGGTCTGCGCGTACGGCTCGCCGCGGTGCCAGTGCACGCGGTACTCGTGGGGACCGTTCCCGCCACTCCACGCCACGATGACGCGGGCGCCTTCGGGCAAGGCCTGGATCTCTGTCGTCGAGAGCGGCGGATACTCCGGTTCGGGCCCGAAGAGGTTCACTCTAGCGGCTCCGTCACGGTCACGCCGAGGGCGTGCGCCAGGTGCGTGAGCGTCGGCAGCGACGGATGCTTGCGCGTGCCGCTCTCGATTATCGAGATAGAGGCCTCGGTAACTCGGGCCTTCTCGCCAAATCAGCCCGGCTCGAACGGGGGCGTCCGCCCGGGCCCGCCCGGTTGTTTTGCGGGAAGGCGGTGCGCGCCGTGTTCCTCAAGGTCATGGCCCAGGCCCAGGACGACCGCGAACTCGTTGCGAGAACGTGCTCGGCCCGGACGGCCAGCCGGTGATCATGGGTTGCCCTTCTTGGCTACGTTGCTGCCGAACAGCCCTGCACGAGCACTTCATCCAGACACACTCACGCTCGACACCGCTATCCAGTTCGCCGTATCGGCGGTGTTCCAGATAGAGAAGGCGTCGAGGTCGCAGCAGGCTCATCCCCGCTCTCGTCGAAATCACACGCGGCACGGGCGGACGCGGAGCCACGGTGCAGGATGCTGTCCCCGTCCCCATTGGAACCGGGCGGTCATGTTCGTCCAGTGAAGCTCCAGGCGCAATGTGTCCTCATGAGGAGGAGTGCCCTCGGCTCCAACCCAACACTGCATCTCGATGGAGTCGGGCTGGCCGCGAAAGTTCAGTGTGTGCGTGCCATGAATGTATACGGGCAATCCGGGTGGTACGGTGTCACTCGGGTTGGCGGCAATGACCTCGTGCTGCCACCCACTCCCGACGAATGTCCCGGTGACGTGTCGGCCATCGTGCTGGCTATCCAGGTACAACACCGTGTCGGCGTCGAGGCTCACGAACCGCACACGCCAGTTGCGTGCGTCCCGGCCTCCGTCGTTCCGAAGGCTCATCCCAAAGACGACCTGCCATCGATCGCCGTTGGGGACGATCCTTAAGACTTGCTTTCCCGGCTCCCCACGGACGTAGGGCAAGTCAAGCCGAAGTCGTGGTGCGCGCCACTTCTCCCATGCCGCGCGGACCACGGCGGAAATCAGGCCGAGAACCGCCATGACACCGGACATCGTGACAGGGTCTCCAATACTGACGTGACTACCCGTCCTCGAGCACACCATGGAAGCGGTGCGCTGTCTGGCGCGTGAACGTCATACTGGCGGACAAGCACGAGCGGGACGGCACAGCCGGGCCACGCCCAGCAACGTTCGTGAGGGCCTGCACGCACGAGCAGCGACCGGACCAAGCCGCAGACAAGGCCGAACTCGAGAGCCCTGGCGCCGGCCCGGAGATCGACAAGTACGTCGCGGTGGAGCGTCGTGTGCCCCCTTCCACTCCATGTTCACCCTAGATCTACTGCTCGTCCTTGCCAGCTCTAGGGTAGGCCTTGAGCGCCGGCCCCGGGAGACGATAGGCGAGCCGCTGGCCACTCGTCCCGACGCAGCTTCTCGAGTTCGGCGCGTCCGAGTG
>Ga0209055_1001975_pt1 | contig 13115 bp, 9 predicted proteins | sample GraSoiAngelo_110_FD_185875 | JGI IMG/M metagenome (GOLD analysis project Ga0209055, IMG submission 185875) | Grasslands soil microbial communities from the Angelo Coastal Reserve, California, USA - 14_0903_12_30cm (SPAdes) (version 2) | ecosystem: Environmental > Terrestrial > Soil > Grasslands ... | reverse complement strand
CAGGCGCCCCCTCACCCCCCCGATAACCCATTTAGAATCGACACCTACAGGGGTGCCCGTAAGTGTTGAGTGTTGATTCTGATATGAAACGACCGGTCAAGCACTATCCTCTATTTTGTTTTCTTCCTCCTGCAAGGGATGTCCTGAGCAAGCACACCGAGTCGAAGGATCTTCGTTCCCGACACATCTATCCCATGGAGCATCGCGAGCGGGAGCGACTCGGTGGAACATGGGCATGCCGCCTGCTCAACTCTTCTCGGCGAACTCCGCGTTAATTCTTTTTCTTCAACTTTCAACTGTCGACTGTCAACCTCTTCCAGAAGTTCACGCCTCACGCGCTTCTCAATGACCCAGCCGCCGCACACAATCCCGAAGCATCTCCGCCTCCCACGCCGGCCGCCTCGGATTCTTCGGATGCGTCAGGTCAGAAGGAATGCTCCCAACGAGATGCAGAAACACGGCAGCGGAATGTTTGTACGCCGGAATCGGTTCGCGAAACGCCACGTTCCCCAAATATTGCAGCGCATCGGATAGCGCGTAATATACTGGATCGCCTGTCTCCCACAACCGGTCGCGCTCCGCAAATTTCTCTGGAGCGAACGTCGCCAGTCCCAGTAAATAGTCGGATCCATATTCGATCATGTCGATGCCCAGATCGTTCCCCGTGTAAACGCGGAAATCCGGCCGGTGCGCGCCGCGAAGCTTCAGCCGCTCGAGTTCAATCAGCCGGTCGAGCGAAGAATGTTTCATCCCCTTGATTTCCGGAATATCCATCAACCGCCGGAAAGTTTCTTCATCAAAAATCTCTCCGTTCGTTGCGAACATGGGTCCCAGCTCAAACGCCAGCACGTGCGAATATCCCCTGCACACTGCCGCATAAGTCCCCGCCTTTTCCGCGGAAGATTTCCCGTGGAGCCGGCTCGTCTGGAACAAAATCGGAATTCCGCCATGCGCAACAATAGCGTCCATCTGTTTTCGATAAAGCGCGACGACCTCGCCGTCCTGCCCTTCGATATACGCGCCGCCCACAAAAGGCGCATCTTTGCCGAGCGCCTCCCGAGTCCAGCGCAGTACTTCCAGTTTTTCGGCTTCGCCCAAATAGTTGACGTATCCAGTGTCCATGTTCACCGCGTTCATCAATCCGGCGCGCTGTGTGGCCTGCAAATGTTTCTGAAAAGCTTCGACTGCGATTCGCCCATCCGCTTCAAACGGCAAAAGCGCCGCCGCGATTCCCTGCACTTTGCGCCGAAGCTGTCGCCCCTCGGCGATGGATTCCATCTTCATCGCCCCGCCTTCGCAACTCTTAACTGCTCCGCAAGTTCGGAACTCTTGTAGTAGCTGTCGAGCGGATAGCAGCCTGAAGGCAAACCTTTGCGGGGCGCGGTCGTGCAATCGCTGAACGTTCTGCAAATTCGCTTATGCTGAATCTCATTTCCTTCCGTGGCATCCCACAGAATCTCGGGATACGCCAATACCATCCGCCCTAACCCTGCGAAATCCGTCCATCCTTCGTGCACCGCCGCTTGCGCCACATGCGGCAGAAAATCCTGTAAATAGCTGTATGCCGTTCCTACAAAAATCAAATTCGGAAATCGTTGTTTCAATTCTCGCGTAACGCTCATCTGCTGCGCCACGCCAAACAGTGGATCTTCCGGTGGCTGATATCCGTCCGATGGCGGATAAAGCGCCGGCCGCTGAATGTGCGGATTGTAATAAGGACTCCCCGCCGTGATATTCACCAGGCGAATGTCCAATTCTTCCAGCAACGACAAGAATTGCATCGTTTCCGTCAGATCCATCTGGGTGGGGTCGCGCTGCTTCACTCCGAATCCCCACCGGTACGGAATCAAATTTTCCCGGGATTCCGGAATTCCCGGCCCCAGTTTTCCATTGCCTGACAAAGCGGGATCAGGGCGAAACGGCACCGAATCAAATGCAGAAAACCGCACGCCAATGTGCATTCCTGGCGCCATCGACCGGATTCCTTGCACCACTTCTCGCAGGAATCGCGTGCGATTCTCAAAACTTCCGCCGTCCTTCCCTTCCCGCGTATGCGCGCTCAGAAACTCGTGCCCCAGGTAACCGTGGCAATGCTTGACGTCCACAAAATCGAAACTTAATTCGTGAGCCATTTTCGCGGCGCGATGAAAATTTTCAATGATGGCTCCAATCTCTCCATCGGTCAGAATCGGATACTCACGAGGCAATCCCAATCTGCGGTCCAGGATCGGGTGATGATAAAGGATGCACGGCTCCGGCTTGTTTTGCGCGTTCGGCCGGCAAAATCTTCCGGAGTGTGTTAATTGCAATCCGATGAGCAGTCCTTCATCCGATTCCGTTGTCCTGCGGTGCTCTTCGATCAGAACTTCTCGCAACTTCGCGATTCCTTTCCGCGTGTGCTCTGCCGTCACGAGTTGATTCGGATTCGCGCGCCCCTCGTGAGAAACCGCAACGGCTTCCCCTCCCCAAATTAATTTTCCGCCGCTCTGGCCGAATCTTTTCCAGCGGCGGATGGTGTGCTCGCTGGGATTCCCATCCGCGGTTCCGTCCCAGCCCTCCATGGGCTGAACGGCGATGCGATTGCCGATTTTGATTTCTCCGCGAACCAGCGGTTTTCTCAACGATGATTCAGCGCCGCACACAATTTCGCTGTCGCAAGGAATATTCAATCGCAGCGATTGCACGTGCTCCTGAAATCGCGCTACGTCCTTCAGAGCTCCAAGACGCAGGATCGGCTTCGCGCTCATGCGGATTGCTTTCCTCTGGGCAGCATCGCCGCAGACGCCGCGCCCAGCAAACCCAGGGCGACCAGCACGAGAAAGCCTGCGGAATAACTTCCTGTCGTGTCGCGCAAGCGACCAACGAGCCACGGCGACACTGCTTCCGCCACGCTTCCCGCAGTCAAAATAACTCCGAGCAGGCGGCCAAGGAGTTGCACACCGAAAATCTCCGCGGTCATCAGCGGAACGATCATATAGTCGCCGCCAAGGCCAATCCCAAACACCGCGGCGAAAATGTAGATGGCCGCCGGCGCCCGCCCCGCAAATAACAGCGGAATCGCCGCCACAACAAGAATGTAAATCAGCACCATGACGTATTTTTTTGGAAAGCGGTCGGCCAGCCAGCCCATGAGCAGGCGCCCGGCAATGCTGAAGGCGAGGACCAGCGACAAAATGCGCGCGGCCTGGCCTTGCGCGAAGTGAAGATCGAGACTTAGAAACAGTTTCAAGTTCTGTTGCGCGCCACTGACTGCGGCAATCGAAAACATGCTGCCGAGCGTCAGCAGAAAAAAAGGAACTGTGGTGAACGCGGTTCGCGCTTCAGTGAATTCAGCGAGCGCAACGGGCGAGACGCTCGTTTTCGCGTGATACGGCTTTTTCGCCTGCGGCGGCTCTTTCGCGAGCAACGCCGCGGGAAGAGCAATCACCAAAATCAAAAATCCGAGCGCTCGAAGCGCCGCTTGCCAGCCAAAGTGTTGCACCAGAGTGTGCGAAATCCACGGCACCGCCGCTCCGCCCAGCCCAATTCCAAAATAAGCAAATCCCATCGCCTTTCCACGGGACCGTTCGAACCAACGCGACAATAGCACCTGGCTGGGCAGCGGACCTCCGCAAACGTAACCCAGCGCATTCAGCATGTAGAAAAAATAAAACATGCCCAGCGTCGAGATGCTTCCCAGTCCAATCAGCGCCGCACCCGCCATCAAAATTCCCGCCAGCATGAGCCGGCGCGGCCCAAAGCGGTCCACCATCCATCCGGCGAAGAATCCGAACAACGGTCCCACCACCAATTTGCTCAGAGCGTTTCCAGAAGTGACCTGCCCGCGGGTCCAGCCAAACTGCTGCACCATGAAGTCGTAATAAAACGGAAGGCCCCAGAGGGCCATGCCGACAATGCAAAACAGAACGGTGAATGCGGCCGCTGTGACCTGGAACGATCCACGATTCCATTCGGCCGGCGGAGCAAGGTCTGCGGCAATAAAATTTGCCGAGTTACTCGCCTCTTGCATAGCTGGCGTGCGAATTTGCGCTGTCACCTGGGTCCCCGTCTGCGTTTCAAATATTGAACGTGAAAATGCGGCTCTTGACAAACTAGGGCATGCTAAAGATTCTTGGTCTCGAAGTCGAGGAACATCTCCATTCAATGCATTCGAATTCGCTAAACGATGCTTTCACCAGCGGCAAAAGGAGAAAACCATGAGCGCGACCCGGCGTCAACTATTTTCGATGCTTCCTGTAGTGCTGATCCCTTCCATCCTTCAGGAAGCGGGTACCGCTGCGAAAGAAAACGCAATGCCCTCGGCGGTGTATCCCTTCGAAAAGCTGCCGGTTCGAACGCCGAACGGCGCGCAGATTCGCAATGTATTGAAGGGCAAGCTCGCCACTGGAGAATCGCTGGAGGTGCATGAAACGACGCTGCCGCCGGGCGGCATGCCTCATCCACCACATCATCACGTGCATTCGGAGATGTGGCTCGTCCGAGAAGGAACCGTGGAACTTACCATTAACGGCACGAGCTCGCGCTTTGGGCCAGGCTCCGCGGGGTTCGTGCATTCGAACGATGAACACGGGATCAAGAATGTGGGTGATACTCCGGCAACTTATTTTGTAGTAGCGGTCGGCCCCGGCGCGAGTTAGCCGCAAGGGTGGAGACTAATAGCCCTTCACTTTGACGACCAGGTAATTGAACTGGTGCGCGCCATCGAGCAGTAGCTGGTGCGGCATCCGCGCCGGGATGCGAACGACGTCTCCGGCGACGAGCTTGCGCCGAAAGCCGCCTTGAATCGTGCCGTTGCGTTTTTCATGCGGCGCGACAGTTTCGCCATTCAGCAGCGTTCCGCCAACGACCAACGTCGCCGAGCCGGATTGCACGAAGAAGACGTCGGCTTGAGTCTCGTGCCATTCGGGTTGGCCGTCCGCTTCCCTGTGAACCAGCAGGAAACTTTCGTTGGGATAATCGGTGAGTTGTTTCACGGCAAGGTGGTGCGGATCGGAGGCCGCATCGGCGCTCAGAGATTGCGTGACATGACCTAGGGCAGACGCAGACCAATGCCCGACGCCCTCCGGAGTGGGTTCATCGGAGCGCGCGAGCAGAAACGGAATTGCAAGCAAGGAAAGCAGAGCGAGTTTTTTTGTCATGCGCACCTCACCGGGACTCGACACGCCGTTATTTCTTACCACAAAAATCGGGGCGCCCTCGAAAGGCGCCCCGACGTTTCCTCTCTCGTGGAGGGGGTCAGAAGAAGAGTTTTAGCGCCAATTGGCCGATGCGCGGGTCGCCAGCCTGGCCTGCCCGAAACGTTCCGAAAGCGCCGGCACTGAGCTTCTGGAAATTCGTGATGCTTGGCTGAGAGCCGGCGCCTGAGGGCACTTCCTCGTCAAAAAAGTTCACGCGGTTAAAAACGTTGAAAAATTCAGCTCGGAATTGAAGTCTCCAGCGTTCTGTGAAAGTGAAACTCTTGGAGAGTCCCATGTCCCAGTTGTACTTGCCGGGCATTCGAAAGGCATTCTTACCTGTAGCACCGTACGTGCCGACTGAAGCCGCGTTCGTTGCAAAAGCGGCCTTGTTAAGCCAGCTCACACAATTTGTCGTGGTGCCGCATTGGGTTGTGCCGTAAGGACTGACTCCTGCCACCAACGTGCCGCGATCTTGGCCGAGTCCGGTACCGGAAAGTTCCGCTCCCTGCAGAACCGTGAACGGGCGGCCGGTCTGCGCGGCAACGAGCCCGCTGTACTGCCACCCCCCGAAGGCGTGGTGCAAGAACCCTTTGGATCCGGAGAAAGCAGGAAGCTCCCAAACGAAAGAAGAGACGAAGCGATGGGTGTGATCAAATTCCGAAGGCCCGCGATCGAATTGATGCCGCAAAGGGTCATCCCACGGGCGAGCGGAGAAGCCAGCATCGAAACCTGTGACGCCAGCTACCGGGGGGAGATCGTCGATGCTCTTTGACCAGGTGTAACTACCGAGAATGGTCACGCCGTGAGTCATACGCCTCTCTGCTGACAACTGGAGGGAATGGTAGTTGGCGTTGATGTCCTGCGAATCCTGCTGAACCTGGGAAAACAAATTACTCGGAGTAATGCCCAAGGAAGCTGCAATGGCGTTCAATCTGAGGGTGCCTTTCGTTCCCGTAGGAGAAAAAGGCGCTGGATCTAAGTTCAGCGTTTCCGTGAGGTGCGTGCTGCGGGAGCCGACATAGGCTGCGCGCACGAGGATGGTGGAGGGCAATTGGCGCTCGATAGCCAGGTTCCAGTTGTAAACGGTGGGGACCTGGTAGTTGTTTGCTGGGTCCCAACTCAAATATAGGCCGCCAAGGGCAAATGCAGAGTTCTTAGGCGGCGGAAACGGAGATGGAAAAAGATTGGCCTGCGGGGTGCAATTCTGAGCCGTCTGGGTCGAGGAAAGGGTGCAAAGCGGATCGGTGAGCGTTCCGGGGTTGACGACGCCAGTGCTGAAAATGAGCTGAGGACTGAAGGGGGTCTGATCCACAAAGCGGTTGTTGATGATGCCAGTAATGCGGCTGTTGTAGAAAATGCCGGCTCCGCCACGGATGCTGGTCTTACCATCACCGAAAACGTCATAAGCAAACCCAATACGCGGCGCAAAATTCTTGAGACTGGCGTTGATTCCATAAGGGGGAACGCCGGGATCACCAGGGAAATACACGCCCGGGGGCGCATTAGGGAATTGCGTCGAACGGACATTGGCGCTCAATCCGTCCAGCCGGAACTGTTGGACACGCCCTTTGATTTCTCGCCAAGGAAGAGCCGGTTCGTAGCGGAGCCCGAGATTCAATGTCAGGCGGTGAGTCACTCTGAAATTATCCTGGGCATATACGCCACCGAAGATGTCGCGGTTGTTCTTGAATTCTCCCGCGCCCTGACGGAACGCAAAGTTGCCGCTGTAGTCGCAAAGCTTGCCCGCAAGAAAATTATTAAAGACTACTTGACTTGCGGTCTGGCCTGCGCCTGGAGCTGGGTTACAGAAGCTAAATTCCGCGGGCTGGAAGAACAGGTTGTTTAGATCGATGCGGCTGCGTTCAAGAATGCCGCCAAAACGGAAGTCGTGTTTCCCTTTCACCCAACTGACATCATCGCTCCAGGTGAAATTGTTTCGGACAAATGCTGCTTGGGGGTTATCACCAAAGCTGAATCCACCGTTCACGCGAATTTGCTGAATCGCATGCGCGGTGGGCTGAAATGGAATCATAGAGCCGAGACTCTGAACGCTGGGCACTGTGCTATCCGGACCGCGGCTGGCTTTTTCACGGGCGTAGCTGAATCGAAAATCATTAAGAAGAGAGGGCCTGAGCACGTGGGACTCGTGAATCAAGTAATTCTGGTTGGCGATCTTCGAACCGTCCGCATATGTCAGAATATTCGTGGGGACAAAAACCGCAGCTTTGCTGAAATAGTTGTAGTCGTACCGAACCGAGAGCCGGTCTTTCTGACTAAAAGCATGGTCCACCCGGCCGAGTACCTCGTTGAAATTCTGCCTATCCGGCCGGACAAAGGTGACGGAACGCGAAGTAGGCTGGAGGGGAAGAAGCGGCAGCAGATTTGCCACTGTCGGATCAATGGTGCCTCCGCCCGCCGTGAACGCTGTGATGTCGGCTTGCGAGGGCACGGTCGAGCTTGTGGGACTCCCCAGGTTCCGCAGGCGAGTACCTTGGAATCCCGCAAAGAAAAACGTCTTGTCGTGAATAATGGGACCGCCGACGGTTCCTCCGAACTGATTGCGTTTGAGCTGATCCCGCCCGTTGTCTTTGAGGTTGAAAGGCGCAAAGAAGTTCCTGGCGTTGAAAACGGAATTGCGCAGAAACTCAAACACATCGCCGTGAAAATTGTTGGTGCCGGATTTGGTGATGACATTCACTACCGCTCCGGCGTTCTGCCCGTATTCCGAACTGTAGTTACTGGTCTGGACGCTGAACTCCTGAAGCGCGTCGGGAAACGGAAACGGCTGATTGACGTTAGTGTATTCGTCTACGTAGTTTCCGCCGTCGAGCTGGTAGCTGACCATATCCTGGCGCGCGCCGTTGGCCGAAATCGTGACGGCCCCGGGAAACGTCTTTGTCGTGCCTTGGTCGGCGCCTCCATTGGCAGAGTACACAGCGCCCGGCACCAGCAAAGTGAGCTTCGCCGCGTTGCGGCCCTCCAGAGGCATCTCAACTAGGCGCTGTTGTTCGATGACCTGTTTCAACGTTGAAGTGGCGGTGTCCACCTGCAGCGCGTTTCCAGAAACCACAACGACTTCGGTCGTCATGCCCAGCTTCAAGCCGACGTTCACCGTGAGGGTTTGATCCGCAAGCAGGACGATTCTGGATTCCCTGGAGGTGCTAAATCCGTTTGCTTCGACCGACAGGTCGTAAGTTGCCGGCTGAAGAGAGGGGATGACAAAGAGGCCCTCCGCATCCGCGAGAGCCGTGCGGGAGAAGCCAGTCCCCACCTGGAGAGCAGTCACTTTGGCATTGGCGACGGAAGCGCCTCCGGGGTCGGTGATCCTGCCAGCGATGCTGCCTAGACCCTGCGCTTGCGAAGAAACCGCAACGAACAGGAGAACAAGAAGAACAAACAAGACATGCTTCTTCATTTTCTGCCTACCCTTTCGAGGCGTGCCGGAACGAGAGTCCGGGCCGGCCCGACGAATGACCATCGAATGCGGCAGTCCTCGACGAAATAGCCGCGCACAAAACCCCAAAGCTGAATTGAACGAAGAACTCACCCGACGATTACTTTGGCCGATCGTCACACTCAGCCTTTTGAATCGTGGTATTGGAAGGGACATTAGGAGCGCAAGAGCCGTTAGTCAATCTGGAAATTTTAAAGCAGTGCTTTAGCCAGACTAAATCAGAGGCGCTTGCAAGTTCAGTATTGTCAAACATGATTGTGGAGTTTTCGGTGGGCGTGCGGGCGGGATACGCTATGATGGCCCCCGCAAACGGCCGCATTCCATGCCACAAACAGAGCTTCGCAGCGAAAAAATACCTCGCCGGCGGTGGACGATTGCGCTTCTGTTAGGCGCCGGAATTCTGGTCAATTATTTTGATCGCGTGAATCTTTCCGTTTCGCGGGATGCGCTCGAAGCTTCGTTTGGAATTTCCGCGGTGATGTTCGGGTACCTCTCAAGCGCATACAACTGGACGTACGCAATGCTCCAGCTGCCTTCCGGGCTGCTGCTGGATCGCTTTGGCGTGCGCCGCGTTGGAATCGTCAGCACGGGCGTTGGCAGTTTGTTTGGGGCGCGTTTCCTCCTGGGGATCGGCGAAGCTCCGACATTTCCGGCGAATGCGAAAGCGACCGGCTACTGGTTCCCCAAAAACGAACGCAGCCTGGCCACGGCCATGTTTGATTCTGCGGCGAAATTTTCTTCGGCGGTTGGAATACCCGTGCTGGGCCTCTTGTTGTGGCGATTCGGCTGGCGATGGAATTTTGCGGCGACCGGCATCATTAGTCTTCTGTATTTCGCGCTGTTCTATGCCATCTATCGAAATCCGAGCGAGGATAAATTACTGACAGCCGCGGAGCGCGAGTTCATCGCCAGGGGCGGAGCGCAGCCGGAAGATCGCGCGAGAGCCGCCAAAGGAGCTCCTCTCGTCTACTTGCTGCGACAGCGTAAAGTGTGGGGCTTGGCCCTGGGTTTCGCGTCGTACAACTACACTTTCTATCTGCTCTTGACCTGGCTGCCCTCTTATCTCTCGTCCAGCCTGCACGTGGACTTGCTGCATTCGGCGCTCTATACCAGCGTGCCCTGGTTGTTCGCAACGTTTACCGACCTTGTGGTGGGTGGGTGGCTCGTGGACACATTGGTCCAGCGGGGATGGAGCGCAACACGAGTTCGACAAGTGGTGCTTGTCGGCGGAACAGCTTTCGGTCTGGGGATTCTCGGCACCGCGCACGCGCACAGTCCTGTCACTGCACTTTTTTGGATCAGCATGTCGATCGGAGGATTGTCCGCGGCTTCACCGGTGGGATGGTCGATCCCGTCGCTGATTGCGCCGCGAGAAAGCGTTGGCACGCTCGGAGGAATTCTCAATTTCTGCAATCAACTTGCCGGGATTGCTGCGCCGATTTTTACGGGCTATATCGTACAAGCGACACATTCCTTCGCCGGCGCGTTTATCGGCGCAACAGCTTTTCTGGTTCTGGGGATCGGTGGTTACGTATTTTTGCTGGGGCGGATCGAAGCGATCCCTGAACCGGCATAAAATAAATTTCCAAGAGCGCGACGTGCTCTGGAAAAGTTTGATCTAGCGGGAGTCTGGAGGCTTCTCTGGGGACGCGGCCAGGGCGCGGGTTGCGCCGGTGGAGATTCCGCCGTCCACCAGCAAAGTTTGCCCCGTCACGTAGCGGCTGGACTCCGCCGCAAGGAAAACCATAGCAGCGTCTAGATCATTCGGCTGGCCGGGGCGTTTGAGCGGAATGCGATCGCAGAGATACTCGACCCACTCTTTATTCTCGTAAAGAATTTTATTTTGTTCGGTGCGAAACCATCCTGGGGCCAGGCAATTCACGGTGATGCCGTGTTTGCCCCAGTCGTCCGCGAGGCTCATGGTCAACTGACGGATTCCGCCGCGGCTTGCACCGTAGGGGCCCAGTCCGGCGTATCCGGCAACGCTGGTAACCGAGCCAATGTTGATGATCCGTCCATAACGCCGCGGAATCATGAGGCGGGCCACGGCTTGGGCGACAAAAAAACTGCCGCGCAGATTGGTATCGAGAATCAGATTCCAATCCTCCCACGTGACTTCAAGGGCGGGCTTTCGGACATTGCATCCGGCGTTGTTCACCAGAATATCAATATGAGCGAAAGCGGATTCGGCGTCGGCGACCATCTGCTGAATGCTCGAAAGATGGCGGACGTCGAGCTGCAGCGAAACAGCGCGGCGCCCGAGGGATTTTATTTCTGATTCAAACGTGAGCAAGTGGTCGCGATTGCGGCTGGTGAGGACGAGGTCGGCGCCAGCTTTGGCCAGGGCACGGGCCAGATTCTGGCCGAGGCCGCGGCTGGTGCCGGTCACAATAGCTACGCGGCCGGTAAGATCGAAGAGCTCGTTCTTCATGGAAATGAAATCACAAAACAGTTCCGGGAGTGAGGACGACTTTCATCAGGTTTGGCTCGCGCGAGTACAGCCGCTCAAACCACTGTGGCCCGTCATCGAGAGGGGCGATGGCGGTGATAAGCGGTTTTACTTTGATGGCGCCGCTGGTCAGCAGCTCGATGGCCCGAGGGTATTCTCCGGCAGAGGCGCATGAGCCTTGGAGGCGAACCTGGCGCGTCACGGCTTTTTGCAGCGGCAAGGTTACTTCAGGAGTGATATTGCCGACCAGAGTGACTGTTCCACCCTTGCGAACAGAATTTACGGCGGCGCGGACAGTTGCGTCAATGCCGACGGCTTCAACGGCAACGTCGACGCCGGCGTTGTTCGTGAGGCGGAGAACTTGGGAAACTAAATCATCGCCAGTGGCATGCAGAGTTTCGGTGGCGCCGACTTCTTTAGCAAGTTTCAAGCGCGAGGCATCCACGTCGGCAACGTATGCGGTTGAACAGCCAGCGGCGCGCAGGGCTTGCAGGGTGAGCAGCCCAATCATTCCAGCACCCAGAACGAGAGCTTGATTGCCGGAAGAAATTCTTGAGAGCCCCACCGCGTGAACCGCGACGGCTACGGCCTCCAGCATGGCCGCTTCGGAAAAAGAAAGACTGTCCGGCAAGTGATACACAATTCGCTGCGGAACAATCACGTATTCCGCGAAAGCCCCTGCACAACTGTAATCGGAGCAGGAAACTCCGAGCACGCGGCGTTGGTCGCAGAGATTGATTTCTCCGCGAGCGCAATAGCGACACGTTCCGCAAGAGATCGTCGAATCAAAAGTGACTCGATCGCCTTCGGCCCATCCGGTTACTTGCGGTCCGACTTTCGCGACGCGGCCGGCAGCTTCATGGCCCATAACGATTGGCGGAATGCGCCGGCCGGAGGAGCCGTCGTAGCCATGCACGTCGCTGCCGCAAATACCGCAAGCCGCAACCTTGACTAAAATCTCACCCGGCCCGGGAACGGGGTTGGGAAGATCGGTAATCTCCAGATGACGGTATTTTGAGAGCAGCAGGGCCTTCATAGAGATGTCAGGATCACGGGGCCAGTTTCTTCCAAAGGCGAATCTGTGCAACTTTCCGCTTCTCTTATGCCTGACGTCCGAGAAAATGTAAAGTTCTGAGGCGCGATCCACAGGATGGCTCCCGCCTGTCAGCGATGCGCCCGGTCCGTACCGGGCGTTGCGGGGGGGCATGGCGGCGGATAGAATGCCTACCAAGGCGCCGCTGAGGCATAACCTTGGTCAACAGGTTGGTCGGCAGAATTGAGACGGCCCGCATGGCGAATTTTTCGCGCAAAGCCCTCGCTGCAACGAGGCCAATGAAAAAACAATTTCTTGCGGCCCGGATCGCTGCAGTTGGCGCCCTGCTGGGTATTTTTGCTGAGGTGGCCTGCGCGCAAAGTACTTCTCCATCGCAGGCGCAAATGAACACCGTACAAGGCACGGTGCGGAGTTCGGCTGGAGAGTCGCTCGCGGGAGTAGTCGTGCGGCTGGAGGAAAAGGAGCAGTCCATCTCTTTCGAAACGAAATCCAACATGAATGGGAGTTTTGTTTTTTCAGAAGTGAGGCCGGGCGTCTACACAGTTAGGGCGGAAAAATCGGGATGGCGTGAGTGCGTCTCGAATCCGCTAGTTCTAAATGCGGGAGACAAGAAACGCGTTGATCTGGTCCTTGAATCCTTGGCTGCGGATCATGCCGGAGCTCCTGGCACATCCAGTTCTTCCAAGGCTGCGGCAGCGGCGATGGAATTTGACGACAGGCCGAACTTCACGATCGCCGGAGTTACGGATTGGAATAATGCAGGGATGCATGGATCGGACGTGAATGTACGAACGAGCGAAGCTTTGGCAAAGGAAACGTTGGCGCTCAAAAACAGCGGGCTGGTTGAAAGTTCCGCAGTGGATAGCAAAGCTGGAACGACGTCCCTGAACTCCGTCGAATCCAAGGGACAATTGCTTGGAGCTCGTGAGAATGCGCGAAGGATGCTGGCGAAGGCGGATACTGCCGACGGGCATCGGCTGC
>Ga0209055_1001973_pt1 | contig 13120 bp, 13 predicted proteins | sample GraSoiAngelo_110_FD_185875 | JGI IMG/M metagenome (GOLD analysis project Ga0209055, IMG submission 185875) | Grasslands soil microbial communities from the Angelo Coastal Reserve, California, USA - 14_0903_12_30cm (SPAdes) (version 2) | ecosystem: Environmental > Terrestrial > Soil > Grasslands ... | reverse complement strand
CATTCCGTCTTTCTGGTCGCGGAGTCTTCTGACTACTCAGCTTTCCACTGCACTGCGCCGAAACGCCCGGCGTTGCTCGGGCGTCCGTCCTTGAGTGAATCACAGGACCTGAATGCAGCGGAGGCGATCATGGCAGACTTGGTCTTCATCGTGTCGCGCACCGAGCCAAAGACATACGGGTACATCAAGCATGTATTCGCCGACGAGAATAGGGACGTGAGGGTGATCCTCGACCGTCGAGGGCGTGAACGGCTCCGACGCCTGAGGCCACTGCCGACCGAGAGACGCCACATGGAGCGGCGCCATCGTGACGTGACGGAGGAACTCCGATCATCCGGCCGGGCCGTGGTGAGGCGCGGGGGAAATCCGGTGACCCCCGATGCCACCCGCTGTGTCGAGCCAGGCTGTCAGGAGGAAGGAGTTGTCGGCCTGAATGGTGCCTGGCTGTGTCTTACGCACTTCGACATTCGTCTCACCGCGACAAGGGCGCCGCTGGATCAGGCTTCTTCTTCTCGGGCTGCTCCCTAGCGAGCGGTCAACGCGCGCTGGGCGAAGGCCGACGCACGACGGAGGTAGTTCTTCGCTGACACCGCGAGCCGGTCGCGCACGGCCTTCCACGCCGCACGCGAGAAAGCCGGACAGCAGGTGGCGGCCCTTCGCCATCTCGGGCTTGGTCACGATCTTGCCGTCCGCACGCCGCGCCGATGATCGTCCGGCGCGGCGGCAAGAGTGGTGACGTATTCGGCTGCGCTTGCCGGGACCACGGCGAGGGGCGGGGCTGCTCGAATCGCTCGTCGGTGCCGTACCGCGAGGCGCACGAGGCGGTCATCGGCGCGCTTCGCCGGACCTTCTCACCGGAGTCGTTCGAGGCGCACATTGCCCGGCTCGCCCAGGATACCGAGGCGCGCGACCGCCGCAGCGCCGAGCGCGATCACCTGCTGGCCGAAATCCCCAAGTTGGCCGCCGCCGAAACCAAACTGGCAAAGCGGGTTGCGGTGACCGACGATGTCGAGGCGCTGGTGGCACAACTCAAGGCGCTGCAGGCTGAGCGCAAGGCCGCCGAGGCGCGCGTGGGGGAGCTTGAGGGAATCGAGCGTGACCTGCGCGCGGACCAGGCGCAGGTCGCAGCGCTTCAGGCGACGTGGGGCGAGTGGTCGAAGCTGCTGGCGGCTCACGAGGCCAACCTAAGCGTCATCTCAGGCGGCATGGGGCGTGGTAGCATCGCCGTCGACGAGAACGAGCTATGGAATAGCCCGGCGGCCCTGCGCTGCATGGGGATTGCCGAGAAGTACGGCGGCCCTCACCCGATCGTCCCGCCCATCTCTGGCGGTTCAGACGCGCCGTGGGTGTGCGCGACGGTCAGGGCTCGGTGCGTAGCGGCGCTCTAGGTGACGCCTCTGCGGAGACCGCGGGCGCCGAAGAGGAGCAGGGCTGCGGCGACCCATGCGAGCGCGCCGTCGAACAGGAAGGCGCCGGGGATGCTGACTGCGGCCAGGGCGCCGCTGGCGAGCGGGCTGGCCGCCGTGCCGATCTGAAGCCCGAGCCCCAGCCAGCCGAATGCCGCGCCGCGATGCTCGGCGGGCACGATGGCGGCGCCCAGCGAGTAGGTCAACGTGATCGCGGCGCCAAGGCAGAGGCCGGTGAGCAACCGCAGCACCAGCAGCATCGGCCAGCCCCGCGGCAGCGCCATCGTCGCGCAGAGTGGACCGCCGATGAGCAGCCCGATCAGCAAGATTCGCGCGGCGGGCACCTCGCGCGCGAGCCGCGCGGCGACGTTGGCCGAGGTCGTCGCGGCGATCGCGCCGATCGAGACGATCGCGCCCGAGATGGCCGCGATCTTCTCGATGCCGGGCAGGTGGGCCACTTGCAGCGGGATCAAGAGCGCCAACCCACGATCGATGAACTGCGCCACGAAGAGTAACGCCATCACCGTGGCGAAGTGGGGATACTCGAACACCTGTCGGACCGGCACCTTCTGCGCCGGCTGCCGAGGCGTTCCCGGGGCGCCCGGCGAAACCTCCTGGAACAGGACGATCAGCCCGACGAGCGCCAGCGCGCAGAGTCCCGCCGTCGCGAAGAACGCATAGCGGATCCCGAAGTGCGAGGCGACGTAGCCACCGATGGCGGGCCCGACCGCGACGCTCAGGAGCTGCGCCGACTGCACCATGCCGATCGCGGCGGGCACCTTGTCCTTGGGAGCCGAGGTCGTGGCCAGCGCCATCACCATCGGCGTGAACCCGGCGAAGAGGCCCATGACCACCCGCGCCAGGAAGAGTTGCTCGACCGACGTGACCAGCCCCATCGCCGCGACGATGACGACGAAGCCGACCAGTGAGCGGATCAGCATCATCTTGCGGCCGAAGCGATCGGCGAGACGGCCGAAGACCGGCGACAGGATCCCCGACATCGCGGGGGTGACCGCGGCCTGCAGGCCCGCCCACAGGGCGATCTTGGCGGGATCGGTCACGCCGAGCTCACGGATGTAGAGCGGCAGGAACGGCGAGAAGAACTGGAAGCCCACGAAGGAGATGAAGACGGTGAGGGTGAGCGCCCAGACGTTGCGCCGCCAGTCGTTCGGCAGGAAGCTCCTCATGCGCCGGAGGTGTCGCGCTCGCGGGCCAGCATCTCGGCGAGCCTGAACTTCTGCACCTTGCCGGTGGCGGTCACCGGCAGCTCGTTCCGCCGCATGAGACGAAACTCCTGCGGCACCTTGAACGCGGCGAGCGCCGCCTTGCAGAAGGCGCGGAGCGCCTCGGGCTCGGCCTCGCGGCCGTCGTGGAGGACGACGACCGCGGCGAGGATCTCTTCCTTTCGCGCATCCGGGAGCCCGACGACGTATGCCTGCTCGACGGCGGGATGGCCGAGCAGCACCTCCTCCACCTCGAGCGGCGCGACGTTGATCCCGCCGGTCTTCACCATCTCCTTGATCCGGCCGCGGAACCTGAGACGGCCGTCGTCGCCGATCGCGCCGAGATCGCCCGTGACCAGGAAGCCCTCGGCGTCGAAGGCCGCCGCGTTCTTGTCCGGGTCCTTGTAGTAGCCGGGCGTCAGATAGCCGCGCACGAGGATCTCGCCGACCTCGCCTGTCGGCAGCGGTCGCCGCGTCTGTCGGTCGACGATGCGGATCTCCATGCCGGGCAGCGGAAAGCCGACGGTGGACCGGCGCACGTCGGGCGAATCGTGAGCGTCCGTGACGCTGCAGTTGCCGTAGGTCTCGGTGAGGCCGTAGACGTTGCAGATCTCGCGCACGCCGAGATCCATCACCATCTGCATCGCCGGCGGCGGGCCGATGGCGGCGCCGGTCCGGAGCGACGACAGATCGCGCCGCGCGCGATCCGGGTGCTCGGTGAGGGCCAGCGCGATGTTCGGCGTGCCGTAGTAGACCGAGCAGCGCTCGCGCTCGATCAGCGCGAGCGCGGCGCCCGGCTCGAGCGCTTCCTGGAGGACGATCGTGCCGCCGTGGGTCATCACCGTCAGCAACGCGTTCGCGCAGCCGAAGCTCCAGAAGAGGGAGATCCCCATCCACATGCGGTCCGCCGGCGTCAGATGCTGGCGCTCGCCGATGTTCCACATGTTCTCGATGAGGCCGCCGTGCGCGAGCTGGACGCCCTTCGGCGTCGAGGTCGTCCCCGACGTGTAGAGGATGTAGGCGACGTCGTCGGCCTTGACGGCGCGCTGCGCGGCGTCGAGCTCGGCGTCGCCGACGGCGGCGCCGAGGTCCCGGAGCGAATCGAACGCCGTCAGCGGGCCGTGCCGCTCGCCGTCGACGACCACGACCCGGGCGAGATTCGGCAGGCGTGGGGAGCCCGGACCGCCCAGCTCGGCCAGCATACCCAGATAGTCCTGGCCGGCGAAGCGCGCGATCGTGATGAGGGTTGTCGTGTCGCAGTGGTCGAGCACGTAGCCGAGCTCGCGGGCGCGCGACCACGTGCTGACGGGCACGAGCGTGGCGCCGAGCATGGTGACGGCGAAATCGATCACCAGCCACTCCGGCCGGTTGCCCATCAAGAGAGCAACCTTGTCACCCCGTCTGATTCCGAGCCGGAGGAGCCCCTTCGCGAGCCGGCGGGCCCGCGCGCGCGTCTCGGCATAGCTGATCCGCTCGCCGCCGCCGACGATCAGCTCGTGAGCCGGGTCGCGCGCGGTGATCTCGTCGAGCAGGTCGGGCAGGGTGCGGCTCCGCGGATGGGCCACGACTCATCATAAGCCGACGCGCCGTTCATCCGGTATAGTGGCGCGGTTGACTCCGCACGCGCTCGCGCTGTCCAGCGCCATGTGCTCCGCCGTCGCGACGATGCTGATCCAGCGCGGCCTCAAGCGCTCGAACTTCTACGCGGGGTTCTGGCTCAACGTCGCCGTCGGCGCGGTGGGGCTCTGGTCGGCCGTCCTCTTGCTCGTCCCGCGCGATCAGTACAACTGGCACGCCGCGCCGTACTTCATCGCGTCTGGCGTCGTCGGCACCGCGGCGGGCCGACTCTTCCGCGTCGCCGCGATCGAGAAAGTCGGCGCCTCCGTCTCCGCGGCGATCCTCAACCTGGCGCCGCTCATCTCCACCGTGCTCGCCATCCTGTTGCTGGGCGAGCGGATCACGGTGGCGATTCTCACCGGCACGCTCGTCGTGGTCCTCGGGACCATCCTGCTCTCGGTGAGCGGGCGATACGTCGGGTTTCGGCCGCGCGATCTCGTCTATCCGTTCGTCTCGGCCATGTGCTTCGGCGTGGTCGCGATCCTCCGCAAGCTCGGCCTCGGCCTCGCCGGGCCGCTCTTCGACTCGGCCATCAACATCACGGCCGCCCTGATCGCGGCCACCGCCTTCGTCCTCGCTTCGGGCCACCTGGGCGCGCTCCGATACGACAGGCGGAGCTTCCTCTATTTCGCCGGCGGCGGCGCCTTCGAGAACACCGGCGTCTTTCTGCTGATCTTCGCGCTCGGCCTCGGCGAGGTGAGCGTGGTCGTGCCGTTGGCCGGAACGTCGCCGCTGTTCGTGCTCCTCCTGGCCTACTGGTTTCCAAGCGGGATCGAACGGCTGAGCTGGCGTCTGGTCACCGGCGCGGTGCTGATCGTCCTCGGCGTGTTCCTGCTCACCGGCTGGGGCATCGGCCGCCTCGGGTGAGGCGCATCCTGGCTTGACGCGCCGTCGCGCGCGGCGCTACGCTGCGCGCCATGTCATGGGCCCATCCGCAGTATCTCGTCGAGACCGAGTGGCTGGCGGCGAACCTCGAGGACCCGGCCCTGCGCGTGCTCGAGTGCACGACGATCCTTCACCCGCTGCCGGACAGCGGCTACAAGGCCGAGTCCGGACGCGCGTCGTGGGCGGCCGGCCATATCCCGCGTAGCGGGTTCGCGGATCTGACCGACGATCTTTGCGACCGCACGGCCGCGACGCTCTACATGATGCCGCCCACCGAGCAGATGGCGGCCTCGATGGCGGGGCTCGGGGTCGGCGAGGGGACGCGCGTCGTCCTGTACGACCGCGCGGTGAACATGTGGGCCGCGCGCGTCTGGTGGATGCTGCGCGCGGTCGGGTTCGATCAGGCGGCGGTGCTGAACGGCGGCTGGAAGAAGTGGACCCTGGAGGGCCGCCCGACGTCGACCGCGCCGTGCGCCTATCCGCCGGCGCGCTTCGTCGCGCGGCCGCGTCCCGAGCTGTTCGTCGGCAAGGGCGCGGTGCTCGCGGGTCTCGGCGAGCGCGCCACGTGCGTCATCAACGCGCTCTCGGAAGAGCAGCATCGCGGCACCGGTGGGGTGGCCTACGGCCGCCCGGGCCGCATCGCCGGCAGCGGCAACGTTCCGGCCCGCGCGCTGGTCGATCCGACGACGCACGCCTATCTCGCGCCCGACGTCCTGCGCCGGCGATTCGCGGATGCGGGCGCGCTCTCCGCCGGCAGGGTGATCACGTATTGCGGCGGTGGTATCGCCGCCAGCAGCGACGCGTTCGTGCTCACGCTCCTCGGCCACGAACAGGTCTCGGTGTACGACGCCTCGCTCTCCGAGTGGGCGCGGGACCCGTCCTTGCCGATGGAGACCGGCTAAGATCGAGTTCTCGAAAGGAGCCAGGCATGACGAGCAAGAAGGGCACGGGGCTCATGATGGTCTGGACCGATATTCCGGCGGACAAGGAGAAGGAGTTCAACCGCTGGTACAACGAGGAGCATCTGGCCGAGCGTCTCCAGCTGCCGGGATTCTTGAACGGCGCGCGGTACGAAGCGGTCAAGGGCGGACCCAGGCATCTGGCCGTCTATGAGCTCGAGAACGTCGCGGCGCTGGAGACCGACGCCTACAAGCGCGTCCGCGCCAACCCGACGCCGTGGACCAAGAAGTTTTCGCCGGAGGTCATCGGGACCAACTTCATCCGCAACGTCTACACGCTGATCCATCCCAAGAGCGTGACCCCGCAGGTGGCCGACAGCCCGATGGCGCCGGCGCTGCAGCTCGGACGGATGGACGTGCCGCCGGAGATCGACGCCGACTTCAACACCTGGTACAACACGATCTACATTCCAAACTACGAGAAGGTCCCCGGCGTCATCCGCGGGCGGCGCTTCCGTGCCGTGACGGGCACGCCGACCTATCTCACGTTCTACGAGTTCCAGAACCCGAAGGTCTCGGAGACGCCGGCCTGGCTCGCCCAGCGGGACATCGCGCCGGAGACGCAACGCATCCGGCCTCACATGCGTCACGCGCAGGGCTCGCCGGGCGTCTACGTCAAGACGTTCGAGCTCGGCGCCTAGAGGCGCGGCCTCGCCTGGGGGCCTCGGAGGGAGCGACTGTCGCTCCCTCCGAGGCCCCCACCGAATGGGCTCGGTGATTCGCACTCGATTCGATTGCGCCGGCAAAGCCGGCGCTCGAACGCGAGCGCGCCGATTGCGCAGGGCGTCTAATTGGCCGGGACGGGCTCGGTCGCGACGCGCAGGCGGACGAAGTAGTCCTTGAAGCGCTCGACGTCCGACTCGGAGACCATGTCGGACACGATGAAGCAGGCCAGGTCACCCTGGCGCCACACCCAGGCCGAGAATCCACTGTCGCTCATGAGGGCCGGTCGCCACCGGTTTTCGATCTGCACCCGCCGCGACTCGGGGAGCGGCAGGCCCGGCCACGGCAGGACGGTGTAGTTCACCAGATGACCGTCACCGTCACGGTAGTAGAGCGCCATGCCGCGGCGCCCCTCGAGGTAGACCGGCTCGGCTCCGACGAACACGAGCCGATCGTCGCCGACGAAGAACTTGCGCAGCCCGATGCCCGATTCCTGGGTGAGCCACGGCAGCGCCGTCGGGACCACTTCGGGACGTCGCGCACCCCACATCAACGCGCGGGTGTGCTCGGCCACGACGGAGCGCACCAGCCGCTCGGTCGGGTCGGCGGGCAGAATCCGCGGCAGGAACGGTATCGACGCGAGCACGAGCACGAGTGCCGTGGCCGCTGCCGCCAGGGTAGGGGCCAGCCACGACGGTCGAGCGCGCGGCGGCTCGGCCGTCCCCGCGATCGAGCCGCGCAGGTACGCGGGCGCCGAGTAGCGCCTGAGCTCCGTGCGGAGCCGCGCGCCGAGCGCGTCGTCGGATTCGGGAGAGTGGTTGCTCATTCCTTGGTGTAATCGCGCAGGAGTCCGCGCAACCGCTCCTTGGCTCTGAAGATCCGCGACTTGACGGTGCCGACCGGGCAGGCCAGGACGCGGGCCACGTCCTCGAGCGCCATGCCTTCCACTTCAGCCAGCAGCAGCACCGTTCGAAATTCCTCGGGTAGGCGCCGGAGAGCGCGCTCGAGATCAGTGTGCGCCTCGACGGCGCCGCTCGACTCCTCGGGCGCGTCGTGAAACATCGGAGCATCCCAGGCCGGAACACCGTCCTCCGCGAGCGCCGATTCCCGCTCGCGAAGCCGATAGAACGTCAAAAACGTGTTCCTCAAGATTTGAAACAGCCAGGCGCGGAGGTGGGTTCCCGGCTGGAAACGGTGAGAAAACCGGAAAGCGCGGAGGTAGGTTTCCTGGACGAGGTCGTCCGCCTCCGGGGGATTTCGCGTCAGATACATCGCGAAGTTGTACAACGCGTCCAGGTGCTCGAGCGCGGCCCGATGGAATTCGTCGGACGCCACGGGCTCGTTCAGTCGGCGAACCAGCGCGCCGGATAGTCGCCCTGGCGCACGTCGTGCTCGTCCACGAGCTCGGCGAGCAGCTCGCGCACGGAGCGATAGAGAACGGGGTGCTCGAGATCGGGCGCGAGGTCGGCCAGCGGCTGCAGGACGAAGCCTCGCTCCGCGAGCAGCAGGTGGGGCACGTGGAGGTCGTCGCCCGCGCTCAGCACCTCGTCGCCGTAGAAGAGGATGTCGATGTCCAGGGTTCGCGCCGCGAACCGCTGGGCCTCGGGCGTGCCCGGCGGCCGCATGCGCCCCAGCGAGGTCTCGATCGCCTGGAGCTCGGCGAGCAACGCGCGCGGGGCGAGCGAGGTCTCGATCGTCACGACGCAGTTGAGGAACCAGCGTTGCTCGCTGACCGTCTGGCCGGGCTCGCTCTCCCAGGGCTCGGCGTCGTAGAGCGGCGAGGCGTCGAGGAACCGGACGGTCTCGATCCCGTGCAGCCGCCGGATCGCGGATTTGAGGGTCGCGAGCCGGTCGCCGGCGTTCGAGCCGAGCGAGAGGTAGACGCGCGTCACGCCCGGCTCCGGGTCAGCTCGACCGAGGGTGTCCCGACGACGCCCTCCATCGACGGCGTGAGCTTCCGCACGCGCACCCGGATCTCGCGGGCCGGGAACTCGCGCAGGAGCGCCTCGACGATCAGCCCGGCGAGCCGCTCGATCAGGTTCACGCGGTTCTTGGTGCCGATCTCGACGATGCGCCGGGCGACCACGCCGTAGTCGATCGTGGTCGACACCTGATCGGAGACGACCGCTGAGGAAAGGTCGACGGCCATCTCGACGTCGACCGAGAACCACGCGCCCACGACCTGCTCGGCGCGCGTCAGCCCGTGCTGGCCGAAGAAGCGCACGTCCTCCAGCAGGAGCTTGTCGCCCATCTCGTCACGCGAGGCCGAGAACGTCGGCCATCGAGTAGAGTCCCGCGGGACGCCCCACGATGAACCGGGCCGCGCGCAGCGCGCCGCGCGCGTAGGTGTCGCGATTATGGGCCTTGTGCACGAGCTCGAGCCGCTCGCCCAGGGTGCCGAAGGACACCGTGTGCTCGCCGACGACGTCGCCGGAGCGGAGCGAGAGGATGCCGATCTCGGGCCGGGGGCGCTCGCCAGGCAGTCCCTGCCGCCCGTACACCGCCACCTGATCGAGGTCGCGCCCGAGGGCGGCCGCGACGATCTCCGCCATCCGGAGCGCGGTGCCGCTGGGCGCGTCCTTCTTGAATCGGTGATGGGTCTCCGTGATCTCGATGTCGTACTCGTCCCCGAGCGCCCTGGCCATCGTGGCCAGGAGCTTGAACGCGACGTTGGTGGCGACGGACATGTTGGGCGAGAGCAGGATCGCCGACCGCGTCGCGAGCTCGGCGATCTCGGTGCGCTGCGCGGCGCTGAATCCGGTCGTGCCGATCACCGCGCGGCCGCCGGCCTGGGCGACCAGGCGGAGGTGAGCGAGCGAGGCCTCGGGGACGGAGAACTCGATCAGCACACGGTCGCGCGTGATCTCGGTGGCGGCGTCGGCGCCCACGCTGACGCCGGCCTTCCCGATGCCGGCCAGCTCGCCCGCGTCACGCCCGATCGCCGCGTGGCCGGGCGCCGCCAGGGCGGCCACCAGGCGCAGATCGGCGGTATCGGCCAGGCACGCGATGATGCGATTACCCATCCGTCCGGCGGCGCCCGCCACGACGATCTCCGCCGTCGAGGCGCCTCGGCGCCCGAGGCTCGGGGATGTCTCCCCGCCGGCTGCGCTCATGGGGCGCTACTTGATGAGGCCGTACGGCTTGAGGATCGCGCGGAGCTTCTCGCGGTTGGCGTCGCTCATCCGGCACATCGGCAGACGGAACTCGGGCTCGATCATGCCGGCCAGCGCCATCGCTTCCTTGATCGGAATGGGATTGGTCTCGAGGAACGCCGCGCGCGCCAGCGGGAAGAGCCGGTAGTGCAGGTCGCGGGCGCGCTTCCAGTCGCCCTCGAGCGCCGCGTGCACGAGGTCGGCCGTCTCGCGCGGCACGATGTTCGCGATGACCGAGACCACGCCGCTGCCGCCGATGACCAGGAGCGGAAGCGTGATGTTGTCGTCGCCCGACAGCACCGAGAAGTCGGGTCCGCACGCCGCGATGACCTGGCTCATCTGATCGAGCGAGCCGGACGCTTCCTTCACGCCCACGATGTTCTTCGCGTCGCGGACGAGGCGGGCGAGGGTGTCGGTCTCGACGTTGATCGCGGTGCGGCTCTGGATGTTGTAGAGCAGGATCGGGATCGCCACCGACTCGGCGACCGCGCGGAAGTGGCGGTAGAGCCCTTCCTGAGTCGGCTTGTTGTAGTACGGGTTGACGACGAGCGCGCCGGTCGCGCCGGCCCGCTCGGCGTGCTTGGTCATGTCGATCGCCTCGGCGGTCGAGTTGGAGCCGGTGCCCGCGACCACCCGGATGCGACCGCGGGAGGCCTCGATGACGAGCTCGACCACCCGCCGATGCTCGTCGTGGCTCAGGCTCGGCGACTCGCCGGTGGTCCCGCAGGGGATCAGCCCGTCGGTGCCGTGCGTGATGTGGAACTCGACCAGCTCCTTCAGCTTCGCCTCGTCGACCTTGCCGCTCCGGAAAGGGGTGACCATCGCAACGAATGAACCCTGGAATGTCTGGCTCATGGAGCTGTCTCCCCCGCCACCAGGTCTTCGTACGTCTCCCGGCGGCGCACGATCGTGTACCGGTTGCCGTCGACGAGGACTTCGGCGGCCCGCGGTCGCGTGTTGTAGTTGGACGCCATGACGAAGCCGTAGGCGCCGGCGCTCATGACAGCGAGCAGGTCTTCCGGCTCGACCCGGGCCAGCTCGCGATCCTTCGCCAGGAAGTCGCCCGACTCGCAGATCGGGCCCACGACGTCGACGGTCTCGCGATCGCGCGCCTGGCGCGATTGGTCGACGGGAAGGATCTCGTGGTAGGAGCCGTAGAGCGACGGCCGGATCAGGTCGTTCATCGCGCCGTCGATCACGACGAATTTCTTGGCGCCGGTGTCCTTGCGATAGAGCACGCGCGTGAGCAGGACGCCGGCGTTGCCGACGATCGACCGGCCCGGCTCGAGCAGGACCGTCGCCCCGGCCTCGCGCAGCGCCGGCATGAGCAAGGTCGCGAACTCCTGGTGCGTCGGCGGCGTCTCGTCACGATAGCGGATGCCGAGCCCGCCACCGATGTCGATCATGCGGATCTCGATCCGGCGCTCGCGCAGGGCCTTCACCAGCGCGACCACGCGCGCCACCGCGTCGGCGACCGGCGTGGCCTTGGTGAGCTGCGAGCCGATGTGCATGTCGGCGCCGACGACCTCGAGGCCCGCCAGCTTCGCGGCCTCTTCGTACGCCTCGAGCGCTTCGTCGTGCGGGATGCCGAACTTGGAGGACTTGAGGCCGGTCGCGATGTACGGATGCGTCTGGGGATCGACGTCGGGGTTCACGCGGAGCGCGACCGGCGCGCGGACCCCCATCTCGCGCGCCACCTCGTCGAGCACCCGCAGCTCGCTCCGGGACTCGACGTTGAACATCAGGATCTCCGCCTTCAGCGCGTCGCGCATCTCGTCGCGGCTCTTGCCCACGCCCGAGAAGATGATCTTCTTGGGCGGCACACCGGCCCGGAGCGCGCGGTAGAGCTCGCCGCCGGAGACGATATCGGCGCCCGCGCCGGCCTTCGCCAGCACCGAGAGCACCCCGAGGTTGGAGTTGGCCTTCACCGAGTAGCAGACGACGTGGGCGACATCGTGGAACGCGCGCGAATACCCGGCGAGACTCTCGAGCAGCGCCGCCTTCGAGTACACGTACGCGGGTGTGCCGGCGACGGCCGCCAGCGCACGCAGCGATACCTCCTCGCAGCAGAGCTCAGAATCTCGGTACTGGAACGGGCCCATGTATTCGTTGTTCGTAACATCCGAGGCAGGTGAAGTCAAGGCAGGGTGACCCTCACCTCGTTCGAACGGAGGCTCTCGTTCGGTCGCGCGGCGCGGTCCTGCGCCGTGACCGCGTACCGGTAGATGCCGGGGGTCGCAGTGCGATCGACGAACGTCGTGGACGGTGCAGTGGTCGAGCCGATGCGCTCGAACCCGCCGGTCGCCGTGGCACGGTAGACGATGTAGCCGGCCACGTCGGCCTCCGGGCTGGCGCTCCAGGACAGACGCACGGCTCCCTCGGAGGCGATCCCGACGAGATTCGCGGGAGGCGAGGGGGGCGTTACGTCACGCGGCGTCACCGCGGCCCGCGCCGACGCCCGGCCATGGACGGTCGTGCCCGCGACGACCCGCACGGCACGGACGGCGTAGTAGTAGGCGCGATCGTTTTCGAGGTTCGAATCGGTGAACGTGCGCTCCGAGATGGCCGTCGGGGTCACCGGCGACAGCTCCCCATCAGGCGACGGCGCGCGGAGCACTTCGTATTTCAATGCATCGCTCACCGGGCTTCCGTCGAGCAATCGGGCCGGGGCGTTCCAGGTCAGATGCACGGCGCCCTCACGCGGCTCGACGACGACGTTGTCGGGCTCGGCGGGGGCCGGCGCATACGTCACCGAGACCCGACGCGACGGCGGCCCGATGCGCCCCTGCTGGTCGCCGGTGAGGATCACGTAGGTGTAGCGCCGCCCATATACGAGCGCCTTCGTGTCGGTGAGCACCAGACGCGGGCCGCGTCGGACCGCGGGCTCCGGCTCGGCTCCGCGGATCGCGGCGATCTCCTCGTAGCCGGCGATCCGGCCGTCGACGAGCATCGCCGAGCGGGCCTCACCGCCGCCGTTGTCCTCGGCGCGGAAGATCCGCATCACGGTGAAGTCGCGCAGGCGCGTGTTGTCGGCGCGGCGGGTGGGCGGCGTCCACGAGAGCGTGATCGCCGCCTCGTCGACGGCGCCCGCCAGATCGGCGACCGGCTGGGGTGCTCGATGCTCCGGCGCGACCGGCGGCGCCTTCTTGCCGCAGCCGGCGATCGCCAGGGCGACGAGCGCGAGGCACGCGGCGAGGCGCCGCACGTGCCCCGTC
>Ga0209055_1001957_pt1 | contig 13197 bp, 13 predicted proteins | sample GraSoiAngelo_110_FD_185875 | JGI IMG/M metagenome (GOLD analysis project Ga0209055, IMG submission 185875) | Grasslands soil microbial communities from the Angelo Coastal Reserve, California, USA - 14_0903_12_30cm (SPAdes) (version 2) | ecosystem: Environmental > Terrestrial > Soil > Grasslands ... | reverse complement strand
ACGCCAGCAGCTCGATGTCATCGCCGGCGCGCGCGCATCATTTTTCCGCCTCGCGAATGCTTACGAACAGCTCGAAATCAATGAGAAGAACATTGTTTCGCTCAAGCAGATTGCTGACATCAGCCGGAGTAAATACGAGGCTGGCACTGAGACCGCCGCCAACGTTCTGGTTGCCGAGACCGATTACAGCAAGCTGCTCGAAGCGCAGCGCGACCTTGAGCGCCAGATTTCCGACGAGCAGGCGCAGCTCAACACGCTGATGAACCGCGACGCCTTTGCGCCATTGGGCCAGCCGGCGACGGCGAGCATTAAAACACCGGAACTCTCGTCAGCCGTGCTCCGACCATTGGTTCTCACGCAGCGGCCGGAAGTTAAAATAGCGGAAGCAAAGATCGACATAGAACAATCGAAGCTTCAGCTCGCGCGTCGCGAGTGGATTCCCGATCCGGCATTGAGTGTCAAAGCGCAACGCTACAACGATGCCACGCAGAGCGTAAGCGAGTTAGATGCCGGTGTTTCCTTTACCGTGCCGTGGGTTAATTTTCGAAAATACGCCGCCGGAATTCGCGAGGCTGGTGAAAACGTCGGTGCCGCTGAGCAAGCGCTGGATCGTTCGCAGAAAGAAGCGCTGCGGCTTTTGCGCGATCAGCTCGAGAAAATCGAGACGTTGCATCATCACGTCGAATTGTTCCGCGACAAGATCGTGCCGCAGGCGCAGCAGGCCTTCGAAGCTAATCGACTCAGCTACGAGTCGGGTAAAGCTGCGTTTCTCGATTGGATCACCTCGCAACGCAACCTGCGCGATGTCGAAGCGATGGCGCGTCAGCACCTGACCGACTACCAAATCGCAGTCGCGGAACTTGAAGCGATCGTCGGCGCGCAATTTTATCCGCTGCCCGGCGCAGAGATTGAAACGGGGAATGGGCAAAAGGGGGAATCGGCGAAAGCAGGAGCAAAAAAATGAATGCACAATTTTTTCTCAGAAGAATCACGGTAATCATCGCGGTGCTGGCGCTCTTTGTTGCAGCGTCGTGTTCAAAGCCACGTACGCCGTCCGGCAAAGATAGCAATGTCGACTACTGGACTTGCACGATGCATCCGTCGGTGCATTCGAAGGATCCCGGGAAATGCCCCATTTGCTCGATGGATCTTGTGCCGGTGCTGAAGAAAAGAGGCGGCGAAGCAAAGCCGTCGCCGGCGCAAGGACAACAAATGAATGGCAGCGACATGCAAGGCATGAGCGGAATGCCAAGCATGAAAGAGGGCGAGATGAAAGCCGGCGAAAAGCCGAGCGAGTTTGTCGTGCCCGTCGAGCGCCAACAGCAGATCGGCGTGCGATACGCAAAGGTTGAGCGCAAACCGCTCCATCACACCATCCGCGCGGTCGGCCTGACCGTGCCTGACAAAACACGTAACTGGCAGTTCGTGTCACGCGTCGATGGTTACATTCAAAAACTGCACGTCACCGCGCCCGGCGAGCTCGTTGAGAAAGACGCGCCACTCTTGTCGATCTACAGCCCCGACCTGCTCACCAGTGAGCGCGAGTTCGTCGAGCTATTGCGAATGCGCGATGAGGCGAAGACAAAAGACGCCCGCGAAACGCCGCAGCGCTTGATCGAGTCGGCCAAGCGCCGGCTGCAACTTTGGAACATCACCGAACAGCAGATCGCGGAGCTGGAGAAAACGAGAAAGGCTTCCGACACGCTCACGCTGCTTTCGCCGTTCCGCGGCGTTGTGCAATCGGTACCCATCGAGCAAGGCAAGAGCGTGAAAATGGGCGACATGCTCGTCGAAGTTGCCGATCTCTCGGTTGTTTGGGTTTGGGCTGAGTTTTACGAAAACGAATTGTCGATGTTGAACGTCGGTCAAAAGTTCGCGGTCACCACCAAATCTTACCCGGGCGAGAAATTCCAAGGCACGATCAGCGTGATCAATCCGTTCCTCGACGAAACAAAACGCACAGCCAAGGTGCGGATCGACATCCCAAATGCCGATTTCAAGCTGCGGCCGGGGATGTACGTGAACGCCGAGCTCGGCATGGATATGGGCGAAGCGCTTACGGTTCCTGTCAGCGCGGTGATGCCGACCGGCATGCGGAGCGTCGTCTTCGTGGATAAAGGCGAAGGAAAACTTGAGCCGCGCATCGTTCAGCTCGGGGCGAAATACGGCGACAGCTATGAAGTGCAAAGCGGTTTGCGGGAAAATGAACCTGTTGTCGCGAGCGCAAACTTCCTGATCGACGCCGAATCAAAAGTGCAAGGCGCGCTGAAAGAGTTTGAGGGAAGCCAAAAAACTGAAGAAACCGCTGCCCCTGGAACGAAGCCATGACCGAAGCGGAGCTGCTTTCGGCGGAATACCCCGCCGCGATTCCTAAGCGCGACACTTTGATCGAGCGGATAATCGAGGGGAGCGCGAGGAACAAATTCCTCATTTTCATTTTCACGATCTTCGCTGTCGCTGCCGGGTTTTATGGGCTGATGCACACGCCGCTCGATGCGATTCCGGATCTGAGCGACGTGCAGGTGATCGTGTACACCGATTGGGAAGGTCGTTCCCCCGATCTCGTGGAAGATCAGATTACGTATCCGATTTCCACCAAATTCATCGCTGCGCCAAAAGTGAAGTTCGTTCGCGGTGAATCGATGTTCGGAAAGTCGTTCGTTTACGTCATCTTCGAGGACGGTACGGATATCTACTGGGCGCGTTCGCGTGTGATCGAATACCTGAACTCCGTGCGCGGCTCGCTGCCGGAAGGTGTGAATCCGGTCATTGGCCCGGACGCGACCGGCGTCGGCTGGGTCTATGAATACGCGCTCGTTGATGACAGCGGCAAGCACGACCTCGCCGAGCTGCGGTCGATCCAGGATTGGAACCTGCGCTACGCACTCTCCTCGGTGAAAGGCGTCGCCGAAGTCGCGCCGGTCGGCGGGTTCGTGAAGCAATACCAGGTCGATCTCGATCCGAATGCGCTCGTCGCCTACAACATTCCGCTCAGCGATGTCGTCAGCGCGATCAAGATGAGCAACGCCGACGTGGGTGGGAAAATTTTCGAAGTGGCCACGACCGAGTATTACATCCGTGGCCGCGGCTACATCAAAAAGATTGAGGACATCGAGAACATCGTTCTCAAAGTCGAAAACGGAACACCGGTTTATTTAAAGAATGTCGGGAACGTGCATCTCGGCGCCGATCTCCGGCGCGGCGTGGCCGAACTAGACGGACGCGGCGAGACCGTTGGCGGGATCGTGGTGATGCGTTACGGGGAAAACGCGCTCACCGTCATCGATGGGGTAAAAAAGAAGCTGGAGGAAATCAAAGGCTCATTGCCCGAGGGCGTGCGCGTGGTGCCGACGTACGACCGGAGCGATTTGATTCAGCGCGCGATCCGCACACTGCGCGAAAAGTTGATCGAAGAGAGCATCGTCGTCGCGCTCGTCTGCCTCGTCTTTCTCTGGCACATCCGCTCCGCGCTTGTCGCAATCGTCACGCTGCCGATCGCGATCATTCTTTCCTTTGTGCCGATGTGGTGGATGCACGTGACATCGAACATCATGTCGCTCGGCGGCATCGCGATTGCCATTGGCGCAATGGTCGATTCAGCGATCATCATGATCGAGAACGCGCACAAGGCGTTGGAGCATTTTCGAGAAGAGAACAGCCGCGAGCCGAATGGCCGGGAGCGGGTTCAAGTGATCATCGCCGGTGCGAAAAGCGTCGGCCGTCCGCTGTTCTTCGCTCTGCTCGTCATCACGGTGAGTTTCATTCCAGTGTTTTCGCTGACCGCGCAGGAGGGCCGGTTGTTTCGGCCGCTCGCGTTCACGAAGACCTTTTCAATGTTCTTCGCCTCGTTTCTCGGGGTGACGCTCGTGCCGGTGCTGATGACGCTGCTCATCCGCGGAAAAATCACACCGGAAGAGAAAAATCCGGTGAACCGTTTTCTGATCCGGGCGTATCAGCCGTTCGCCAATTTCGTTTTGCGTTATCGCTGGTTCACTCTCGGTTGCGCGTTTCTTGTTCTTCTGATCACGATCTTTCCGTTCGAAAGACTCGGCAGCGAGTTCATGCCGCCGCTCAATGAAGGCACTTTGCTTTACATGCCGACCGCCGTTCCGGGAATGTCGATCACCGAGGCAACGAAAATTCTCCAAATACAAGATCGACAATTAAAAAAAATCCCGGAGGCCGTGACCGTATTCGGCAAGGCCGGTCAGGCCGACACGCCGACCGATCCCGCGCCGTTGTCGATGTTCGAGACTGTCGTCACGCTCAAGCCGCCGGACCAATGGCGGCGCGGCATGACCTGGGACAAGCTGCTCGCTGAGGTCAACACCAACATGAAAACGCCGGGGATGGCGAACATTTTTTGGATGCCGATCCAGACGCGCACGGAAATGCTCACTACCGGATTCCGCAGTGTACTCGGCGTGAAAGTTTTTGGGCCCGATCTCGGCGAGATCCAAAAGCTCGCCGTGCAGATTGAAAAAGAGCTTTCCGATTTTCCGAACACGCGCAGCGCATTCGCCGAGCGCACGGTCGGCGGTTATTTCCTCGACTTCGATGTGAATCGCGAAGCGGCTGCCCGCTACGGTCTGAAAGTTGGGGATGTAAACGATATCATCGAATCAGCTATCGGCGGCAAGAACATCACGACAACCGTCGAAGGCCGCGAGCGTTATCCGGTGAATACGCGTTATGCCCGCGATTTTCGCGAGGATCTCGACTCGCTCAAGCGCGTGCTCGTGCCCACGCCCAGCGGCGCGCAGGTCCCGATCTCGATGTTGGCCGACATCCATTACAAAACCGGTCCGCCGTCGGTCCGTAGCGAAAATGGCAAACTCGTCGGTTTCGTTTTTGTCGATGTTACGACGAGCGACATCGAGGGTTATGTGCGCGCTGCCGCGAAGCGACTCAGCGAACGCATCCAATATCAGCCGGGTTATTATATCCAGTGGGCCGGTCAGTTTGAATACCTGCTCGCAGCCAAGGAGCGCCTCAAAGTCGTGGTCCCTTTCACGCTCCTAATTACTTTTGTGCTCCTTTATGTCAGCACGAGGTCCGTCATCAGGACGTTCATCGTGTTGCTGACCGTGCCGTTTTCCTTGGTTGGCGCGTTTTGGCTGCTCTACGTGCTCGGCTACAACATGAGCGTCGCCGTCTGGGTGGGACTCATCGCGCTCGCCGGCGTCGGCGCAGAAACTGGCGTAGTCATGCTGCTCTATCTCGATCATGCCTGGGACAAGTTCAAAGCCGAGCGGCGAATGAATACGATGAAAGATTTACACGACGCCGTGGTCGAAGGCGCAGTGCAACGCATCCGGCCAAAGATCATGACCGTGTGCGCGATCTTATTCGGCCTTTTGCCGATCATGTGGTCGCCCACGATGCAAGCCGGCGCCGACGTCATGAAACGCATCGCGACACCGATGATCGGTGGAATCGTTACGTCGGCAGTTCTCGAGCTGCTGATCTATCCGGTGATTTACGTCATCTGGCGCCGACGCGAACTAACAGAGCAGATCGAAGAAGAAACGCCCTTGATTCCACCCGCGTTGATTCCATCGGAGCGAGCACGGCAGCGCTTACCGAAAATTATGGCGCTCATTGTTGCGATCGCCGCGATTTCCTACGGAGGCAAATTCCTTTGGCAGAAGGTCTCCACAATCGGAGCAAAACCAGCAGTGACTCAGGGAGAACCGTTCGCCACAAAACCGGTCGATGATCTCACCGTCAAACTTTACGGCGAACTACGGAATGGTCCGAGCGAAGTGCTGATCGAGTTCCGCGATGCCAACAATCAACTTGTCGATGTTGGCGAAGTCAAAATGGAAGCGAACATGAACATGCCAGGGATGCAGATGCACCAAACCGCGACTGTTCAACGCACCGGGACCGCCGGCCAATATCGTTCCAAGATCAAGCCAGGTATGGCTGGCGACTGGATGGCAAAGCTTTCATTCGAAGGCCCGCATGGAAGCGGACAGAGCAGCTTCAATCTGAACATTAAACCATAAATGAAGCAGCCCGCACCGCTGACTAGGATGTGGCGTTGTGGCGTCGGTCAACACGGAATTGCCGGTTATAAGTCCCATAATGCGGCGGGCGGATTTGTTTTACGCCTGAGTCGCCGCTTTATTCTTGCGAGGCTGCTCGGGAAGATAAAACTGCTGCCAAGAAATGAGGGCGTAACAATTGATGCCTCAAATTGAAGAAACTCTGGCCGTTCATTTTCGACACGGCCGCAGAATTGAATACCTAAGCATCGGCTGGACAGCGCTCGAATCCCTTATCGGAATCATCGCCGGCACTCTCGCGGGCAGCATCGCGTTGATTAGTTTCGGGGTTGATTCGATAATCGAAGTTGCTTCCAGTGTTGTGCTCGTATGGCGACTGAGTGACGCTTCTGCCACGGAAGATCGAGAAGCATTTGCGCACCGATTGGTCGGCATCTGCTTTCTCGCGCTTGCTCTTTACGTGAGCTTCGAAGCGCTGAAGGATTTGCTCACACATTCCCCGCCGCGTGTAAGTTACTTTGGCATCATTTACGCCGCCGCTTGCGTAATCGTCATGCCGCTGCTCGCGCGCGCGAAACGGCGCGCTGCCGCAAATCTTCAGAGCGACGCGCTGCACGCCGATTCCCACCAAAGCGATATTTGCGCCTATCTTGCGGTGATTTTGTTAGGTGGACTGGGTCTCAATGCGCTATTCGGATGGTGGTGGGCCGATCCAATCGCCGCACTTAGCATGGTTCCGATTATCTTGCGGGAGGCGATCAGCGGATTGCGCGGCGAGTCGTGCACTCATAAACACACAGCCTAACCGGTAGGCGGGAGAAATATGAATTGGCTTTGGTCGTCGGTTGTGCAGACGGCGCAACGTCAAAGAAAAGGTGTCGCCACTCCAGTGGTCGGCGGCGTCGTGACGAGCGCTTTGCTCGAGCTGCTCGTTTATCCGGTAATTTTTCTAATCTGGAAACGCCGCGCCCTGAACGAGTCATCCTAGGGCGATGGTCGATCTTAGATTTAGGAGCGATAGGCTCCTGCTACTTGCCGCGTTGGCGAGCCAGAGACATTGAGTTACGACAAGCTGCAACGCACACTCGGACGCCTTATTCACAATGAGGAATGGGAAACGCGCGAGATTTCCAAAGCGATGGCGAAAGCCGGCGCGTGGGTGGAAGATCATGTGCCGTTCCACGATGCGTTCATCAAACCATGGATGATCGACTTGGCTGACGATCATTACGAGCTCGACATTACCCGCGCGCGTAAGTTGCTCGACTGGGAGCCGAAGCATTCGCTGCGCGAAACGCTGCCAAAGATGGTCGCGGCTCTAAAAGCTGATCCCGAGAGATTTTATTGGGAGAACAAACTGGAGCCATGCGAGCCGGAAGGGAAACGCGAATAAATCGAGCTGTGGCGGATCGATCTAAACATCTGCTCCAAGAATCGTCGGTGCTGTCATTGTTGCGTCAAGTTTCCCGCGCGGTCCCGTGCGCGAACGCTATGCTGCGTGCGATCGCTTAATTGTGTGAACCCTCAAACTGGAGAAACAACCATGCCTGAAATGATGTCAGGAATGTGGATTTGGACAATTGTCGGCGTTCTCTTGATTGTTCTGCTGATTGTTGTAATCGCAAAGCTGCTCGGAAAGTGAATCCAGCCGAGAAGCATCTGGGCCCCGCTTAGCTTAAGATAATATGAAGGCCCAGACCGATAAGAACCAACGGCACGATCCAGTGTCCCCAACGTTTCAGCGTATTTCCGATCATCGGATGTCGAGGAATCAGATAACCAGCCACGCACCATACGCCCAAAAGCAAATAGAACAGGGCTATGAACACGAGCAATCGCGGGAAGTCGCTTACCGCAAACAGCGGCCCGTAAATTCCAATGTTATCTCCGCCATTAGCAAACGTGACAAAAGCAACGTCGAGTATTCCGGCGTCACGGCGTTTTAGATGATCGTCACTTCTAACGAGAAACTTTTTAATGCCGATTGCAATAGGAGCTAACCCGAAAAAGCGGATCCACTCGTGCGGTAAAACGCGACCGCCGAAAAATCCGACAAGGCTAATCACAAGCAACGGCGTGAAGCCTACATACTGACCCAAAACTACGCGCCATTTGCGCGGAGTTTGGGAGAAGAAGAGTGTCAGAACGAACATGTCGTCGATGTTTGTCGCAGCGAACGAGATCACCCCGGTGATGAGTGTCGCGACCAGTGAGTTCATTACGTGAAGGATAGGCTCCGAAGATTGGGACAATATCTACTTAGCGTTCCTCTTATCGTGTTGCTGATTATCTATCAAGCTGCTGAAGAAGTGAGTTACCATATATGACGCGAGTGAACACTCTGAAAGTCGGCCAAGTCGCAGCCGAAGTGGGAGTCGGCGTACAGACGTTGCACTATTACGAACGACTCGGTCTGTTGCCAAAACCAAACCGTTCCGAGGCAAACTATCGGCTCTACTCGCCTGACGCGGTCCGTCGCGTCCGATTCATTAAGAAGGCGCAAGCGCTGGGCCTGACGCTTGAGGAAACAAAACAAATCTTGGATTTGAAGGATCACGGTCGCGAACCGTGCCGCAAAGTAGCCGAGCTTGGCGAAAAACATTTGCAGGAAATCGATGCGCGTCTCACCCAGCTGCGCGCCTATCGCCGTGCGCTTGCGCAAGCGGTCAGCGGGTGGCCCAAGAAAAACCTTTCCGAGCGGCACTGCGCGGGCGAATTTTGCGATCTGATCGAGCGGCTGCCGTAGCGCAAAAATTATTTCAAAAACCCTTTGACTCTCTATCCAGCTAGAGGGTCTAGCGTCTCGGCATGAAAGCAAAACAGGCCGGAATTCTGGCAGTGATTCTTGGATCGATATGTTGCATCGGGCCGTTGCTGCTGCTGGCAATAGGCGTTGGTAGCGGCGCGGTATTCATCGGTCGTTATCACTGGTTTTTCATCATCGCCGCGATGGCGGTGCTGACTTGGGCGTGGGCAAAATATTTGCGCGAAAAAACGGTTTGCGATTGCGAGCACAAAGCAATGGGAGGACGGCGCAGCGCCATTCTGACGTTGCTAATCACCACTGCGCTGGTGATCGGCTTCGCTGGTCTAAACATAAGCCGCTACGTATTTGGAAGCTTGCCGCCTGCAGCAGAAAACCAACTCGCGAACGGGCTGAGTCGCACAGTCATTTCAGTTGACGGACTGAGCTGTGTCGCCTGCGAAATTCCCGTGCGGCATGCGCTCAGGCGAATCGACGGCGTCAAAGCAATTTACGTCAGTGCCGCGACTAAAACGGCAACGGTGGAGTACGAACCGGCCAAAACGAATCCCGAACAACTGGTCGCGGCAATCAATTCCACCGGGTATCGCGCAGCGCTGCCTAACAAATAAGATTTTAATCGAGCCATTAACATGAAAGGACAAAAAAATATGAAAACACACCTCATTGCAGTTTTAGCGGGCGGGTTGCTTTACGTGCCGCCTCTCGCGAGCGTCGCTGGAAATGCAGCAACGCTTACGGCAGATCGGATCAGCGTATTCAAAGCTCCCTTAGTCTGTCCGGCCGCGCCGCAGATCGGTTGCGGCGGCGCTTCGAAACCGATTCTTTTAGACCTGGAACGCCAACCTGGCGTGCGCGAAGCGTGGTTAAACCGCGCCGGAACAATAATCGCCGTTGTCTGGAAGCCCGACTCGGACGCTGAAACTCGACGCAATGTGGCAGCGGAACTGAAAGAAGACCACGCAGCGGAATTGGAAGGCAAGTCTCGCGACGATGCAGTGAAAGACTTCTTGTCTGGCAAGGGCTGGTATCGAGGCGCGGATGTCGATCGGCTGAGTGAAGAAGAAGCTGACATTATCGCCGCAAGGCTGGTTCGCTCGGTCCAAGCAAAGTCTGCATTGACAAAAGACAAAGCGGAAGGGCTTCAACGCGCCTTCGCGGACACTTTGCGCAAGGACTTAACCGGCAAGAGCGTCGGCCCGAATCACCTCGAAGACATCGCGCGCAAATATATCGATCAAGAGCAAATCAAGATTTTGAAACAAGCAATCAAAGACGAAGAGGCAATCGAAAACGGCGAACGGCCGGTGCCGAAGGAAGGGTGATATTCCAACCCGCACACGGACATGCCGAATACCGCAAACTACGACTTGGTTATTCTCGGTTCCGGTTCGACTGCATTTGCCGCAGCGCTTCGCGCACAGGAGTTGGGGAAGACCGCGGTAATGACAGAAGAGCGCACGATCGGCGGGACTTGCGTCAATCGCGGATGTCTTCCGTCCAAGAATTTGATTGAAGCGGCGAAGATCGTTCACGACGCGCGGCATCCGCGTTATCCCGGGCTGACGTCGGCGAAGATCGACATCGATTTTCGCAAACTGATTCAGCAGAAGGACGACCTCGTTCACGGCTATCGCAAAAAGAAATACGAAAGCCTGACCGGCGGACAATTCACGATCGAACAAGGCCACGTTCGATTTGTTGATGAGCACACGGTGCAGGTGGATGACAAACGGCTGACCGGCGAGAAAATTCTCATCGCCACCGGATCGCGGCCGGTTATTCCGCAGATCGACGGTTTACGTGAGGTGCAGTTTTTAACCAGCGATCTGCTCACGAACGACGAGCCGATGGAAATGCGCGAGCTGCCGCGCTCGCTCATCATTGTCGGCGGCGGCTACATCGCGCTGGAGCTGGGACAAATGTTTCATCGTTTCGGCGTCGAGGTCACGATTTTGGAACGTAATGAGCAATTGCTCGCTCACGGTTATGAACCTGGAGTTGGCAAGACCATCGGCGAAATTTTTGAAAAAGAAGGCATTCGTGTTTTGACCAACGTCGCTATCCGCGGCGTGCGGCAAGATCGACATGAAACTATTGTGAGCACAGATGTTGGCGCTAAGGCGCGCGAGATGCGTGCCGCGAAACTCATTGTCGCCACCGGCCGGCGTCCCAATTCGGACAAAATCGACATCGAAAAAGCCGGAGTCACGGTTGGGAAAAAAGGGCAGGTCATCGCGGATGAATTTCTGCGCACGAACATTTCTCACATTTTCGCTGGCGGCGATGTGATTGGACGAGAAACCGGCAGCCAAATGGCGACCCCAATCGGAAGTCAGGATGGCGGTATCGCCGCGCACAATGCCTTTTCGGACGAATTGCGCGCGGTCAATCACCGCGTGATTCCGCGCACGATTTTTACTGATCCGCAAATCGCAACCGTCGGGATGACGGAAGAAGAAGCCATCGCCGCGGGTCACAGTTGCTGGTGCAGCACAGTGCCGATGGAACTCGTGCCGCGCGCCGGCGCGATCCGCGACACGGCAGGCATGATTAAAATGGTCGCGGACGACGATACCGAAGAAGTGCTCGGTGTCTCGATGGTTGGCAACAGCGCCGGGGAAGTGATTCACGAAGCGGCAATGGCAATGCGGTTCCACGCAAAAATCCAGGACTTCATCGACATGTTGCACGTTTACCCGACGATGGCCGAAGCGCTGAAAATCGTCGCCATCTCGCGGCGCAAAGATCCGGCAAAACTTTCCTGCTGCGCGGAATAAAAATCCGATTTCAGCGCTTGACCTTGGACATGACTCGAAGGTGTAGAGAAGGAAGGTAACCAAACCGAAGGAGGTGAGATAATGAAACGACTGACAAAATGGCTGCCACTCTTGGCGGCGCTTACAGTTGCGACAATTGCATCGGCAGCTTCGCCGAAAATGGTCTGCAATTTGACCGGCAAAGAGGTGAAGAAATGCTGCTGCGAAACACAGAAGGACGGAAAATTCCTCTGCAAACTCACGGGCAAAACGCTCGACAAGTGTTGCTGCACGGGGATGTAGCCGGCAAAGCAGATTAAAAGGAGGTGAATTGGAATGGCAGGGAAAAGAAAAATCGAAGTTTTCAGCGCGGGTTGCTCGCTTTGCGACGACACGTTGCGATTAGTGAAAGATGCGGTTGCCTCGTGCGGTTGCGAAGTGACTGAGCGACGCTGCCCGCCCCAGCAGATGTGTGAGGAAGGTAAAGCTTACGGCGTTCGTGCGATGCCTACCGTCGTCGTGAACGGAGCAATCATGTTCGAAGGGCGAACCACACGCGAGCAAGCCGCATTGCTCACGCGATGAATGAGAAGCCGTTGTTGATCGGACGGCTGGCAAAGCTTGCGGGAGTGAAGCCCGACACCATCCGCTTTTACGAGCGGAGCGGGCTCCTCCCGAAGCCGTCGCGCACGGCGAGCGATTATCGCGTATATGACGACGCTGCGTTGAACCAGGTGCGCTTCATCCGCAAAGCGCAATCGCTCGGCTTCAGTCTTGATGAAATCAGGCGGATCATGAGTTTGCGCGGGCAAGGGAAAGAAACCTGCCGCTGTGTTATCGCCATGGCCGAGGCGACGCTCGCCGAAACCGAAATCAAACTCAAAGAGCTCCGCCAGTTCAAAGACACCCTGGCCATCAACCTCACGCGCTGGAAACGCACAAGGCGTGGACCGATTCCGGCCGAGTTCTGCGCTCTAATCGAATCGGCGTCGGCCGAATGAGTTCGATTATGTCGATCTTACAATGGGGCGAGACGCTCGACTTATTTAGGTGTACTTGGGGCCTTGCAGTCGCACGCCTTCCCGCAAGTGCATTCCTTATTGTCGTTCATGGGACAGTTCTTGCCGCTCTTTTTGCAACCGGCTGGTTTTTCAGCGGCAAAGCCTACGGTGCAAATCGCTGCCGCCAGAATCGAACACAGGATCTTCGTGTAATTTTTCATAGGATTAGTTATGTCGAATAGCATGACCATGCAACTTGAGCGTGGCAACTCCATTCCCTTATGTTTGCAAGAGCCCAACCAGGTCGTCTAAAGGAGACCCGGTCAGATCCAATGCGCCTGCGAGAAGCTGACGTGCGCCTCGCGCTACTACTGACGTACATCACGTTAGGCTGGATGACAATTGAAGGAGCGGCGTCGCTTCTTCTGGGTTGGGCATCAAAAAGTCTTCTGCTGGAAGCATTCGGCATCGACAGTGTCGTCGAGCTGTTCAGCGCGGCAGTGTTGTTGTGGCGGCTGAAAGTTGAAGCGAGCGGGCGCGCGACTTTGCAACATGTCAATCTTGTCGAGCGGCGCGCCGCGCGTTTGGTCGGCTACTCGCTCTACGCATTAGTTGCTTATGTCGTTCGCAATTCCGGCTACGGATTGTTTGTCGCCAAGCGA
>Ga0209055_1001956_pt1 | contig 13198 bp, 9 predicted proteins | sample GraSoiAngelo_110_FD_185875 | JGI IMG/M metagenome (GOLD analysis project Ga0209055, IMG submission 185875) | Grasslands soil microbial communities from the Angelo Coastal Reserve, California, USA - 14_0903_12_30cm (SPAdes) (version 2) | ecosystem: Environmental > Terrestrial > Soil > Grasslands ... | reverse complement strand
GGCCGTGGCCGAGAGCGCAGCCCGGCTGTGCGCCGCGGTCGATGCCATCATTCTGAGCACGGAAGGTCCCATGATGCGCCGGGTGGCGCATTTCGGCGACATAGCATCGGTGAGCGACGTGCGGTTGGTGACACGCGATACGCCGTCGGGCCGCGCCATCGTCGAGCGCCAGATCATTCACATCGAGGACATCCTCGAGGAGTTCGCCCGGGGTGAGTATCTCGAGGCGCGGGCGCTGCAAGAGGGCAGCGGCTTCCGCACCGTGCTGGTCGTCCCGCTCATGCGCGAGGGCGCCGTGATCGGCGTCATCAATATCCGGCGGCTCGAGGTGCGCACGTTCACGGCCAAGCAGATCGCGCTGGTGAAGACCTTCGCCGACCAGGCCGTCATCGCCATCAACAATGTCCGACTGTTCAGGGAGCTACAGGAAAAGAACCGCGCCCTTACGGAGGCTCATGCTCAAGTTACCGAAGCGCTCGAGCAGCAGACGGCGACGGCTGAGATTTTGCGCGTCATCAGCCGGTCGCAAACCGACGTCCAGCCAGTCTTCGACACGATCGTCAGGAGCGCCGTGACGTTGTGCGATGGACTCTTCAGCGCGCTCTTTCAGTTTGACGGTGAGCTGATTCATCACGTCGCCCAGCACAACTTCACCCCCGAAGCCCTCGAGCAGCTGCATCGCACATATCCGACGCGCCCAAGCAGGGCACTCGGGTCAGGGCGGGCGATCCTCGAGCGCGCGGTTGCCCACATCCCCGACATCGAGGTCGACCCAGAGTACCAGCACCAAACCTTGTCCCGCGCGATTGGCCATCGAAGCAGCCTCTCAGTGCCCATGCTGCGGGAAGGCGCTCCCATCGGCGTCATCTGGGTGGCGCGCGCCGAGCCCGGGTCCTTCTCCGACAGCGAGATCGAGTTGCTGAGGACCTTCGCCGATCAGGCGGTCATCGCGATCGAGAACGTGCGGCTGTTCAAGGAACTGGAGGCGCGGAACGCCGAGCTGACTGAGACCCTCGCCCGGCAGATGGCGACCGGCGAGGTGCTCGGCGCGATCAGCCAAGCTCAGACCGACGCACAGCCGGTGTTCGAGATCATCGCGGCAAGCGCGCGCCGCCTGTGCGGCGCGGCCTATGCCCAGGTGCAGCTCTACGATGGCCAGTTGATCCATCTGGCTGCGCTGGAGAGCGCCAATCCCGAGGGCGACGACGCGATCCGTGCCGTGTACCCACTCCGGGTCGGAGACGGCAGCGCCGGGGGCCGGGCAATCGCGACGCGCGCTGTCACGCAGATTCCGGATCTGCTCGACGACCGGGCGTACGCGTTCACGAGCGTGTGGCAGGCGAGCGGCCTGCGGAGTCTTCTCGCTGTCCCGATGCTGAGAGATGGCGCACCGGTCGGGGTGATTGGGATCGGACGGACCGAACCTGGCCTGTTCCCGCACCCGCAGATCGATCTCCTCCAGACGTTCGCCGACCAGGCGGTCATCGCCATCGAGAACGTGCGGCTGTTCAAAGAGCTGCAAGCCCGGAATCGAGATCTCACCGAGGCCCTGCAGCAGCAGACGGCGACGAGCGAGATCCTTCGCGTGATCAGCCAGTCGCCGACAGACGTGCAGCCGGTGTTCGATACGATCGTCCGCAACGCCGTGCGGCTGTGCGATGCGATCTACGGGCTAGTCTACCGATCCGACGGCGAACACGTGTATCTTGCCGCTCACCATAGCTTCACGCCGCAGCAGCTTGGGGAGTGGCAACAGACATTCCCGCGTCCCATCAGCGCCAGCGGTGCCTCCATGCATGTCATCCGTACGAGGGTCGTCGTCCGCGTGGCCGATGTGGAAACCGAGCGTGATTTGCCTATCTCGGAGGCGGGGCGCGCGATGCTGCGCAGTCAGAACGCTCATAGCGTGCTTATCGTTCCGATGTTCCGGCAGAACGAGGGCATCGGTTCGATTATGCTGACCCACCGAGACGTGGGCGCCTTCACGGACGCGCACTTCGAGCTGCTAAAGACGTTTGCCGATCAAGCGGTGATCGCCATCGAGAACGTGCGCCTGTTCACGGAACTGGAGGAGAAGAATCGTGCGTTGACGCAGGCGCATGCGCAGGTCAGCGAGGCCCTAGACCAGCAGACGGCGACGGCTGAAATCTTACGGGTCATCAGTCGCTCTCAGACCGACGTGCAGCCGGTCTTCGACACGATCGTCAGAAGCGCCGTGAGATTGTGCAACGGACTCTTCGGCGCCCTCTTTCAGTTCGACGGCGAGCTGCTCCACCATGTCGCCCATCACAACTACACCCCCCAAGCCCTCGAGGCGGTGCATCGCGTATACCCGGCGCGCCCAACCCGGGCCCTGGGGTCCGCCCGGGCAATCCTGGAGCGCGCCGTTGTCCACATACCCGACGTCGAGATCGATCCGGAGTACCAGCATCCAGCCCTGGTCCGCGCGGTCGGCTTTCGAGGCCTCCTCTGCGTACCAATGCTGCGGGAAGGCACTCCTATCGGCGTCATCGTGGTGAACCGCGCCGAGCCCGGGCCGTTCTCCGACAGCGAGATCGAGCTGCTGAAGACCTTCGCCGACCAGGCGGTCATCGCCATCGAGAACGTGCGCCTGTTCACGGAACTGCAGGAGAAGAACCGGGCGCTCACGGAGGCCCATGCGCAGGTGATCGAGTCCCTGGAGCAGCAAACGGCAACGGCCGACATCCTCAAAGTCATCTCGGGCTCGCCGACGGATGTTCAGCCCGTGTTCGACGCCGTTGCCGAGAGCGCGGCCCGGCTCTGCGAAGCGTTCGACGCCGCCATCTTCCGCCGGGACGGCGACCACCTGCGCCTCGTCGCCCATCACGGCCCGATCCCGATCCAGTCCACCCTTCCCCTCGTCCGCGGGACGAGTAATGGCCGAGCAGTTCTGTCCGGGCAGACCGTGCACGTCGCCGACATGCAGACGGAGGCGGCCGAATTCCCGGAGGGCAGTGAGAATGCACGGCGCATGGGCCACCGCACGATACTGAGCGTCCCCTTGATCCGAGAAGAAGGTGTCGCGATCGGCACCATCAACGTCCGCCGCACCGAGGCACATCTCTTCACGGAGCGACAGGTCGCGTTGCTCCAGACCTTCGCCGACCAAGCCGTCATTGCCATCGAGAACGTGCGGTTGTTCACGGAGTTGCAGGAGAAGAATCGTGCGCTCACCGACGCCCATGCGCAGGTAACGGAGTCTCTGGAGAAGCAGACCGCAACGAGCGAGATCCTGCGTGTCATCAGTCAGTCTCAGACCGACGTGCAGCCCGTCTTCGACACGATCGTCGAAAGTGCGGTGAGGTTGTGCGCTGGACTTTTCGGCGCACTCTACCGGTTCGACGGCGAGCTGATCTATAGCGTTGCTCGGCACAACTACACTCCCGAGGCCCTGGAGGAGGTCCAGCGTGTCTATCCGACACGTCCAACCCGAGCCCTGGGGTCCGGCCGGGCAATCCTCGATTGCGCGGTGATCCATATTCACGACGTAGAGCGCGATCCGGAGTTCCAGCACCTCGTCCTGGCCCGAGCAACCGGATGGCGAAGCGGCCTCTTCGTACCGATGCTGCGCGAGGGCATGGCCATCGGCGCCATCGCGGTACTGCGCGCAGAGCCCGGGCCCTTCTCCGACAGCGAGATCGAGCTGCTGAAGACCTTCGCCGATCAAGCCGTCATCGCCATCGAGAACGTCCGCCTGTTCAAGGAACTGGAGGCCCGGACAAGTGAGCTGACGCGCTCCGTGGACGAGCTGACGGCGCTCGGCGAGGTCGGTCAGGCGATCAGTTCCACCCTGGATCTTCGGACCGTGCTGAGCACGATCGTGGCACGGGCCACGCAGCTGTCGGGCACTGACGCCGGTGTGATCTACGAGTACGACGAGCAACGCGAGGTCTTCGAGCCACGCGCAACCGAGCGCCTCGAAGACGACATCGTGCAGACGCTCGTGGCGACGCCCGTTCGGAAAGGAGAAGGCGCGACAGGACGTTTGGCGGAGGTGCACGAGCCGAGCCAGCTGGCAGACCTTCGCGCCCTGGGCGAACAGATTCCCGTTCGCGACATCTTGATACGTGCCGGGTATCGAGCACTGCTCGCTGTTCCACTCGTTCGCGAGGACCACCTGATCGGCGGGCTGACCGTCTTCAGGAAGACGCCGGGCGCGTTTGCGCCCGAAGTCGTGGAATTGCTCAAGACGTTCGGCACCCAGTCGGCGCTGGCCATCCAGAACGCCCGGCTCTTCCGTGAGATCGAAGAGAAGAGCCATCAGCTCGAAGTCGCCAGCCAGCACAAGTCCGAGTTCCTGGCGAACATGTCCCACGAGCTACGCACACCGCTCAACGCGATCATCGGCTTCTCCGAGGTCTTGACCGACCGCATGTTCGGAGACCTGAACGAGAAGCAGGAAGAGTATCTGAAGGACATCTACGCCTCGGGCACGCATCTGCTGTCCCTGATCAACGACATCCTCGACCTCTCGAAGATCGAGGCGGGGCGGATGGAGCTCGAGCTTTCGGACTTTCATCTCCCGACGGCGCTCGACAGCGCGTTGACCCTCGTCCGCGAGCGGGCTGGCCGCCGGAGCATCACATTGCAGATGAGCGTCGATGAACGGCTGGGCGAGGTTCGAGCGGACGAGCGGAAGATCCGGCAGGTCGTCCTGAACTTATTGTCGAACGCGATCAAGTTCACGCCGGAGGGCGGGCGGATCGAGGTCGCGGCAGTGCCAAAGGACGGGTCCGTGGAAGTGTCAGTCAGCGACACGGGGGTCGGCATCGCGCCCGCGGACCAGGAGGCGGTGTTCGAGGAGTTCCGCCAGGTGGGGACTGCGGAGAAGAAGGCTGAGGGAACGGGCCTTGGGCTGACCCTCTGCCGGAAGTTCGTGGAGTTGCACGGCGGGCGGATCTGGGTGAAGAGCCAGGTCGGCGTGGGCTCGACCTTCACGTTCACGATCCCGGTGCGCCGTGGCGAATGAGCTCATCCTCGTGGTCGAGGACCACGACAAGAATCGCAAGCTCGTCCGGGACGTGTTGACGTTCAAAGGCTACGAGATCATCGAGGCCGAGACGGGGGAAGAGGGCGTCCGCCTCGCCCAAGAGCGACACCCGAGCCTGGTCCTGATGGACATTCGGCTCCCCGGGATCGACGGGATCGAGGCGCTCCGACGGCTGCGAGCCGAGCAGGCCACTCGAGAGATTCCCATCATGGCCATGACCGCGTCCGTGATGACCGAGGATCGGCGGAGGATCACGGACGCAGGATTTGATGCGTACCAGAGCAAGCCAATCAAGGTCAAAGACTTTGTCGCGGCCGTCGAGCGGCTCCTCGACCATCCTGGAAAATGAGGAGTGCAGCGACGCTATCGTCTCGAGCCCTCATTGAGGAAGCTCGATTGGGCTGTGGTCGATACCGACGAACTCATCTCGTGACCCAGTGAACCTTCTCGCCGACCTCCAAGACTTCGTCCACGATCATCGCCCGCACTGCCCCCTGACTGCCGATGACACGGACCCTGCGTGGAATGGCTACTTGCTCACGGTGGCGTGTCCGTGTGGAGTGGTGTTTGGGCGGTGGGTGACATCCGTCGATGCTGACGCCGACCTGATTGCTTGGACGCGGCTCCAGGCGATCAGAAACTAGGAGACGCACACCGCGCGTCAACAGTCTCTGATCCAGAGTGAACAGAAATGCTAGCACCTCCCAACAATGAGAGTCACTCAGATATCGGGTGTCCTGTTTAGCATCCTCGTGTTGATCCAGTTGAACTGGAACAGCACATCATGGGCCTGGACTCTCGAAGGACACCGGTTGATCGCGCTGGACGCGCTAGCGGTGCTGCCACCACCGATGCGGGAAGCACTCACCCCCCAAGCATCAGTGATCCTCGCGGGTGTGGTTGAGCCCGATTTCAACCGGGTGGTTAGTCACAAGATTCAAATTATCTCGCTACGTGGGATCCCACCACCACCCAGGAGCGGGGCAGCTAACGAGCTTAAGCGGCTCGCCGCGAACGCTCAGGAGATGCTTCGCCTAGGACGAGGCCTGGACGAGGTGCTCTTTGTACAGGGCCAGGCGACCCACTTTGTCCAGGATCTCAACCAGCCACTGCACGCTGCGTGGGGCGAGACTCGCGCCGAGCACCACGAGATCGAGGCCAAGATGCTTTACCGCTCTTGGCAGAAGGACCATACCTACCGTGGGTTCATGCTCGTTAAGAATTACTCCTGCTTCGCCTACGAAATCGCGCAGAACTCCTCGCAACATGCGCGGGTGCTCTTCTTCGACCGAGACATCAAGGGAGTAACCGAGATCGCGTGGGACCAGGCCGTCAATGACACGGCCAATCTGTGGCAGTCAGTCTTCTGGCACGCCCTGGGGCCGGAGCGCGCGTGGCAGCTGCACGGGATCCCGGCGCCGGTAAGAGATATCGGAAATGGATCTCTCTGTTGATCAGGCGCACCAGCGGGCCACTACTCCCGCCTCACCATCACCTGCCCGCGTCATTGAGCGGTGGGTGACGCCGGAGGAAGCGGGCCGCCGATTTGCCTCGGCACGCTCTAGATTGAGACGCGAGAACGCATCGTCCGACCAACGATGCGTCCGCATGCCTTCACTCTTCGGTCGTGCGCGCCGTCTCGATCAGAACTACTTTGGCGATTCGCTGGGCGTTGAAGGGGCTGGCTCGCCTTGTTTCAAGGAAAGCTTAGTCAAGATCTTGTCGCCATTTTCCTCGCGGTAAATCGCGACCACGACCATGCCCTCTTGGAGGGCACCGGGCCGGAGCGTCGATCCTGGTGGTGTGAGTAGCTTGGTGCCGTCTGTGAGCGTGAGCTGGGTTCCAGATTCGTCAACGCTCTGCACCTGACCAACGAGCATCTTCTCTGCCGCTTGCGCCTGAGCCAGCGCGAACGCCGGGGCGAAGCCAAGTACCGCGACCAGGCCTGCGAGCATCAGCTTCTTCACTGAATCCCCCTGCACCGCAGGATCGCTGCGGCGGTAAGTTGAGACTATCAATGGCGCAGCCCGACGAGTGAATCCAGAGGGGCATTCCTGCAACGTTGGATCGGGGATTCCCCCCTCCGCAGCGACTAGCGCCCGAGCGGTCCAGGTTCAAGGTGAGTACGCGGGGTGTCGGTGGTCTGCTGAGGCGTCATGTTGAGCAGCACTCGCGGATGTGGAGGGTGAGGAGTAGCCTTCCTTTGATGGTCAAGACAGTGCGTAGAGTGGGGGAGATACTCTACGGCGCAGCGGTCGAGTTGATCGCTGATAACGGCCTCGTTCTGGCCGCCTCCATCGCGTTCTTCACGATTTTTTCGCTCGCTCCCCTGCTGCTACTCGTCATCGCGCTCGCCGGCTTGGCCTTCGGGCAGGATCAGACACGCGCCGAGATCCAGAATCAGTTCGAATCACTCATGGGGCGGGACAGCGCGCAGTTCATCGCCAGCGTTATCTCACGGGCGTCGAGGGGCGCCCGCGGCGTGGCGGCTGTGGTCAGCATTGGCACCCTGATCTTCGGCGCCACCGGAGTGTTCGTGCAGCTCAAGGCCGCGCTCAACAGCGTGTGGGGTGTACAGATCAAGTCCGAGAAGCCGCGCAACACGCTGGTGCGGCTGATCTGGGACAGGGTGGTCTCCCTCGCGATGATGCTCGTGATCGCCTTCCTGCTGCTCGCCTCTCTCGCCGTGAGCGCCGCTCTCGCCGCCCTTGCCCGATGGAGCTCGGCACTCGCCCCGGGGTGGGAACTGCTGACGCAGATCCTGAATGGTGGTGTCTCGTTCGCCGTGATCGCGTTCCTGTTCGGCGCCGCCTTCAAGATCCTGCCGGACGTGCGCATCGGCTGGCGTGTCGTCTGGTTCGGCGGCGCCGTGACGGCTCTGCTCTTCACGGTCGGCAAGGAACTGATTGGCATGTACCTGGGGCGGGATTCGATCGCGTCCGTCTACGGCGCGGCCGGTTCCATGATCGTCATTCTCATGTGGGTTTACTATTCGTCCATTATTTTCCTCTACGGCGCGGAGGTGACCCTCCTCTCGGCCAAGGCCCTCGGCTGGCCGTTCGAGCCCATTGAGGCAGCTCAGCAGTTGGACAAGGAGAGAACGCGAGAGAAAGTCCCTGCCGCCTCTCGTCATTAGACGAGTGCCATCGTCCTTGACACCCGCGTACCAGGACGTCCCGACCGCGGTGCCACGCTTCGTGTGTCTCGATCGATGGCGTCACCCTGGAGGGCACCGAGTTGGATCTGCCGCGGCACGGCACGTCAAGTCGTCACGAAGCTCGCCGCCGATCTGCCGAAAGTGCGGGGTTGTCGTGCGACGCGAGAGCGATCGACAAGAGGTTGCGACACCCTACGCTCTCGGCAGGAGATCCGGCGGACCTCCGAACCGCAGCTGCTTGCCGCGAGGGAATTGCTATCGGGGTAGGCCGGCATCGCGCGGCCATAGACAGCGCACACCAAGCCGGTTGCGCGCTCCGATGCTCCTTTAGGTCGGGAGCAAATGTGGAGTCGGCCATATCGAACGCTCTCCGTCGATTCGGTCAGGACTTACTTGGTAATACGTACTTAGCGACGGCGATCGCCAACTCTTCAGTGCTTCCGCCTCGCTCTTAAAAGCCGACGGTCTGCTTTAGTCCGGCCTCCCTGGTCGTCTCTATCTGCATGTGCCACAGCAGGCCGCGTTGACGGAGGCATCGAGCCGGCGGCTGTCTTAACGGTCACAAGAGAGGAGTCAGGATTTTAGATAACCACCCGGAGGCACCTTCTGCGGGGTTGGCGTCCCGTGACCGCGTAGTCCGTCCCAGGCTTCGCCCTCGCTATGATCCAGTGAAAGCCCGGTCCTTTATCACTGGCGGCGAGAATCCGGCGGCCTTGCTTGCGTGGACGCTGTAGCGGCGCGCGATCGATCCAAGTCGAACGACGTGGCCATTCGCTGCCCCTGGCACGGGTCACGATTCGGGGATTGTCAGTTCAGCGATGCGAGACGCCGCAGGTCAGCGTCTGCTTCTGCCGGTGTGATCCACCGCTCAAACGTGACACCGCACGGGCACGCCACCGTGAGCAGGTAGCCGTTCCAGGCTGGCTCTGTAGCGTCGCCGGTCAGCGCCCCGTGCGCGCGGTGGTCTCTGACGAACTCCTCGAGCTCGGCGAGCAGGGTCATCTGTGTCACTCATTTCCCCTTCGGCCCACGAGGGTCCACGGTGTCGGGGAGGCAGACTGCAGACAACGCGGCGGTGGACTTCATGCCTCCGGCTTGCAAAGCGGCCAGGCATTCTTGAAGAGAGTTATACGAATCATGCGGGACTGAAATGCTGCCTCCGCTTGCCGTTGTTGCCGTCTTGCATAGCACTCACGCACACTCAGCGTGGGCCGTCGCAGCCGAGGTGAGCAGGGAGAGCGCGACGAGCAGGCTGGCCATTTGTGGGAGTCGTGTCATCGGGATTGACCTCCGGCCTGAGAATCGGACTACGGACGATCTTCGATCCTTGTCCACTTGATGGAGTAGCGGGCGGGTGCTTTGGCTCCTGAGAGTTCGCCATACCAGACTCGCCCTTGGCTATCCAGACCTACCAGACCGACTGCCCCCGCGTTCCCTTGCACCACCACTTGAATCTGAACTAGACCGTCCATGTTATGTGCCCTCCTCGGCGGTCGTCCGCTTCACGCTGATGCGCTTGGAAGCGTCCCAACTCCGTATCTCCCAACTGGCGGGCTCGTTGATTCTCTGGACGCGCGCGTGGACGATCCTTCCTTCCGCCGTGCTGTACGGTTGCCTGATGACTTCCCACTCGCCGGTCTCGTCGGTGATGCGGTCGCCGACTTGAAGCTCCATCGCCAGGACGGTGGGCTCTGCGGGTGCGCGCTTCTTCTCGGGGCGTGGCTTAGCCATACAGCCAGTGTCGCGCGGGAGGCGGATTTCCGATTGATTCTTTGTGCCTGCTTTCCCTCCCCGATTGGATGCGCCGGCCGGACGCGGTGGGACGCGGTGGATAAGTCACCGCACAAGAGGTAGAGCTATCCGTCGGAGAAGATGAAGAAGAGGGTGCGGCGGTCTGCGGTTATCCACCAGAATCCACACCTTCCACCAAACTATTTTGCTGCCCGGCTTGACAGGCTTGTGTTTCGAGGACGACGATGCGCGTGTCGTGTTGGTGTTCATTCGACTCAGATCGTTGCTCTTCGCGCTGTGTCCAGACCATCCGGTGGCACTGTGCGGGACGTGCCAGCGAACTTACACGCCCGAGCAACTCGGGAGCAAGATCGGTGATGGCTGCTATCGCTGCCGCGACTGCGGAGGCGATCTGAGAGAGTCGATCGTCGCCCACGCGCGGACGTGTCCAAATCTCATACCGCAGAAGCCATTGGCGCGGGGTGGCGTCTGTCACCAGCCCCGCGATCCCGCCAGAAGTCTCGGAGCGTTTCGAGGCCCGACGTAGAGTCCGGCTCGGGGCGGCCAGATAGGCGTTGCCACAAAGGCCGCGCGGTCGAGGGTTGGTGAAGGCGAAGAAGAGGTGACCGAGTCACCTCCCGAGCGCTGCTGCTGCGGGGGCCTCTACGCCGAACACGGTGGGGCTAGCACCTTGTACTGCCCGACGGGTCAACGAGCGTTGTGCGAGGAGTGCGCCAGTGAGGGCGGTCGGATCTGTCCAACTCATAACGTTCCGCTCCGCTGGAACTAGCTCCCGAGTCCTTCAGGCATCTCCAGATCGTCCGTGCTACGCTCCCGCTGCCTGCACCGCGCCTCTCGGGTTGACGCCGCTGGCGTCGTGTCTACGGTGAATCTGGCGTGTTGCGCACTCCTCCGGAGAGGCATACGTGGACCACGATGCTCTCCGTCTTCTCATCCAGCGCAAGATCCGAGACGGGCGCTTGCCACACGACGGCATCACAAAGGTCTGGAGCAGTCCGAGCGCCGGGGAAACCTGCGATGCCTGCGACACGATCCTTGCGAAGGATCAGTTGGTGATGGAAAGGACCACCCGGGCGCCCGGCAGAAGAGCCCTTCAGTTCCACGTTCGATGCTTCCAGATTTGGGATTCCGAGAGACGCCCCGCCTAGCCATCGCCGGCTAGTCTTCCTCAACGCCGCCCACGCTGCCTGCTGCGTCGGGTGTTGCCCTTCATCCCGAGCCCGAGGAACACGGCGAGCAGGATGGCCACCACGAGGCCCACCAGCACGACTCCCAGGTCCACCAGCTGGGTCAGGGTCATGGGACCATTCTGTCCGCCCGCTACGGCGTACGCTCCCACGCGGTGCCCGTCGCGCTGGTCGGGGAGTGTTCCATACCCGTGACGTAAAAAGTGGCTCGCCAGCCTCGCTCGTCATACTGAGTCGATTGCAGATCGAAGCCCTGACGATGCATCCCCACAGCGACGTGCCCGATGCGGACCAGGAGTCGAGCCACGTCCGCGGCGCGTGGAGAGCGCGGTCGTACGCGGGAAGGGGTGCCTTCCACCTGGCACAAGCCGCATCGTCATGACGAAACGCCTCTAGCACACTCATACGGGAACTCAGCGCGGGTACGGTTCCAAAGAGCCTTCTTGGTCCGCTTCCCCCATGCCCTTCCGCCAGATTCCCCACGCCAGCCAGACCCCACCAAGGCCGATCATGAACCCGTCCACGATCCTGACCGAGCGCGGCAGTAGCGGAAGCCACAGCGAGAGTCCGACCGCGATACTGACCCCGGCCCAGCGCGGAAGCGAACCATCGCGCCAGACGGCGCGGGCGAGATCGATGGCGCCGAGGGTTAGCATGATCAGCCCGACGATCATCACCAGCGTCATCGGCCCCCGGTAGATCGACGCCAGCGCGGGGGCGACTCCGGTTACGCCGTTGAGGTAGAGGTCCCCGATGACCGGCATCGCGAAGACCTCCACGCCGACGGCAGGCGTGACGAGCCCGACTCCGGTCACGCCGAGGACCAAACCGCGCAGCGCGCGCGGCTCGGTCGGGCCGTCGGCCAGCGCCGCGTACAAGGCGAGCAGCCCGCATGGCAACAGAGCGAAGGCCGCCGCGAGCAGCAGATGCGCGATGACCCACCACGGCGTGGCAAGGGGACCACTGGCACGGCAGCCAGGGTGGGCGAGAAGACATCAAGCCTGAAGAACGGGCGTAGGAGCGGAAACGCGGCAAAGAGCAGCGAGCAGACGCCGAGGGCGACGGCGCCGAGACGAAGGCGGGACGACAGTTGAGTCATGATCGTCCTCCTTGTAGGTAGACGTATGTCCTTCGACGGCGAGCACCGCAGCGTTGTTTATGGCCTCATGACCGGCATTCTGGGGCGAGCCCAGTGCATCTGGGCCACCAGGAGGAAAACAAGCGGCCCCTGGCCCGGTGATCAGCGCCTCGGGGCCTTGATGAGGGCATGGAGCACCCGGCGAATCCGAGAGCTGCCCGAAGGAGCCGTCCGCGTTGGTCGAGCACGGTTACTCGTAGGGTCGAGGACTGGCGCGGTGCCCGGATGGGTCCGTCTCCAGCCCCCGCCGCCTCGAACGGCGCGAACGGATTTCCCGTACGCCGCTCTCCTGCCTGCTTCGCGTCATGGGTTATGTGACCTACCGACTAGGAGCGCTTTCGGGCGCGGTCCAATAGCGGACCCGATAGTCTCCGAAGAGCCCGAGCCGTTCATGGAGCCACGCCGTACTCCACCTCTTCCAGCCGAAGCCGCGATCGTCTTGTCAGCCTTCGCCGTGACGTAGATCCTCCGCCTCAGGTCTTGCAGACTGATGGGCGTCGTGGTCATGCCGCCCCTGCCTCCCATGTCGTCGGAGGAAGTGCAGAACAGCAGGGTCCCTTCGCTCCACGGGCATTACCCCGCTTCCTCGCTACTCCGGACCCATCCGCCACCCTCTCGCCATCGGACGATTTCCCGGGACCCCCGGTTATACGCCCGACCTGACTCCGCTGATTTCGCAGCGGGACGAGGAGGGTTTCTCCAGTTGCTCGATGCGCCTGTGTCACCGTGCTGTCGCTCCAAGCCCCGCCGGAGCGCGCCGCCGCGTCAGCCAGACTGCGTCGGCCCGTGTCGGAGCCTGTCAACAAGAATGAGCCTGTCAACAAGAATGAGTCATCATGGGCCTTGGCCCACCCACGCCACATGAAAATGGGCTAGCATACGCCGGCCGCGGCTCGGGCAACGTCGCGCTGTCTTGGTACGCGCGAGTCCGTAATGAGTCTGACGTGGGAGCT
>Ga0209055_1001954_pt1 | contig 13218 bp, 10 predicted proteins | sample GraSoiAngelo_110_FD_185875 | JGI IMG/M metagenome (GOLD analysis project Ga0209055, IMG submission 185875) | Grasslands soil microbial communities from the Angelo Coastal Reserve, California, USA - 14_0903_12_30cm (SPAdes) (version 2) | ecosystem: Environmental > Terrestrial > Soil > Grasslands ... | reverse complement strand
TGCTTCATGCCAGCCGAACTCGGCGGGTCGCAGATCTCTTCGCTGCTCGAAGCCCTCCCCGGTATCGCCAGTGTGCTGCGCAGCCCGGTCGCCGACGCGCTCGTCAAGGCGATCCGGGCGGCGGCCGGCGTGGGTGATTTTTCGGCCGAGGACGCCGAAGAGCTGGTGCGCTACGCCGTGCGCCGGGGGTTGATCGGACCGGACGAAGGGGACCGCGTCCTCGGCGAGGTGCAGGTGGCGCTCAAGTCGCGGCGCAAGGTGGTCAAGAGCGCGAAGCCGAAGGCGGCCAAGAAGAGGCCCGCGAAGAAGAAGTTCCGCCGCTAGCCGTGAAGGGCACCGCCCTCCTTCTCATTGCCTTTGCCGGGGCCTGCTCGCCCGCCCCGAAACCGGCCGTCGTCGCGCCGGCGGAGATCCCCGCGCTCGTTGCCCAGACCGAGCGGGAGCCGCGCAACGCCGCACTCAAGTTCCGGCTCGCGGCGACGCTCGCGGCCGCCCGGCGCTGCGACACCGCGGTCGTGGTAGCACGCGCCGCCCAGAGCCTCGATGCCGACAACGTGCGCGGGCCGCTCGTGGTGGGGGCGTGCCAGGAGCAGGCAGGGCGCTACGACGAGGCGATCGCCACCTACGAGGCGTTCGCCGCCCAGCACCCCCGCGCGCGGGGCGTCGCCGCGCTCTCCGCTCGAGCCGAGCTCGCGTTGCGGACCTCGGCGGAGCAGACGGCGCGCCAGGCGCTGGCGCGTGAGACCGAGTTGGCACAACAGCCACCGCAGGCGGCGACCGTGGCGGTGCTGCCCGTGCTCGTCTCGGGCGATTCGACCTACCGCCCGCTGTCCCGCGGCCTGGCCGAGCTGATCACCACCGATCTCGCCTACATCCGCACACTGAAGTTGCTCGAGCGGTTGCAGATCGGCGTGCTGCTCGACGAGCTGAAGCTGGGGACGAGCCAGCGGGCGGACCCGGCGACCGCGGCGCGCGTGGGACGCCTGCTCCGGGCCGAGCGCATGGTGCAGGGCACGGTCACGATCCCGTCGGCCGGGGCGGGGTCGGTGCGCCTCACGGCATCGGTCGTGACCGGCGCCGGGGTCGTCCGGCCCGTGGCGCCGGCGACGGGGCCGCTCCAGCAGTTGCTCGGGCTCGAGAAGCAGGTCGTGTTCGGACTCGCGGCCCAGCTCGGGATCGCGCTGACCGAAGCCGAGCGACAGCGCATCTTGAAGGAAGGGCCGCGTCATCTCGCCGCGTTTCTCGCGTACAGTCGCGGGCTCGAGGCAATGGACGCGGGTGACTACAGCCGCGCGGCGTTTCACTTCGGGGAGGCAGCGCGCGGGGATCCGGGCTTCCGGGCGGCCTCGCAGGACCGCCAGGCGGCGCTAACGGCCCCGGCGCTCGAGCGGGCCGGCGCCGATCCCGTCGGCTCCCTCGCCGCGGTCGACGCGCTCGGGCACGGCGCCACGACCGTCCTGCCGGCGACCGGAGGGGTTCTGTCGTCCGGCACGCTCGACGTCGTGCCGACCCCTGGGGACGTCGTCGCGCAGGCCGGCGGGACGGCATCGGGGACCGCCACGACCATCCGCCACCTCGGGCCCGAGACCGCGGGCCTCCCATCGATCATCTCCGTAACGAACGGCATTACGATCATCTTCAAGCGGCCGCCGTGAGGGTTGCGGTCCTGCTCCTGGCCGCGACGCCGCTCGCGGCGCAGGAGCCCCGCGCTGATCTCCCCACTGCGGCCAAGACCGGCGTCATCCTCGACGCGTATTCCTTCGGATCGGGTTTCGCGTTCCACAACGTGGTCGAGTGGACCGTCCCCGTGACCGTGTCGCACCACCTGGGCCCCCGGCTTACCGTGGACCTCTCGGCCGCGTTCGCCCGCGCCTCCGGCGCGACCACGAGCGGCACCTTCCTGCTCTCGGGGCTGACCGACACCGACGTGCGAGCCAGCTGGGCCACGGTGTCCGGCCATCTCATCATCTCGGTCGCGGGCACGCTTCCGACGGGGCAGGCGACGGTGTCCGATTCGAGCCTGCCGCTGCTGAGCGCGCTCGCCACCGACCTGCTCGCGTTCACGACACCGACCCTAGGGACCGGTGGGAGCGCGACCGGTGGGTTCGCCACCGCGGTTCCGTTGGGGGAGCGCTGGGCGGGTGGGGTGGCCGGGAGCTATCGCTGGCACGCGGGCTACACTCCGGTCTCGGGGGGCGGCCGGCTCGAGCCGGGCGGCGAAGGGCGCGTCCGGCTCGGGGTCGAGGGGCCGCTCGGAGCAGGCGGAGGTGGCTACGTCCGCGCGGCGGCGGTCTACACCGCGAGCGGCGCCGACACCACGGCCGGTAGCGCGGCCACTCCCAGCGGCTCTCGCAGCGGCATCGGGGATCGCATCCTGGTGTACTCGAGCGTCAGCCTTCCCGCGGGCGCGGGCAGCCTCGTCTTCTATGGATACGACATGTACCGTTTGCGGCCGCGGGGGCTTACCGCGACCGACTCGACTACCGTGCAAGTGCCGCGTGGCAATGTCTTCGCGCTCGGTGCCAGGCTCGAGCGCACGCTCTCGCCGGCGCTCGGCCTCGCGCCGAACGTCGAGTTTCGCAGCGAGCTGACCGGGGCGAGCGCCGGGAGCCTGACGTTGCTCGGCTGGCTGGTGCGCCCGGGAGTCGATCTGCGCTACCGGGCGAGCGGCCGGGTGACGCTGCTCGTTCAGGGCCAGACGGCGTTCGGGCGGCTCGCGAACGGCAACGGCGGCTCCGTTGCGCTCGTCGGTCCACGGGCGGTGGTACTCGTGGACGTCACCCGCTGACCCGCTCTTCCTTCAGGGTCTGACCGACCTACTGCTGTCTGACCGACATTCCTGCCCCTCTGTACGTCCTCACCCCCTGTCCCCCTCTCCCTTCGGGAGAGGGGGAACTACATCCGTCCCTCGAAGTCGCGCAACATTTTGATTACGCCCTGCGCGCTCCTGGTTGGGAGAGGCGCAGCCCCCGCGCGAGTTTCGAGCAGCTATGGATCCGCTCCGGCGCCTCACAAACGCACAGAGGTTCGTGCTTGCGCGTCAATTACGTCGGGCAGCGTCTACTGCCGAGCGCTACGCGTGGTCGCTGCTGCGAAACCGGGGCGTTCTTGGTTTGAAGTTTCGCCGCCAGCACGTCCTGCACGGCTTCATCGTGGGTTTCTACTGCGTCGCCCGGCGGCTGGTCGTGGAGCTCGAGGGCGACGCGCACGATCCGCGCGACCGACAGGCCTATGATACCGCCCGTGCAGAATTCCTCGAAGCCGCCGGTTACCGTGTGGTTCGCGTCCGGAACCGAGACGTCACGCCCGAACACCTCGAACTAGCCCTGCGGGGGGCGCTCGGGGGTCGCTTGTAGTTCCCCCTCTCCCGAAGGGAGAGGGGGACGGGGGGTGAGGACCTCCCGAAGGGAGAGGGGGACGGGGGGTGAGGACCTCCCGCAGGGAGAGGGGGCCAGGGGGTGAGGACCTCCCGCAGGGAGAGGGGGCCAGGGGGTGAGGACCTCCCGCAGGGAGAGGGGGCCAGGGGTGAGGACCACTCGGGTGAGCGGGTTCCGCGGAGTGCGCGCCCAGGGGGGACCCACGGAGGTGCGTGCCGCGGCGCGTGCTCACATGTGCGCGAGCAGATACTCCCCGTTCACCTTCAGCCAGACGAGTCGAGAAATCGTAGCATCCCGGAGCAATGTCGTTCCCACCACCGCGCGTGATCCGCGGTCACATCATGCGTGACGGCTCCGCCTGGCCCTTCCCGCCCAGCGCCCAGCTCCCCGGCCCCCCGAAGGCGATGCACAGCGACGCCGCGATGAGCGTCAGGTTGTACTCGTAGCCGCGTCGCATGGGGTCACCGAAGTGGAACACGTCGAACCCCGCCGCGAAGTGGCCGCCCGTCACGGCCGCGATGACCATGTAGAGGGCGAGCAGCCACCCCACCGGCGTCGCGGCGACCCCGAGGATCAGCGCCAGGCCGCCCCCTGCCTCGATCAGCATCCCGACCCAGGCCATCAGTCCCGGCACCGGGAAGTGCAGCACGTCCCGCAGCATCCCCGACCATCCCGCCATGCCCGGTCCCGGGAACGGAGGACCGATCAGCTTGCCGAGGCCGTGCATCAGGAAGACGACGCCGACCACAACGCGCAGAATGAAGAGGCCGAGTGCCGGATTGTTGCCCTTCATAGCGTCCCTCCTCCCGTTCAGCCGGGAATGAAGTTGACCTTGGGATCGAGCCGGCGCGCGAACGCCGCGAGCAGCCGCGCCGCGCGCTCCAGGTCCTCCACGGCGACCATCTCGTTCGGGCTGTGCATGTAGCGGTTGGGGACGCTCACGAGCCCAGTAGGGATGCCGCGCAGCGCGTTGTAGATGGCGTCCGCATCGGTGCTGGTGTCGTGCGGCGCCGCCTGGACGCTGTAGGGGATCTGCTCCCGCTCGGCGCACTGCACCAGCAGCTCGAACACGACCGGGCTCACCGAGGAGCCGCGCGCCAGCACCGGTCCGCCGCCCAGCTTGTGCTCGCCCGCCCGCTTCTTCTCGGCGCCGGGATAGTCGGTCGCGTGGGTGACGTCGACCACGAGTGCGACCTGGGGGTCGAGCCCCACCGCGCTGGTGCGCGCGCCGCCGCCCGTCCAGGCGATCTCCTCGCGCGTCGTGGCGACCGCGAACACCGCCGCGTGCTTGGGCCGGTCCTTCGCCAAGAGCCGCAGCACCTCGGCCACGACGTACGCCCCGATGCGGTTGTCGATGCTGCGCGACACGATGCGCCCGTTCGGCAACTCCTGCACGTCGGCGTCGAGCACCGCCGGATCGGCCACCCGGATGCGCTCGAGCGCTTCCGCCCGGTTGGCGGCGCCGATGTCGATCCACAGATCGGTGATCTTGGAGACCTTGTCCATGTCCTCCTTCTTCATCAGGTGGATCGCCTGCTTGCCCACCACGCCCCGCACCGGTCCCTTCGGTCCGGCGATCACGACTCGCTGCCCCACCAACACCTGCGAATCCCACCCGCCGATCCCCGCGAAGTAGAGGTACCCGTCGTCATCGACGTGCGTCACCTGCAGCCCGATCTCATCGATGTGGCCCGCGAGCATGAGACGCGGCGTGCCCGTCGGGTTCAGCGCGGCGACCGAGTTGCCGTGCACGTCGGCCTTCACCTCGTCCGCGAACGCCTTCACCTCCTCGCGCCACACGCGGGCGGGCGCGGTCTCGAAACCGGAAGGTCCGGGGGTGTCGAGCAGACGCTTCAGGAACTCCAACGTCGGTTTGGTCATGGGTGCGCGGAGGTGGAGAGCGGAATGCCAAGCCGGCGGCGAACGCTGTCGGCGGCCGCACCGGTCGCGAGCGTGGGCTGGTGGTCGACTCGGATAGGGATCGCCGACAGGCGCATCCGTTTGTCGGGTCGTACGACGACCCGCAGGATCGCGGAGAGCCGCGTCCACGGATCGTTCTGCAGGAAGACGAAGTTGCCGAGCGACTGGACGATCGGCTTGCCCTTGTAGCGCACCACGGGCTGCAGGACGTGGGGGTGATGGGCGAGCACCAGATCCGCGCCGGCGTCGACGAGGCCGTACAGCAGATCCTGGTGGTACTTGGGCGGCGCGTCCACGAATTCCTTGCCGCCGTGCACGCTCACGACGACCAGGTCGACCCGGCCGGTCTGCTTCAAGTCACGGATCGCGGGATAGATCCACGCCGTGTCTCCCCAGGCGACGTAGTTTGCCCCGGCGTGCCGGTAAAACGTATACGGGGCCGGGTTCCAGGCGCGCGTGATCGCGAAGAAGGCGATGCGCCAGCCCCCGCGCCGCACGATCACCGGCTGCTCGGCCATGTCGCGGCCGAACCCGGATCCCACGAACAGCACCCCGGCCCGTGTCAGCTGACGCATCGTCTCCTGCAGCGTGCCCTCGCCGCCGTCCCATGCGTGATTGTTGGCGGTGCTCACGATGTCGAACCCGGCCTGGGCGAGGGCCAGCGCCGCGAGGGGCGGGGCGGTGAAGGCCGCGCCCGAGTCGTCCACCTGGCTGGTGTCCGCCGCAATCGGACTCTCCAGGTTCCCGAAGGTGATGTCCGCGCCCCGCAACGTGTCGAGCAGCAGGCGAAACGAGTACAGGGTATCCCCCGCGATCAGCCGTTCTCGCGCGGTGCGCCGTCCCAGGTTGATGTCACCGACGGCGTACAGGCGGAGCGTGCCCCGAGCCGGGGGCGCCTGCAGCGCGGCCAGCAGCAAGTTGCCCGCAGCCAGGAGGTTCCGCATCATAGCCGTCAATCTCAACGAACCTGCGCGCCGCCGTCAACGCTGGATCAACCGCGCGAGAATTTCTGCGGCGTCGACCAGCCGGGGCCCCGGGCGGGAAGTATACGCGTTGCCGTCGAGAAACTCGACGCGCCGGTCGAGCAGCGCCCGGGCGTCGCGGTCCGTGATCAGGGCCAGCTCGCGGCGCGCCCGCTCCACGTCGAAGCCGCACAGCGCGACGACCACGAGATCGGGCGCCAGGGCGCTGAGCTCCCGCCACGAGCGCGTCACGGACCGCGCGCCGGGAACGCCGGCGACGTCCTCGCCCCCGGCGGTCTCGATCAGCTCGGGGACCCAGTGCCCGGCGACGTAGGGCGGGTCGAGCCATTCCAGCACCAAGACCCGTGGTCGTTGTAGGGGCGCCGCATGCGGCGCCCCTACGGCCTTCCGCACGCGCCGCAGCCGGTAGGAAAGACCGGCGATCACCTCGTCGGCTTCGTCGCGCAGCTCCATGGCCTCGCCGACCTTGCGCATGTCGACGAACACCTCGACGAGCGTGTGCGCGTGGAGCGTCACGACCCAGGGGGTGATACGGAGCGAGGAGACGATATCGGCGAGCTGCTCCTGGCTCACCGCACAGACGTCGCAGATCGCCTGTCCGATGATGACGTCCGGACGCAGGCGGCCGACCAGCTCCACGTCCACGTCGACGGTGGCGGTACCCTCGCGCTTCGCCGCCGCCAACGCGGCGTCGATCTCGCCGGAGGAGAGCCCGGGGTCGAGGCGGGAACGGGTCACGCGCGGCAGGCCACGCACCTCGGGTGGATAGTCGCACTCGTGGGTCACGCCGACGAGGCGCCCGAGCGCCCCCAGGGCGGCCACGATCTCGGTGGCGGCGGGCAAGAGCGAAATGACCCGCATCGCTATCCACGCCAAGCACGCATGCCGAAATGTAGGGGCGCAGCATGCGGCGCCCCTACGGTGCGCGGCCCTCTCACTGCTCGCGCCGGCCCACCGAGTAGAGCAGCACTCCCAGCAGTCCGAAGAGCCCGAACGCGAGGATATTGGAGTGGGGCAGATCCCCCAGCGCGGTGAACACGGGCACCCGCTCGGCGAGCGCGTCCGCGGAGCCCAGGACGCCCGCGACCGCCGCCAGCACGATCCCGCAGATGGCTCCGCCCGCGATCAGACCGCTCGCGAACAGCACCCCCGGTCCCGATTCGACCTGGGCGAGCGATTGTTGCCGCGCCCGCGCGCGCCGCTCGATCAGCCACCGCACCACGCCCCCCGCGAACATCGCCGACGAGGTGGAGATCGGCAGGTAGACCCCCACCGCGACCGGCAGCGCCTGCACCCCCATGAGCTCGATCGCGATGGTGATGAACACCCCGAGCAGCACCAACACCCACGGCAGCTTGTGGGTCAGGATGCCGTCGGTGATGAGCGCCATGATGGTCGCCTTGGGGGAATCGAGCCGGGGGATGGTCTTGCCGCGATACTCGTGCACGCGCCCGCCGATGCCGGGATCCAGCACGTAGCGCAGCTCGCGACTCTTGGGATCCATCAGGTACTTGCCGGCTGCGACGCCGTCGGTGACGACGTACACGCGGACGACCTGATACGCGGCGTGGTCCACCGAGTCGCTGCCGGCAATGCGGAACCCCGCCATGGTCGCGGACATGACCTCGACCGGCGCCCGGCCACCGGTCGTCGGCGCCAGCGCCTGCGCGCCGAACGGGGCGTGCCTCTCGGGGACGGGATAGGTGTACGCCCGGTTGAGCAGTGTCAGTGTCCACCCGACCACGAGCGCCGAGCCCAGGGCGCCGATCAGGATGGCGATCTGCTGTTTTCGGGGGGTGGAGCCGACGAGGAAGCCGGTCTTCAGGTCCTGTGACGTGTTGCCCGCATTCGCCGTGGCGACGGCCACGACCGCGGCGATCGAGATCGCTTGCACCCGGTGATCCACGCCGGTCCAACCGATAGCGACGAAGATGAGGCACGTCCCGAGCAGGGCCGCGATGGTCATGCCGGAAATCGGGTTCGCCGAGGAGCCGATCTGGCCGCAGATGCGGGAGGACACGGTGGCGAAGAAGAATCCAAAGACCACGATCAGCACGGCGCCGAGCAGGTTGACGCCCAGCTGCGGCAGCAGCGTGAGGACGACGGCGAGGGCGATCGAGCCGCCGACGGTGAGTGAAAGGGGGAGATCGTCCTCGGTCCGCAGCCGGGTGACGGCCTGGCCGAGCCGGGACGCGCGCAACTCCTTCCAGCTCGAGACGAACGAGCTCATGATCGTCGGGAGCGAGCGGGCCAGCGCGATGATTCCCGCGGAGGCGACGGCGCCCGCCCCGATATAGAACACGAAGCTGGCGCGGAGCTCGCTCGGACTCATGTCGCGGATCAGCTTCACCGCCGGGAAGCCGAACGGCTCGGCGAGGCCCGACCCCACGAGCTTGATCGCGGGGGCGAGCACCAGGTAGGCGAGGCAGCCGCCGGCGAACAGATAGCCCGCGATGCGCGGGCCGATGATGTAACCTACCCCCAGGAGCTCCGGGGAGATCTCCGACGAGATGGCTGCGCCGGGATAGAAGGCGAGCGCTTTGCCGGGCACGTCGGGCCACAGCTTGAGCCCGCCCATCAGGAACTTGTAGGCGAAGCCGACGCCGAACGCCTGGAACACCCGCTTGGCCTGCAGGCCGCGCTCTTCGCCCGCGATCAGCACTTCCGCGCACGCCGTGCCCTCCGGGTAGATCAACGTGTCGTGCTCTTTCACGATCAAGGCGCGGCGCAGCGGGATCATCATCAGGATCCCCATCAGCCCGCCCGCCGTCGCCAGGACCGCCACCCGGCTGATGTCCAAGTCGTAGCCCATCAGCAGAATCGCCGGGATCGTGAAGACCACCCCGGCCGCCACCGAATCGCTGGCCGACCCGGTGGTCTGGACGATGTTGTTCTCGAGAATCGACGTCCGACCCAGGGCGCGGAAGATCGTGATCGAGAGCACGGCGATGGGGATGGAGGAGCTGACCGTGAGCCCGATCTTGAGGGCCAGGTACACGCTCGAGGCGCTGAAGATCAAGCCTAGCAGCACGCCGAGTACGAGGGCGCGCGGCGTGAGCTCCGCCGGGAAGTGCGTCGCGGGGATGTACGGCTCGTGCTCGGCCATATGGGCGGAGAATCTGGCCGCCCCAGGCGGGGCGCGATAGAGGTGACACCCACCTGTGGCGGAGTCGCCAACAGCGGTTGCGACGGCTCAACACGGACTATGACCGCTGGCTCGCGCTCCCTCGTCGCGGGGCGGTGTGGCGAGGGGCATGTGCATTGCTCGCGCCTGCAACGTTGTAGTCCCCGTGCCATGCGTTCTCCGGAGGTGTGCATATGCGCCGCGTCCCGGTAGTGCTCGTGTCCTGCATTGCGCTTGCTGGGTGCGATTCTCTGAGCCCTAATGTGGCGACCATGGGAACGCCGCCCCGACCGAGCTTCCAGCTCTCATCGGGCATCGCGCGCGGCTACGTCGCCGTCGATCTCGGTAGCTTGGGGACTCCCTACAGTGAGGCACTCGCGATCAACGATGCCGGACAGGTCGTGGCCGTAGGCCTGCCCGGGCGCGAGCTGTCGGTATTCCTGTGGGCGCACGGCGAGCAGACGGTGCTCGGCGAAATGGGGGATTGCATCGACCACCACGACCTCATCAACGAAGCCGGGCAGGTGGTGTGTGCCAGCTACCGCTGGGCGAACGGCGTGACGACGGCTCTCGGCCTCTCGGCGGAGGCGATAAATGAGCCCGGCCAGGTCGCGGGCACCGCTCCGAACGGCCATGCAGCCCTCTGGGACACAGTGTGATTACCGATCTCGGCACCTTGGGCGGGTCGTTCAGCCGCCCGTTCGCGCTCAATGATGCCAGCCGGGTCGTGGGTTGGAGCGCGACCGCCACGGGTGAGTACCACGCGTTCTCTTGGGGCGACGGGGTGATGACCGATATCGGCACGTTGGGCGGCACGCTCAGCCAGGCGGTCGCCGTCAATGCGGCCGGCCAAGTCGTCGGCACCAGCCGGACTGCCACCGCCAGCCAGCAGCACGCATTCCTGTGGCAGAACGGTTTGCTGAGCGATCTTGGCACCCTGGGCGGACAGAGCAGCGGGGCGCGCGCCATCAACGACGTGGGGCAGGTGGTCGGCTCGAGCACGACTGCCAGCGGTCAGTCGCATGCGTTCCGCTGGGCGAACGGCGTCATGAGCGACCTCGGCACCCTGGGCGGGGCCGAGAGCGCGGCTCTTGCCTTGAACGACGCCGGCCAGATCGTGGGTGTGAGCACGACTGCTTCGGGTGAGTCCCACGCGTTCCTCTGGGCCAACGACGTGATGACCGATCTCGGTACGCTGGGCGGGAACTGGAGCGAGCCGGCCGCGATCAACCAAGCCGGGCAGGTCGTGGGCCGGTCCGTCACGCGCTTTGTGACCTACCCTGAGAATTTCGACTTTCGCGCCGTGCTGTGGCGCCCGATGACCACGCCGGAGTGGATCGAGGCCCTGGCTGGCCAGGTGAATGACCTGCTCGCGGCGGGAACCCTCACCCAGGATCAGGCCGATGGTCTGCTCAACAAGCTGCAGCAGGTGCGAGCCAAGCTCGACGCCGACCAGCGCGAGGCGGCTGGGCAGCAGATGGAGGCCTTCGTCCACCAGGTGGAGGGCTTCGTCAACGCGAGCGTGCTCACAGCGGAGCAAGCCCAGCCGCTGATCGATGCGGCGCGCGGCATCATCGATCGGTTGCAGACACCGAGCAGCTGATCCTCAGCCTCGAAACCCCAGGGGTGTTTCACCCTGCAGGGTGGGCGCGCGGCGACGGAACCCGGCCTTGACCCCCCGGGGTACTGAGTCCGCGCTACTGAGGTAGGCCCGACCCCGTCATCGGGCTGTCGCGTCGCCGCCACACCGCGCAATCGATGCTACGAGAACTAGATCCCCACGTCCGCATGCTCGACCGCGCGTTGGCCGGTCGGTACGTGCTCGAGCGCCGCCTTGGTCGGGGCGGCTCAGGTGTGGTGTTTCTGGCGCGCGAGCTGCGGCTCGATCGGCCGGTCGCCATCAAGCTGTTGCCTCCGCCCCAGGCGGTGGACCCGATCGCGCGCCGGCGCTTCATCGGGGAGGCTAGGACGGCGGCGCGGCTCTCCCACCCCAACATCGTCCCCATCTTCTCAGTCGACGAGCTTGCAGACGTGGTGTTTTTCGCGATGGCGTACGTGGAAGGCCAAACGCTGGGCCAGCGTATCCGCGAGCACGGGCCGCTGTCGCCCGGGGAGGGCGCGCGGCTGTTGCGCGAGGTCGCGCGGGCATTGGCGCACGCGCACGAGCGCGGCGTGGTGCACCGCGACGTGAAGCCCGACAACATCCTGCTGGACGCCGCGACGGGCCGCGCCCTGGTGTCCGACTTCGGCATCGCCCGGGTCGGCGGCGGGAGCGGCACGACCGGGCCCTGGGAAGTCGTCGGGACAGCCGACTACATGAGCCCGGAGCAGGCGGGCGGCAGCGGCGTGGATGCGCGGAGCGATATCTACTCGCTGGGGGTGGTCGGCTACTACGCGCTGTCGGGCCAGCTGCCGTTCGAGGCGCCCGATTGCTATGCGATGCTGGCGCGGCACATCACCGAGCCCGCGCCGCCCCTCGCGTCGGTCGCGCCCGGCGTGCCGCGCCGGCTGGCGCAGGTGATCGACCGTTGTCTCTTGAAGGAGCCGGCGGCGCGCTTCTCGAGCGGTGTCCACCTCGCCGACGCCGTCCGGTTCGCCATCTCGGTGCCGGTGGGGCCACCCCTCGCCGTGCGGGCGTTTCTCGTCGAAAGCCGGCACCTCTCCGTGCCCACGCTTCTCTACGGGATGATCCTCGGCCTCGCGATCCCGCTGCTCGCGCTGCAGGTCGTCACGGCCGGAGAACCGGGCCCGCGGCTCGTCGCCGCGGGCTTCATCGTCTGGCTGCTGCTCTTGCCGACCGCGCTGATGCTGGCGCGGGTGCGCCGGCTGCGCGCCGCCGGGTTCGATCGCGACGATCTCACGGACGCGCTCGCTGCGGAGCTGGCGCGCCACCGCGAGGAGCTGGCGTTCCTGTACGGCGAGGGACCGTCCCGCGTCGAGGGCATGCTGCGGACGCTGACGTATGCGGGGCTCGCGGTGGCGGGAATCGCGGTGGCGGTGGGGCTGCGCGTGCCGCACCTCGCTCCCATCTCCGTGGTGCTCGCGGCGTGGGGCGCCGGGGCAGGGGTGGCGCTGCTCGCCGCCGTCACGGCGCGGGCGCGCACGGAGCACCGCACCGACTTGAGGCGGGCGCGGCGCCTGCGCTTTTGGGGCGGCCCGCTCGGACGGTGGCTCTTCCGGCTCAGCGGGCGCGCGACACCGCGCGCAGTCGCTGCCCCGCCTCCCGCAGCTGATCTTCCGTCTTACAGAACGCGAACCGCACCAGATTCCGCCCCAGTTCAGGGCGGCTGAAGAAACTCGAGCCCGGCACCGGCGCGACCCCGGCCTCGCACGTGAGCCACCGGGCGAACTCGTCGTCCGGCCGGTCGGACAGCCGCGAGAAATCAGCGAGGATGTAGTACGCGCCCTCGGGCGGTGTGCAGTGGAAGCCGGCCGCGAGCAGCGCCTCGTGCAGCAGGTCGCGCCGAATCCGGTATTGGGCGGCGAGCCCCCGGTAATACTCGGGTCCCAGCGTCTCGAGGCCGACGGCGATGGCTTCTTGGAGCGGCGCGGCGGCGCCCACGGTGAGGAAGTCGTGCACCTTGCGGATCGCGTCGGTCGCTTCCGCCGGGGCCACGATCGTGCCGACGCGCCACCCCGTCACGCTGAACGTCTTGGACGCGCCGCTGATCGTGATAGTGCGCTCGCGCATGCCGTCCAAGGTCGCGATCGGGATATGCTTGCCTTCGTAGTAGATGTGCTCGTAGATCTCGTCCGTCACGGCATACGCGTCATACCGCCGGCACAGCTCGGCGATGCCCTCGAGCTCCCGGCC
>Ga0209055_1001952_pt1 | contig 13222 bp, 22 predicted proteins | sample GraSoiAngelo_110_FD_185875 | JGI IMG/M metagenome (GOLD analysis project Ga0209055, IMG submission 185875) | Grasslands soil microbial communities from the Angelo Coastal Reserve, California, USA - 14_0903_12_30cm (SPAdes) (version 2) | ecosystem: Environmental > Terrestrial > Soil > Grasslands ... | reverse complement strand
ACTGGCGAAACGTCTTGAAAATCTAAGCGAGAGTGATCTAATTGTCTTGCAGAAGGCGGCCCAATTACTTGGTCAAATCTGATCCAGGAGGGATAGCTATGCTCCTTGCTACGATAGGCGTCAACCAGCATGAATTCGCCACCATGAATTCGCTCCAGGTCTTCCCGTCGCCCGACTTCTCACCTCGCCACGTGAAGTGCGTCTTGGAAATGTTCGTGTACGTGGCGCGCGTATAAGCGTGGGCAGCCACCGGCTCTTTGAAGGCGTAGATGATGGATTGGCCATCGAACCTGACCCCGCCGAGACTCGCGCCTAGCTTTGCGTGAGGTTGGGCATGACGGCTTCTGGATGCTCGATCTGGAACTCGCGTAGCGAAGGCAGGTCGAGGATGCACCCACACTTGATCCTCTGACACGAGTCCCCAGGACTCACCGGAATTGGTTTTGAACAAATGTAAACCCCTTGAGGCGCAAATCGGGAATCCGATGCGGTTCTCTCTTAGTCAACCTACTGATCTGTCAGGCTGATATTGCGGACGAGGTCGCGTCTGAAACGCTTGGTCACGGGCCCGGGGTTCATTTCATTTTTTCACAGCCTGCAAGGCCATCCTTTGTTAACGGATTCGGTTGCACTTTCTAATGTCCATCGAAGTCCTGAATCTTCTGGATATGTGACCCTACCAGAGGTATCGTGGCAAGGGTGTTCGCCAGGCGTTCGTCAGCGGTGATCATCCGCGTATCAAGACGCACAGCCAGCGCGAGATACATCGCATCGTAGACGCTACGACGCGTGGCATTCGCCAGGATATGGGCGTCGTTGGCAAGCGCCCGGCAAGCGATCGTCTCCACCGCGATCGTTCCAAGATCTCTCACCAATCGCTGACCCTGCCCGAAAACAGTTCGCCGCGTCGGATCTTCCTGCAAACGACGTTAGCCGTCTCGGCGAAGAGCAGATCCGGCGCGAAATAGTCGTGGTCGAGTTCCAGCAATCGGCGGGCGGCATCGCTTTGGATTTCGGGAACAAACCATTTGATCACCACGCTTGCGTCAACGACGAATACACTCACCGCTTGTCCCGTTCCTCGCGGATCAGTTTTGTGCTATCCGATTGTGAGGATGCGCGCAGCCGTTTGAGCCATTCTCTAGAGAGGCGGCGAGTCTCCGCCAGGCTGCGGGTGCTGGCGCGCTGCAAGGTGTCGTGGATTTCCCCTTGCAGTGACCGGCCGTGTGCTCTGGCAGCAGATTTTAGGCGAGACAAGACTCGTTCATCGAGATCGCGAATTAAGACGTTCGCCATTGACGACTCCTGTCTGCGATGGTATCAAATCGATACCACATAATCCATCGCAGGCCGTCGCTCGTGCGCCTGAAGCTTGGTCGCTGAGCTACCGCTCGGAAACAAACGTGACAGCCTTCTGGGAAACCTGCGTTTGTGTTTCGAGCTGTGTGTCATTGATCCCCTGGTGGGACGCTAGGGCTCTGCCTTCAAGGCAAGCAGGGCGCTGCCACAGAATTGAACGCTCACCCGCGCGCCCCGAGTCAACGCGCTCGATTTCTTCCTGCAATTACAGACATCAGATCCGTTCCAGTTTGACCAGCAATACTCCACTCCCCTGTCGTTTAACTTTAACTGCTCGAGGCTTTCTTTGCGGATCAGTGTGTGCTCCCAGGCCGAACGATCCATCAATAGGCAGAGAACCTTTTCATGGCAATGGGATCGAGCGCGTAGGCGCGCAGCAAATGGACCGAAGTGGTGCCCGAGAGACAGCGATAAAGGGAGGAAATCACGTCAGGACAGAATGGGCCTAACGGCTCGCGGGAATTGGAATCCTGTCCAACGAGGATCCTGGTTTCTTGGGTGATTAGTTTTCACATTATCTTGAGTTTGGTGATAGTATTTCAAAGTAGGTGATCGAATTTCACATTTTTATGTCCTTGGTGAATCTTTGTATTCAGTAAAGGCAATTCACACTTACGAGCGATGGGTGAACATAAATCACAAACGGTGAAGGATTTTCACGGTCGCCCCCTTCCAGAGCCTGGACGGCTTGCTGGCTACGGTGCCCTAGTTGAGAGGTACAGGCTCGCTGTCCCATTGCCCACGCAATTGGCAGCCATCGGCGAACGCCACGTGAAAACCTCCAGCGGTGACTGGCAAATCCTGACACCGAGACATCAACCAGAGGACACGCTCGCCGGGCACTTAACCTTTGCCCTCAAGTGGGAAGGTGTTGACCTCGGCGTTTTAAGTGCGCTCTTCAAGGTTGTACCAGAAGAGGAAATTGCACGCTTTGTCCTCGAGACACCGACTGGGATCTATTCACGTCGGCTTTGGTTTCTCTATGAATGGCTGACTGGCCGGCGACTCAAAATCGACGATCTGGGCAAGGTTCGAGCCGTTCCAGTGATTGATCCCGAATTGCAGTTTGCCTTATCGGAAGGCATTGCAATCGCGCGACAGAAGGTAACGAACAATTTGCCTGGCACACCACAGTTTTGTCCTCTAGTTCGGCGCACGCCAGAGCTGGAACGAAATCGACAATCTGGATTTGATGAGCGAGCAAGGGAGATTTCGGGACGGACGCATCCGGACATTCTTGCGCGCGCCGCTGCTTTTCTTTTACTGAGCGACAGCAAGTCGTCTTTCCAAATCGAAGGTGAACAGCCGCCAGCACAGCGCATCGCGCGTTGGGGACAAGCGATTGCGGAGGCTGGGCAGGTCGAACTGAGTCGCGCAGAGTTAGAACGGCTGCAGCGCATTGTTATTGGAGATACCCGCTTTGTGCATCTCGGTCTGCGCGTCGAGGGGGGCTTTGTCGGTGACCATGATCGGCGTAGTGGTGAGCCTATCCCGCAACACATAAGCGCACGGGCGGAGGATTTGCCGAGTCTCGCGGACGGAATCGTTGCCTTCGATAGCCTAGCGGTCAAGGGCAAGCTAGAGCCTGTTGTTGCGGCAGCGACGATCGCGTTTGGATTCGTCTATGTGCACCCGTTTGAAGATGGCAATGGACGTCTGCATCGATGGCTCATCCACCACGTGCTTGCTCGTGGTGGTTTCAATCCGCCAGGTGTTGTGTTCCCCATCAGCGCGGTCATCCTCCGAAAGATCGATGTGTATCGACGCGTCTTAGAGTCTTATTCCAAACCATTATTGAAGCTCATTGACTGGCGGCCGACGCCTACTTGGAACGTTGAGGTGCTCAATGACACCGCAAGTTTTTACAGGTATTTCGACGCCACGCAGCCCGCGGAATTCCTGTATGAGTGCGTTCGAGAAACCGTCGAGGAGGATCTTCCGCGCGAGGTGAAGTACTTGGAGTCGTATGACTGCTTCGTCGGAAGAGTGCAAACGTTGTTCGATATGCCAAACAGCAAGCTGGATCTTCTATGGCGATTCCTGCAGCAGAACGACGGAAGATTCTCCAAGCGCACGCGCGCGCAGGAGTTTGCAGCGTTGACGGACGACGAGGCAGTGGCCATTGAGAAAATGTTTCGCGAAGCGATTGGGTCAGCGTAAGCCCCACTTGAGGGACGTATCGTCGTGGACTTCTTCGTCGTGTGCTGGAACCACTCGACAACCCGTTCGGCCCAAGGTTGTCGCCTATGTAGCCGGTACATTCTGTAACCCATGTGTCCGGGCTGCACCAAGAAAGAATGGTCGGCCCTGGAGGGCGATTTTAGAACTTTTCTGGTGACAGCCGACCAGCTACCAGGTGATCTTCAATTCTGATCGAGCCGTTGCACCCCTTGTCGGCTTTCTCATGTGTGATTCCGCGCCCAAACCGGGTAGGCAGCCCTGTGCGCACGTCATATCAGGCTCCGCAGCATCTTTTCCACTTCTTGCCACTGCCGCAAGGGCAGGGGTCGTTGCGACCAATCTTTGGCGTCGGCGAATGAATTGTCTGCCTTTTCAAGGTGCGGCCACACAACCGCCTCAGCAGTGACTGCCGCTTGGCCAACAGCGAATCCTAAGTCGGCACGGGCGTTTTTCAACGATTCCAACAAAGCCTGTTCGGAATACCGAGGGTTCTTTTCGGCCTCGAGCCGACTGACTTTGCCGTCTCGATATCGGTAGGAGATCGACAAAGTCGGCTGGAGGGTCCCCGCCCCGCTTCCTCGGGAAGACGAATGAACGAGAGCACGGCTTCCTGGCACGGGCACTTCGGATTGCAGCAGTATTAATCGTCGAGCACCCAACTTTCCTGTTCATGAGTAAACTCCAGCCGCCTGGCAAACGGAAAAACACCGTAATATCCGACCATGGCGCCGGCCAGGACATCCGGTGGAAACGAGACCTCGACCTGCTCCAGGTCCGAGTGTTCGGTCCAATACTGCTTGAGTTCCCAGTAGATGCGTCGGAGCTGATCCCATTGTTCTTGGCCACTTTCAGCCGCAACCGCCTGCGCCAGAGCCCGGGCCGTGGGATTGGCCTTTAGTTCCTCTATATTGGAAATCTCCCGTCGTTCAAGATCCATCTCCAGGCACACGGAGACGGGGGCAGGAGGTCTCGCCTCGGGCGTCTCAAGAAAGCACTTGAGGGTAACGTGCTCGCACCGGCAAGTGGGATTCTGGCAAACGATGGCTTCATACGGATACCTGCGACCAGCGAGCTCGCCTTGCTGTATGAGGAGTTCACCTTGGTTACTTGGCGTTGTCGATAACATAGAGCACATTATATTTTGAGTGGCGCTCTCTCCATCTGAATTTCATGACGCAGAAGATCGCGGATGTCCGGACCGGTAGTAGGCTTCTATCAGTAAACTCTCCAAGGCCGCCTGGCCGCTTTCACCACGGCTTTCGAATGTTGTCCGGCAATGAGTTCGCGCACCTCAGCTTCGGCCGCGAGCAAGGCGTCGGGACCCTTCCTGCACCCGGCTCTGCGGGTCGGCGACGGTGCTCTCGCAGACAACCATGCTGCGAAGGGCCTTCTTGTTTCATGGGCCTACAAGCGTAAGGTTGCCATCGCGACGGCTCCGGCACGGCGCGCAGTGGACTGCCGACCTTCGCCGGGCTGCCCGTGAGCAAGGCAAAAGCCTGAACGAAGTGGCGATTGAAGCCCTGGCCCGGGGCGCTGGCGTTACCGGGGAGCGCGGCCGACAGCGGGAACTCAGCGACATCGCAGGCACCTGGCGCAACGATCCCGCCTTCGACAGCGCCCTGGCCGCGCAGGACACCATTGACGACGAGATGTGGCGGTGAGGCTGGCGCTCGACACGAACCGTTACACCGACCTTTGCCGAGGCAATGTATCCGTCGTCGAGACGGTCGAGGTCGCCGATCAAGTCTGGTTGCCGTTCATCGTGCTGGGAGAATTGCGCGCCGGATTTGCTGTGGGCAGCCGGGAGCGCGCAACGAAGCCGTCCTGCGCCGTTTTCTACTGAAGTCCGGCGTCGGCGTGCTCTATGCCGACGAGCAGACGACGCATCATTACGCCGCCGTTTACCGACAACTGCGTAAGCAAGGCACCCCCATCCCGACCAACGATATGTGGATCGCAGCCCTCGTCCTGCAACATTCGCTGCTCCTGTTTGCCCGTGAAACGCACTTTGACGTCCTTCCTCAGCTCACCCGCGTGTAGGTCATCGATCCGATTTGGCAAAAGCGCCTGTCCGCTTTGCTCGCTTCAGTTGTTTCGTACGCGCAAGGATTGCCTGACATCGACTATCCGTTGTTCAAACCAGTCTCGGCAGCACATCCGTCCCGGGCGCTGTTCGCAACTCCCCATACTTCTCGTGAGTACTACCGCAGCTTCTTAGCCTGCGCCAGCATCTCGTCGGCGCGCGCCCGCACGCGAACGTCCGCTGTGAAGTTCACCCACAGCACCACCCGAGAGGAGTCCACCAGGAACTCTGCCGGCCGGGCGACATCGTCCCCCTCAGGTCCGGCGCCTACATGGAGCAAGTCGTAACGACGTATCACTTCAGCTTTCGGATCGGAAAGAAAAGTAACTGGCCTTCTTCCAGAGATCTCGCGAGAACCTCGGGTGGATCAACGCGCCAAGGGCTCGATTGTGCTTGCCAACCAAAAATGGAAGTCCTTGAGAATCTCGCGATGAGGAATGGTCTTGTGGGTGCGATCCCCGGTCTCGATCCAGGGGATCGCGGCAATCTCGCGAGCATTTTTCATTGAGCGGACCATTTTTGGGGGCATCGTAAAACGGTTCAGACCATTTTACGATCCATGCGATAATGGTCCGGATGCAGCAGCGGCCGCGCCTTTATACCGAGATCCTGACAGACCACCTGCGGAGGAATCGCCAAATAGCGTTGGTCTCCGGACCGCGCCAAGTAGGCAAGACTACAACCTGCCGGTCGATCAGCGACGCTTATCTCAATTGGGACAACGCTGATGATCGCAGGAAGCTGCTGCGCGGTCCAGCCGCGCTGGCCGAAGCTCTTCAGTTGGACCACCTCAGAGCGCAGCTCCCCGTCGCCGTGCTGGACGAACTGCACAAATACAGCAAATGGAAGACTCTACTGAAGGGCTTCTTCGACACCTACGGCGAGCGCGTCCGTCTGATCGTAACAGGAAGCTCCCGGCTCGACGTCTTCCGCCGTGGGGGGGATAGCTTGATGGGGCGCTACCTGCTCTACCGCATGCATCCTTGGAGCGTCGGCGAAAGCTTGCGGACAGAGCTGCCCGGAAAGGAAGTTCGACCGCCCGCCGAGATTGCATCCGCCGACTGGGACGCGCTGTGGGAGCACGGAGGATTCCCCGAACCGTTTCTCCGCCGCGACAGCCGGTTCACACGCCGGTGGCGTTCCTTGCGCCAGGAGCAATTATCGCGCGAAGACCTGCGCGAGATCGCGCATGTGAACGATCTGGGAACGATGGAAACGCTGATGGAATTGCTGGCCGAACGCAGCTCACAGCAATTGGTCTACTCCAGCCTGTCGCGGGAAATTCAAGTTTCCCTGGATACAGTCAAGCGGTGGGTCGATCTGCTCGCCCGCCTGCAGTACGGATTCATAGTTCGTCCGTGGTTTACCAATGTCGCTAAAGCCCTCCGCAAGGAACCAAAATGGTTTCAGCGGGACTGGAGTGGGCTCGCTGACGACGGCGCAAGGGCGGAAACCATGGTCGCGTGCCATCTGCTCAAGGCTGTGGAGGGCTGGACTGACCTGGGATTTGGCGATTTCGACTTGCGTTATCTGCGCGACAAACAAAAACGCGAGGTGGACTTCCTGGTGGTTCGTGATCGCAAGCCCTGGTTCTTGGTGGAAGTCAAGATTGGCGAAACCAACCTTTCGCCATCGCTCGCCTATTTTCAGGGACAAACTAAGGCGCCCTATGCTTTCCAGGTGGTGATGAACCTGGCGTATACGGAAGCCGATTGCTTTCGCGTCCCTCGGCCGGTTGCGGTTCCGGCCAGAACTCTTCTCAGCCAGCTTCTGTAGCTGATCGCGCGGCCCGCGTTCGAAACGTGCCTTTCGCTGTAGGGAGAAAATCGGACCCACATGCGCGTGGGTTACGTAGACACGATTATTTACATTTTGTCGACCAAGCCTACCTGGTGGAGACGACGGCGCACGGTTTGCGATCAAGAACAAATATCGCGAAATGTCTTGAAAACTAACACTAACCGCAGCAGGCCAGACGCGAGTCTCGAGTTCGATATTGCGGTACCGGTTGGAGTAGCAGGACTTACCTCGTCGGTATAGCCCGTGCAACCGTCGTCGGCCTGCATTTGCACATTCACTCACGACCCCGCCATGAAGGATCGAATCCGGGCTAAGTGCGTGCACGCTGGCAAGCAGCAGGATCGTTGTAACGGCCGCTCCGGCCCCTATACGCGCTGCCGGTTCCGCGAGATTCGACTTAAATGCCGCTGTAAGCAGGGTTCGCGCGAGATGTTCTCTTTACGAGCCAGTCGGGGCGTGAACACCCTGCAGAGAACACCGGCTCGCAACCACATCGGTTTTCCGGGGACACGGGTCCGGATGACGCGACCGAGCTAGATAATTGCTTCTAAGCGAACGTAACTGGCTTCCATTCCGCGCTCCATGCCTGTCGCGAGCATGGCCGCCCGGGTTTGAGCATCGGGCAGCGTCATTCGCATTGTCATCAGCGTCCCCGTGCCGTCCGCATCAAATCTCGTTTCAATGTGGTTGTCAGGCGTAGGGTCTGGCAGATGCATCCGCTCCACATGAACAATCCTGCGATAAGGTTCCAGTTCCAGATATTCACCGGTCAGATAATCCACCGCCTTTGCCATTCGTCCACTCGTAACGGATCTTCCCGCCTGGTCTCGCCTCATTCAGGCAGACGGGCATCGTCCAACCTTCAGGACCCAGCAACCATTTCTGGATTAATTTCGGGTCCGTGTGCGCGCGGTACACGGCCTCCGGAGGTGCAGCGAAGCGCCTTGTCACAACCACATGCGTATCGCCTTCGGTCTTCAGCGTCATCTTGCTCATCGCGTTTCCCCTTTTTTGTGCTTCTCCATCGTGGCCAGAACCTCGTCCAGCCGGTCGTAGTTTTTCTCGAGCGCTTTTCGCAGCATTCGAAGCCATTGGTCCATCGCTTCAATACCGCCCTTTGCGAGACGACGAGGGCGCTTCGTGCCCTCGACTCGACGAACAACGAGTCCCGCATCTTCGAGCACCTTGAGATGTTGGGAGATTGCCGGTTGCGTCATCTCGAACGGCTCCGCCAGCTCCATCACTGTGGCCTCGCCCTTGGCGAGACGCGCGAGAATCGCCCGACGCGTCGGGTCGGCCAAGGCGAAGAAGGCGGCATCCAGATTCGACATTCTTGAATCCTCGCTTATATAGCAAGTATATTATATAAGTGTTTACTTATTGTCCAAGAGAAAATGTGAGCTGACCTTTTTCCTAGCCGTATGCGGTCTGGGTGGCGAACTGCTTGAGCCTCCGCCATCCCATCGCCAGGAATTCTGAAAACTCCTATTTCTTTGGCGAGAAATCCTTTACACCGCAAATCGTCCCGACATACTGCGCAATCCAGAAACAACCATCATTCGTTCCGGGCTGGACGTTGTCGGTCCTGCAAACGTGGACAAGGGCTATTAGTCGATGGTTTCCTCTAGCCGCCACGCCGGCGAAACCGCCGGCAATCTTGATGTACCAACATTCAGATCTGCCCTTGTTTGAGCTTTCCTCGTACAATGACGGCCAACTTCAACCAGAGGAAATCGAGATGGAACCCGGAGAGATCAAGGAATTGTCAGAGAAGGCCAAGGAGTCTGGCGAAAAGACGATCGGCCTTACGATGGCGATCATAGCCGTGCTGCTTGCGTTCGCGACCATGTTGGGGCATCGAACCCACACAGAAGAGGTCTTGATCCAGACGAAAGCAAACGACCAGTGGGCCTACTACCAGGCTAAGAACATCCGCTCTCACATGTTCGAAGCAAATTCGGAAATGGCGGGACTCATCAACGGCGATGCTCCTGTAGCGGAGGATTTTAGGAAGAAGGCGGAAGCCCAGAAACAAGGGGCTGAGGTGGTTCGCGCCAAGGCCGAAGATTTTGAAAGAGAAGTAGAAATTACAACTCGTCGAGCAGGCCGTTTCGATACCTCTGAGATCTTTCTTGAGATCGCAATTGTTCTATGTTCCATTACGCTGCTGACAGGAACGCGAGCATACTGGAGGATTTCCTTCGTCAGTAGTGCTGTCGGACTCGCCTTTATGGTGAGCGCATTCCTCATCGGCAAATGAGCGAACAAAAATCAAGTTCTCAGGGGAGCGATCACGAAGGCGAATCAGAAGACCGCCACATCTCTTGAGGGTCTCAAAAACGTCTCAATGGCGTCGGATTCGGAGGCGTGCACCTCGAATAGGCGCTCCAATCCGGTTATGCGCAGAACCTCGCTTACTCTCGGCGATAGGGCCGCCAGCCTGATGGTGCCTCCCCTATTGTGAGCAGCCATGAAAGCTGCACCCAGGGCTCCCACTCCAGCACTGTCGATCTGGGTCACCTCAGCCATCTGTAGCACGATCTGCTTGGTTGTTACCAGCAACTGTCGCAGAGTGCGGCCCAACTCGGCGACTTCCGGTCCGTAGATAAGCCTTCCCCGGCAGCGAACAACAGCAACGTTCGCGGATGCGACGATTTGCAATTCCAGGTCCACGGCTAATGAGGGAACACTCGTTTGGGCAACTATAGAAACCCGAACTCTCGTTTGGGCAGCATCTTGGTCAGGCGACTCCCGTTTGTCAAGTCGAAAATCCAAGTCGAAAATCCAGATCTGTCGAAAATCCAGATCGAAGAACCGGACCAGGCCTTCTCGGGTACCGTGCCCTTCCCCGTGGGGGCTATCTCGATTAAGCTGGGTTCCATAGGAGCGTCATATGGATGTTTGGCAACGATGGTTGGTAATGGGGCTGTCCGACTAAAGCGTCAGGGCATCCCAGAGGTTCGCGGGAAGCCCCGACAGTTGGCGCGTTGATTCAACCTGGGCGGCAAAACGCGTGGTGGAAACTTCGGTTATTGCGACTCACTTGGACGCAAGTACTGCAACCGAACTGGGCCGAGCATTGCTTGCCACTTCCTTCTCCAACCGCGTCCTCGGCAGTTCGCGTCCGCGATTTTCACCCTCCACCCAGATTTGATACAGGAAATACCGGTTGCCATAGCGGTGGAACACCAGCCTGGTGCTCGTCGCCGCTGCAATTTTTTCAACCGCCTGAGAGCCGACAAAACCCTTGCTAAAACCGCTACCTGCGACCCACAGAACACCTCCGGCATCGCTCATAGCAGTGATGCGGTATTCACCGGCGGGTAAAGTCTTGCTTCCTGCAGTGAAATCAAACGGGATGTTAGCCTTCACCCCGCCATTCTGAGCTTGAACCGATCCCGCTGCGAGCAGAACGAGCACTGCGAGCAGAGGGAATAACTGTTGCTTTTTCATAAACCATCCTCCTTGATTTTGCGTTAAGCGTTGCATCGAGGACGTTCCCCCCTCTTTATATTTCTTGTACGTCCCGAAACAGCGGGGCGTCAGGTGCGGTGACCTGAGCCTGCGAAGGAAGCAGCACTTGTTATGCCACTGTAGTTCTGCGATTCTGCAAATCGTGTTGTTCCAGCTAAACTATTGATCCTGCTGCTGTGGCAGAAGAACGAATCGAGTAAACTCGCGTTACAGGTACGGGAGTTGTCGTTTCCCGAGACTATCCGTTCAGATATGCCTCACCGATGAGATAGCAAACTTCCCGCAAGTCCTCGGGATGTGCGTAGCAAGTCAGCGCTAGATTGGTCATGGCTGGATGTACAGCTGGGCGAAACAGGGGCCTCAAAACTTGAGCAGCCGCGCCGGCCGGCGATCGCATCGTCTGTATTCACGTGCAAGGCTTCAGCATTACTTCACGATCCGCGACGTGGTAACGACATCAACAACAATCAACTCGAAACTCTAGGCGCCTAAGGGCCCGAACCCACCCTCTTCGGTCCGTCCCCCCAGTCATTGGTTTCGAATTGCCCGACTGATTTCAGGCATAACCCGAAGCATCGCCCCAAGAAGGGCTTTCTCCTTCCCGAGCGATTTCCCCGGGGCAGACACCGTCAACTTTTTGGAAATTGGACAATGCCCAGTCTAAACCTTTCGTAACTACGGGCCGCAAGATAACGAAGGGTATGGTCTCAGAGTAGCGCGGACTTCAATTGCCCAAACCAATATTGAAGATCGTGAACGACGAGGAGATCGACGTGAGCAACTGCCAGCTGGTCACGACCAGCGGAGATAAGATCGTAATCGTCTGGCCCAACGCCACGATGAATCACCATCAGGCTTTGGTGCATGCAGCTTGGCTCGTTGCCCTAGTTGATAATGATGAGCGTTTTCAGAAAATTTTGGCAACGGTACGAGAGGTTCGGAAACGTTGAGGCTTCGACCTGAAGCGACAGCCTCATCCCGCCCGGCGTTCTGATGACGCCTCCACTGGCGGACCCTGCTGAGATTGACGTTCTGCCGGTCGCAGAGCGACCGAATCGACGTTTATAGACTTCGGTGTCCGTTTAGCCATTTGTGGGCTTGTTCTTGCGGGTGCAGTTGGCGCAGTTCCGCATCCTGTTCCGCATCCTTGACAAGGCGCTCTGTCGAGAACATAATTTCTTCCGTCCCAGGGGCGAGCGGCACGCATTTCGCTCAAATTCCCCCATTTCCCCCGTGTACGCATTGCTGTCAGCCACCCCTTAGATGGAGCTTGTGGGCCCAGGACGCTCGAAATCTAAAGCAGCCAAGATCTGACGGGGCACAAACACGAGGGCGCGATTTGCGCTGTCTTCGTGTTCCGCCCACACGGGAGGTCCAAGATGATTCCAGTTCTGCATCGTTTTTGGCTGGAAGACGGCGGACAAGATATCGCGGAGTACGCGGTAATGCTGGCAACGATTCTCATTCTTGTGATCGGCACAATCCGGCTGATCGGGCAGCATGCCAACACCGCGTTCTCCAACGTCGCCAGCGCGCTCCAGTAGAAAGTCTCGGTTAAGCGGCAGAAGAGGCACGGTTCGATGGAAAGTTCTTCTTTGCGGCTAAAGGACCGTACGATATTGCCAAGCCTCTAGCCTGCACTAACAAGAGGAGTCCCCCGCTGGCGTGCGGCGGAATCCTGGTTCTCACCGTCCTCGATAACCGTGCTCGCACCACCGTGGCCCCTTATCCGAAGGCAATCTCGATGGGCATGTCATCGAGTGTTGAAGGCACGGCTCTCGCTTGTCGGGTTAATAATGTCGTCGTTCTGTGGGGATCAAGATAAACCGCTAGTTACTGATCGTAACCTGGACCGTCGGCAAGGTTGTGACTGCTCCATTCACGTTGATTCCTCTTACCGTGAGCGAATGTGTGGCATTGCAGGACTTTGGCCGTGTCCAACGAGGCTTGAAACCCGGTATCGAGGGGCGCATCAGGGAACGCTGAGGTCACATCGGGACGAGAGAATCCAAGAGTAGCCGAGGCAACCTCGTTGCCGTCCATCAGCACGATGATGTTCGACATCTGTCTCCACCCTCATGCTGCCGCTTCATCACCGCACGGTGAGCGTCAAGCTCGTGGAATGGCTTGCAGACGCCGACGTGCCAGTTACCGTGATGGTGTATGTTCCCGACGGTGTGCCGCCGTGGGGAGTTCGTGTAGTTTGGCCTTCGCCGCGGCCACCATGCGGAAAATCAGATCTCGTACTTCCCGGGAGATCCTCCTTCTACCCACCCGCTTGCGGATCCTGGATCATGCTCCAATACAGGCGAAAGCCCGCACGAT
>Ga0209055_1001950_pt1 | contig 13230 bp, 16 predicted proteins | sample GraSoiAngelo_110_FD_185875 | JGI IMG/M metagenome (GOLD analysis project Ga0209055, IMG submission 185875) | Grasslands soil microbial communities from the Angelo Coastal Reserve, California, USA - 14_0903_12_30cm (SPAdes) (version 2) | ecosystem: Environmental > Terrestrial > Soil > Grasslands ... | reverse complement strand
CCGGTCAATCAGCCGTTCGTGCTAGACTCCCCCTTAGAAAGTATGGACGCCCTGAAAGTCCACTCCCGGCCGGAGGGTCTGCGTCGGCCGATCCTGATCATGGCGTTCGGCGGCTGGAACGACGCAGCCGAGTCGGCGACGACCGCGGTGCGGTATCTGGGCACCTCGTTTCACGCCGAGAAGTTCGCCGAGATCGACCCCGAGGAGTTCTATCACTTCGGCCTCTCCCGGCCCTATGTCCGCTTCAAGCCGGGCTCCGACACGGAGCGTGAGATCACCTGGCCGACCACCGAATTCTCGATCGCCCAGGGATCTGATCTGGCGCGCGACGTTATCGTGGGGGTCGCCATCGAGCCGCATCTGCGCTGGAAGACCTACTGCAATCTGGTGCTCGATCTCGCCAGGAGCTGTGAGGTCGCTCTGGTCTTGACGCTCGGGGCGTTGCTGGCCGAGGTGCCGCATACCCGTCCCGTCCGCCTGTCGGGCAGCGCCTCGGACCCGGAGCTCGCGGTCCGGCTCGGCGTCCGCCCCACCAAATACGAGGGGCCCACCGGGATCGTCGGCGTGTTGAACACGATCTGCCGAGACCAGGGATTCGCGACGGCGAGTCTCTGGGCCAACGTCCCGCACTACATCTCGGGCATCGAGAATCCCAAGGCCACCCTCGCGCTCGTGAGGCGCGTGGCGCCGCTCCTGGGTGCGACGATCGACGCGAGCGACCTCGAGGAGGCCGGGAAGCAGTTCGATACGAACCTCAAGGAAATCGTCGCGCAGAACGCGAAGATCGCCAACTACGTCAAGAAGCTCGAGTCGCGCGATACCGAGGAGCCCGCGCCCGCGGCCCCCGGCGGGCCGAGCGATTTGCCGCCGGCGGCCGAGCTCGTGGCCGAGATCGAGCAGTTTCTCCGCCAGCAACGGCCGGAGTGACCCGGGTCGGGCTCGTCGTCGCCGCGCTCGGCCTCCTCTTCGCTGCGGAAGCCTCCATGGCGGCCGACAAGGCCGCCGTCATCTGGGAGCCCTCGAAGCCTCGGATCGGTGATGTCGCCTGGATTCTCGTGAAGGACGTCCCCGAGATCGCCACGGTCGAAGGCTCGGTGGACGGCAAGCCCCTGACGTTCTTTCCGTACGCCGGAGGCCACGCGGCACTGTTCGGCATCGATCTGGAAGCGAGGCCGGGCACGCATGCCTGGCGGGTCGGCGTCGTCGAGCCCGGGCGCGAGCCGCGGAGCGCCCGAGGAAGCGTGAAGATCGCTCGCCGCGAGTTTCGCGTGGAGCGTTTGACCCTGCCGAGCACGATGGTCGATCTCGACCCCGAGACCGAGCGACGCGCGGTGGCCGAGAGCAAGCAGCTGGCGACGCTCTACCGGACGATCACTCCCGAGCGACTCTGGCGTGGAAAGTTCACGAACCCGGTGGGCACGACGGGGACCGGCAGCGGATTCGGCGCCCGCCGGATCATCAATGGCCAGCCCCGCTCACCACACTCCGGCAGCGACTATTCGGCTCCGAAGGGAACGCCCGTCGTTGCCGTCAACGCCGGCAAGGTCGCGCTCGTGGCCGAGTTCTTCTTCCCGGGCCGACTGGTCATCCTCGACCACGGTCTGGGGCTCCATACCGCCTATTTCCACCTCGACACGATCGCGGTCGCCGAGGGCGAGCGCGTGGAGCGCGGCCAGACTCTTGGGACGGTGGGAGCGACAGGACGGGCCACGGGCCCGCACCTTCACTTCGGGGCCCAGGTGACCGGGGCGAGGATCGACCCCATGACCCTCCTGGGCCTCTCTCTGATCGATTAGCGACGCCGGCGCGCCTTCGCCTTCTTCTTGGTCTTGCGCTTGGCTGACGCCTTCGCCTTCCGCTTGGGCCTGGCCTTGGTCTTCTTGCCCGCCTTAGCTTTGGCTTTGGCCTTCGGCTTGGGCTTCGGCGCCATCGGCGCGGCCGGCGGCGCAGGCGCGGGCCTGGGAGGGGCGGGCGCCGGCCTGGGAGGGGCGGGCGCGACAGGGGCCGGTGGTGTCATCGGTGCGGGGGGCGGTGACCAGGGCTCAGGCTGACCGAACGTGCGTTCCATCGTCTCCTCCATGCTTGGGGACGTTGAATTCCCGCTTTTCTTACCCTGCGGTCGACGACCTCACTAGTGCAAGAAAGAAATTAGACGGCGATGCGCGCGCGCAGCCGCGCGGCGTGCGCGGTGAGCGCACGATTGGACCCGACGGTGAGAGTCGATTGCGCGAGCAAGGTCCGCACCGCGCCGCGCGAGATCTTGATAGGCGTCCTCACGCTGAGCGGATTGGGATGGGCGGCCAGCTCGGCCAGCGTGGCGAGCCCGATCAGAAGCGGCCACGCGCACGCCAGCCGCATGCGCCACTCGAGCCGCGGGATCGCCAGCGTGTAGTCCCAGCCGACGTTGTAGTGTTCGAGCGCCAGCCCGATCAGCCGGCGGTAGAGGGGCAGCGCTCGCACCGCGCCGGCCGGGTCGAGCAGGTCGCGCGGGCCCAGGCCCAGCGCCGCCAGCTCGCGCGCCGGCAGGTAGCACCGGCCGCGGGCGAGGTCGCCGGGCACGTCGCGCAGGACGTTGGTGAGCTGAAGGGCCTTGCCGAAGCTCACGCCTTCCTCGCTCATCTCGCGCAAGGCCCAGTCGCCGAGCCGCTTGCGATGAGTGACGTGGAGCACGGTCGAGCTCCTCGAGGGTCTCGATCGCGGCCAGGCCCGTCTCGTCCTCGCCCGGAAAGCGGGTGAGGTCGAAGATCATCCCCGAGGTCAGGGTTGCCAGCACTGCGCGCACCTCGTGCCGGTCGGCCGGCGTGAGGGCGTCGAGGCGGGCGAGCGCCTCGGGAAGGCGTTCGAGCAGCCTGCGCTCCGCCGCGCGGTTTTGATGGGGCGCGCACGCGCGCGCCACCCCGGCGACGTCGGCCGGCTCGCCGCCGCACGCCCGGCGGACGGTTTCGAGGTGGGCCAGCCGGTCCTTGCGCGCCACCAGCTCGGTGTCCGTGATGGTGTCGGCCGCGCGCGCGAGCAGGTAGGCCAGGCCGATCGGCTCGCGCAGGGCGTTCGGGAGGATGGCGAGAGAAAGGTAGAAGCTCCGGCTGACCTGCCGCAGGAGGTTGCCCAGCAGGTCGCCGCTCATGCTACTCGTAGTCGTACGGTCGCTTGGGCGGCCCGGGATCGTCCTTGGCCCTTTTGAGGCCCTCCTGGAACTTCCGGTCGAGCAGCTTGCCCTTCTCGCCCTCGGCGCGGAGCTGCTCCTTGAAGCGCTCCTCCCGCTCGGCGGACTTCGTGCGAAGCTTGTCGAACGCGGCGCCCAGATCGTCGACGGACCGCGTCGGGGGCGGCGCCTCGTGCGCGATCACGGCTCGAAGCTCCGCGTCGAGCGTGAGCTTGGCCTTGCAGCACGGGCACTCGATCGTGAACGACGCGTTCGCCATAGCGCCACGCTAGCAGCGAGGCCCCAAGGGCGTCAAGCCGTGCGACAATGCCGCCGATGGGCGACCTCGCCAACGAGTTTTCCTGGTCCCGCAGTCGGGACAACACGTTTCAGGAATGTCGGCGCCGGTACTTCTACCATTACTACGGCGCGTGGGGTGGGTGGGACGCGGGTGCCCCCGAGGACGTTCGCCGCCTCTACATCCTCAAGCAGCTCGCGTCGCGCCAGCAGTGGGCGGGCCGCGTGGTCCACGACGCGATCGAGATGGCGTTCCACGCGTTCGCCGGCGGGCGCGATCTCCCGATCGAGCCGTTCATCGCCGACGTGGTCGAGCGGATGCGCGGCGAGTGGCGGTCGTCGAAGGCCGCGCGCTACCGTGAGAGTCCGAAGACGGTCGCGCTGTACGAGCACGAATACGCCGTGGACCTGAAGCCCGAGGTGTGGCAGGCGCTCTCCCGGAACGTCGGCGCCTGCCTCCGCAACTTCTTCCGGCTGCCGCTCGTGGGGGCGATCCGCAAAACCTCACCCGAGCACTGGTCGATCGAGCACTGGTCGAAGGTGTTCCAGTTCGAGGGCACTCCCGTGTGGATGGCGCCCGACTTCGGTTTCTGGACCGACGACGGGCGGCTGGCGCTCGTCGACTGGAAGACGGGCGGCTCGACCCCGGACGGCGCCGCGTTCCAGCTGGGCTGCTACGCCCTCTACGCCGCCGAGGTGCTCGGCGTTCCGCCCGCGAAGGTCGATCTGTTCGAGGCGAACCTGCGCGAGCCGGAGGTGACCCAGCTCACTTGGAGCGACGAGCGGCTCGAGGCCATCAAGGAGCAGCTCCGCCTCTCGGTGCGCTCGATGAAGGCCTACCTCGTGGATCCCGCGGCCAACGTCGCCGCGATCGACGACTTCGAGAAGGCCGAAGACCTTCGCATCTGCAAGTGGTGCAACTTCCGCGTCGTGTGCCGTCCGGAGCTCACGTAGGCGGAGCCCCCTTCTCCCAACAAGGAGAGCGTCGTGAGAGAGAACACGCTGAGAAAGATCTGGGACCGGGGCGAGGCGGTCGTGAACGGATGGCTCTCGATCCCGAGCTCGTTTTCGGCCGAGGTGATGGCCCACCAGGGGTTCGATTCGCTCACCGTGGACATGCAGCACGGCGTCGTGGACTACCAGACCGCGGTGACGATGCTCCAGGCCATCTCGACGACGCCGGTGATCCCGCTGGCCCGCGTGCCGTGGAACGACCCGGCGCTTCTCATGAAGATCCTCGACGCGGGCGTGTACGGCGTGATCTGTCCGATGATCAACACGCGGGCCCAGGCCGAGGCGCTGGTGGCCGCCTGCAAGTACGCCCCGCGTGGCTACCGCAGCTGGGGCCCGGTGCGCGCCTCGATCTACGCCGGCGCCGACTACGGCGACCACGCCAACGACGATCTGATCGTGATGCCCATGATCGAGACCGCCGAGGCCGTGAAGAACATCGACGACATCCTGCGCGATCTCTCGCTCACGATGGGCTGCAAGCCGCGCCTGGACCAGACCGACCCGCCGGTGGTGGAGGCGCAGCAGCGGATTGTCGAAGCGTGCAAGCGTCACGGCGTGGCCGCCGGCATCCACAACGGCACCGCCGCCTACGCGCTGAAGATGATCGCCGCCGGCTACCAATTCGTCACGCTCGCGAGTGACAGCCGCTTCATGGCGGTCAAGGCCGCCGAAGAGGTCGCGGCCGTGCGCAAGACCGGCGTGACGGCTGGCAAGGTGCCCGCGTACTAGATGGCCCTCGACGACGCTCGCATCCAGGGGTTTCTCGCCTCCAAAGAGGTCGCCGTGCTGGCCACCGTGCAGGCCGACGGCGCGCCGCTGGCGATGCCAATGTGGTTCCTGCACGAGCCGTCGTCGGTGACCATGATCAGCGTCGCCGACACGCAGAAGGTCCGGAACCTGCGTCGAGACCCGCGCGCGTCGGTCGTGGCCGAGGCGGTGGCGGGCAGCGGCGACGTGCGCGGGGTCACCCTCCAGGGCCGCGCCGAGTTTCTGTCCGACGGCCCGGAGCGCCGCGCCCTCATCGAGCGCTTCCACGCAAAGTACCGCGGCCTCGAGCGGCTCTGGGGCGGCAAGTCCATGCCGGCCAACCGTGTCATGTTCAAGATCGTCCCCTCGCGCGTGCGGAGCTGGGGGCTTGGATGATCACGCGCTGGCGGATTCAGGTCGATTCGACGCGGCGCTCAGAGCGCGGGTTCAGAAGAATCTGGCTGGCTTCGCGCGGCAGCCGATCGCCCCCGACGGCCGTCACCCCGCCGCGGTCGCGGTCGTCCTCCTCCCCGACGAAGAAGGGCGCGCCTGCTTTCTCCTGACCCGTCGCACGGCCACCTTGCGCGCGCACGCGCGGCAGTGGGCGCTGCCGGGCGGACGGATCGACGCCGGCGAGACGGCCGAGGGCGCGGCGCTGCGCGAGCTCAGAGAGGAAGTCGGTGTCGGTCTGGCGCCGAGCGCGGTCCTCGGACTCCTGGACGACTATGGCACGCGCTCGGGCTTCATCATCACGCCCGTCGTCGCGTGGGCGGGCGAGCTGGTGCCCAATCCCGCCGAGGTCGCGAACGTGTACCGCGTGCCGTTGACCGAGCTCGACAAACCCGATGTCCCGCGGCTGATTACGATCGCCGAGAGCGACCGCCCCGTGATCCAGGTCCCGCTGTTGTCGTCGCTCATCCACGCGCCGACCGCCGCCGTCCTGTACCAGATCCGCGAGGTCGTCGTCCACGGCCGGCCCACGCGAGTCGCCCATTTCGAGCAGCCGACCTGGGCCTGGAAGTAGCCACGTTCTATCGGAGGAGCGCCAGCGGGGACAACGGACGCGACGGGTAGAGCGGGCGTGCGGAGCCGGCTCGCTCCTGCGTCAGGCCACCCTCGATCAAAGCCGGCCTCATGGGCCCCGCTACAACATAGTATTCTCGTCTGGCTTGGGAGGGCCCTGGATGGGCGCGCTCGACGGACAGGTTGCGATCGTGACCGGTGCCGGCACCGGGATCGGCCGGGAGACGGCGAAGCTCTTGGCGGCCGAGGGCGCCCAGATCGTGGTGACGGGCCGGCGCAAGGCCCCGCTGGACGCCGTCGTCGCCGAGATCGGCGCAGCCCGCGGCCGGGCGACGGCGCGTGCGGTCGACATCGAGGATCGCGAGGCCGCGGTGGGGCTGGTCCGGTGGACGATCGAGACCTTCGGCCGGATCGACGTGCTCGTCAACAATGCCGGCTATTCGAGCCGGGCGCGGTCGATCCGCTGGGTGCCCAAGGACGAGTGGGACGGCGTGATCAACGTCAACCTGAACGCCGTCTATACGCTGACCCAGGCGGTGCTCCCGGACATGATCGAGCGGGGCGGCGGCACCATCGTCACGGTGTCCTCCGCCGCGGCGCTGCGGCCCGGGCTGATCGGCGGCGCGCCGTACGGCGCCGCCAAGGCCGGCGTGCGGAACCTGATGGGCCACGTCCACAACGTGCTCCGCGCCAAGGGAATCCGGGCCACCACGATCATGCCGGGCGAAGTCGACACGCCGATCCTGTCTCGGCGCCCCCTGGTGCCTGATGACAGGGCGCGCGCCACGATGATGCAGCCGGAGGACGTCGCGCGCGCCGTGCTGCTCTGCGCGACGCTCCCTCTGCGGACGGTGATCGAGGAGATCGTCATGAGCCCGACGGTCGCCCGCGACTGGAGCGTGGACGTCGCGGTGGCGGCGCGCGAGGGCGGGCCCGACGGCGGGCCCTGAGCCACAGAGGAGAGCGTATGGCGGGGACGAAGTTCACGGTCATCGACGGGGGGCGCGCCACCGAGGTCGACGAAACGGAAGGCGTCGCGCTGGCGAAGCGAGCCGAGGCGTCGGGCCGGCCGGTGGCGGTCGATCTCGACGAGCGCGCCACCTATCTCGGTGTGAGCGCCGCCGAGCGGGCGAACGCGCTCTCCTCGCTCGAGGCGCCGGACTTCACGCTTCCCGACCTGGACGGGCGGCTGCATTCGCTCTCCCACCATCGCGGAAAGAAGATCCTGCTGGTGGCCTATGCCTCGTGGTGAGGTTGCCGTCTCGACCTGCCGGTCTGGCAGGCCCTGTACGAGGAGCTCCGGGGGCTCGCCTTCACGGTGATCACGGTCGCCATCGACAAGAGCGCCGAGGACGCGCGCCCGTGGATCGAGGCGGCGAAGCCGACACATCCGTCGCTGATCGACACGACGCACGTGCTCGCCGATCTCTACAACCTCGTGAACGTGCCGACCATCCTGTGGATCGACGAGCGCGGTCGCATCGTGCGCCCGAACGACGTCGCGTTCGGCACCGACACCTTCAAGCACATCACCGGGCTGCAGGCGGTCACGCATCTCACGGCGCTTCGCGCCTGGGTGCGCGGCGAGGCGACGGCCTTGCCCGAGACTCGCGTTCGCGCGCTGCAATCGCTGCCGACGGACACTGACCAGCAGGCGCGCGCCGAGTTCGGGCTGGGCGAGTGGCTGTTCAATCAGGGACGGACCGAGGCGGCCGCGCGCCATTTCGCGAGGGCCGGCGAGCTGGCGCCTCACGACTTCACCATCCGACGCGGGACGATGCCCATGCGGGGAATCGATCCGATGGGTCCGCAGTTCCGCGAGATGCTCGGAGCGTGGGTCAAGGCAGGGAACCCTTACTATCGACCGTTGGCGGAGTGACCATGGGCATGCTCGACGGAAAGACAGCGTTGGTGACAGGGGCCGGACGGGGAATCGGACGCGGGATCGCGATCGCGCTGGCCGCGGCGGGAGCGAAGGTGGTCGTCAACGACCTCGGCGCCTCCTTGAGCGGTGAGGGCACGGAGAACGCGCCCGCCCAGACGGTGGTCGACGAGATCGTCAAGTACGGCGGCACCGCGAAGGCCAACTACGGCTCGGTGGCCGACTTCGGCCAGGCCGCGGCGATGGTCCAGCAGGCCATCGACGCGTGGGGCCGCATCGACATCGTGGTGCACGTCGCCGGCATCCTGCGCGACCGGATGATCTTCAACATGACCGAGGACGAGTGGGACGCGGTGATCAACGTGCACCTCAAGGGCATGTTCAACGTCGTCCGCGCGGCCTCGGTCTCCATGCGCGAGCAGAAGGGCGGCCGCATCATCAGCATGTCGTCGGTGTCGGCCCTCGGGGCGCCGGGGCAGCCCAACTACGCCGCCGCGAAGGCCGGGATCATCGGCCTCACGTGGTCCACCGCGAACGCGATGGCGAAGTACGGCGTGACCGTGAACGCGATCATGCCGAGCGGCGCCACGCGCATGATCGACTCGACGCCGCGGGGCCGCGCGGTCTTCGAGCAGACTGGCAAGTGGCCGAGCGAGCAGGCGGTCGGGACCGACCGCGATCCCGACAACGTCGCGCCGATCGTGGTCTACCTGGCGAGCGACGCCGCCGCGAGCGTCAACGGCCAGGTCTTCCACGCGCGCGGCTTCGGCTACACCCTGCTCGCCCAGCCCCACGCCGTGCGTCACATCAAGCACGGGCGTCGCTGGGATCCCGAGGAGCTGACGAAGATCTTCCCGGAGACCCTCGGCGGCAATCTCAAGCAGCCCCCGAGCATCGAGTTCGGCCAGAAGATCGACGAGCGCCCCGCGGACGAATCGGCGGGGGCCGGCGGTTCTGGAAGTCGCGGTACGAGGAGCCGTGAAAACAGTCCTGATGGTGTGCCACGCCAACACCGCTCGGAGCGTCATGGCTCAGCTGCTGCTGGAGCGGATGTTGGCGCGGCACGGCGTCGACGGTGCCGTTCGCGTCCGGTCCGGCGGGATCGCGAACTACGCGCGAGACGGCATGATCGCCTCCCTCGACGCGCGGCTGGCGCTTCGGGAAGAGGGCATCCAGCTGGGCGAGAACGACTTCGTCTCGACGGATCTTCGCCGCCACCGCGAGCTTCTCGCCGGGGCGGACCTGATCTTGACGATGACCGTGCTCCAGAAGCAGATGCTGGCCGGTTTCGACGAGGTCCGAGACCGGCCGGTGTTCACGCTCCGAGAGTTCGTCGGCGAGGAGGGCGACATCGACGATCCCGCCACCCAGGATGAGGACGTCTTCCGCGCCTGCCGTGACGAGATCAAGCGCTGCCTGGAAAAATCGGTCCCGCGGCTGCTTGATACGGTCGGGGTGAAGCGGGAAACGTGACACCGCGCGGCCGTCTCTTCCGGAAGTACGTGATCATCATCGCCGGGCTGGTCAGCGGGGCCTTGCTGGCGTCCGCCGCCATCGAGATCTACTTCTCCTACTACGAGAATCGCGACGCGCTCGTCGCGCTGCAGCGCGAGAAGGCGATCGGCGTCGCGGCGCGCATCGACGCCTACATCAAAGAGATCGAGCAGCAGATCAGCTGGACCACCCAGCCTCAGCTCGGACCGGCGGCGGCCGCCACCTACCAGCGCCGCGTCGACAATCTTCGCCTCCTGCGGCAGGTGCTGGCGATCACGGAAATCAGCTACCTGGACGCGGAGGGCAAGGAGCAGCTGCGCGTCTCGCGCCTGGCGATGGACGTCACCGGCAGCGGCACCGACTACTCGCGCGCGCCGGAGTTCCTCGAGGCCAAGGCCGGCAAGATCTATCACGGGCCCGTCTCCTTCCGGAAGGAGTCCGAGCCCTACATGACGATCGCCATGGCCGGGAGCGGCAAGGAGGCGGGCGTCACCGTCGCCGCGGTGAATCTCAAGTTCATCTGGGACGTCGTCTCGCGGATCACCATCGGCAAGGCCGGCCACGCTTTCGTGGTCGACGGCGACGGCGTCCTCATCGCGCATCCGGATATCAGCCTGGTCCTCCAGAAGACGACGTTCGCCGACCTCGAGCAGGTCAAGGCCGCGCTGGCCGGCGGTTCGGCGCCCGGCAATCCGCGATCTCAGGTCACGATCGCGCGCGATTTCAAGAATCGTCGCGTGATGACCGCGTACGCCACGATCGCGCCGCTCAAATGGTCGGTGTTCGTGGAGCAGCCGCTCGAGGAGGCGTTCGAGACCCTCTACGCCTCCATCCAACGAACGATCGTCCTCCTCGTCGTCGGCGTCGTCCTGTCGGTCGCGGCGAGCCTGGTTCTGGCCCGCCGATTGGTCACGCCCATCCAGGCGCTCCAGGCCGGCGCGGCGCGGATCGGCACGGGCGAGCTCGACCAGCGGATTGACGTCCGCACGGGCGACGAGCTCGAGGCGCTCGGCGACCAGTTCAACAGCATGGCCGCCCAGCTCAAGGAGTCGTACGCGGGCCTCGAGCGCAAGGTCGAGGAGCGGACGCGTGAGCTGACCGAGTCGCTCGAGCAGCAGACGGCGACCAGCGAAATCTTACGGGTCATCAGCAGTTCTCCAACGGACACCCAGCCGGTGTTCGACGCCATCCTGGAAAATGCCACTCGGCTGTGCTCGGCGCGTCACGGCATTCTTTACCTCTATGATGGCGCGACATTCAAAACCGTGGCCTTCCGCGGTCTCAGTGCGGAGGCCGAGCGCCTGTTCCGCGGGCCGATCGGACCACCTGGGCCGACGACCGGCATCGGGCGCATGCTGGCCGAGCGACGGCCGATCCAGATCACCGACGTGACCGATGACATCGCGTACCGGCAGGGCGACCCCTTGAGAGTTCGGACGGTTCAGGTGCTCGGGGCCCGTTCGGTCGTTTGGCTGCCCCTGCTCAAAGCCGATGCGGTCGTCGGTGCCCTGGCGATCTATCGTCACGAAGTCCGAGCGTTCTCCGACAAGCAGGTCGAGCTCGTACAGACCTTTGCCGATCAGGCGGTCATCGCCATCGAGAACGTTCGACTGTTCCAGGAGCTGCAGGCGCGGACGCGCGAGCTGGCGCGGTCCGTCGACGAGCTGAAAGCGCTCGGGGAGGTTGGCCGGGCGGTCAGCTCGACGCTCGATCTCGAGACGGTGCTGTCGACGATCGTGTCGCAGGCCAGCCAGCTGTCCGGCACCGACGGCGGCGCCGTCTACGAATACGATGAGCAGGCGGAAGAGTTCCACCTGCGCGCCACCCAGAACCTCGACATCGGTTTCGTCGAGCTGCTGCGCTCGGCCCCCATCCGGAAAGGCGAGGGCGCGGTCGGCCGGATGGCGGTCACGTTCGAGCCGACGCAGATCCCCGATATCGAGCAGGACGCGACGTACCAGAGCCGGCTCAGAGATGCGGCGCTTCGCGAGGGCTATCACGCGCTCCTGGCGGTGCCGCTGCTCCGCGAGCATCGGATCATCGGCGGGCTCATCGTCAACCGCAGGTCCCCCGGCGAGTTCTCGCCCGACGTCATCGAGCTCTTGCGGACCTTCGCCGCCCAGTCGGCCCTGGCGATCCAGAACGCGCAGCTCTTCCAGGAGATCGAGGAGAAGGGCCATCAGCTCGAGGTCGCGAATCGCCACAAGTCCGAGTTCCTGGCCAGCATGTCGCACGAGCTGCGCACGCCGCTCAACGCGGTCATCGGCTTCTCCGAGGTGCTCCTCGACCGGATGTTCGGCGAGCTCAACCCCAAGCAGGACGAGTACCTGCAAGATATCCTGACGTCGGGCCGCCATCTCCTGTCGCTGATCAACGACATCCTCGACCTGGCGAAGATCGAGGCCGGGCGCATGGAGCTCGAGGTGACCGACTTCCACCTGCCGCAGGCGATCGACAACTCGATCACCCTGATTCGCGAGCGCGCCGCGCGGCGCGCGATCACGCTCGCGGTCGACGTCGACCCGCGGCTGGGCGAGATCAAGGGCGACGAGCGGAAGGTCAAGCAGGTGCTCTTGAACCTCCTGTCCAACGCGATCAAGTTCACGCCCGAGGGCGGCCGTGTCGGCGTCCAGGCCCGGCTCGCGGACGGATTCACCGAGATCTCGGTGACCGACACCGGCGTCGGGATCGCGCCCGAGGATCACGAGGCGGTCTTCGAGGAGTTCCGTCAGGTGGGCGCGGACTACGCCAAGAAGCACGAGGGCACCGGACTCGGGTTGACCCTCTCGCGGCGGTTCGTCGAGCTGCACGGCGGCAAGATCTGGGTGAAGAGTCAGCTGGACCAGGGGGCGACGTTCACGTTCACACTACCGGTGAAGCCATGGCAAACGAGCTGATCCTGATCGTCGAGGACAACGAGAAGAACCTCAAGCTGGTGCGCGACGTGCTCCAGTACAAGGGCTACCAGACGATCGAAGCGGGCACGGGCGAGGACGGCGTGCGGCTGGCCAAGGCGCGCATCCCCGACCTGGTCCTGATGGACATCCAGCTGCCCGGGATGGACGGGATCACGGCGCTCGGCGAGCTACGCGCCGATCCGGAGACACGGGCGATCCCGGTAATCGCGGTGACGGCGTCGGCGATGACCCACGACCGCAAGAAGATCATGGCGGCCGGCTTCGACGGGTATCAGAGCAAGCCGATCAAGGTGAGGGAGTTTATGGACGCGGTCCGCGAGATGCTCGACCGGCGGGGCGGAAAGTAGGCGCGCGATGGCCGAGAAGGTCCTCGTGGTCGACGACGTGCCGGTCAACGTGAAGCTCCTGGCCGACCTCCTGGCGGTGAAGGGCTACGCGGTCGTCACGGCCGCCAGTGGCGCCGAGGCGCTCGAGCAGATCGAGAAGGAGCAGCCGGGCCTCGTCTTGCTCGACGTGATGATGCCGGGGATGAGCGGGTACGACGTGTGCCGGCGGATCCGCCAGAATGCGGCGACGGCGATGCTGCCGGTCATCATGGTGACGGCGCTCGATCCCACGCAGGAGCGCGTGAAGGGCATCGAGGCCGGCGCCGACGATTTCCTGAGCAAGCCCATCAACCAGCCCGAGCTCCTGGCCCGCGTAAAGTCCTTGCT